>Ga0075434_100007251_pt1 | contig 10258 bp, 9 predicted proteins | sample RhiMethybrSRZTD3_FD_75298 | JGI IMG/M metagenome (GOLD analysis project Ga0075434, IMG submission 75298) | Populus rhizosphere microbial communities from Tennessee, USA - Rhizosphere MetaG P. TD hybrid SRZTD3 | ecosystem: Host-associated > Plants > Roots > Rhizosphere > Soil | place: USA...
GGGCATGGTGCTGATCGTCGGCGGCGTGATCCTGGTCAGCGCGTCAGGCGCGAAGACGCACTAGCCGCGCACCGTACCGACCAACGCGCCGGTGAGCCGTAGCGAGACCACGGTCGCGCTGGCGTCAGTGCTCACGTAACCGAGCGTCAGCGGCGGCTGCTGCAGTGGATCGCTGTGCAGCTCGCCGATGGCAGTCTTGGAATCGAGCCAGGCGTGAGCGAAGAATCCCGCACCAAGAGTGGAGGAGGTGCCGTCGCTGTTGAACACGAGCTCGCTCACCGCCACGCCGGCGCAGCACATCAGGACGCGTTTGCCATCGGGTGAAAGGGCCGGGTCGGACGGAGCGTTCACGCCGGTCGCCGTGTAGTGCCACAGCTCGGTTCCATCCGCGCGGCGCACGCTCACTGGCATGCTCACCTGCTGCGTGGCCGTGCCACCGTTCGTAATCACTCCAGCCTTCGTGCAGACGAACGCGCCGCTCTGATTTGAGTCCCAAACCATGCATGCGCTCGGGTCTGACAAGGCGGCTCCGGGCTTGATGGTCGTGGCGTCGACCCTGACCTTGACGCCGAGCGTCGAGCCGGGGCCTCCGCCCTGCGACGCCCAGACTGTCGGGTAGGTCCCGATCGGTCCGACCGAATCCCATCCCGTCAGCGCGAGGACGTTGTGCGACGTTGACCAGCTGTCGTGGTACACGAGCTGTGCAGCTCCGCCGACAGGGGCCTTGTACGCGTCGAAGTTGAAGGTCCCGCTGGGTGCTCCATCGCAGTAAGAGAGACCGGAGGGCAGCGTGTAGATCGTGCCCAGGACGCTCGTGCCATCGGGGCTGACCGCGAACGACAGCATCTGCTGTGCGGAGGTCAACGGGAACGTTGCCGCCACGGTCACGGTGCCATTGATCGCGAGGCTGCGGACCGATCCCTTGCCGTCGGCAAAGAACACCTTGCCGTTGGCGACGTGCGCAGACTGTGGGATCACCGCGCCCATGCAGCCGATCGTCGGCGAGGGCATGGGAGTGAAGGTGGTCTTAGCGCGCGTATTCCCGTCGAGTCCCGCGATCGCGACCGTGTTGTAGGTCCACGCGTTGGCGGTGCCGTCGGCTTCGAGCACCGCGAACAAAAGCGGTCCCGCGCTCGGTGAGCTGGACGGCAAGGTGCCCGAGACCTGGCCGCACGCGGCAGAAATAACAAGGAGTGCTGCGGCCAGGATGATTGCTTTCATGCCAGCGACAACGCTGGCCCGCGGTATTAGTTATCAACCAGAGGCAAGGAGCCTGAAGACCACCAGGCCGAAAACCACACATGCGGGGATGACCAGCGCCCGATAGAGAGCCCAGTAGCTCGTCCAGGCCTCGCGCAGCCGGTCGAGGCGCCGGCCGGAGCCGAACGCCAGCGACCAGTAGATCGGCAGCGCCGACCCCGTGTTCAGCGCGAGCGCGAGGAGGGCGACGCCGCCGGCGCCTGCGAGCCACGGCTGCACCGGCCCCGCGCCGCCAAACGCCGTCTGCACCCCCCAGAGCGCGGCCGCCGCCACGAGGCTCAGCAGGGCGGGAAGTCCCAGCAGGAAGAACGCCGCGAAGCTGATCACGACCATCGCGAGCATCAAAGCGAGCGTCGCCACGACGCCGGCCAGGCCGGCCGCGGCGACGGTGACTCCCGGCTCCGAGGCTTCGGATCGGGGCGCGGGCGCCGATGCGACCGGCGTCGGATCGGGCTGGCGGCCGCCGACCGCTGCGCGGACGTCCGCCCAGCTGTGCCAGTGCGCGCTCGCACTGACCGTGCCCGCGAGTCCCGCCGACGCCGCCGCGACCAGAACCCCCGCCGCGATCGCGGCCGCGTTGCGGCGGACGACGCCGAGCTGGAACCACACGCGCCTTCGCCTGCGCCCGACGCCGGTCTCCATCAGGCGCTCGCGGTCGAAGGTCGAGCCGCAGATCAGGGTCAGGGCCAGGCAGGCCCCGAGCGGCAGCGCCAACGACGCGGGCGCCAGCGGGGAACGAAAGACGAACAGCGCCAGCGGCAGGTCGGCGACCGCGGCCGAGACGGGCGAGAGCAGGAACGACCAGGCGCCGCCGGCTGCGCCCTCGCGCGGGAACAGCATGAAGCCGAGCATCCGGCCCATCGCCGCCCAGTACGCCGTCACGGCGGCGACGAACGCGAACGCGGGCAGCAGGTCCCACGGCGCCGGCTGGCCGAAGAAGCTGAGCAGCGCCATCCCCGCCGCCATCCAGCCGGTCACCCAGACGACGCTGACGGCGACGCCGGGCAGGACTTCGAGCCAGATGAGCGCAGGGTCGTCCAGCGGCGCGTAGAGCAGAACCTCGAGCGAGCCCTGCGCCTTCTCCCACCAGATGCCGATGGACGTCTTGATCGACTCGAGAAGCGCGAAGGACATGAAGAACAGGGGCAGGAGCAGCCCCGCCTGGAGCGCGGCGGTGCCCCCGAAGCGGCTCGCCACCTGGCCCGCCGGTCCCGGCAGCTGGCCGAACAGTGACGTCGCGGCCACGAGCAGGAGCACGAACGCGTTCAGGTACAGGACCCAGCTCAGATCGCCGCGCCGCCACCACGAGCTCACATAGAAAGGAAGGACGTGGCGCAGCAGCGCGCCCTGGGAAAGGATCGACGCGAACATGCGCCGAGGGGCGATGCCGGAGGCTGCCCTGGCCGCCCTTGGAGGCGGTTCTTGCATCGGGATCGCCTCTTCCATGGCCGCCAGGTAGACCGACTCGAGGCTCGTCTCTTGCTCCTCGAGCTGATGGAAGGGCGCGTCCTGCGCGGAGAGCTGCGACTGCAGGCGGGCCGCGAACTCAGCCCGGTCGCGCAGCGATGCGTCCCAGGGGAGTGTGTAGCTCAGACGCTCGCCTTCGAGCTCGTGATCCATCGCGTGCTGATCGAGCCACGAATCGAGGCGCGAAAGGTCAGTCGGGGCGGCGGCGAGCTGAGCGACGAAGCGACGCCCCGCGCCCGACTCGCGCCGGAGGTCGTCGAGCGTGCCGGCCTTGACGATGACGCCCCGGCGCATGATGGCGACCCGGTCGGCGATCAGCTCCGCCTCGCCAAGCATGTGGGTGGTCACGATCAGCGCCGCGCCGCGGTCGCGCTGCTCGCCGAGGTACGCCCGCATGTCGGCCGCCGCGACCGGATCCAGGCCCGCCGTGGGCTCGTCGCAGAAGATCCAGTCCGGCTCGTGCAGCGTCGCGCGGATGAGCGCGATCTTCTGCCCCATGCCGCGCGAGTACGCCGCGAGGACCATGTCTGCGCGGTCCGCGAGCTCGAACCGTTCGAGCAGGCGCGTGATCCGCTCCTGTCGCGTCGCGGCCGCGACGCCGTAGAGGTAGCCGAAGTGGTCGAGGTATTCGGTCGCGGTGTTGCGCCCGTAGAGCCGCGCCTGGTCGGGAACGACGCCGAGCCGGCGGCGGATGGCGTCCAGGCGGTCGGGGATGCGCAGGCCGTCGAGCTCGATCAGGCCCGCGTCGGCGCGGAGGATGCCGCCAAGGCAGCGCAGCGTGGTCGACTTGCCGGCGCCGTTCTGGCCGAGCAGGACCAGGATCTCGCCGCGCTCCACGTGCAGGTCCACGCCCGCGACGGCGCGCACGTCGGCAAAGCTCTTGTGCAGGCCCTCGACCCGGATCACCTGAAGGGTCCTATTCGGCCCCGTCGAGCAGCGGCTTTATGTGGTCGCGAACCTCGAACTGGATCTTGTCGCGCGAGCCGGTGGCGTCGAGGCGGACGAACCTCTGCGGCTCGGCGGCGGCCAGCCGGTCGTACGCCTCGGCGACCTTGCGGTGGAACTCGAGCGACTCGCGCTCCATGCGGTCCTTGCTCTTGCCCGCGTCCTCGTGCCGGCCGAGGCCGGCCTCGACGTCGCCAACGAGCAGGAACGTCATGTCCGGACGCGGGAAGCTCGGCGGCCAGGTCGTCGCCAGACCGCGCGCGCCGCCCTGGTAGGCGAGCGTCGAGTCGTGGTAACGGTCCGCGATCACGATCTGCGCCGCCGCCAGCGCGGGCACGATGACCTCGGCGACCAACTGCCGGCGCGAGGCCATGAAGAGGTACATCTCCGCCTCGGGGTCGATCTCGAGGCCCTTGTAGAGGAGGACGTCGCGGATCTGCTCGCTCAGCTCCGTGCCGCCGGGCTCGCGGACGAGCACCGGGTTGCGCTTCTCCAGCCACTCGGCGAGCAGCTCGGCCTGGGTGGTCTTGCCCGAGCCCTCCGTGCCCTCGAACGTGATGAACAGGCCCCGCGTTGCCATTTGGCGGGCGAAAGCGTACTAGGCGGGCACCTCTGGCGCGGGGGTTATGCGCAGCCGGCGCTGGGGCTCCTTGCCGGTGCTGCGCGCCGAGAGCTCGTTCTCGGCCACGAGCTGGTGCTGGAGGCGCCGCAGGTACGCGTTCTGAGGCGATATCTCGACCGGCCGCAGCGTCGCCTTGACCTGCCGGATCGCCGCCGCCGCCTCGGCCAGGGCGCGAGTCGTGGCCTCGTCCTGCTTCTCCACGCCGTAGATGCGCGTGAGCGCGTCGCGCACCTGGCCGACCGAGTTGCTCTTGAGGATGTGGATCGGCAGGCCGCGGCTCTCGGCCTGGCGCAGGCTGTCCGGCCGGCGGCGGTAGTGGTTCTTCAGTGTCAGCACGGCGCCCGCGCCGTCGAGGTTGAACAGCACTCGCACCGGGAGATCGAGCTCCCGGATCGACTGCTCGACGTGGTGCCGGCTCACGCCATAGGGAAAGATGCCCAGAGGCTTGCTCGACGACACCGGCGCCGGTGCCGTTTCGGACTGCACCACCACCGGCACGTCGACGTTGGAGATGACTCGACCTTCGCGCGTGCGGACGCGGATCTTCGGCGTCTGCAGCGGCCCGCGCAGCGCGGTGTCGACGACGTCGGCGAGGGGCACGTGGATGGCGACGCGGTCGCGGTCCTGGATCTCGACCAGGACGTCGAACGTCGGTGGGGCCTTACGCTCCAGCACGGACTTCTGGGTGCCTCGACGGCGCGCCTCCTCGTCGGAAAGGGTCACGCTCTGGATGCCCCCGAGCAGGTCGTTGAGGGTCGGGTTGACGAGCAGGTTCTCGAGCGTCTGCCCGTGCGCGGTGGCGATGAGCTGCACCCCGCGCTCGGCGATGGTGCGCGCGGCCGCGGCCTCGAGCTCGGTCCCGATCTCGTCGATGACGATGACCTCGGGCATGTGGTTCTCGACCGCCTCGATCATCACCGCGTGCTGCAGCAGCGGAGTCTTGACCTGCATCCGCCGCGCGCGACCGATGCCAGGGTGCGGGATGTCACCGTCGCCTCCGATCTCGTTCGACGTGTCGACGATGACGACGCGCTTGCGCAGCTCGTCGGCCAGAAGTCGCGCGCACTCGCGCAGCATCGTCGTCTTGCCGATCCCGGGCCGGCCGAGCAGAAGGATGCTCTGGCCGCTGATGACGATGTCGCGAATGATCTCCCCGGTGCCGGTGACCGCGCGGCCGACACGCATGGTCAGGCCGACGATGCGGCCCGAGCGGTTGCGGATCGCGGAGACCCGGTGCAGCGTGCGCTCGATGCCGGCCCGGTTGTCATCGCTGAACTGACCGATGTTGTTCGCCACGTGCTCCAGGTCGGACGCCGACACCGGGTGGTCCGCGAGCAGCACCTCGCGGCCGGGCACGCGCGCCTCGGGTTCCCGCCCCAGGTCGAGCACGATCTCGAGCAACTCGCCCGGGTCGATCCGGTCGTGCAGGGCGCGGGCGAGGTCGGGCGGCAGGGCGCGGGCGAGCAGCTCGATCTCCTCGTCCCAGCGAGGTCCGCGCGAATGATCGCGGGTCGGTTCTCTCTGCGCGCTCATCCGAAGGACGGCACCAGTCCTTTTTCGCGGACCGGTTTCGGGACCCGGACGGCCAGCTCTTTGACCAACAGCAGCTGCGTCAGCAGGATGGTGAACCCACGCCCGCGAAGGGCGTCGATCATGTGCGAATCATAGTGACGGAGGCTCGACCAGGCCGGCGTTTCAGAGTCTCCGAGGAGCGAGATCCCATAGTCGGCGAGTTCCGCGGGTAGTGGGTGCTCGGGGAGGGCCATGAGCTGCAGGGTGTCGGGCCGCGCGTCGCCGCCACGCTGGACGCGGACAAAGCCCACGACCTCGATCCGGTCGACCACGTGCCCGCCCGCGGCGTCGCCGGCGTGCAGGCCTCTCCAGTCGCGATACGTCGGCGCCTCGAGCTGGGAGACACCCTGCGGGGTGACCTTGCGGTAGAGCTGGTAGAGCCGGCGGTCGTCTCCCCGCCTGGTCGGGCGGACGCCGATCGGATATTCGTCCGAGCGCTGGCGCGGTTTCTCGCTGTACAGGACCTGCTCGGTCGCGTACTGGCGAAAGCCGGCGAGCCGGAACGCGGGCAACAGCGCGTCACGGTCTGGCAGACGCACGAACAGACGCATCGCGCCGCGCTCGAGGGCCTGGTTGCACAGGTGCTGCACCAGCGCGGGCGCGACCTCGTCGGCATCGACCTCGTCGGCGACCTGGAGGTTCAGGACCTGAAGGACGCGCGCCCGCCGCAGGTCGAGCGCGAGCGGCTGGCCGGAGGCCTGGATGTAGCCGACGACCTTGCCCTTCTCCTCGGCGACGTAGATCAAGGTGTCCTGGGCCAGCGGCAGCAGGGCGGAAAGCGTCGAGCTCAGGAGCGACCACAGGCGCGCGGCCGGCGGCTCGGCCTCGCTCAGCTTCACATCGGACGAGCGGTGCATCTCCTCGATGCGCGAGAGGTCGAGCAGCCCCGCGGAACGAATCTTCATCAATGGCCCGCCGCCAGGCGCACGAATTCTCGGTGCAGGCGCAGGTCGCCGCTCAGCTCGGGGTGGAAGCCGAGCGCGGTGATTCGTCCGTGGCGCACGGCCACCGGGTGGCCGCCGTGGCGCGCGATCACCTCCACGTCGCCCGTCCGCTCGACCAGCGGCGCCCGGATGAACACGCCGGGAAAGGCCTTGCCGTCGAGACCGTCGATCTGCAGCGGTGACTCGAAGCTGTCGACCTGGCGCCCGTAGCCGTTGCGCCGCACGGCGATGTCGAGGAGATCGAGGCCCTTCTGGTCCGCCATCCCGTCCGTGATCTCACGCGCCAGGACGATCATGCCCGCGCAGGTGGCGAGCGTCGGCAGGCCTCGCTCGATGGCCTGCCGCAGCGGCGCGAGCATGCCCACGCGCTCCATCAGCATCGTCATGGTCGTGCTCTCGCCGCCCGGGAGCACGATTCCGTCCAGGCCCTCGAGGTCCTCGCGGCTGCGCACGAGCCGGGTGCGTGCCCCGGCGGCCTCCAGCGCCTTGATGTGCTCCGCGAAGGCTCCCTGCATCGCGAGGACCCCGACGAGGGGTGGCTTGCGGGAGCTACCAGCCTCGGGCAGCGAGCAGCTCTTCCTTCGGGATGGCCGGGATCTCGAGGCCGCGCATGGGCTCTCCGAGACCGGCCGACACCTCGGCGATGACGTCGGGCTTGTCGAAGTAGGTCGTGGCGGCGACGATCGCCCTGGCACGCTTCAAGGGGTCCTCGGACTTGAAGATGCCCGAACCGACGAAGACGCCGTCCACACCGAGCTGCATCATCAGCGCCGCGTCGGCCGGCGTCGCGATGCCGCCCGCCGCGAAGTTGACCACCGGCAGGCGTCCGAGCTTCTGACACTCCGCCAGTACGTCGACCGGAGCGCCGATCTGCTTGGCCTCATGGACCAGCTCGGCGTGGTTCATTCCCTGCAGCTTGCGAATGCCGGCGTTGACGGCGCGCGCGTGACGCACCGCCTCGACCACGTTGCCGGTCCCGGCCTCGCCCTTGGTGCGGATCATCGCCGCGCCTTCGGCGATGCGGCGCGTGGCCTCGCCGAGGTCGCGGCAACCGCAGACGAAAGGCACCTTGAAGGGGTGCTTGTCGATGTGGTTCTCCTCGTCCGCCGGCGTCAGCACCTCCGATTCGTCGATGTAGTCGATGCCCAGCGCCTCCAGCACCTGGGCCTCGACGAAGTGCCCGATGCGGCACTTGGCCATGACCGGGATGGTGACCGCCGCCATGATCGATTTGATCAGCTCCGGGTCGGACATGCGCGCCACGCCGCCCTCCTTGCGGATGTCGGCAGGGACCCGCTCGAGCGCCATCACCGCGCAAGCGCCCGCGTCCTGGGCGAGGCGGGCGTGCTCCGGCGTGACGACGTCCATGATCACGCCGCCCTTCAGCATCTGGGCGAGGCCCGCCTTGACCTTGAAGGAGCCTTTCACCTCCCCATTGCCGCGGCGCGCACCGTTGCGTTCGGCCACGATCGGAATTCTACGCGGCATGGTTCGCCCAGCCTTCCTCAGGCGGATAGACCCGCCCTGGGTCCGAGTAGCTCCCTCGACGCACGTTTTGCGCACAACGCGCCCACCCAGGGCGGTCTACACACGCCCTTTGCGCAAGAAGCGCGTAAGCGCGGGTTAGAGCCTTTCCAGGGCCAGCGTCCGCGCATCGGCGGGAGGGGCCCTAGAATCGCGGCCTGAGCCGAGCACGGTCCTGGGGTCGGCGGGCGACGGTCGCGTTGGCGCTTCTGGCGCAGGTCGCTGCAGCCTCGCCTACGCCGGACCTGAGCGGATACCTGGCCGTCGCGCCGGGCAGAGACTGGATTGAATCAGGCCAGAGCTCCTACGCGCTCGTCGGAGTGATCACCCCTCAGAGCTACGGCGCGTGGGCGGACGACAACGGTGCCAGCGAGCGGGCTCTGCGAAGAGGCGGATTCGTGACCGGATACGGCCGGGCCTGGGAGCAGAGGGTCACGCGGGACTACCTGAGCGAATTCGTCCTCGCGTTCAACTCGGCCCTCGGAGCGACCCACTGGTACAACGACCTCAAGCTCTTCGACCAGACGTCGACCCACTACACGAAGGACATCCCGGCGATCTCAACCCGGCAATCGGTTGGGGTCGAGTGGACCTTCTCCGACGGGTCGCACGAGTACGCGATCGAGTTTGCGAAGGGCAATCTCGTTTTCGACGTGACCATGGACTCCCTTTCCACAGACCTGGCGGCGACCACCCTCGCCCTGGCGCAGACCGAGTTCGACAAGGTGCCCGAATCGGGAGACATTTCCCTCACATCGAACAGGGTTTCCCAGCTGCCGGCTTGGATCATCGGCGTCCCCCTTTCGGTCCTCGTGGTCTTCGTTGCCATCGGGGTCTTCGTCCTGGTCAGATCGGCACGTCACAAGCCATCCGTTCTTGCTTCTGCAAGCGGCCCCCAGATGTCGCCGGACGGCGCCTACTGGTGGGATGGAGCGGGGTGGCGCGACGCCAACCTCCATGCGCCGCCGGGAGCGCAGCGCACCCCAGATGGCCTCTATTGGTGGGACGGGACGAGGTGGCGCGTCAGCGCAACCACTCCGCCACCGCCTGGAGTCGTCGTCTAGAGCTCCGGCGCCCGCGGGTAATTTCCCGTCCCGGGGCTACAGCCTTTCCAGGACCAGCGTCCGCTTGGAGGCGTACTCCGTGTCGGACAGGAGCCCGTCGCGGTGCAGCCGCGTGAGCATGTCCATCTCCTCGAGCACGTCCAGGAGCGGCGCCATCGTCCGGCGCGCGAGGTACGCGTCCGATGCGGTGCCGGCCTCCTCGCCGCGCGCGTCGAACTCGCGCACGAAGAAGAGCGCTTTGACCGCTGAGAACGGAATCCCCAGCTTGCGGATCGGGCTGTCGCTGTGCTCGGCGTGGAGGTGCAGGACCACGCCGTAGCGGTGCCTTTCCAGTGTGCCATCGAGGTGGCCGCGCAGGACTTCGCCGTCGAGGAAGCGGATCGCGACCTTACGCGTGGGCGTGTCGGCGAGCTCCTTGTCGCGCTGGAGCTCGACCCATTTGACAGCCGTGAGCGGGATCCAGGCGGTCTCGTTGTTCTCGAGGCCCCCGGCGTCGTCGACCTCGACGAGGAAGTCGGGCTCGTCGAAATCGAGGTCGCGGGCGGTGCCCTCGACCGTCTCGTCGTCGAAAAAGCGCACGACTATCCTCGCCATTTCATACCTACTCTACTAACCCGCATCGTGCTTCACTCCTGCGCTGGTCTTTAGCCTCCTGCGCCCGATCTTGCGAGTGCACTTGGCGCACGTGGCGATGTGGTCCCGAACGGCCTCGGCCTGTGGCCGGCGCAGCTTCCCGGCGAGGTAAGGCGCGAGCAGCGGCAGCGCCTCCTCGTGGCTCAGCTGGCCCTCGCGCTGCGAAGCGAGGTACTCCTCCTTGAATCGCAGTCGCGCGCGGTAGAGGAGCGTCTCGACGGCGCTCT
>Ga0075434_100007252_pt1 | contig 10258 bp, 12 predicted proteins | sample RhiMethybrSRZTD3_FD_75298 | JGI IMG/M metagenome (GOLD analysis project Ga0075434, IMG submission 75298) | Populus rhizosphere microbial communities from Tennessee, USA - Rhizosphere MetaG P. TD hybrid SRZTD3 | ecosystem: Host-associated > Plants > Roots > Rhizosphere > Soil | place: USA...
GGGATCGTTCGGCCCGTGGTCCTGGTGCCCGAGAGCCTGCGCGAGGTCGCGCGTCGGGCGGCGCAGGAGGCCGAGCGCAACACCCTTGCCGAGGTGCTCGAACGGGTCCACTGGAATCGGGCCTTGGCGTCGCGGATTCTCAGGGTCAGCTACAAGACGATGCTGCACAAGATCGCCGAGTATGGGCTGACGCCCGTGCGGCGAGCCTAGGCGCCCGCCGAACACTGCCTCGGTTTGCCGATGGGCCAACGGCTTCCCTAGGGCTTTACCGACCCTCCGGGTCAGGTAAACACCCTATAGGCGGCCTCGCCTGGCGCGGTACACTGCTCCGCACGTGCCCGCGGGGGTACCCACCATCCACCCACGGATGGCGAGCGGAGCTGGGGAGGTGTCTGGTGGCCAATAGCCAGGAATTCGCAACCCTCACCGAGCCGCGTCTCGAGACGACGGCGTCGCGACTGCGCGAGCTCGTCGCGCACCTCCGGCAGCAGCGCGCCCAGCTACGGGAAGAGTGGGCCCGTCTCATCACCGAGGCGCAGCTGCTCACGGCGATGACGAAGGAAGAGATCTTCGCCGAGGCGACCTCGGTGTACGACAACTACGTCGAGGCCCTGGAGACGGGCACCTACGAGGCCCTGCAGGCGTATGCGCGAAACCTCTCCGAGCGCATCATTCCCCGAGGGGTCGAGACGCACGAAGTCGTCGGGATCGTCCTGCTGCTCCGCGACGTGCTGGGCCGCTCGCTCTTCGCCAAGTACCGCGAGGATTTCAACAAGCTGAACCGGATCCTCGACGCCTACGAGCCGGCCGCCAACCGGATTGCCGGCACGGTCGCCGTCGGGTTCGTCCAGGAGCGCGAGCGCATCATCCGCGAGCAGCAGGAGGCGATCCGTGAGCTGTCGACTCCGGTGCTCCAGGTCCGCGAGCGGCTGCTCATCCTGCCGATCATCGGCGTCATCGACCCGCAGCGCACGCGCCAGCTAACCGAGCAACTCCTGCGCGGCATCCGGACCAACCGGGCCAAGGTCGTCGTGCTGGACATCACCGGCGTTCCCTACATCGACTCGCCCGTCGCGAACCACCTGGTGCAGACGGTCGAAGCAGCGCGCCTCCTCGGCGCGGTCGTCATCGTCACCGGCCTGTCGCCCGAGATCGCCCAGACGCTCGTCAACATCGGCGTCGACCTCGGCAAGATGAACACCGTCGGCGACCTCCAGGGCGGTATCGAAGAGGCCGAGCGGCTCCTGGGCTACAAGGTCGTGCCGCTGCAAGAGCCGGCGACGCCCTCCCCCGCGTAGCGACGGCGAGGGTGTCGTGCAGGTCCCGATCCTCAAGCAGGGCGCGTATCTCATTGCGACGGTACAGTCCGCCCTCACCGACGAGGACCTCAGGCAGCTTCGCGATACGCTGGTCGTGTCGGTCAGCAAGGTGCGCGCGCGGGGCGTGATCGTCGACGTCACCGCCCTCGACGTCATCGACTCGTTCGCGACGCGCACCCTCCGCGACGTGGCCCACATGATCAGGCTCCGCGGGGCCGAGACCGTCATCGTAGGGATTCAACCGGAGGTGGCGTTCTCGATGGTCAAGCTCGGGCTCTCGCTCGAGGGTATCGCGACCTCGCTGGACCTGGAAGAAGGCCTTGCCTACCTTGACCGCAAGGGCAGGGGACCCGGCCGAGAGGTGGCTCATCGTTGATGAGGTGCGAGTGCCCATCGACTGCGACGCCGACATCGTCGCCGCCCGCCAGAAGGGCCGAGAGCTGGCGTCGCACTGCGGGTTTTCGACGACCGACCTGGCGGTCGTCGCCACCGCCATCTCCGAGCTGGCGCGCAACATCGTCCGCTACGCGCTGCACGGCGAGATCGTCCTCCGACTAGTCGAGGACCGCAGTCGTCGCGGCGTCGAGGTCGTCGCCCGGGACGACGGGCCGGGCATCCCCGATGTCGGCCGGGCGATGGAGGATGGATTCTCGACCTCGGGAGGCCTCGGCATGGGGCTGCCGGGCACCCGGCGCCTGATGGACGACTTCGAGATCGCGTCCGACTTCGGCAAGGGCACGCAGGTGATCGTCCGGAAGTGGAAGCGGTGAGAACCGGGCCGATCGAGTGGGCCGTCGCCGAGCTGGCCCGCCCGGGCCAGACCGAGTCCGGCGACCACTACGTGGCGATGGAAATCCCCGGCGGGGCGATCGTCGGTGTCGTCGACGGGCTGGGACACGGGGCCGAGGCCGCGAATGCGTCCAAAACGGCGGTGCGGTCGATCGAGCGTCACGGTGACAAGCCCCTCATCAAGTTGATGCAGGAATGCCACCGGAGCCTGATCGGGTCGCGCGGCGCGGTCCTCAGCGTGGCGGCGTTCAACGTGGCCGAGGAGAGGATGACATGGCTCGGCGTCGGCAACGTCGAGGGACTCCTACTACGCGCGCAGGCCGCGTCGACTCCGTCCCGCGAACTGCTCCTGCTTCGCGGCGGTGTCGTGGGCGTGCACATGCCGGCGCTCACGGCCGCGATCGTACCGGTCGTGCCGGGTGACACCCTGATCTTGGCGACTGACGGCGTGCGGAGCGAGTTCCTCGACGAGTTCCGCGCGCATCGCGACGGGCCGCAGGTGCTCGCCGCCCGCATCCTCGAACGCTTCGGCCGCGGGACCGACGATGCACTCGTGCTGGTCGCGCGCTACCAGGAAGGGGAGCCGTGAATCCCGAGCACCGCGCCTTGACCCGGCGGTACGCGCGGGCGCTGCAAGGGTTCCTGTCAGGGCGCGGCGAGGCGGCGCTGCAGGAAGCCTACGACCTCGGCCGCGAGGCACTTGCGCGGGGCCTCGGCGTGCACGACCTGGCCACGATCCAGCATCGCGCCCTGCTCAAGGTGCTCCTGGCGGTGGCGACGCGGGAGGAGGGCGCGCGTACGCTCCGCGCCGCCGGCAAGTTCTTCGTCGAGAGCGTGCTGCCGTTCGAGATGTCCCATCGCCGGAGCCAGGAGGTCAACGCGGCGCTCCGCGATTCGGAGGAGCGCTACCGGAGCGTGGTGGAGACCGCCCGCGACGTCATCTTCACGCTCGCGTCCGACGGCAAGATCACGTCGTTGAATCCGGTCTTCGAGTCGATGACCGGCTGGTCCCGCAACGACTGGATCGGCAAGGACTTCGCCCTGCTCGTCGATCCGGACGATCGCGAGCGCGCCGGCCAGCTTCGCCGCGCGGCCGTTGGCGGCCGCGGGCCCGGTGTGCTCGAGGTCGGCATACGCGCCAGTTCCGGCGCCACGATTCCCTCCGAGATCGTCGCGACGATGCTGGTGCGCGACGGGCGCATCGCCGGCGTCCTCGGAGTGGCACGCGACATCACCGACCGCAAGCTGGCCGCGAAGGCGCTGCATCACCTGAACGAGGGCCTGGAGGCCGAGGTCAAGCGCATCGCCCATGCGCTGCACGACGAAGCCGGGCAGCTCCTCGCCTCGGTGCATATCGGGCTGGTCGAGATCGCCCGCGACCTGCCGTCCCACGCCGCGCGGCGCCTGGAGGACATCCGGGGGCTCCTGGACAAGATCGAGGAGCAACTCCGGCACCTCTCGCACGAGCTGCGCCCGACCATTCTCGACGACCTCGGGCTCCGGCCCGCGCTGGAGTTCCTCGCCGACGGTGTCTCGCGCCGGACGGGGCTGCAGATCTCTGTCGATGGCTCGCCGGGAACACGGCTGTCCTCGACGACGGAGACGGTCCTGTACCGCATCGTCCAGGAGGCGCTCACCAACGTGACCAGGCACGCCCAGGCGACGCGCGTCTCGATCGGTATCGAACGGCGCGGGCGCACCCTGCGCTGCACCATCCGGGACGACGGGATGGGATTCGACGTGCCGGCCGTGCTGGCTCGGCGCGGCGCGCGCGGCCTCGGGCTCATCGGCATCCAGGAGCGATTGCACGGGATCGGCGGAAAGCTGACGATCGTCGCGAGTCCCGGCGGCGGCACGCAGCTCGTCATGTCGGTCCCGGTGGAGGTGGACGTTGCCGACGCGGATTCTTCTCGCCGATGATCACACCCTCGTCCGGCAGGGCCTGAAGGCCTTGCTGGAGGGGAAAGGGTTCGAAGTCGTTGCCGAGGCCGGCGACGGCCAGGAGGCCGTCCGGGCCGCCCGCGAGCGCTGCCCCGACATCGCGGTCCTGGACTTCTCGATGCCACTCCTGAACGGTCGCGACGCCGCGCGCGAGATCCTCCGGGTGTGCCCGCGGGCGCGAGCGATCTTGCTGACGATGCATGCCGAGGATCAATATGTACTCGACGCGCTCCAGGTCGGCGTGCGGGGCTACGTCCTCAAGGCGCAGGCGGCCGACGACCTCGTGCTGGCGATTCGCGAGGTGCAGCGCGGCATGATGTACCTGAGCCCGGGTGTGTCACAGGCGGTCGTCAACGCCTCGATGAGCCGAACCGAGCTCCCGCGAGATCCCCTGACGTCCCGCGAGCGCGAGGTGCTCCAGCTGGTCGCCGAGGGCAAGTCGACGAAGGAGATCGCCAGGCTCCTGGCCATCAGCTTCAAGACCGCCGAGTCTCACCGGACCCGGATTATGAAGAAGACCGACATCCACGAGACGGCCGGGCTCGTGCGCTACGCCGTCCGCCGCGGCCTGATCCAGCCCTGACGCAGGCGGCCCGGGACCGGGCCGCCTCTCACTCCAGCGTGACGAAGATGCAGTTCCGAACCTTGCCCTCGATGGCCTTGGAAAGATGTCCCTTGCCGGTGGTGTCCTCGACGAGGAGAACCTCGCCGGCGCCGATCCGCCGCGACTCGCCGTCGCTCGCGGTGATCTGAACGCCCGCGTCCAGGTTGATGATGTACTGGCGCCGCGGCGCCGGGTGCCAGTCGAGATCGTAGTCGGGCTGGACCTCGCGGAAGATGATCCCGGTGGCGGGAATCCGCTTCGAGAGCTTCCCAGCGCGGGTCGTCTCGGCGTACTCCACCTCGACGTCCTGGAAGTGCGACTCGCCGTTCTTGTCCGTGTAGAGCCGGTGGATCCTCATGATGCCTCCTCTGCTTAGGCGCGCCTCGGCCGGCGGGGCCCCAGCCCCGCGACGGCCTGCGGCGCGCACTTCATCGGGGCGCTGATCTCGGCGCCCCGAGCGCGCCGATCATAGTGAGGGCGGGGTGCCTGTGGCAAGGAGGCCGTATACTCACCGAAATGACGCCGAAGCCGGCGGTGGGTCTCGTCGCGGTGGCCGGTCGGCGCCGCGCGACGCTCGAGATGGCCCAGCGCCTCGAGCGCGAGGGGTTCACTGGTCTCTACTGCCCGAGCCCCGGCGACGGCCTGGCTCTCTGCGAGGCGCTCGCGCTCTCGACGCGCGAGATCCCCTTCGGCACCAGCATCGCCAACATCTACACGCGCCACCCGTTCGAGTACGCGCAGATGGCTGCGGTCGTCCACGAGCTGTCGGGCGGCCGCTTCCGGTTCGGGATCGGCGTGAGCCACGGGCCGACCTACGAGCGGCTGGGGCTCCGGGCCGGCAAGCCGCTCGAGGACATCCGGAAGTTCGTGGCCGACGTGCGCGAATACGCGAGTCAGGTCGGCGGGCTCCCGCCGATCGTGCTCGCGACGCTTCGCCGCCGCATGGTCGAGCTGGCCGGCGAGGTTGCGCAGGGCGCCGTGTGGGCGAACGGCGCTCGCTCGCACATGGCAGCCTCGCTCCGCCACCTTCCGGCGTCGGCGCGTGAGAACGCCGCGTTCTTCATCGCTAACATGGTGCCGACCTGCATCGACGAAGACCGCGCCGCGGCTGCGGCGGTCATGCGAAGGACCCTCGCGTCCTATGTGCGCCTGCCGAATTACCAGAACTACTGGATCGAGGCGGGCTACGAGGAGGAGATGCTGGCCATCCAGGCTGCGCTCGCGCAGGGCGAGGTGCAGCGGATCCCCGAGCTGATGTCCGACCGGTGGCTGGGCGACGTCACGCTCTTCGGTAGCGTGAAGGACGTTCGGGCGGGCGTCGAGGCGTGGGCGGCGACCGGCGTGCGGACGCTCATCGTGGTGCCGTCGTCGACGCGGGGCGGGCAGATGGTGGCCCTCGCGGAGCTCATCCAGGCGTTTCGCTGAGCACGGAGGACGAATTCAATGGGACAGCTCGAGGGGAAGGTCGCCCTCATCACCGGCGCGAGCAAGGGAGTCGGGCGCGTGCTGAGCCGCGTGTTCGCGCGCGAAGGCGCCGCCGTGGTTTGTGCGGCGCGCTCCCGCGAGCTCGTCGAGGAGACGACGGCGATGGTCAAGGCCGACGGCGGCCGGGCGATCGCGGTGGTCGGCGACGCAGCCGTCGAGGCCGACGTGCAGCGCATGGTGGAGGCCGGGGCGAAGGCCTTCGGCAAGATCGACACGCTCGTGAACAACGCCGGCGACGGCGGCCCCACCAAGCCGGTGCAGGACTACACGACCGAGGACTGGTTCTACACGATCAACTCGTGCCTCACGAGCTCGTACATGTGCACGCGCTTCGTGGTGCCCTCGATGATCAACGCCGGCGGGGGCTCGATCGTGAACATCTCGTCCGTGGCCGGCCGCCGCGGCCTCGCCTATCGCATCGGCTACTGCTCGGCCAAGGCCGGGCAGGTCGGGATGACGTACGGCCTCGCCCTTGAGCTGGCGCCCCACAACATCCGGGTCAACGCGATCGCCCCTGGCGCCGTCGCGGGGCCGCGCATCGACAGCGTCATCGCCGGCCAGGCCCAGGTGAAGGGCGTCTCGTTCGAGGAGGAGCGCCAGCGGCTGGTCGCGCGCTCGCCGCTCGGGCGCATGTCGACCGCGGAGGACATCGCGACGCTCGCGGTCTACCTGTGCAGCGAGGCCGCGAAGAATCTCTCGGGCCAGTGCATCGCGGTGACGGCCGGCGAGCCGGCAGTCTAAGCCGGGCGGAAGCTAGAAGCTCCTGCGACGGTCTATGCGGTCGCGCGGCTCGACCCAGTCGAAGCTGATGATCGAGACCCGGTAGGACGGGGCCTCGGCGACCGAGGTTTCGAAGAACGCGCGATTGTTCGGCGGGACGTCGCGCACCGAGGTCGACGTTCTGTTGACGACGGCGCCGGCGGCGTCGAGGCTCTCCACGAGCAGCTGCATGTGGCCGGCGCGGCGGTTCGAGGAGTTGTAGACGTAGCCGTTCACCTTGCGCCCGGTCTTCGACCATTCCAGCTGGAAGTATGCGTCGATCGTCTCCTTCGAGACGACGTCGCCGGCAGGCGCGGGCGGCGCGAACGTACCGGAAGCAGCCACCAGGACACCCAAAAGCATGACCACGATTGTCCAGCTGCGCGACATCAACGGGCCCTCCAGCGATCGCTGCTCGACGCGATTTCCTGGATCCAGTTGTAGGACACGATCGTGATTCGATAAGACGGGGCGTCCGGCACGGCGACCTGGAAGTATGCCCGGTTGTTCGGCGGGACGTCGGGGACCCACGTCCGCGTCGCGGCCACGACCTTTCCGGAAGCGTCGACGCCCTCCACCAAGAGACTCATGCGCGCAGCGTACCGGCTCGTCTGGTTGTAGACGTAGCCGTTGACCTTGCGCCCCTCCTTCGACCACTCCACGCGGAACGCCGGGTCCGGCGACTCCCGAACCTGGGCGGCAGCCGGGGCCAGGGCGATCGCGGGCGCCATTGCCGAGAGCGTCGCGACCATTCCGTAGAGCCAGCCCACACCGGAAAATCGCATCGCCCAAGTGTCTCATGCACCCCCCGGGCCTGCCACTCGACACCGCGCGCCCGCGAACGGAGACACCGGCGCCGAATTCGGGTATCTTCTCAGCCACCGGCTCGTTACACGGAGGGCGCCATGGGAGCGATCACCGGCTCGGAGCTGCTCGCGAAGTCGCTCAAGATCCAGGGGATGGACACGCTCTTCTATCTCATGGGCGGACCGATGCTCGAGACCGAGAGCGCCTGCATCAAGCTCGGCGTGCGGGCGATCGACAGCCGGCACGAGCAGGGTGCCGCGATGATGGCGCACGCCTACAGCCGCCTGACGCGGCGCCCGGGCGTGTGCATGGCCTCCTCCGGCCCGGGAACGATCAACATGGCGACCGGCGTGGCCAACGCGTTCGTGGACGCCGCGCCCCTGGTCGCCGTCGGCGGCACGAGCCCGCGGATCTACTTCGGCATGGACGCCTTCCAGGAGGTCGATCAGCTCTCGCTGTACAAGCCGATCACCAAGTGGGCCACGCGCATCCTCGATGCGAAGCGCATCCCCGACGTCGTCGCGACCGCGTTCCGCCAAGCCACGTCCGGCCGGCCGGGGCCGGTGTTCCTCGACCTTCCCGGCGACGTCCTGGGTGAGGTGGTCGAGGAGTCGTCTATCCCGATGCCGGCCCACTGGCGACCGGCACCCCGCGCTCACGGCGATCCCGCGGCGATCACCGAGGCGATCGCGCTGCTCTCGCGGGCCGAGCGGCCTCTGATCGTCGCCGGGAGCGGCGTGTGGTGGTCGGACGCCGGCGCGGCGCTCCAGACGTTCGTCGAGACCGCGGGGATCCCTTTCTACACGACGCCGCTCTCGCGCGGATCCATCCCCGAAGACCACGAGCTCGCGTTCCTCTTCGCCCGCGCCCGCGCCTTCGGCGAGGCCGACGTGGTCCTGAACGTCGGCACTCGCTTCAATTACGTCATCCAGTTCGGGCGCCCTCCCCGCTGGGCCGCCGACGTGAAGATCATCCAGGTCGACGTCGATCCGGCCGAGCTCGGCCACAACCGCCCGGCGGATGTGCCGATATTCGGCGACGCCCGCGCCGTCCTCTCGCAGCTGACGGCCGAGGCGAAGGGCAAGCTCGACAAGGGGCGCTACCGCACGTGGGTCGAGCGGCTCAAAAGTATCGACGCCGAGAAGGGTCTCGAGTCCGAGAAGGCCATGAGCGACGACAAGGTGCCGATCCATCCGCTCCGCCTCTGCAAGGAGGTCCGCGACTTCCTGCGGCGCGACGCGATCCTGGTCGTCGACGGCCAGGAGATCCTCAACTACGGGCGCCAGTCGATCCCGACCTTCACGGCCGGCCACCGGCTCAACTCGGGTCCGTTCGGCTGCATGGGCGTCGGCCTGCCGTTCGGGATCGGCGCGAAGGTCGCGTGCCCCGACACACAGGTGGTCGTCCTGCACGGCGACGGCTCCTACGGGATCAACGGGACGGAGATCGACACGGCGGTGCGCCACAAGATCCCCGTGCTCGTCGTCATCAGCAACAACGGCGGCTGGACCGCGGACCCCAAGCAGGACAAGCCCGGCCGCAACCTCGGCTATACCCGGTACGACAAGATCGCCATCGACTACGGCGCGCACGGCGAGTTCGTCGAAAAGCCGCATGAGATCCGGGCGGCCCTCGAGCGGGCGTACGCGTCCCGCAAGCCGGCGGTGGTCAACGTGGTGACCGACTACACGGCGCGCGCCACCACCATTCGCTTCTCAGCCTATTCGACCTAGCCCCAGGAGGATGTGACCCCCATGGCCAAGGCCCTCGACGGGATCGTGGTGCTCGACCTCACGCAGTACGAGGCAGGCCCGAGCTGCGCCCAGATGCTGGGGTGGCTCGGCGCGAACGTCATCAAGATCGAGCCGCCCGGGGGCGAGCCGGGGCGCCGCGCGCTGTCGGAGAGTCCCGATCTGGACGCCTGGTTCTTCCTGATGCTGAACAACAACAAGAAGGGCGTCACGCTCGACCTCAAGACCGCCGAGGGGCGCGCGATTCTCAAGAAGATGGTCGAGCGCGCCGATGTCCTGATCGAGAATTTCGGTCCGGGCTCGTTCGAGCGGCTGGGCTTCGGCTACGAGGACCTGCGCCGCATGAATCCGCGGATCATCTCCGCCTCGGTCAAGGGCTTCGGCAGCACCGGGCCCTACGCGAACTACAAGAGCTTCGAGATGATCGCGCAGGCCATGGGCGGCGCAATGAGTGTCACCGGAACCGGCGACGGGCCGCCCACGAAGGTCGAGGCGGGGCTCGGCGACACGGGCGCGGGGCTGCACCTGGCCATCGGGATCCTCGCGGCGATCGTCCAGCGCCAGACCACCGGTGTGGGCCAGCGCATCGAGGTCGCCCAGCAGGACGCCGTTCTCAACCTGGTGCGCATCCACTTCCGCGAGCACTATTCCCTCGGCAAGCCTGTACCGCGGCGCGGCAATCGATCCCCGGGCGGCGCGCCGTCGAACCTGTACCGCTGCCGGCCATTCGGGCCGAACGACTACGTCTTCATCCACTGCGCAACGCTCGAGATGTGGAAGATCTTTTCGAAGATTCTCGGGCG
>Ga0075434_100007256_pt1 | contig 10253 bp, 6 predicted proteins | sample RhiMethybrSRZTD3_FD_75298 | JGI IMG/M metagenome (GOLD analysis project Ga0075434, IMG submission 75298) | Populus rhizosphere microbial communities from Tennessee, USA - Rhizosphere MetaG P. TD hybrid SRZTD3 | ecosystem: Host-associated > Plants > Roots > Rhizosphere > Soil | place: USA...
CGGACCAGGTCGGTGGCCAGGGCCTGGCTCCCGCTCTGGGTCTTGACCACGATCTCCTGCAGGTGAAGGCTGCCCGGCCGGTCGTACTCGGCCCGCCGCGCATCGTAGTCGGCCCGCACCTCGTCCTCGCTGACCGCGACCTTCGACTCCAGCTCGTGGGACAGCAGCTGTCGCCTCATGATGGAGCGCTCGATGTTCCGCTTCAGGTCGTCGAGCGACATGCCCTCGCGCCGCAGCTGCTGCTGGAGGTCATCGTCGCTCTGGAGGTTGTTCTCCTTCTTGATGTTCTCGATGATGTCGGTGATGTACTCGGGCCGCAGGCGCATCCCCATCTCCTGGGCCTTCTGGATCAGCAGCAGGTCGTCGATGGCCTCCTGCAGGATGCGGGCGTTGTTCTCGCGCAGGTAGCGCTCGATGCGCTCGTCGCTGGTCAGCCCCCCCGCGGCCTGTACCGCGGCCACCTGCCGGGCCTGGAACTCGGAGAGCGTGACGATGTCGCCGTTCACCTTGGCCACCACGCGCTCCAGCACTTCGCCGGGCGCGCCCGCGGCCAGGAGCAGGCTAAGAGCGGGGAGGAGGGGGAGAGTCCAGGGTCTCATGGTTCACCTTGGCGCGGGCCATCAGCGCCCGCACGAACTGCCGCGAGGCCTCGTCCGACTTCCGCCGGCGGAGCTCCGCCCGGATCCGTTCGCGGCTTTCCTCGAGCGTGGGGTCCCGTCCGGGCTCGCGCCGGTCGACGCGCAGGACGTGCCACCCGAGCGATGTGCGCGCGACGTCGCTGCCCGCGCCCGGGGCCAGGGCGAAGGCCGCCCGCTCCAGCTCCGGCGGCAGCTCGCCCCGCGCGAAGGAGCCCATCATCCCGCCCGTGCTGGCCTCCGGCGAGCGGGAGCGCGTCCGGGCCAGGACCTCGAAGCTCGTGGGATCCTTCTGCAGGCGCCGCTTCACGTCGCGGGCCTCGTTCTCCGTGGGCAACAGGATCTGGCGCAGCCAGACCTTCTCGGGGATGCGCAGCTCCGCGGAGTGGGCCTGGAAGTATGCGGCCACCTCGTCCTCCGAGGCCTCGGCCGGGCCGACCACCTCGCCCAGCATCCGTTGCACGGCGTCCTGCTCCTGCTCCGGCGTGCTCTGGACGGGGAGCAGGCCGCGGGCCCGGGCCTCGAGGACGAGCGCCCGCTCCTCGAGGAAAGGCTGGACCAGGGCCCGGCGCACGTCGGGGGGGAACGGCTCGCCGCCCTTGGCCTCGAGGGCGGACACATGGCGGTCGAAATCGGACCGCCGCACCACCTGCTCTCCGAGCGACAGGATCACGGGATCCGAGGGCTGGCGTTCGCAAGTGGAGGCCAGGCCGAGGGATAGAAAGAGAGGAACGATCCGTGCGATCACCGTTCACCGACTGACAAGCGATCATTATAGGACAGGTACGACTACGCCGCGGTGGCGTGCTCCAGCCGGTCCAGCAGCGCGGAGAGGGCCTGCAGCGGGGCCTCGCCCGCGGCCACCGGCGCGCGCAGGACGCCCTGCGGCGAGAGGGAGGCCCCGGGCAGGCGCCGCACGAGATCCGTCACCACCTCCGCCCGCAGCGGCGTCTCGGGGGCGATGCGCAGGTGCAGGGCCCCGCCCGCCAGGTCCGCCTGGAGGACGCCCAGGCCCTCCAGGCGCAGGCGCTGCCGGGCGAAGAGGACGAGGGATTCCACCGGCGGCGGCAGGGGGCCGTAACGGTCGCGCAGGTCGCGGCGCAGGGCTTCGGCCTCGGCGGCGTCGCGCAGTTGGCTGGCCCGCTTGTAGACCGCCATGCGCTGGTGGACCTCGGGCACGTAGTCCTCTGGGATGCGCAAGTCCACCTTGAGGTTCACGACGGCGCGCGGGGCCTCGCGCGGCGCCTCGCCCTTGAGCTCCAGGATGGACTGCTCGAGGAGCTTGACGTAGAGGTCGAGGCCCACGGCCTCGAGGTGCCCGCTCTGCTCGCCGCCCAGGAGGTTCCCGGCGCCGCGCAGCTCCAGGTCCAGGGCGGCGATGCGGAACCCGGCGCCCAGGTCCGAGAACTCCTGGATGGCGGCCAGCCGCTTGCGCGCGATCTCGGAGAGCGGCGTCTCCGGCGGGACGAGCAGGTAGGCGTAGGCCCGCCGGTCGGAGCGGCCGACGCGGCCGCGGAGCTGATAGAGCTGGGCCAGCCCGTACCGGTCGGCGCGGTTCACGACCAGGGTGTTCACGCGCGGGATGTCCAGGCCGTTCTCGATGATGGTGGTGGCCACCAGGACGTCGGCGCGCCCCTCCACGAAGGCCAGCATGGCGCGCTCGAGCTGGCCCTCGGGCATCTGGCCGTGCGCCACGATGACCCGGGCCTCGGGCACCAGCCGTTGGACGAGGGCGGCCAGGGAGTCGATGGACTCCACCCGGTTGTGCACGACGTACACCTGCCCGTCCCGCGCCAGCTCCTGCCGGATGGCGGCCGCGATCGTCTCCTTCGAGAACTTCACGATCGAGGTCTGGATGGCCAGCCGGTCCTTGGGCGGCGTCTCGATGACCGACATGTCCCGGATCCCGGCCAGGCCCATCTGCAGCGTGCGGGGGATGGGGGTGGCCGACAGCGTCAGGCAGTCCACGTTGGTGCGCAGCTGCTTCAGGCGCTCCTTGGCCGCCACGCCGAAGCGCTGCTCCTCGTCGATGACCAGCAGCCCGAGGTCGCGGAAGACGACGTCCTTCGAGAGGAGACGGTGCGTCCCGATCAGGATGTCCACCGTGCCCGCGGCCACGTCGGCGACCACCTTCCGGATCTCGCCCGCCGCGCGGAAGCGGGAGACCATCTCCACCCGCACCGGGAAGGGCGCGAAGCGCCGCCGGAACGTCTTCCAGTGCTGGAAGGCCAGGATGGTGGTGGGGGCCAGCACGGCCACCTGCTTGCCGTCCAGCACCGCCCGCATGGCCGCGCGCATGGCCACCTCGGTCTTGCCGTAGCCCACGTCGCCGCAGACCAGGCGGTCCATGGGCGTGTCGGCGGACATGTCCGCCATCACCTCCGCGATGGCGGCCGCCTGGTCCGGCGTCTCCTCGTACTCGAAGGACTCCTCGAACTCGCGCTGCCAGGGGGAGAAGCCCGTGAAGGCGTGGCCGGGGCGCGCCTTGCGCTGGGCGTAGAGCTTCAGCAGCTCGGCCGCCATGTCGCGCATGGCCTTCTTCACCCGACGCTTGACCTTGTCCCAGTTGCCGCTGCCCAGCCGGTCGATCAACGGGCGGGCGCCTTCCGCGCTGGCGTACTTCTGCACGCGGTCGAAGGCCTCCACCGGCACCTTCAGCTTGTCGCCGCCCTGGTAGGACAGGACCATGAACTCCCGCCGCGCCCCGCCGATCTCCAGCGTCTCCAGCCCGTGGAAGCGCCCGATCCCGTGGTCCTGGTGGACGACGAGGTCTCCGACCTGGAGGTCCCGGAAATCGGAGAGGAAGCTGCGCGCCCCGCGGCGGGCGCGCGCGTGGAGGTGGACCTCCTCCGGGAAGACGTCGCCGTCGGCCAGGACCTGCAGGCCGTGGTCCGGGAGCTCAAAACCACCCGAAAGAACGCCGGTCCTGACTTGGATCTCCGCTCCTTCCCCCACCGCGAGGGTCTCCTCTCGCAGCACCTCGGTCAGGCGCTCGGTCCGGCCCGTCGTGCCGAGGAAAATCACCGTCCTCCCGCGGTACGCGCGCAGGTCCGCGGCCAGCCGGCGCAGGTCGCCCGCGTAGCGGCGGACGGGGCGTCCGGCCAGGTGGGTGCCCCGACCCTCGGTGTCGACCTCGCGCAGATGGAGGGCGGGGCCGGCGCCGAGCCGCTCCTGGAGCGCGTCGGCCCCGACCAGCACGCGCGCCGGGTCGACGGGGAGGGCGTCGGCCCGGCGGTCGCGCTCGGCCCGCGCCCGCTCGTGCAGGGCCAGGGCCTCCTGCAGGACGGTCTCCGGCTCCACCGCCACCAAGCAGCCCTGGAAGTGCTCCCACGGCGCCACCGTGGCCCCGGGGACCAGGGGGATGAGGTCCGCGATCTCGTCGGTGGCGAGCCCGCGGGCCAGCCGCTCCACGAGAGGGGCGACGCCGCGGTGGCCCGGGAAGATCTCGGGCAGGCGGCGGCCGAGCTCGGCGGCCACCGAGCGCGGGGCGAACGCGTCGGACAAGGGTTGCAGCTCGACGGCCTCGACCTCGCCCGTCGTGCGCTGCGTGTCCGGGTCGAAGCTGCGCAGCGCGAAGACGGTGTCGCCGTAGAACTCGACCCGCACCGGCGTGTCGCGCTCCGGCGGGAAGACGTCGAGGATCCCGCCGCGGCGCGCCACCTCTCCGGCCGAGGTGACCGGGTCCTCGCGGCGGTAGCCGGCCTCGTCGAGGGCCTCCAGAAGGATCTCGGGCGTCATCTCGTCGCCCGCGCGCAGGCCCACCACCCGGGTCTCCAGCAGCCGGCGCGCGAGCGTGGGACGCAGGAGGCCCGCGGGCGAGGCCACCATCGCGGCCAGGCGCCCGCCCGCCGCGGCGTGGAGCGCGGCCGCGCGGCGCAGGCTGGCCTCGGGATGCCGCGGCAGGCCGCGCAGCGGCGCGGGGCCGGGCGCGGGAAAGGCCAGCACCGCCCCGCCGCGGCCGGCCTCGCGGGCCAGCGTGCGCAGGTCGAGGGCCGCCTGCTCCACCTCGCGCTCGTGCGGGGTCACCACCAGTAGTGGCGCGTCGGTGAGCAGCAAGGGGACGAGGAGCCGGGCGGGGCCGGCCAGGCCGGACAGCTCGGCCACGCGGCCCTCGGCCAAGGCGCCGCGGGCCGGCGCCAGGCGGGGGTCCCCGGCCAGCGGGGCGACCCACGGCGCGGTCACGGCCCCTGGATCCGCTCCACAATGGCGGACGTGGATCGGCCGCCCAGAAGGTCGACCCGCACCACGCGACCGCCCGAAGCCTCCACCTCCGCTCGGCCCACGATCTGGTCCAGGGCCCAGTCGGCCCCCTTCACGAGGACGTCGGGCCGGAGGGCGTCGATGAGGGCCAGCGGCGTGGGCTCGTCGTAGATCACCACCCGGTCCACGGCCTCCAAGGCCAGGAGGGTCTCCGCGCGCTCGGACTCCGGCACCACCGGCCGCGCCGGGCCCTTGATCTCGCGCACCGACCGGTCGGAGTTCAGGGCCACCACGAGCACATCGCCCTGAGCCCGCGCCGCCTCGAAGAGCGCCACGTGCCCGGGATGCAGCAGGTCGAAGCAGCCGTTGGTCACCACCACCGTGCGGCCGGCCTTCCGCCAGGCGACCCGCTCCTCCAGCAGCGCGGGCAGCGGCGTGGCCGCGCCCTCGCTCTCGTGAAGGTCCAGCTCCGCGCGCGGACGGGGCGGCTCGAGCTCCAGGCCGCCGGCAAAGCTCCACTCGTGCGGCGGGCGGTAGACGCCCACGTCCTTCACGCGGCTCTTCACGCGGAAGGAGTGGAGCCCGCGGAGGTAGTCGTACGGCGTGCCGTCGCGGCGGTGGGCGGCGACGTCGACCAGGTACGTTCCCTCCACCAGGCGCAGATCCCGCAGGACGAGCCGCACCTCGCCCTCGCCGCGGAAGAGCCTCGGGATGTGGTCCTCGATGTGGGTGTTGGTCCCGTAGACGTGGATGCCGTCGGCGGTGAAGAGGCCCACGCCGAAGACGAAGTCGCGCACGTCGCCCGCGGCCCGCACGGTCAGGGCGAGGGTCAGGCTCTCCCCCGGCACGTAGACGTGGCGCACCTTGCCGCGATCGTCGAGGAGCCGCACCGACGTGATCTCCACCTCGCGGCTGCCCCAGCGGCCCTCGCGATAGCCGTGCTCCGCCGACTCGTCGGCCGCGGGCGCCGGCGACTGGTCGCGGGCCAGGAGCGCTTCCTCGCCTCCGGCCACGTAGGTCAGGTAGGCATCCACCACCCGCCGCGGATCGCCCTGGTCCACCAGCCGGCCGTGACGGAGCCAGAGCGTCTCGTCGCACATCTTCTCCACCAGCCCCAGGCTGTGCGTCACGAGCACGATGGTCTTGCCCCGCCGGCGGAACTCGCCGATCTTGTCCAGGCACTTGCGGGTGAAGGACTCGTCGCCGACGGCCAGCACCTCGTCGATGAGCAGGACGTCCGGGTCCACGTGGATGGCCACCGCGAAGCCCAGGCGCATGTACATGCCCGAGGAATACGTCTTGACCGGCGCGTCGATGAAGTCCTGCAGCTCGGCGAAGGCCACGATCTCGTCGAAGCGCTCCTCAACCTCGCGGCGCGTGAGGCCGAGCATGATGCCGTTGATGGCCACGTTCTCGCGGCCGCTGATCTCGGGGTGGAAGCCGGCCCCCAGCTCGATGAGGGCCGAGATCCGGCCGTCCACGGACAGCGTGCCGCGGGTGGGCGGGGTGATCCCGGCCATGAGCTTCAGCAGCGTGGACTTGCCGGAGCCGTTGGCGCCGATCACGCCCAGCGTGGCGCCGCGCGGCACCTCGAAGCTGACGCCGTCCAGCGCGGTGAAGGTCTGGTCCGGCGAGAGATCGGAGAGCAGGCTGCCCGTGAGCAGCGCGCTCTTCAGGGTCCTGAACTGGTTCTTGTGGAGGAAGCGGCGATAGATCTTGGTTACGTCCTTCGCCACCACCGCCGGCGTCGTCATACCTCTTCTGCCAAGGTATCGCGGAGCCGCTCGAACAGGAAGGACCCGGCCGCGAACGCCAGGACCGCCGCCACTGCCGCCAGGGCCAGCCCGTGCCAGTGGACGACGGCCCCGTAGAACAGCGCCTCCTGGTAGGCCACGATCACGTGGGTCATGGGGTTGAGGCGCAGCAGCGTGTGCATCGGGCCGGCCTCCGGATAGGCGTAGAGGACGGGCGTGGCGAAGAACCAGAGGTGGAGGACGTGGGACAGGATGTTCTGGATGTCGCGGAAGTGCACGGTCAGCGCCGACACGAAGAGGGCCAGGCCCAGGGTGAAGACGAGCTGGATCAGGAGCGGCAGCGGCAGCAGGAGCGCGCTCCAGGACAGCCGGCCCTTCCAGACCAGGAAGGCCAGCAGGATGGGCAGGCCGAAAAGGAAGTGGACCAGGTTGGCCACCACCGTGACCACGGGCAGCACCTCGGCCGGGAACAACACCTTCTTGATCAGGTTCCCGCCGGTGATGAGCACGGTTGAGGACTCCAGGAGCGAGGCGGAGAACCAGGTCCAGGGCAGGATGCCGCAGAAGAGGAACAGGAAGTACGGATCGAGCGACGCGCTGCGCGCGACGGGCAGCATGTAGGTGAAGACCAGACCGTAGGTCAGGAGGAGGAGCAGCGGGTTGACGAAGCTCCAGAAGAACCCGAGGACGCTGCCGCGGTAGCGGGCCTTCAGCTCGCGGCCGACCAGGCTCTGTATGAGGAGGCGGTACCGGAGGAGCGTGCGGACGGCCGCGATCATCCCCGGCAACGATACGACAGCGCGAAGGCCGCCACCAGGGACAGGGGCCCCGCGCGGCCTAGGCGCGGCGCTTGCGGGCCACGGCCAGGCGGGTGACCGCGCGGATGTAGGCGAGGTGGGCCTCGTTGTAGCCGGCCTCGTCCGTGATGGTCTTCATCCTCTCCGCGGCCCGCGTGCGGGCCAGCTCCGCGCGCGCGGCGTCGATCTCCTCGGCCCGCTCCCCGATCTCGGCCAGCAGGTTCACGCGGTCGGGCAGGACCTCGGCGAAGCCCCAGAAGCAGGTGAGGTGGCCCTTCTCCGTCCCCCGGCGATAGGTGATCTCGCCCAGGCCCAAGGTGGAGAGGAACGGGGTGTGGCCGGGCAGCACACCGAAGTAGCCCTCGTCGCCCGGGGCGATGACCTCGTCCACCTGCTCGCGCAGAAGGAGGCCCGACGGGGTCACCACCTCCAGGGTGAGGTCTTGCGGAAGCTGGGGGTTCAGGGCCATGCCTATTTCTGGAGGGCCTTGGCCTGCTCGACGGCTTCCTCGATGGGCCCCACCATGTAGAAGGCCTGCTCGGGCAGGTCGTCCAGCTCGCCGTTCACGATCATCTTGAAGCTGCGGATGTTGTCGGCCAGGGAGACGTACTTGCCGGGGATGCCCGTGAACTGCTCGGCCACGTGGAAGGGCTGGGAGAGGAAGCGCTGGATCTTGCGCGCCCGCGCCACCGCCACCTTGTCGTCCTCGGAGAGCTCGTCGATGCCCAGGATGGCGATGATGTCCTGGAGGTCCTTGTAGCGCTGCAGGACCTGCTTCACGTCGCGCGCCACCTGGTAGTGCTCCTCGCCGATGACGCGCGGGTCCAGGATGCGCGACGAGCTGGCCAGCGGGTCCACCGCCGGGTAGATGCCGAGCTGCGCGATCTGCCGCGAGAGGTTGGTGGTGGCGTCCAGGTGCGCGAACGTGGTGGCCGGCGCGGGGTCGGTGTAGTCGTCGGCGGGGACGTAGATGGCCTGGATGGACGTCACCGATCCCTTCTTGGTGGAGGTGATGCGCTCCTGCAGCTCGCCCATCTCCGTCTGCAGCGTGGGCTGGTAGCCCACGGCGGAGGGCATGCGGCCCAGCAGGGCCGACACCTCGGACCCGGCCTGGGTGAAGCGGAAGATGTTGTCGATGAAGAGGAGGACGTCCTTGCCCTCCTCGTCGCGGAAGTACTCGGCCGCGGTCAGGCCGGTGAGGGCCACGCGCAGGCGCGCGCCGGGCGGCTCCGTCATCTGACCGTAGATGAGCGCGGCCTTGGACTGCGCGGGGTCCTTGATGTTCACGACCCCCGACTCCTGCATCTCCAGCCACAGGTCGTTGCCCTCGCGCGTGCGCTCCCCCACCCCCGCGAAGACGGACACCCCGCCGTGTTTCCTGGCGATGTTGTTGATGAGCTCCATGATGATGACGGTCTTGCCCACGCCCGCGCCGCCGAAGAGGCCGATCTTGCCGCCCAGCAGGTAGGGCTCGATGAGGTCGATGACCTTGATGCCGGTCTCGAACATCTCGAGCTTGGTGGACTGGTCTTCGAAGGACGGGGCCGGGCGGTGGATGGGGTAGCGCTTCTGTGACTTGATCTCGCCCATCTCGTCCACGGGGTCGCCGATCACGTTCATGACCCGGCCCAGGGTGGCGGGACCCACGGGCACCATGATGGGCCCGCCGGTGTCGAAGGCCTTCATGCCGCGCACCATCCCGTCGGTGGGCAGCATGGACACGCAGCGCACCCGGTTCTCGCCCAGGTGCTGCTCCACCTCCGCCACCACGTCGATCTTCACCCCGCCCTCGCCGCCGTCGTCCTGGATGCGCAGGGCCTGGTAGATGGGGGGCACGCCGCCCTGGTCGAACTCCACGTCCACCACGGGACCGATCACCTGCACCACGCGGCCCGCGTTCCCTGCCGGCGCCTTCTGCTGTGTCGCCATGCCCTGTCTCACCCGTTTCTTTCTCGACCCCCCACCCTATCCCTCCCCACGCAGGGGAAGGGAACTGTGGTTGCCGGATCGGCTCCGCGCCTTCCTGTCTCTTAGCCCGGAGACCCCGCGCCGGAGACGACCTCGATGATCTCCTTGGTGATGGCCGCCTGCCGCACCTTGTTCATGTACAGGGTGAGGCGCTCGATCATGTCGTCCGCGTTGTTGGTGGCGGCGTCCATGGCCGTCATGCGCGCGCCGTGCTCGGCGGCCGCCGACTCCAGGAGCGCCCGCCAGACCTGGAACTCCACGTGCCTGGGCAGCAGGTTCGCGAATATCTGCCCGGGCCCCGGCTCGTAGAGGTAGTCGAGGGCCGGCTCCTTGGGGTCGAAGGTCAGCTTGGCGATGGGCAGCAGCCGCTCCACGACGACGTTCTGCTGGATCACGCTCTTGAACTCGTTGTAGACCAGGAAGACCTGGTCGACCTCGCCTTCCGTGTAGACCCTCATGAGCTGGCCCGCGATCTCGCGCGCCGCCGGGTACTGCAGCGACTGGAACAGCCCGAGCCTCTCGGTGCGGATGGCGAAACGCCGGCGCTTGAAGAAGTCTCTGGCCTTGCGGCCGATGACGTCGAGGCGCAGGTCTTTGGCCTGCCGCTCCTCCAGGAACTGGACCGCGGCCCGGATGATGTTGGCGTTGAACCCGCCGGCCAGCCCCTTGTCCGCGGTGACGATCACGAGGAGGACCTTGTCCTCTCCGCGCTCCTGGAGCAGCGGTTGCCCGGCGGGATCGGCGCGAGCGGCCACGCCGTTGAGGACCTCCATCATCTTCCGCGCGTAGGGTCGCGCGGAAAAGATGGCCTCCTGCGCCCGCCGCAGCTTGGCCGCCGAGACCATCTTCATGGCCTTGGTGATCTGCTGCGTGTTCTTGGTGCTGCGGATCCGGCGGCG
>Ga0075434_100007257_pt1 | contig 10252 bp, 7 predicted proteins | sample RhiMethybrSRZTD3_FD_75298 | JGI IMG/M metagenome (GOLD analysis project Ga0075434, IMG submission 75298) | Populus rhizosphere microbial communities from Tennessee, USA - Rhizosphere MetaG P. TD hybrid SRZTD3 | ecosystem: Host-associated > Plants > Roots > Rhizosphere > Soil | place: USA...
CAGCCGCAATACGACGCCCGCAAGTTCACCTGGCTCGGCTCGGGCAGCGACCAGGTCAGCCTGTGCGCCACCTGGCACACGTCGCCGGTGAAGCGCTGGAACGACATGCTGGCGACGCCGTTCACGGTCGGCGGCGAAGGCTCGGGCTCCGATCCCGACATGTTCGCGATGATGATCCGAAATTTGTTCGGCGTGAAGGTGCGCCTCGTTTCCGGCTATCCGGGTGGCAACGAGATCAACCTCGCGATGGAGCGCGGCGAGGTCGACGGCCGCTGCGGTTGGTCGTGGTCAAGCATCAAGATCACCAAGCCGGACTGGGTCAGCGGCAAGAAGATCAACCTCGCGCTGCAGATGGCGCTCAAGAAGAGCTCGGAGCTTGCGGACGTTCCGCTGATCATGGATTTCGCCCACAATGAGCGTGAGCGGCAGATCCTGCGGCTCATCCTGTCGCGGCAGCAGATGGGCTGGCCGTTCCTGGCGCCGCCCGGTCTGCCGTCTGAGCGCGCGCAAGCGCTGCGGCAGGCTTTCGAAGCCACCATGAAGGACGCTGAATTCCTGGCCGAGGCCAAGCAGCGGCAGATGGATGTCAATCCGATGTCGGGCGCCGAGATCGACCAGCTCGTGAGCGAGCTTTATCAGACGCCGCAGGACGTGGTCGCCGCGGCGAAGGCGGTGATCGCGGAAGGCGCACGGTAGCTATTGGGTGTCCCCTGAGCAATTGCTCTCCGTTCGTTCCCGCGAAAGCGGGAACCTGGCGGATTGTTTTCTTTCTTATTTTTGCGCTGGGTCCCCGCTTTCGCGGGGACGAACGGGTAAATTGCCCTATTCCGCCGCCTGAGTGCGCGCCTCCTGGAGGACGCGCCACACACGTTCGGACGTCACCGGGATGTCGATGTGGCGCACGCCATAGACCGACAGCGCATCCACCACCGCGTTCGCGATCGCCGGCAGCGCGCCGACGCAGCCGGCCTCGCCGCAGCCCTTGACGCCGAGCGGATTGGTCTTGGTCGGCACCGGATTGCTTTCCATGGCGACCGACGAGAGATCGCTCGCGCGCGGCATCGCATAGTCCATGAACGAGCCGGTCAGAATCTGGCCCGTATCCGGATCGAAGCGGATGTCCTCCATCAGCACCTGACCGGCGCCCTGCGCCATTCCGCCGATGATCTGCCCGTGCACCAGCAACGGGTTGATGACGGTGCCGACGTCATCGACGACGCTGTAACGAACGACCTCGACCACACCGGTTTCCTCGTCGACCTCGACCTCGCAGACATGGCAGCCGTTCGGATAGTTCTCGACGGCGAGACTATAGATCGCGGTCGCGATCAGCCCGACCTCCATGTCCTTCGGCATCTTTGCCGGGCTGAGCGAGGCGAGCGCGACGTCCTTCAGCGTCATGGTCTGGTTGGTCTTCGGCGAGGAGAAAATGCCATCCTCGAAGCGCAGATCCTCCGGAGCGACCTTCATCACATGCGCCGCGATGGCGGTCGCCTTCGTCTTGATCTTGTCGGTCGCCATCAGAACCGCTGAGCCGCCGATCGTGCCCGAGCGCGAGCCGCCGGTGCCCTCGCCGAAGAACACCTGATCGGTATCGTCGTGCACGTACGTGATCTTGTTGGGATCAAGCCCGAGCTTGTCAGCGACGATCTGCTTGAACGCAGTCTCGTGGCCCTGCCCGTGATTGCTCGAGCCGGAGAACAGCGTGACGGCGCCCGAGCGATCGAAACGGATCTCGGCGCCCTCGTAGCTCGGCGCCGCCGCGCGTTCGATGGTGTTGGAAATGCCGAGCCCGCGCAGCTTGCCGTGTTTGCGCGACTCGGCGCGGCGCGCCGCAAAGCCTTTCACGTCGGCGATCTCGAGCGCCATGTCCATGTTCTTCTCGAACTCACCGCTGTCGTAGGTGAAGGTGAGCCCGGTCTTGAACGGCATGGCGTCGGGCGGAATCGTGTTGCGGCGGCGCAGCTCGACCGGATCGATGCCAAGCTGATCAGCCGCGAGATCGACGAGGCGCTCGATCACATAAGCCGCCTCGGGCCGGCCGTTGCCGCGATAGGGCCGCACCGGATTGGTGTTGGTGAACACGCAGGTGACGTCGGCATGCAGCGCCGGAGTCTTGTAGACGCCGGCGAGCGTGCCGAGGTTGCCGACGAACGACTGCGAGCCGACCTGGATGAAGGCACCGGCGGCCGCGATGGTCTTCACCCGCACACCAAGAAAATTGCCATCCTGGTCAAGCGCGAGCTCCGCGTCAGTGACATTGTCGCGCGCCTGTGCGTCGCACAGGAACGATTCCGAGCGCGTGGAGATCCACTTCACCGGCCGGCCGGTGACCTTGGCAGCGAGCAGCACCAGCGCCGGCTCGTTGTAAATCGCGGTCTTCATGCCGAAGGCGCCGCCGATGTCGCCGGCCACCACCCGCACCTTGTTCTCCGGCACTTTGAGCACAATTCTCGCCAGCTCCTCGCGGAACGTGAACGTCCGCTGCAGCGTGGTGTGAATCGTGTAGCGGTCCTCAGCCGGCTGATAGACGCCGATGCTGCCGCGCGGCTCCATGCTGGCGGCAGTCACGCGATTGATGATGAAGCGCTCCTTGACGACGTGAGTGGCGCGCGCGAACGCGGCGTCGGTCGCAGCCTTGTCGCCTTCGAGATGCACGAAGCAGATATTGTTCGGGCAGTCGTCAAAGACGAGCGGCGCACCAGGCGCAATCGCGTCAGCTGTCGCAACGACCGCCGGCAATTCCTGGTAATCGATTTCGATCAGCTCGGCGGCGTCGGCGGCCTGGTGATAAGTCTCTGCCACCACGAAGGCGACGCAGTCGCCGATCCAGCGCACGCGATCCTTCACCAGCGCCGGATAGCGCGGCCGGTAGAGCGGCGATCCGTCACGGCGCTTCATCCCGCCCGGAACCGGCAGATCGCCGAAACCGGAGGCCTCCCAATCCGCTCCAGTCAGCACCGCCAGCACGCCGGGCGCTGCCTTCGCCTTGTCGGTGTTGAGGGAGACAATCCGTGCGTGCGCGTATTGAGAGCGCAGGACATAGCCATACGCCATGCCGGGAAACGACACGTCACCCACATAGCGGCCCTCGCCCCTGACCAGCCTCGGGTCCTCGAAACGAGGAACGGCCTGACCTATTCCGAATTCGCCCACGGATCACCTCTCGCTTGGCATGCCGGCCGCTCCTCCGAGCGGCCAATTGCCTCATGCCATTGGCTTGCGGGCACGTAAAGCCCATCCGCGGTTGACGAGGTGGCATGGCCATTGCAGGGTTTTGCCGACTCGAACGTGGAGAAGATCAATGCACCGTCTGCGCCTGCCATTGGCGACGTGCCTGCTAGGTCTGAGCGCAATCGCCGCAATCCCGGAACGGGCGCAGGCCGACGCAGTGTCGGATTTCTATCGCGGCAAGACGGTGACCATCATCGTCGGCTACACCGCCGGCGGCGGCTACGACCTCTACGCGCGGGCGCTCGGGCGTCACATGGGCAAGCACCTGCCCGGCAATCCGAACTTCATCGTGCAGAACATCACCGGCGCCGGCAGCCTCAACGCAGCCAATCACCTCTACAACGTGGCCGCCAAAGACGGCACCGTGTTTGCCACGTTCGGCCGCGGCCTGCCCATGGAGCCATTGATCGGAACCGCCAAGGTGCAATTTGATGCCACCAAGTTCACCTGGCTCGGCAGCGGCGCCAACGAGATCAGCATCTGCGCCACCTGGCACACATCGCCGGTGAAAACCTGGGCGGACATGCTCAAGACATCGTTCGCTGTCGGCGGTGAAGGCGCCGGCTCCGATCCCGACTCGTACTCGCTGTTGGTGCGCAACATCTTCGGCGCCAAGCTCAAGCTGGTGAGCGGCTATCACGGCACATCCGACATCATCCTGGCGATCGAGCGCGGCGAGGTCGACGGCCGCTGCGGCTGGTCGTGGTCGAGTATCAAGTCGACACGGGAAGCTTGGATCACCGAGAAGAAGCTCAACGTCCTCGTACACATCTCTGATCAGAAAGCCCCCGAGCTGGCTCACGTCCCAACGATCAACGACTTTGCCAACGACCATCAGAAACAGGTGCTCAGGCTGGTGACCAGCCGGCAGGTGATGGGCCGTCCGTTCGCCGCTCCGCCTGGCGTACCGGAGGATCGCAAGCAGGCGCTGCGCGCGGCATTCGAGGCGACCCTCAAGGATCCGGCGTTCCTGGACGAGGCCAACAAGCTCAAGCTCGAGGTCAACCCGGTGTCCGGCGCCGACGTCGACAAGCTTCTTGGCGAGCTCTACCGCGCGCCCAAGGACATCGTCGAGGAAGCGCGTAAGGCGATTGCGCCGTAAAGGCCGCTCACACCTCTTGCATTCGTCATCGACCGTGTCGCAGGCTGCGGCACGGTCGAAATCTTTCTGGGAGCTAATCCTGTGTCCACCCGCCTTTCACTGACGCTCGCCTGCGGCGACTACGAAATCATCCGTCCACTCAAGGAAGGCGTGGTGAAGCCCGACGGCATCGACCTCACGGTGCTCACCGGGATGGATTCCACCACACGCCACTGGCGCTTTCTGCGCGGGCGTGAGTTCGACATGGCGGAGGCATCCTGCTCGTCCTTCATTGTCGCGCGCGACCAGGGCTTTGCGGCTACGGCAATCCCGGTGTTTCTGCATCGGCGCTTCCGCCACGGCTTCGTGTTCATCAACACTGGCAAGGGCATCAGCAAGCCGACAGATCTGATCGGCAAACGCGTGGGCGTGAAGCAATTCCAGGCCACTGCGATCGTCTGGATGCGCGGCATTCTGGAACAGGAATACGGCGTGCCGCAAAAGTCGATCGAGTGGGTGCCGGAGCTCGATGAGACCATCGATTTCGAGCCGCCGCCCGGCCTCAAGATCAGCAAGCTGTCAAACAACGAAACCGTCGAAGGCCTGCTCGCCGAAGGCAAGCTCGATGCCGTGATCCACCCGGACCTGATCAAGCCGCTGGTGCGCAAGGATCCGCGCGTCGCGCGGCTGTTTCCGAACTGGAAAGAGGAGGAGATCGCCTATTTCAAGCGTACAGGCATCTTCCCGATCATGCATGTGCTCGGCATCAAGCAGGAGATCGTGGATCGCTATCCGTGGGTTCCGATCAACATGTTCCATGCCTTCAATGAAGCCAAGGCCATCGCGATGAAGCGGATGGAGAACCCGCGTATCGTGCCACTCGTCTGGTATCGCGAGGCCTGGGAAGAGCAAGAGGAGATCGTCGGTACTGATCCCTGGGAATACGGCCCGACCGAGCGGAATCTCAAGAATATCAACACGATTGCGGGCTATTGCCACGAGCAGGGACTGAGCAAGCAGAAGTTCACCTTCGACACGCTGTTCGCGCCCGTGTTCCAGGGACGCAAGCGTGGCGACGAATTCAGGTTCTGACGGCGGCTGACCCGATCACTTGCCAGACTTCCGCAACAAAGCCCGCATGCGCTGCGGCGACACCGGCAGCCGCGTCACCGCGCCGGGTACCCCGATCGCATCGTCAATCGCGCTCGCGATCACGCCACCGGCGCCGTTGATGCCGCCCTCGCCTGCGCCTTTGAGCCCGAGCGGATGGCGTGGGGACGGCGCATCCTCGGTGAGCAGCACCTCGACATCCGGCATGTCGTGCAGCATCGGCATCAGATAGTCGGCGAAGGTCGCGGACAGCGGCTCGCCGTTGTCGTCATAGACGAACTCTTCCAGCAGCGCGCCGCCAAGTCCCTGCGCACAGCCGCCGACCAGCTGGCCCGTGACCAGCATTGGATTGACCGCGCGGCCGACGTCATAGGCCACCATGAAGCGCTCGACCTCGACCTTGCCGGTGTCGCGATCGACGCGAACTACCGCAAGGTGGGCGCCATAGGGAAACACGGTGTGGGGCGTGTTGTACCAGCCATGCGCTGCAAGCTGCGGCGTGCGGCCACGCAGGAATTTCGAGCCGGGCGCGACGCGCTTGGCGATCTCCGCAAGCGTGATCGAGGGTCCGCCTTTGCCGTTTTTGCGCAGAACAGTGCCGTCGACGATATCGAGCTCGTCAGCCGGCGTCTGCAGCAGCTCGGAGGCAAAGCCGAGCGCCTTCTCACGCACCTGCATGGCGGTGACGTGCACGGCACCGCCGGTAAGACCGGTGGCGCGCGCCGCGTGTGCCCCGATGCCATGATCGATCAGATCAGTCTGGCCATGGATCACGCGCACGCGCTTGTAGTCGACGCCGAGCGCCTCGGCGCAGATCTGCGCCATCGCGGTGGGGAAGCCCTGCCCGATCGAAGCGCCGCCGGTGATCAGCTCGACTACGCCGGAGGGATCGACGGTGACTTTCGCATTGTCGGTCGGCCCGCGGCCGCTCTCTTCCAGAAAGAATGCGAGGCCTGCTCCAACGAGTTCGCCAGCGGCGCGGCGGCGCTTCAGGTCCTGCTGCAGCTTGTCCCAGCCGAAAGCGGCAAGCGCCTTGTCGAGCAGCAGCACATAGTCGCCCGAGTCAATGTCCAGCTCCTCAATGCCGGGCTCGTTGTACTTTTGCAGATAGGGCATCTCAGCCGCCTGAATGAGATTACGGCGGCGGACCTCGATGCGATCAAGCCCGAGCTTGTCGGCCACCGCATCCATCAGGCGCGAGCGCACGAATGTGCTTTCGAAGCGGCCGGGTGCGCGATAGGTCGCGCAGGGCGTCTTGTTGGTGAGCCGCACCCGCGCCATCGCGCGATAGGCCGGTACCTTGTAGCAGCCCGAGAGCATGTACATGGTGCGGTTCGGCACGTTGACGCCGTGGGTGCGGATATAGGCGCCCTGGTCGTGGAAGATCTCGTCCTCGATGCCAAGGATCAGGCCATCCTTGTCGACCGCGATGCGGGCCTTGTGGCGCTGCTGGCGGCCCTGGTTGGCGCACATCAGGTGCTCGCGCCGATCCTCGATCCATTTCACTGGCCGCTCGAAGCGCATCGCGGCGACCAGCACCAGCACGTCCTCGGGATAAAGCTCGCCGCGGATGCCGAAGCCGCCGCCGACGTGGCTCTCATGCACATGCAGCGACGACGGGCTGCGGTTGAGCATGCGGCAGAGCGTCTCGCGATTGCGATGCGGGATCTTGGCGGCGCCGTGCAGCTCCAGCAGGTCTTTCGCCGCGTCATAGCGTCCAATTGCGCCGCGGGTCTCGAGCGGCACGCCTGAGTGGCGGCCGGTCTCGACATCGATCTCGATCACGGTATGGGCATTGCGGAACGCGGCTTCGATGTCGCCGTAGCTGTGGCGCAGGATGATGGCTTCGGTCGAGTGACCGGGCTCGAATTCGCCTGGCGGATCGCTGGCCGACAGCACGGCCGGCAGCTCTTCGAGCTCAATCGTCACCAGCTCGGCGGCGTCCTCGGCCACGTAGGGGTCCTCCGCGAACACGGCGGCAACCGGATCGCCGACGTAGCGCACGTAAATTTTGGCGAGTGCGGGCTGCCGGAACTCGCGAATACCCTCCGCCGATTTGTCGGCGCGGAAGTCGATGGGCGAAAGCTTGGCAATGTCGGCATTGGTCCACACCGCGTACACACCAGGCAGCGCCAGAGCAGCCGCGGTGTCGATCGCAATGATCTTTCCGTGCGCCTTCGGCGAGCGCACGATGCGCATGTGCAGCTGATGCGGAAAGTTAATGTCGCCGGCGTAGCGGCCTCGGCCGGTGACGAGCGGCAGGTCCTCGATGCGCGGCACCGCGTGTCCCAGCACGCGCCGCTCGCTCGCGGGCGGCGCGATCGGGTAATGGCCGTCGTGAAAAGTTGAGTCGTTCATGACGGCGTGGCCACTCGCTCCGTCATGGCCGGGCTTGTCCCGGCCATCCACGTCTTTGCGTTCTCAAAGCAAAGCAAGACGTGGATGCCCGGCATGACGACAACTAATGCCTTGCCATGGGTCGTCATCCCGCCCTCGCCGCCTTCATCTCGTCGCGCGCGGCGCGCACCGCCTTGATGATGTTCTGATAGCCGGTGCAGCGGCAGAGATTGGACGAGAGCACATCGAGCAGCTCCTCGTCATCGATATCGGGGTTCTGCTCCAGCGCATTGGCGGCCAGCATCAGGAAACCCGGCGTACAGAAGCCGCACTGCAAGGCATGATGCGCGATGAATGCGCGCTGCAGCGGATGCAGGTTGTCAGGCGTGCCAAGCCCCTCGATGGTGCGGATGTCCTTGCCCTGCGCCTGCACCGCGAACATCAGGCAGGCACGCACCGCTTCGCCGTCGATGACGACCGTGCAGGTGCCGCAGACGCCATGCTCGCAACCGATGTGCGTGCCGGTCTGCCCGCAGTCGTCGCGGATGGCATCGACCAGCGTCTTGCGCGGCTCGACCCGGATGGAGTGCTTGCGGCCGTTGATGGTCAGCGTGATGTCGGTCTTTTCGGTCATCGGCGCGGCAGAACGTCCTTGAACTTCTTGATGATGCGCTCGTCGAGCGCCTCGCTGTTGCGCACCACCATCGGGAACGTATCGCGCCGGCTGAACGGCTTGCAGGCGTCGATGACGACACGCGCGTTGCGCGGATCGTCCGCACTATACGCCATCGGATCAAGCGCGGTGCTCCAGCAGCCGCGCAGAATCTCGATGCCCTCGCGCGGATCAAAGCGCGTGCACATCGCCCACATCACCTTGTTCATGTCGGCCGGATCGATGTCGTCGTCGACCACCACCACAAAGCGGTTGGCGTAGGCGCCGGCATGGCACTGCGACGCGATCAGGCCCGCCTGCTTGGAATGGCCGGGGTACATCTGCTTGATCGCGACGTTGAGCCAGAGGCGGCTGCCGCCGGTCTCGTGCGACCACACGCCTTTGACCTCGGGCACGCCGGCGGCCTCAAGCTGGTTCCAGACCGCGCCGCTGCGATAGGTGCAGCGATAGAAGGAATCATCGTCGGGCGGAACGCCCGGGATAGCGCCGAGGAGCACCGGATCATCGCGGTGCATGAGGCTTTCCACGCGAATAGCAGGCTCCTTCTTGAGCCCGCCCGCGTAGTAGCCGGTCCATTCGCCAAGCGGACCTTCATCGATCAGGTCGTCGAGCGATACGTAACCTTCGAACGCGATCTCGGCATTGGCCGGGATCGGCAGCCCGGTGACCGGCCCCGGAATGGTCTCGACCGCCTCGCCGAGCAGCCCGCCGGCGGCGTCGTACTCGTTCTTGCCATAGGGGATCTCGAGGCCGGCGATCATGAACAGCGCCGGATGCATGCCGCACACTACCGCCACCGGACATTTCTGCCCGAGCTCCTTGTAGCGCCGCATGATCAGATTGCCGTGCTTGCCCTTCGAGCACATGACGCTTGCGACGCGCTTGTCGTGCACCTGCACCCGATAGGCGCCGTAGTTGATCCAGCCCGTGTCGGGGTGACGCATGATCACCATGTCGCCAGTGCCGATGTAATAGCCGCCGTCGTGCTCGTGCCATTTCGGAGCCGGGATCTTCAGGAGATCAACATCATCGCCGCGCGTCACGTTCTGCAGCACGAGGCCGGTCGGCACCGTTACTGGCGGGATCGTCTTCACCTCCTTCATGTATTTGCGCCACCACTGGATCAGCTCCATGTCGGAGGCATCGGCGGGCAGCCCAAGTGTCATGCGGATGCGGCGCGTGGAGGTGAGAATGTTGGCGACCGCGCGATAGCCCGACGGATAGCCCGGGATGTCGTCGAACAGCACCGCCTTGTTGTTGGTCTGGCGCTGATAGAAATCGACAATGCCGCCGATCTCGTCTTCGCGGTTGGCGCCGCGCACGAGCTGCAGCTCGTCGGCAGCTTCCATCTGGGCAAGCCAGGTGCGCAGGTCCTGCTTCGGGGCATTGGCCAGGGTTCGGGCGGACCGATCGGCGGGGCGGTTCATGGCAGAGCCTTTCGTTCAGGCGGCGGCGCGCTCGAGCGCGCGGCGCGCCATGGCGCGGACGAGATCGCGCCGATACTCGGCGCTGGTGTTGACGTCTTCGAGCGGATCGATGGCGGCGGCAGCCGCGACGGCCGCGGCCTCGAACACGTCGGCTTGCGGCTTGCGGCCGTTGAGCGCGGCTTCGGCCTCGGTGATCCGGCGCGGCCGCGCCTCGGCGCCGCCGACGCCCAGGCGTGCGTCGGTCATCACGCCATCCTTGAGCCGGAAGCAGGCGAGCGCCATGCCGAGCGCAAAGTCGCCGGCGCGGCGACTGAACTCGCAGAAGCCGGCGCGCGTATCGGCCCGCAGGATCGGCAGCTCGACCGCGGTCAGAAGCTCGTCGTCGGCGCG
>Ga0075434_100007258_pt1 | contig 10252 bp, 9 predicted proteins | sample RhiMethybrSRZTD3_FD_75298 | JGI IMG/M metagenome (GOLD analysis project Ga0075434, IMG submission 75298) | Populus rhizosphere microbial communities from Tennessee, USA - Rhizosphere MetaG P. TD hybrid SRZTD3 | ecosystem: Host-associated > Plants > Roots > Rhizosphere > Soil | place: USA...
AAGCCCAAAGAGGCGCTGGAGATGTATCAATCGCTGAAGGCGAAGTGTTAAGCCTCGCTCTCTGCGTCATGGCCGGGCTTGTCCCGACCATCCACGTCTTGCTTGCTGCAACAAGAAAGAAAAAAGACGTGGATGCCCGCGACAAGCGCGGGCATGACGACGGAGAGGCTCGGGACAAACTATTAATCGCGCCCACTCAATCGCTCGTCAGGATCACGTTCTTGACCAGCGGATAGACTTGCGTTTCCCAGCGCCGACCGCTGAAGATGCCGTAGTGCCCGACGCCGAGCTGCAGATGATGGCGCTTGAGATGCGGGCGCAGACCCGAGCACAACTCTTGTGCCGCCACCGTCTGGCCGACGGCGCAGATGTCGTCGCGCTCGCCCTCGATCGTCAGCAGCATGGTGCGGCGGATCGCGCGCGGCTCCACCTTGTTGCCGTGCCAAGTCAGCGTGCCGCGCGCGAGCGCGTGCTCCTGAAACACCAGCCGCACGGTCTCGAGATAGAAGTCCGAAGCGAGGTCGAGCACGGCAAAATATTCGTCGTAGAAATCCTTGGTGGCCTTCGCCTTCTCGATCTCGCCGTTGACCAGATGCTGATAGAGCTCACGATGCGCCTTCAGGTGGCGATCAATGTTCATGCTCATGAACGCCGCGAGCTGCACGAAACCAGGATAGACGCGGCGGCCCGCACCTGGAAAGCGCGTTGGCACACTTGCGATCAGGTTCTGCTCGAACCAGTCCATCGGCTTGCTTTGCGCCAGCGCGTTGACCTTGGTCGGATTCACGCGGGTGTCGATTGGCCCTGCCATCAGGGTCATGCTGCACGGCTGCGCCGGATTACCCGCCGCCGCCATGACGGCGACTGCGATCAGAACAGCGACGCACGGCTGGCACACGGCGATCACATGGGTGCCCGGCCCGATGACCTCGAGAAAACGGATGATCTGATCGACGTAATCATCGAAACCGAATGAGCCGCTCGCGGCGGGAACGTCGCGCACGTTGTGCCAGTCGGTGATGTAGATGTCGTGCTCCGGCAGCATCGTTGCGACGGTGTTACGCAGCAGCGTCGAGAAATGCCCGGACAATGGCGCAACCAGCAGCACGCGCGGCTGCGCCATGTCGATGTCCTTGCGGAAGTGCAGGAGCGTGCCGAACGGTGTGGTGATCGCGGCCTCCTCGGTGACCGCCACCGGGCGATTGCCGACCATGACCGTATCGATGCCGAACGGCGGACGCTCGTGGGTGAGCCCGGCGCGGGAGATCAACTCATAGACGGCGGTGAGATTGCGCAGGATGGGCGTATTGGAGAACCCGACCAGCGGCATTCCGATCGCGGATATGGCCCCATACGCCATTACGCGCAACGGACCCATCATGTCGCAATGGGCCTGATAAGCCTGATAGAGCATTCCCCCGCGGCGCCCCACACGCCGCCCTCTTGTTGCAGCGCAAAAGACTAGTGCATTCTATGGTGCGCCGCGAGATGCTTTTGTAGGCGGTGAGGGGTTCGGGGAGAACTTTGATGGCCAGGGCGGTATTAACGATTGCCAGCAAAAACTATGGCGCCTGGTCATTGCGGGGCTGGCTTCTGTGCAAGCTGGCCGGCCTCGACTTTGAGGAAAAGCAAGCCGCAACAGACGATCCTTCGATTAAAGCCGAGCTGCTGCTGCTCTCGCCGTCTTTCCTGGTGCCGTGCCTGGAGCACGACGGCATCAAAGTCTGGGATACGCTCGCAATCGCCGAATACCTCAACGAGCTGAGCCCCGACGCCGGCCTGCTGCCGAAGGGGCGCGCCGAGCGCGCCCGCTGCCGCTCGATCTCGGGCGAGATGCATTCGGGCTTCAGCAATCTGCGCTCCGCGCTGCCGATGAACGTCAAGGCGGTCTTTCCGGGCTTCAAGGTCTGGGCCGGCGCCCAGGCCGACATCGAGCGTGTGCTCACGATCTGGCGTGAGTGCCTTGCTCCTTCCAAGGGACCTTTCCTGTTCGGCAAGCAGCCGTGCATGGCCGACGCCATGTTCGCGCCGGTGTGCTCGCGATTCACAACCTATGACGTGAAGCTCGACAAGGCCTGCGCGAGCTACTGCAAGACCGTCATGGACATGCCGGCGATGCAGGAATGGATCGGCGGTGCGATGGCGGAGCCGGACGAGCTGGAAGAGCTCGACGTGGAGTTTTGACGCCTCGTGTCCCGGGCGAGCCCAGCTACTCCAGCTTCGCGCCCGAGCGCTTGATCACGTCGGCCCACTTGGCCAATTCCTTGCTGATCAGCGCGCCGAACTCCTCCGGCGTGCCGCCGGCCGGCTCGTCGCCGATTACGCCGAAGCGCTGGATGAAAGCCGGCGTGGTGACCACGCGATTGAGCGCCGTGTTGAGCTTCATCACGATCTCGCGCGGCATGCCGGCAGGTCCGACCACGCCGCTCCAGGTCGGCGCGTCATAGCCCGGCACGCCTGCCTCCGCGACCGTCGGCAGTTCGGGAAAGCCGGGCGAACGCCGCGCGCCGCTCACGGCGAGTGCCCTCACCTCGCCCGACTTGGCATGCGGCGCGATCGAGTTGAGGCTCTCGAACATGATGTCGACGTGCCCGGCGATCAGATCGCTCGTCGCTGCCGCGCCGCCGCGATAGGGCACGTGCACGATGTTCGTCCCGGTCATGACCTTGAACAGCTCCGCGCCGACGTGGCCGGGCGAGCCGCTCGCCGACGACGCATTGGTGAGCTTGCCGGGGTTGCGTTTGGCCGTTTCGATGATATCTCGCACCGAGTGAAACGGCGATTTCGGCGATACCGCAAGCAGCAGGTGCCCGCGCGTGGCCAGCATGACCGGCTGGAAGTCGCGCTCGACGTTGTAAGGCACCTTGGCGATCATGTTGGGGCTGATGGCGATCGCGCCGACCGGGGCCATGCCGAGCGTGTAGCCGTCGGGCGCGGATTTGGCGACCAGATCGAGTCCTATGGTGAAGGCCGCGCCGGGCTTGTTCTCGATCACGATCGTCTGCCCGATGATCGGCGCAAGCTCGGCGATGATCAGACGTGCGAGCGTATCGGTGGCGCTGCCCGGCGCCTGCGGCACGATCAACCGGATCGGCTTGTCCGGAAATTCCGCACACGCCGCGAAGGGCCACAACCATGTCACGCCTGCCACCAGGAACGCGCTGACGATACCTGCCAACCGCAGGCGACCTGACCACGCAGTCATGTATTCCCTCCCAGCGCTCTGCGCCCGTACGTTCATTTCATAGCAATAGCCTAGGGCCGCTGCCTATTCCGTCAATATGGGATCAGTGGCCATTTGCATCTTAGTAACGCTCACTGATCGACCGTAAAGATCACCGCACGCCCGCTGGCCGCCGCCTTGCGATAGAGCTCGCGAACGTTCTCAAACCATGTCCAGGTATAGCCGAAATCTGTGTCGCCGATCTCGCCGTCGTAGTTGTCAGGCTTCAATAAGGAAAAATAGCGCTCGCGCATCCAATCTTCCGTGAGTGGGGCCATTGCGGCGCTGACGTCGCTGACTTGTTCTGGCATCACCAGCGACACGACGTAGTCCTCGCCTCGATGCAGCTGTCGCCCTCCGCAAATGACATGGTTCAATGGATACTCGCCATTCTCATAAAGGAGCGAGCCATCAGTCAGGCAACGGTGAATCGCGCCCCATGCTTTATCTGACTCGGCCAGATAGTCCTTGTCCCACGCCTCTTCGATTTGCTCGATGATCTCCATCAACTCCTCGTCGTCGGGGGCCGCAAGCAAGCTCGTCTGCTGGTCGGCCGTGACCGCGAAATGCACACCTCGACACGCCATTCCTGGACTCCCACATACCTTGGGTGAACGTCACTTGCGCCCAAGCCACTTGCCGATCCGCTCCACCGCTTCGTGCATCTCGGCGGCCGATCCGGCGTAGCAGAAGCGGATGAAGTGCCTGCCTTCGATCGGATCGAAGTCGACGCCCGGCGTCGCAGCGACGTGCGCCTCCTCCAACATGCGCCGGGCGAAGTCGAAGCTGTCGGACGAAAAACGTGACACGTCGGCATAGAGATAGAACGCTCCGTCGACCGGCAGGAATTTCTCGAGGCCGACCTTGGGCAGCCCCTCGACCAGAATCCGCCGGTTCTCCTCGTAGCCGTGCTTGATGGCGTCCATCTCGGCGCGCCCGTCGAAAGCAGCTTCGGCTGCGATCTGCGATAGCGTCGGCACCGAGATCGCGAGATTGCCGTGCAGGCGATCGATCGGGCGCACCAGCGCGTCAGGCACCAGCATCCAGCCGATGCGCCAGCCGGTCATGCAGAAATATTTGGAGAATGAATTGATGACGATCGCGTTCTCCGACAACCGCGCCGCCGTGTCAGCCGCGAACGCATAGTCGAGCCCATGATAGATCTCGTCGGAGATGAAGCGGATACCCTCGCGCTCCGCCGCCGCGTGCAAATCGCGGAGCGCCTGCGCGGTCATCATGGTGCCGGTCGGATTGGCCGGGCTTGCGACCAGTACACCCTTGAGCGGCGCACGCCGATGCGCCTCGATGAGCATGTCAGGCGTGATCGCAAAGCGTGTCGCCGCCGTGGTTTCGATCAACACAGCCTCGCAGCCGAGCGCCTTCAGGATATGCCGGTAGGGTGGATAGCCAGGGACCGCGACCGCCACCCGATCGCCGGGCTCGAACAGCGTCAGGAACGCAAGAATGAACCCCGCCGACGATCCGGTCGTGACGATGATCCGCGCCGGATCGACGACCACGCCATAGCGCTCCTGATAGTGGCGCGCGATCCGCGCGCGCAGCGACGGGATGCCGAGTGATTCGGTGTAGCGCAGCGGCCCGCCCAGCGCGGCGCGCGCCGCCTCAATCGCGCAGACAGGCGCCGGCGCTGCCGGCTGCCCGACCTCCATATGGATGACGTGACCACCCGCCGCTTCGATACGCGCCGCGGCCGCCATCACATCCATCACCATGAACGGCGGCACCTCGCTGCGCCCCGATGGGGAAATCAGCCGTTTTGCTGATTCGAGCATGTGTGGAACCTCAACTGTGCGTACGGAACCCCCTGCCCCGCTGTTGCCGCATTCGGCCGTTTCGGTGCCGCCTCAGGGGCGCGGCCAAAAGCCCGACTTGCCGGGTACCAACTTGCCGGATTAGGCGCAATGGTTGCCGGTGATGGGCGGGATTCTAGGCGTAAACTAGCGCGTATTGGGCGCACCGTTGCCGTAAACACCCAGTTGGCGCGGATGTGAAGACAGGCCGCAGTCCTGTGGGTGCAAACAGCGCCTCTGACGTGGTATCGATAGCAACCCGCCCGGGCCTGTCACGGGCATAGCGAGACTCATTGGCCAGATGACCTCAGTCGCGCCGTTTCCATGGCCCCATCGTCCGGGCAAGCGCCTGACCGCGCTGATCACGGCGGTTGCCCTGCTTGCAGCGGGTGGACCCGCATCAGCGCAGCCGCCCGCGAAGGGTCCGCCGATCATCCGCGATGCCGAGATCGAGCAGCTGCTGCGCGAATACACGCAGCCGCTTCTGCAGGCTGCCGGTCTCGCCAAGCAGAATATTCAGGTCGTCATTATCAACGACCGGGCCTTCAACGCATTCGTGGCCGACGGCCGCCGCATCTTCATCAATGCCGGCACGCTCATGGATGCGAATACGCCGAACGAGGTGATCGGCGTGCTCGCCCATGAAACAGGTCACATCGCGGGCGGCCACCTGTCGCGGCTGCGCGAGGAAGTCGGGAAGGCGACCACGCAGTCGATCGTGGCACTGCTGCTCGGAGCGGGCGCGCTGGTCGCGGCCTCCCGCAGCGGCTCCGCCAATATGGGCCAGGCCGGCATGGCGGCGCTGCAGGCGCCGCAAGCCATGATCCAGAGCTCGCTGCTTGCATACGTGCGCACCCAGGAGGACGCTGCCGATCGCGCCGGCGTCAAGTTCCTCACCGCCACTGGCCAATCGGCCAAAGGCATGCACGACAGCTTCAAGCGGCTCGCAGATCAGATCCTCTATCAGACCCGCTATATCGACCCCTACATGCAGTCGCATCCGCTGCCCGCCGAGCGTGTGCGCGCGCTGGCCGAGCTCGCGCGCTCGAGCCCGCATTGGGACAAGAAGGATTCAGCCGCCCTGCAGCAGCGGCACGACCTGATGCGCGCCAAGCTCTATGGCTTCATGGATCGGCCGGACGCGGTGCTGCGTCGCTTCCAGGCCGGCGACACCAGTCTGCCGGCACGCTACGCTCGCGCGATTGCATCCTATCGTTTCGCCAATTCGACGGGTGCGATTGGGCAGATCGACGCCCTCATCCAGTCGAATCCGCAGAATCCCTATTTCCACGAGCTCAAGGGCCAGGCCCTGCTTGAAGGCGGCAAGCCCGCCGAGGCGGTCGCACCGCTGCGCCATGCGGCTCAGCTCGCGCCCAATCCGTCGCTGATCCAGATCATGCTGGCGCAGGCGCTGATCGCGTCCAACGCCCGTGGCGAGGAGGCGGTGACGCTGCTGGAACAGGCATTGCGGCGGGAGCCGGAGTCACCTGAAGCCCATGCACAGCTCGCCATGGCGTATGGCCGCAAGGGCGATCTTGCCCACGCCGACCTTTCGTCTGCGCAGGCCGCTTTCATGCGCGGCGAGCTGCAGACCGCGCGCCAGCTTGCCGCACGCGCCAAGACCCGCTTCCCGGTCGGCTCACCCGGCTGGGTGAAGGCCGACGACATCGCGAGCTACCGCCCGCCCGGACAAGCCGGGCAGCGGAACTAGAGCACGATCCCGAAAAGTGGAAACCGGTTTTCTGAAAAGATCATGCTCAAACAAAGACGCTAGCCGGAAAGGACCCCCGCCCATGACCTTCGACATCCGCACGCTGGCCGCCGCGACGTTCGCGCTCGCGCTCGCGACACCAGCAACGGCGCAATCATTCTCTCCCGATCAGCGCGGCGAGATCGAGAAGATCGTGCGCGAGTATCTGCTCAGCAATCCGCAGCTTCTGCAGGAAGTGATGACGGAGCTCGAGAAGCGCCAGGCGCAGGCGGAGGTGGAGAAGCATCGCGCTGCGATCAAGGAGCATGCCGAGATCATCTTCAATTCCCCGCGCCAGGTGACACTGGGCAACCCGAAGGGTGACGTCACTTTTGTGGAGCTGTTCGACTACAACTGCGGCTACTGCAAGCGCGCGATGACTGACATGCTCGATCTCATGAAGGTCGATCCCCAGCTCAAGGTCGTGCTCAAGGAATTCCCCGTGCTCGGCGAGGGCTCGACGCAGGCCGCGCAAGTCGCCGTCGCGGTGCGGATGCAGGACAAGACCGGCAAGAAATATCTCGAATTTCATCAGAAGCTCCTCACCGGTCGCGGCTCGGCCGACAAGGCGCGAGCGATAGCGGTGGCCAAGGAGGTCGGCCTCGACATGGCCCGCCTCGAGAAGGACATGGCGAGCGACGAGGTGAAGAACACGCTCGCCGAGAGTTTCAAGATCGCCGAAGCCATGGGGCTCAATGGCACGCCGAGCTACGTGATCGGCAACGAGGCGGTGATTGGCGCGGTTGGGCTCCCAACCCTCAAGGAAAAGGTCAACATGGCCCGTTGCGGCAAGGCAACTTGCTGAGCTGACCTGCTAGTGGTCCAATTCTAACATTCGCATCCCTTCTCGGCAGGCTCTCTTGCGAATGTTAGAATTAAAGGACCACTAGCAAGTATAGGTTTCTAGTGGAGCTTTGGATTTGACATTCGCTTCGGGAGCCCGCAGCTGGGTGCGTAGCGAATGTCAAATCCGCTCCACTAGATACGACCTGCTGGAGCCAGCGCCATACACAACCATTGCACAAGGCCCGGGACGGCCAACCGCCCCGGGCTTTCCTTTTCGTGGCGGCTGCCTATAAAGCGGGGGCGGAACTTGCTCGCGCGGCGGCTACATGGCGAAAATCGTCTTTGTGCTCAACGGTCCTAACCTCAATCTGCTCGGCACGCGCGAGCCGCAGACCTATGGCCGAGCCACTCTCAAAGATGTGGAGACGCTCGCGCGCGATACCGCCGCTCGCCACAAACTCGATGTGGATTTCCGCCAGACCAACCACGAGGGCGAGCTCGTCGACTGGATCCACGAGGCGCAGACGAAAGGGGCCGCGGGCATCATCCTCAACGCCGGCGGCTACACGCATACCTCGGTAGCGCTGCGCGATGCGATCGCGTCGGTGAGCGTGCCCGTCATCGAAGTGCACATCAGCAACATCTTTGCGCGTGAGGACTTCCGCCACCTGTCCTATATCGCCCCGGTCGCGCGCGGCACCCTGTGCGGATTCGGCATCGCGGGCTATGGTCTCGCCATCAGCGGCCTCGCCGCCCTGCTTGAGGCGAAGGGCTGAGCCGTGGCACGCGACAGCAAGGAACCGGTGAAGGCAGAATCGCAAGCGAGCTCCGAGATGGCGAAAGCTGACCTGTCGAAAGCCGAGTTGGCGAAGCAAGAGATCGATCACGAGCTGATCCGGGCGCTCGCCAAGCTGCTCGACGAGACCGGCCTGACCGAGATCGAGTTCGAGCGCGGCGGCCAGCGCGTGCGCGTGGCCCGTCATGGGCCGGCTGCTGTCGCGGTGGCGCCCGTGCTGCGGGCCACCACGGCCGAGGCAACCGCACTGCCAGCAGGCAGCGGCACGGTCGATCCGTCCAAGCATCCCGGCGTCGTGACCTCGCCTATGGTTGGCACCTGCTATCGGGCAGCCGAGCCGGGGGCGCGTCCATTCGTCGAGGTGGGCGCCCGCGTGCGCGCGGGCGAGCCGCTGCTCATCGTCGAGGCGATGAAGACCATGAATCAGATCCCGGCGCCGCGCGCCGGCACTGTCATCCAGATCCTGATCGAGGACGGCCAGCCGGTCGAGTTCGGCGAGCCGCTCATGATCATAGAATGAGTTCCTCCGCCCTCATCCTGAGGAGGCCCGCCGATGTCGGCTCTGCCCAATATCGGCGCTTAGGGCCGTCTCGAAGGATGGGGGCGGCCTCATGCTTCGAGACGCGCGCTTTGCGCGCTCCTCAGCATGAGGCCGAGAGAGGTGAGATGGATCGGCCGCCATGTTCGAAAAAATCCTGATAGCCAATCGCGGCGAGATCGCGTTGCGCGTGCTGCGCGCGTGCAAGGAGCTCGGCATCCCGACCGTGGCGGTGCATTCGACCGCCGATGCCGACGCCATGCATGTGCGACTTGCCGACGAGAGCGTGTGCATCGGTCCCCCAACCGCGCGCGACAGCTACCTGAACATCCCGGCGCTGCTGGCCGCGTGCGAGATCACCGGCGCCGACGCGGTGCATCCGGGCTACGGATTTCTCTCCGAGAACGCGCGCTTTGCCGAAATCCTCGAAGAGCACAACGTCCACTTCATCGGCCCCAAGCCCGCCCATATCCGCATCATGGGCGACAAGATCGAGGCCAAGCGCACCGCGGTCCGGCTCGGCATCCCGGTCGTGCCGGGCTCGGAAGGCGGCGTCGCATCGGACCAGGAGGCGATCGCGGTCGCGCGCACGATCGGCTTCCCGGTGCTGGTCAAAGCCTCCGCCGGCGGCGGCGGCCGCGGCATGAAGGTCGCCCGCACCGCCGACGACCTCTCGAACGCCCTCGCGACCGCTCGCGCCGAAGCCAAGGCGGCATTCGGCGATGACTCGGTCTATCTCGAGAAGTACCTTGAGAAGCCGCGTCACATCGAGATCCAGGTCCTCGGCGACGGCCAGGGTCGCGCCATTCATCTCGGCGAGCGCGACTGCTCGCTGCAGCGCCGCCACCAGAAGGTCTGGGAGGAAAGCCCCTCGCCCGCCCTCAACGTCACCGCCCGCAACGACATCGGCGAGACGGTCGCGCGCGCGATGCGTGAATTGCAATATCTCGGCGTCGGCACCGTCGAGTTCCTCTACGAGGACGGCAAGTTCTACTTCATCGAGATGAACACGCGTATCCAGGTGGAGCATCCGGTCACGGAAGCGATCACCGACATCGATCTGATCCTGGAGCAGATCCGCGTCGGCGCCGGCGCCGATCTGCAAATCGCACAGGACGATGTGAAGTTCTACGGCCACGCCATCGAGTGCCGCGTCAATGCCGAGAACCCGGTGTCGTTCCGCCCGTCACCCGGCAAGATCGTGCACTACCATCCGCCCGGCGGACTCGGTGTGCGCGTCGATTCCGCCGTGTATCACGGCTACACAATCCCGCCCTACTACGACTCGCTGGTCGGCAAGCTCATCGTGCATGGCAGGACGCGCGGGGAATGCCTGATGCGGCTCAAG
>Ga0075434_100007259_pt1 | contig 10252 bp, 9 predicted proteins | sample RhiMethybrSRZTD3_FD_75298 | JGI IMG/M metagenome (GOLD analysis project Ga0075434, IMG submission 75298) | Populus rhizosphere microbial communities from Tennessee, USA - Rhizosphere MetaG P. TD hybrid SRZTD3 | ecosystem: Host-associated > Plants > Roots > Rhizosphere > Soil | place: USA...
ACCACGGGCGACCTTGCGCCGCTCAATGAGCCGATCAAAGCCGTCGACTATGAGACGATCAATTCGGTGTCAAATCAAATGCTGCTATTCCTCCCCGACGTTGCCGCGGAGAGTATATTCTTTTGTGTGATGCTGATCGGGCTATGGGCGGGCCTCATCTGGTATGTATCGGTGTCCGAAAAGCGAAGCACGCTATTCAAATTCCTTGTCAGAGGCGGTGTCGGTTCTATGCATGCACTGGCCCACTTAAAGGCCATGTTCTTGCTGTCACTCCTCTGCATCGCCTTCAACAAGGAGATTGTCGACAGAGCAAATGTTGGAGCCTTGTATGCAGTGGAGATCGTCCTGCTTGGCGCTCTCGTCGGGGGATTCATCTTCGGCGCCTACTGGGTACTCACCGGGCTCCTCGCTCGCATGCACACGGGAGACGCCTTCGGTGCGCTGGGAATCCGCGACTACAAGAACTTCGTGCGAATGAAGTTCGAGGAGCAAAAGTTGACCATCTATCCGATCGGCGTAGCGAGGCTCCCAAGCACGAAATCATGCGCGAAATTGTGCCGGAAACTTTCGGAGTTTCCGCCGATCGAAGGATCGCCCGAAGAGCGTATACCGTTGTTACCAATAAAATTGCCCAAAGCGGAACTGATCCCAGACCTGAAAAGCAAGAATTCCCTCTTCCGGCGGCTCTTGTGGAGGCCCCAGAGAAAGCTGGAGCCCATCGTGATCATGCGAGACACAGCCAAAAACCTCCCAGTGGCCACGGCGAGCGGAAGCGCCAACGAATTGCAAAGTACCATAAAATAAACGGAGGTGGCTTACGCGTTCGACGACGCGATGCGCATCTGGTTATTCGATCCGCATTTCAAATCGCACGCTCACAAACGCCATTGACGAGGTACGGTACAACACCATCTCTCCTTAAAGGCCTCCTCTTACCGAGGACTTCACGTGCCATAAATTACTCCAAATGAGATGCGGCCATAAGCGAATCGGGATGCCACATCAAAGGGGGGGCCAATGGCGATATCTGCCGAGTTGATGCAAGACGCCGAGACTCAGCTTCTCGAATTCTTACGAGGCCGAGATCTCAGCAGCTTTTCGGTGACAATTGTTTGTGGAAACGACAAATGGATCATCTCGACTACAGATAACGAAAGCGGTGCCTACTGTATCGGACAAGGGCCGACATTTGCTGATGCATGGCATGACAGAACAAATCAAATCCTTACGCCAGTGAGGCAACCACTAAAGCGGGCTTCCTGACCAAGCACGAGCAAAACCGCTCGATCGGCGCCCCCCGGAAACCTCTTGCTCGCGTGGGTAGTCCTTTTCGTCGCGCTACGCGCCAACGTGGTCCCGGCCCTTTCTTCCGTCCACGCAATATTGTCGGAGAAACTGCGGGCGGGCGCGCCGAAAGGCCTGAGAGGGGCCGATAATATCGAAAGAGTCACTATTGAATCGAATGAATACAAGCCACCTTTTTCTTTGACCATGAATCAAGAGTGCTGGCTGCTTGCCCCGCATTCAAATCCCCTTTCGAGAGTATCGGCCAGAACCGGTCATTCCCGCTCTTTTGCATTCGGCTAGATTAAGGTAGCTTGGCACCCGCACCGTTAGACGTGCCGGACTCCTATTTTGAGTGGATCGATCATGCCGTTGAGGTGGTCGAGCGCTAGGATGGAAGACTTGGGTCGATTATGAAATTTACAAGCGTCTGGTTTGCGCGTGTCTACGTTTTGGCAGTCTTGGCTGGCTTCCTCGCGCTAACGCTTTTGCTTCACCTGCCCCACGGGCCGCAACACTGGTCAGCCGATTGGACCACGGCTCATTTTTCCCAGCGACCAGGAGTTCAGGACAAGCGAATTGCATTGGTTCTCATTTCGGACACAACACTGTCCGCCGCAAAGATTCCTTACCTGTCGCCCATTGACCGCGGACTTTTGGCGCGTGTTGTCCAAACCGTGGACAAGGCAGGAGCCAAGGTTATCGGTCTCGACATTATTCTCGACCGCCATACCGAACTGGACAAGGATGAAAAGCTCCGCCAGGCAATTCAAACGGCGAATGCCACTGTCGTCGTGGCAGCGATCGATGAACCTCCGAGCAGCGCGCGAGTTCAAAGCGACTTCTTCTTTTCCAAAGCGGAGGGTCGGCGTCCTGAAGTTGGACATGCCTATTTCGATGAGCATCACAGCCCGACCCAAGTCAGCGGCCACGTGGTCAGGCTTATGGCAGCGCCATCGCAGATCAATTCCGATCGCAAAAGCTTTGCCGAAACTTTAGCGCAAGCCGCGGGAGAACATTTCCGACCAGTGTCCCACTACATTTCCTGGCTATTGCCACCGAAGGATGGAACGGAGAATTTTCTGACGCTCTCGGCCGAAGACGTGTTGGGCCTTGGACCCCTGAAGTTGCCGGTAGATGATCTGCTGCGCAACAAGATCGTGATTATCGGGGGAAATTTCGACGATCGGGATCAGCACTTGACCCCATTGTCAGTGGGTACGGATCGTCATTTTACCGGGGCGTCCATTCACGCGCAAATCCTGGCCCAACTCCTCGACCATCGCTCTCTGCGAGAACTAGGCCTCGTTGCTCAAGGTCTCCTGGCATTGATCGCAGCCTTGACTGGCTATTGGCTAGGTCAGCGATCTGGCCACAATCATCTCTGGCTAGAACTTGCGACCGTGGCAGGTTTCGTCTTGATCGGTATCCTGTCATTCAAATTTCTTGACGTCATTTTTCCCTACAACACGGTCCTGATCGCCTGCCTGGCGGGAGGAACAATGGGTCATTACGCAAAGATTAAATGGAAGTCAGTTCCGCAGAAAACGAACGCTACCCTAGACCCGATTTGACTATGGAGCTCAGAGATGTCCGGCTTGCTCAGATGCTTGGCGGTCTTCGTCCTTTTCTTGTCACTTGGGCTTACAGCCCCATCCCATGCCGAGATGCTGGTCATTGAGTCGAATGTCCAGGAGTATCCGGCCGGCACACATCTTCCAGACGACGCCGAAAAATGGCTTAAGCTGGGGGCAAACTGTTTCATACGGGTTCTGATATTGCCATCAAACGCTACCCGCATATTCGAGGGACCGAAGTCACAACGTCCGAAAGGCGGAACGCGCGGTATGTCCAGAGCTGAATGCTGATCAGCGGTTCTAAAGTTGCATCTAACCAAACGTGGTAGAACGCCATGCTGCGGATTCGATCGTATGAGAGAATCAAAGTCGCCCGCCTAGCCGCCGTAGTAGCAATACTACTACTATTCTTGACTGGAAGCTGCGCTCCACAAGCGTCGTCGTTGGATGTCGCACTCGCTGTTTTGCGCAAAAAAATCGATGATAACAACTTCGCTGAGGCAGCTCCAGCGGCGCTGGAGGCACTGCGTTTGGCTGTGAAGGAAAATGCGGCCAATTGGATTCGGCCGTTGTCCGCCGTGGTTCCGAGTCTGTACGCGCAGGCCGGAGATCTGAACAAGGCGGAAATGTACTTTCATGCTCATATGCGGGCAGTATTGCTCGGTCAAATTGCGGCGCCCAACGGCGAAGTCTCGAATCACATCAATTACATGACTGACGCGTTCATCCAACTCGGCCATGTGGCTGATGCGATCGCCTCATTGGACAGATTCGTCCGCTCCCTACCTCTTAGCCAAGAGGAGATGAGCGCAGTTGGCACGGAGCTATTTCGCACGCAGCATGTCAGATTTCAGAACAATATCCTCTATGACTACGCCATTCAGTCAATGGAGAAGGCTCTTGAGTATTCGAGACTCACATCAGCTTCGGATACACCTAGAACGGCATACTTGTTGAACGATCTCGGCTACGCCTATTCCGCTGCAACACGTTGGCACGAGGCGGAAGCACCGTTGAAGGAATCACTGCGCATACGTGAGGCTATTGATTCGAAAAATCTGCGCGAAATCGGAACAATTTATCAGAATCTCGCGGCGCTGTTCTTGGCACGTGGTGAGTTGCTTAGCGCAGAGCACTTCGCGCGGCAGGCCGTTGCCACGCGTAAGGAGGCACTTGGCACGGAGCACCTCAAGTACCTGGAATCTCGGTTCACGTTAGCGCACGCCTTGCGTGTGAATGGAAAGATAGCGGAGGCAATCGAAATTTTCGAGGATACGCGTCTTGGATATCAAAGAGCCCGAAATCAGCTCGGTCAAGCCAGCATGGCGACCTACCTGGCGTTCCTTTACGAAGAACAAGGTGATCGGCAAAGAAGTATCCAGCTGTCAAACGAGGTCCTCGGACTATTGGAGAGCGCTTCCGCTTCTCCCGAATATCCGCTTGTTCTTTTTCAATTTCTCGACCCGAAGATTGCGCGAGCATTGAAAAACGGTGAACTCAAAAGCGCCAAGGACGATATGTCGAAATTGCTCTCGTCTGTGACGGGGCGCTTTTCATCGGAGCACGTTTTAATGATCCAATCCTTGGCGCTCTCAGCGCAAGTTGATCTCGCCGACAATAACTTTGCCGGCGCACTGGAATCCGCAAAGCATGCCTTCGTGGGATTGGAAACCCAATTCAATCGCATCCTGAGCGGGACTGCTGGCGACGATCGCTTTGTACAGGCCAGTGGCGTCCTACCCGTTCTGTTTCACGTAGCTTCCGAATCGACGGCAAGGGGCCACGAAGGCCTGACATTCGAACGCACGTTCCAAGCAGTTCAGTGGTCGGAACTCGGCGGTACGAACACCGCCATTAGACAGATGGCAACACGTGCCGCCTCTGTCCATGAGGAGTTGGCGAATGACGTGCGTGAATTGCAAGATCTGGCCGCGCGAGCCAAGGCTCTGGACGTCCGACTGGTAGAGCTTGAAGGCGGCGCCAGGGATCGGCGCAACGAAGCCATAGTTGCGGCATTGCGCGCGGATCTGCAAAGGGTCCGTGGTCTTTTGAATGTGAAGCAGGAGAAGATCAAGCAGACGTTTCCGGAATACGCGCTTCTTGTCAGAGCAGCGCCTTTAGATTCCGATGAGCTGAAAAAGCATTTGCGCCCGACCGAAGTTCTCGTGAAATTCTATGTTCCTGGCACGCGCTACGACGAAAACAAAGCATTTGTGTGGGCGATCACCAAGGAAGCCGAGCGATGGCACGAGATAGAAGTTTCGGGCCGGGAGATCGCTGACGAGGTTGGGGCTCTGCGCTGTGGACTTGATCGTGCGGGTTGGGTGGGCGATGGGAAATCGAAATGTGCAAAGCTTTTAAACATCGAACTTGCGCAAGCGCCGGGCCCTGACGACCCACTGCCATTCGACCTGCAGCGGTCGCATCGACTCTATCAAGCTTTGTTCGGCCCAATTGCCGATCTGATCCAAGACAAGCATCTTGTCATTGTGCCCTCCGGGCCCCTCACCCAGCTGCCGTTTCACGTTCTGATCGTGTCCGGGGCTGACACCCAGGGAGAGAAAGCCACCCGCTGGCGCCAAGCCAATTGGCTCGCGCGCCATCATGCGATTTCTATGCTACCTTCCATCTCTTCGCTGCATGCGCTGCGGCAGAATGCAAAGGCAAGCCGGGCTGAAAAGCCCGTCATTGGGTTTGGCAATCCGTTACTCGATGGCCAACAGCGCCACCTTGTTTATGGCGAATATTTCAAAGAGCAGGCGAAGGCTGCTCGTGAGAATCAATCTTGCCAAACGGTTGCACGACGCAATGTCGCCAATATGGATATCCGCCAGCCAAGAGGCTTCGAATCAATCTTCCGAGGGGCGCATGCCGATATCGACGAGTTGCGTGAATGGGACCCCTTGCCGGAGACCGCTGACGAATTATGCGAGGTAGGCGCTCAGCTCGGCGCTGCGCCAGAGGACATCTACCTCGGTGCGCGTGCGACCGAAGGAAGATTGAAGGATTTGTCAGAGCAAGGAATTCTCAAAAATTACGCTACGGTTCATTTCGCCACGCACGGTGCGTTGTCCGGGCAGGTGAAAGGTTCGGCTGAGCCGGGGCTCATCATGACACCTCCTGAAACATTCACGACCGACCCGGAGAAGCTTGAGAGAGACGATGGTTACCTGACAGCCTCTGAGGTCGCTACGCTAAAGCTCGACGCGGACCTGGTGATCATGGCTGCCTGCAACACCGCAGGAAGCAGCGGCGAATCGGCCGAGGCGTTGTCAGGCATGGCGCGTGCGTTCTTTTATGCTGGTGCTCGCGCCCTGCTCGTTTCACACTGGGAGGTCAACTCCGAGGCCACTGTTGCGCTCATAACCAGAATGGCAAAGGGCAAGGCTGTGCGCGCGGAGGCGCTGCGCCAAGCCATGCTTGCAATGATTGATCAAGCCTCCCCGGAAGATGCACACCCTGCCCACTGGGCGCCATTTGTATTGGTGGGAGAGGGGTCGCGTTAGACGTCACGAGCCGCCCGCTAACTGCCGCATCCTAGATAAACATCTTTGTTGCGGTAGCGCCGCGGCTTGGCGATCGGTTCTGCCAAAAGGATCATTAGGCGACATTGCCCAGACAGCACATGTGCGTGCCGTAATCGATTTCCCTCGTCCATCGAACACAGCCGAAGGCCATGCTTGTCGGCCAGCGGCGCGCGATCGTGGACTTGCCGGCGCCGCTGGAGCCGCCAATCCAATAGATATGCCGCAATCGGCTAGTCAGTGAGCCGGAAGTTGTCTTGTAGCGACGGGCGACATCTGTCCAATCATGTTCGGCAATGTGCGTGTTGTCGGCCGGCGCAAGATGGCCACCCTCACACGGCCCGCTAGCGGCGGATGAGCGGCCTAAGTTTTTCTGGTGGACAAATTCCATAGCCTGCCTGCGCCTCGCTCTGGTTGCGAGGTATAAAATTACCCCGTGGGGGTGATTCATGGCTATGGGCTATGAGGAGCGGCGGCGCCTGGAAGCCGAGGCGTGGGAGCACGCGGACCTGCTGCCGCCTCGATCTCGTACCCCAGCAAACGTATTCGAGCGCATCTGCGACACGGTCGAGCGGGCCGACACCGGAATCAGATACGTTTTCCGGGCAGTGGAGAGCGTTATGCTCGGGGGTCTGTTCGTGTTCTTCGGCCTGTTCTTTATCCTGCCCTATATCGTGATCGCGCGGTGCGCTTCCTACGCGCTTAGGAAGCTGAGTGCGCCCCCGCATCGGTGAACGCAGAGATTAGGGGGAGAGGGCCGGCGAGCCACATCAGAGCCGCAACCACGGCAGCGATCCGGCGCCGGCGTAATCGTGGTGCGTGCCGCCTGTGGAACGCCCCGCTGGCACGATTGCGCGCGCCTATGGCAGCGATGAAAGGTTTCTGCCTCGCATCAATAGTGCGATCTCGCAATCAATTTCAACGGGCTATCCGGGTTTCAGGCGCCCCCCAACGAATCTGTTTCGGCCTCGCTCAGACCGTGCGGACTCCACCTCCTCCACTTTGTCGTTACACCCGCCCCCGAGTCGGATGTGTGGTCATGCTTTGGCTGACCGACGGGCAATCTCGCCGGCGTCGTCTAGCTGGTCAGCGCGCCCGCACAGGTCGACGACGTGGCGAATTTGATCGGACGGCAGGATACCGTCTGCCAGTCCAAAGACCTTCTGTTCAATCGCGGCGTCGCTCATCGGTTTTTTGACGCTGCCAACCGCGTGCTCGACGAATGCTACGAGCCGCTTTGCGTTCTTCAGCGTGATCGTTACCCTGGCCTGAACTTTGCCGATTGCGGAGTCAACCGATGGGAATATCCGGCGGCGCAGTTCGGCGGTAGCCTGAGCGCGCACAGCTTCATCGCTGAATTGGCGCTCACCGGCCGCGCCTTCGACAAGCGCCACCGCGGCCGCGTGATAGACGCTGAACTTGCCTTCGAGGCCGGACGCCGGCTCCTTGATCCCCGTCAGCATCATGACGCGCGGGTTGACGTCAGCGTCCACGCGGTCAATAGCATCGGGAGTGAGTCGATGGGCGTTGCGCAGCTGTAAGCAACCATCGATCACCGGATGGACCACTAGGCCGCATGCGAAGGGCTTGTAGCTGTTATTCAAGATTTCCCAGCTCTCTTCTGTGAGCGCGCTATAGTTCGGTTTCGTGCTCATCACATCGAACCAGCCACGCTTTGCCTCAAGCGGTTGCTCCGAGGACGTGAACCCCTTGCTCGCCAGAAGAGCGGCCGTCAGTCCATTTTGCGCTGCTTGGCCGGGATGGAAGCTCTTGGTCATCGACCCGAACATCTCCTGCAACCCGACAGGCTGCGCCGCCGCTAGCGCCAGTGCCCAGCACATCTGCTGTTCGCTCAATCCGAGAAGCCGTCCGGCGGCAGCTGCGCTCCCAAATACGCCAACGGTACCGGTGATGTGCCAGCCGGCTTCGTAGTGTGAGGGAGTGACGGCTTTGCCGATCCGGCACTCCGTCTCGATGCCGACCACCAGTGCGTTGATGAAGTCGCGCCCGCTTATCGGCTGGTGCTCGGCCAAAGCCAGTATCGCAGGGGCGACCGGAGCGGCGGGGTGAATCGCGGTGGCTGCGTGGGTATCGTCAAAGTCGAATACATGGGAACTGATCCCGTTCAACAGAGACGCATGCAGGATATCCACGTGTTCGCGTCGGCCGAACAGCGACGCCTGGCCTGGGCCGCAGAATGGTAGCAAAGCTGCAATAGCGTTGTTGACTGTTTTGTGGCCAGAACCGCCGATGGCGCATCCAACCCAATTGAGCAGAGTGCGCTTGGCTTCATGCCTTACCGATTCCGGCAGGTCCTCGAAGCGAGACGCTATGATGAGCCGCGCCAGTTGTCGGGTCGCGTCTTTGGAATGGTCTGGAGCTGAGTCCACGATTTGGCCTTTGGGCGAGGCTGGAAGGGGAAATTGCCCTACAGCTAGCAGCTCTTGAAGTGCATGGCATCCACCTACTCACGAAGCGCCATGGCGGCCCGGCCACGTCGCCTATGCAAGACGCGTTGGTCACCATTTTCCACATTTTCAGCAATTGATGTAGACTTTCGCTTATTGCGACAACCTTGAAATTGATGAGGACATCATGAAATTTCCGCGCCGTCAGATTCTGCATCTTCTCACAGGGGCTATCGCGGTATCCGCTGCACCACGCTTTGCGGCTGCGCAGGCCTATCCGACCCGGCCGGTGCGGCTCATCGTAGGCTTCGCTGCCGGCGGTTCGACCGACATCTCCGCGCGTCTGATTGCCCAGTGGCTGACCGAGCGCCTTGGCCAGGCCTTTGTGGTCGAAAATCGGCCAGGTGCCGGTAGCAATATTGCCGCCGAGGCGGTGGTGAATGCGCCGCCAGACGGCTACACGCTCTTAGTGGGCGCAACTGCCAACGCCATCAACGCGAAGCTCTACGAAAAGCTCAACTTCAATTTCATGCGCGACACTATGCCGGTTGCCGGCATCATTCGGGTGCCAAACGTGATGGAGGTCAACCTTTCAGTCCCAGCGAGGTCGGTCCCGGAGTTCATCACCTATGCCAAAGCCAATCCTGGCAAGATCAGTATGGCGTCCGGCGGCGTTGGCGCATCAAGCCACATGTCGGGCGAGTTGTTCAAGTTCATGACCGGCATCAACATGGTTCACGTGCCGTATCGCGGCGTAGCGCCTGCGCTCGCCGACCTGATCGGTGGACAGGTGCAGGTCCTGTTTGACACGATGCCGAACACGATCGAATACATCAAGACGGGCAAGCTCCGGGCGCTGGCGGTGACCACGACCACGCGTAACGCGGCGATGCCAGACCTGCCGACTGTGGCCGAGTTCCTACCGGGTTACGAGTCAAGTGCCTGGTATGGTGTCAGCGCGCCAAAGGGCACCCCCGCCGACATCGTCGAGAAGCTCAACAAGGAGATCAATGCGGGCCTTTCCGATTCCAAGCTAGGCGCGCGGCTCGCCGATCTTGGCGGAATCCCGTTGCAGGGCTCGTCCGGCGACTTCGGAAAGCTGATCGCTGAGGAAACGGAGAAGTGGGCCAAAGTGATTCGAGCGGCCAACATTAAGCCCGAATGAGATTAAACTGGTCCCGAGCCAATGCCTCATCTCTCTACGCAGTCATGCGGTTGTGCGATCGCGACACAAGACAGCGTCGAGTGGCACTATCGACATTGGTGCGCGCTGGCGTGACACCCTGTCTCGGCGACCAGGTGCGTGCTAAGAAGTGCAAGCTCCAAAGCACCGCAACCAGGGGGACCGCCATGGCTCGCCAAATCATCCTGCTTGCCCTTTTCACCACTATCATCACAACGTCTCCCGCCAGCTCGGAGCCACGCAGCACCGGGCCGGAGAAGGCGAGTGTCCCAGGAG
>Ga0075434_100007260_pt1 | contig 10251 bp, 6 predicted proteins | sample RhiMethybrSRZTD3_FD_75298 | JGI IMG/M metagenome (GOLD analysis project Ga0075434, IMG submission 75298) | Populus rhizosphere microbial communities from Tennessee, USA - Rhizosphere MetaG P. TD hybrid SRZTD3 | ecosystem: Host-associated > Plants > Roots > Rhizosphere > Soil | place: USA...
GTCACCTCCGTGTACGAGAAGCAATAGGAGCGGCCGACAGAGAAGCGCGCGACGAGCGAGAGCAGGCGCGTTGTTCGTGGCACTTCGCCAAGGCCGCCCGCTTTCACAGTTTGTCGCGCGCTGCCATGCCCTCGTGGATGGCGGCGTCCGTCTCGAACCGGCGACCGCATCCCTCACACAGCTTCCTGAACAAAAGGATCTCGTGGCCGGCGTGGCGACAGGTTGCGTTCCCCGTGTTTGCCGCCCACAATACGGCTACTCATTCACTGTTTCCCGCGAGGAGGGATGCCTCTATGATCGTGCGTCTTGCCGCAGCCGGGCTTTTCGTGACGCTTGTTGCGTCCGCACCGGCCCATGCCGGGGCCGCCCAGCAATCCACCCAGCAACAGCCGGCTCAAAACGATCAGAATGCCGATCAAACGCCTCAAACATACGAAGAGAAAGTCGTCGTCACCGCGTCGAAGTCCGAAGAGCAGCTGGTGAATGCGCCCGCGGCCGTCAGCGTCATCTCGACGGAAACCATCCAGAACTCGCCCGCGACCAACATCGGCGATCTGCTCCGCGCGGTGCCCGGCGTCAACGTGTCGCAGGTCTCGGCGCGTGACGTCAACATCACCACGCGCGGCGCGACGTCAACGCTGTCCACTTCGCAGCTGGCGCTGGTTGACGGCCGCAGCGTGTATCTCGATTTCTTCGGCATGGTGATGTGGGATCTGGTTCCGACCAACCCGGACGAGATCCGGCAGATCGAGGTGATCCGCGGGCCGGCGTCGGCCATCTGGGGTGCGAACGCGATGAGCGGCGTCGTCAACGTCATCACGCGGTCACCACGCGAGCTGGCGGGCTCCGGGAGGGGCACGCAACTGACGATCGGCGCCGGCTCGTTCAATCGCAACGTCGCGGGTGTCGATGCGACCGGAGCGGCGGTGACACGAGATCAGGACGCCGGCTCGCTGTTCTATGTGAATGGCTCGCACGCCGAGGCGGTCAACGATCGCTGGGCGTTCAAGCTGGCGGCCGGATATTTCACGCAGGATCCGCTGCCGCGTCCGGTGGGCGTCATCCCGAATGTCTTCACCACGCCGTATCCGGCGTTTGTCAATGAAGGTACCCAGCAGCCGAAGTTCGACACACGCGTCGACTACGACCTGGCGAACAACAACGGCACGGTCAGCTTCGAGGGCGGCGTGGCGGGCACGCAGGGACTTATTCACAGCGGCATCGGCCCCTTCAACATCGCCACCGGATCGAAGCTCGGCTACTTCATGACGCGCTACCAGAAGGGCGGCCGCCGCGTCGCGTTCTTCACGAACCTCCTCGACGGCAACGCGTCGAACCTGCTGGCATTCACGCCGAACGGCCGACCGCTGCCGCTCGATTTCAACACCAAGACCTTCGACGTCGAAGCCAACGACGTAAAGGCGATCGGCACGACCCACGTGCTGAGCTATGGCGGTAACTTTCGGCATAACACGTTCGACATCTCGCTGGCGCCGGCTCCCGGCGAGGACACCCGCAACGAAGGCGGTGCATACGCTCAGGACGAGATCTTTCTGGGTCGATACTTCCGCTGGGTCGTCGGCGGCCGCGTTGACAAGTTCTCGTCAATCAACGACGCGGTCTTCTCGCCGCGGACGACGCTGATGATCAAGCCGGCGGGCGATCACACGTTCCGCGTGTCGTTCAACCGGGCATTCCGTGCGCCGTCGTTCATCAACAATCACATCGACACGACCATCCTCAACCAGGTCGATCTCCGGAGGGTGGCGCCGCTGCCGCAGCTGTCGCCGTTCACGTTCCCAATCGGCGCCATCGGCAACATGGATCTGAAACAGGAACAGATGACGGCGTACGAAGTCGGCTACACCGGCGTCTTGAACAAACGCGCAACAGTTACCGCGGCGGTGTACTGGAACAAAACGAAGGACGGGATCTACTTCACGCCGATCGCGGCCTACGGACCGGCCAATCCGCCTCCCGGCTGGCCGCTGCCGCCGGCGGTGCTCGGTCTTCTGGCGCTGAACAATCCGCCTGTCATCCTGCCGTCACGCTTCACCTATCTGAACCTCGGCGAGGTCAAGGACAAGGGGGTCGAGCTGGGCGTCGATGGAGCCGTCAACCGCTATCTGAACGTCTTCACCAACTACTCCTATCAGTGGATGCCCGAGATCGCGGACTTTCCGCCGGGAACCGGCATCGCTGACATCAACTGGCCATCGAAGAACCGGTTCAACGCCGGCTTCGATTTCAGCTATCAGCGCGTCCTCGGCAACGTGTCGGTCAATTACACGGACGAAGCTTACTGGCAGGACGTGCTCGATGCGCGCTACGCCGGGACGACCAAGGCGTACACGCTCGTCAACACCGGCATCGGCGTGCGGTGGCTCGCGGACAAGGTGGTGACGAGCCTGAAGATCACGAACCTCGGGAACCAGGAGGTGCAGCAGCACATCTTCGGGGATATCGTGAGACGGCAGGTGGTCGGAGAGGCGCGGTTCACGTTCTGAACCGCGAGGGCCATTCGGCGAACACGGAGCCCGCGAAGACCTGATTAGCTTCGCGAGCTTCGTGTCCCGCGCGCGGAGCGCGCTTTCGTGGTTAACAGCGCCTTCAATTCTGGTCCCTTGGTTGTTGTCAGGCCGCGCCAGGGATCTCCAGCCTCTTTGATTCGCTGATCGAAGTTCGCCACCGTGAAATCGCGCGGCGAGACGCCCTCCTCGACTTCTTCCCATGTGATCGGGGTGGACACGCCGGCAAACTCGCTGGCACGCGCGCTGTAGGCGCTCGCCAGCGTCTTGCCGAGCACGTTCTGCATATAGTCGACATAGATGCGCCGTCCGCGGGCCTTGATCGACCGCTCGATCGTTGCCTCCTTCGGATGCCGCTCGGCCACCGTCGTCGCCACAATCTGCGCGAACAGAAATCCCGAGTCGTACGACGTGCCGGGCGGCATCGGGACATAGACGTGCAGTCCGCCGGCGCCTGACGTCTTCGCGAAGCCCGGTGCCTTCAGCGCCGCCAGCGCGTCGCGCACCCAGCGCGCGACGTCGAGCACGCGCGCGAATGGGAGGTCCTCCGGCGGATCGAGATCGATGGCGATGTGATCGATCTCGCCGGCCGACTGCACGCGAGAAAACCAGGGATCCTGGGAGATCGATCCAAGCTGCGCCGTGTAGAGCAGCGTCGTCAGCGATCCGCCAATCAAGTGCGGGCGCGTCTCGCTGCCGGTGGTGACGCGATCGATGCGGACACCGGCCGGCACTTTGTCCGGCGCGCGGTGTTGATAGAAGGGTGCGCCCGCGATGCCGTTCGGGTAGCGCTTCATCACGAGCGGCCGGTCCGCGAGCACCGGCAGGATCATCGGCGCGACGCGGACGTAGTGACGAAAGAGATCGCCCTTCGTCAAAACGCCGTGGGGAGCGCGCGTCCTTTTGGACGCGCCGGGCCAGAATATTTTCCCGAGATTCGAGACCTCGAGCCGCCCTCCGGGAAAGGTGATGACGCCTCCGCCGGGGCCGTGCTCAATCTCGTCGAGTTGTGTCAGCAGCGATTGAAGCGCGCTCTTTGCGGGCGCGCTCGCGCCTGGCATGCTTGCCCTCCGGGGCCTCCAAACCGGCGAACACGGGCCGGCGAAGCCGGCCGTCTTTGGTCCAGCCGGAAAACTCCACTCGAACCGCAAGCTTCGGCTTCACCCAGCGCGCACGATCTTTGGTGTCGGGCAGGACCGCGAACGGCGACGCCTTCGTCTTCAGTGTGTGCAGCTGCTTCCACACGAGACCGAGCTGCGCATCGGTGAATCCCGACGCCACGCGGCCGACGTACCGAAGCTCGCCCTGGTCATCGGGGATGCCAAGAAGCAAGGCGCCGAAGAACGGACGCGACCCGCGCGGCTCCGTCCATCCACCGACGATGCAAATGTGGATCATGAGAATGCAAAATGCAAAATGCAAAATGCAAAATTGAATTCAAAATTCAGAATGCAAATCGTATGGGGTGTTTGCATTTGCATTTTGAATTTTGCATTTTGAATTTTGCATTTACGCCGCATGCGCGCGTTTCCGCGAGCGCGGTGTCGTCTTGTGCGCGCGAGCGGCCTTCTTTTTTGCGCCACCACCACCCGCACCCTGCAGCGATTGGCGGAGACGCTCCATCAGGTCCACGACCTCGGCGTTCTGCGGCTCCACGTGCTCCACCAGATGCGGCTCCTTGCCTTTGAGCTTTGCCTTGATGATCTTCATCAGGTTCTGGCGGTACTCGTCGGTGTATTGCGATGGGTCCCATTTGTCGGCGAGGTTCTCGACGAGGGCGCGGGCCATCTGCAGCTCGGGCTTACGAACATCCTTCAGGGAGGGGAAGTGATACTCGCGGACGTCTACCAGCTCCTCGGCGTAGCGCATCAGCGTCAGCACCATCGCGTCGCCGGCCACTTCGAGCGCCGCCAGGTGCTGCGCATCGCGAAGCACAATCGTGGCGATGCCGACGAGGCCTGTCTCACGAATGGCCTCGCGCAGCAGCGCATAGGCGCGCTCGCCTCCTTTGGCGGGAACAAGGTAATACGCGCTCTCGAAAAATCGATCGTCTATTTCCTGCGGTTTGACGAAGCTGCGGATGTCCACGGCGCGGCTCTTCTCGAGCGCCGCCGTCTTGAAGTCTTCCTTGGTCAGGACGACGAACCGGCCCTTCTCGTATTCGTATCCCTTGACCAGCTCCTCCCACGCCACCGGCTTGCCTTCACGCTGGCAGACGCGCTCGAAGCGCACCGGCGATTTGTCTTCCGCGTGAAGCATCCGGAAGCGCGGACGCGAGTCGCGAACTGCGGTGTGCAGCTCGACCGGGATATTGACGAGGCCGAACGCTATCGAGCCTTTCCAGAGTGCACGTGCCATGCGCTCGGCGCGTGCAAACAGGACGCCGATGAACTCCCAACACCCAACATCCAACTTCCAAGGTCAGCCATCCTGGGAGTTGGTCCTTGGAAGTTGGCCGTTAGGACGATTGCCGACGCGAGCGCAGCTCGCGCTCAGCTTCCACCCAGTCGTCGAAGTCCTGGCCGTCGATGCCGCCGCGGCGCAGGTACCGGTGGTAGGCCGCTTCGGCGATCTCGTCATAGGTCGGGCTGTAGGTGCTCTCGCCGAGCGACGTACTTGCCCCTGATGACGAGGTGGACATGTCGGCGGCGGCGTCAACGGAATCAGATCGCTCAGGCGTCGATGAACGTGCGGGGCCGCGGCTTCGCGTACGGCGTGATGAATCGGATGGTGAGCTATTGGATCTCGGCACTGCTTGTAACTCCTGAATCGTTCACATTGTAATCAACGCCGCGACAGTCGATCGAGGAGCGCCAGCCCTTCGATGCCGGCGCATGTTTCCGCTTCGGCCTTCTGCCCCAGCGCTCGCCGCCACGCATGTCTTTCAATTCGTGCTCGAACCGTTCCTCGATGCTCTCAATCAGGCGGTGGTCCTGGGCCGCAGTTGCATGATGCCCGCCAGCGGGATGTGGACCCAGGCGGGACGGTTATTCAGTTCGTACGCCAACTCGTAGAGCGCTTTATCGAGCACGAAGGTGCGCAACAGCATGTCGAGATCGCGTGGGGCCGGGAGAAATGCGGCGTCTCGCGTCGCGGCTAGATACGCACGCAGGAATGCGGCGCTCACCCATGTTTCCCAGAACTCGGCCCATGGCGCGAGACGCCGTGCGTCCTCGGGGCGCGTTTCGGTGGCTGCCCCAACCGCCGTTAACGCAGCGTAACTGAACGAACGCAGCATGCCGGCGATGTCGCGCAGCGGCGAGCATTTCGCGCGGCGCTCCTCGAGAGGCCGTGCGGGCTCCCCCTCGAAGTCGAGAATCACCACGTCGCCTTCGGTGACGAGCACCTGACCGAGGTGATAGTCCCCATGGCAGCGGATACGCGCGGAAGCCGTCGTCAGGCCGCGCAGCTCCTCGAACTGGTGAAGGAGTTCATCACGCTGTTCGAGCACTCGCCGCGCGTCACCCTGCACACGCTCGTCGAGGCGCGGCGCGACCGCTTCGAGCAGGTTCAGATGTTCCTGCGCGCGATTGCGCATCACGTCGATGAGCCGTTTGATGTCTTCCTTCGTCAGCGGCTCGGGCGCGAACGCCGGGTTGGCCGTGTTATCGGCGAGCGTCACGTGCATCTCGCCGGTGCGGCGGCCGAGGATGTCCGCCGTGGCCAGATACGCACGAATGGCTTCGTTCACCGATGCGGGCGGCTCCGCAGCGCGTCCGAACGCCCACGCATTTGCGGCGCCCGCCCCTGCATCGGCAGGCAGCGGCTGCCCGGCGACTCGTTCGAAGTAGCGGCCAAGCTCGTCGATCGTGACCTGCCACGCATTGCCCTGGTTCCAGACGTACTCCTGAAGCATGGCAAGCGATGCAGGCATGGCGGGCGCGTCCGAAAAGACCCGCACTGCGTCGGCGGCGTTCGTGGCGGGCAGGCCGGCGTTCGTGGCGGGTAGGCCGGATCCTTGTGGACGCGGCAGACCTGCCTGCGCATACGAAATCGATCCGACCAGCGGCGGCACGCGCGCGAAATGTCGCTCGGTGAGGTACTCGCCGATTTCGACGTCCGGATTAGGCCCTGGTTCAACGCGGCGGAACATCTTGAGGATCAGTCGCTTGCCGAAGCGGACCGATGTGTTGCTCTGCTCGGCCGCGCTGCGCACAATCGGTGTCAGCGTGTCGGCGGCTGCGCGCTGCGGGGTGAGGTCGATGTTATCGGCCTGCACCACGCCGTGCCTCATCGCCACGGTGCGTTCCTCCTGGATCGACGCCAGCAGCGTCCGGCACGTCCCATCGTCGAACAGCCCGTCGTAGAGCGCCCCTTTGCGCGCACCTGTGATGCGCGCGAGCAGCGCGCCAGGATAGGTCTCTTCAATGGTGCGTGCCTCCCGATCGCTCGACATCGCGAGCGGCAGGACGTAGCGCTCGCGTCCGCCATCGGAATATTCCGCTTCGACAATCGTCAGGAATGCCGGATGGGCGCCGTTGCGAAGCGTCGCCCAGTCGGCAAAGCGTGCGCGCATCAGCTCCCGCGCCTTGCCGCCGAACCAGCGCTGCCGCTCGAGGAACGGCACGAGGGCATGCTTCTCGATGATTTCGCGCATGCTGCCGTCGAGGACGGAATCCCACACCACGCCGGCAAAAAGCGCGGGAACTGCGACGGGTTCTTCCGGAGCGGGAGCCGTGCGGGAGGTCATCGGCGTGACGACCTCCTGGAGCTGGAACCAGTAGAAGCCATACGGCGCCAGCGTCACGAAGTACGGATGCTCGCCGATGCGTGGAAACTCGGTCCGGCCGAGCATCTCTACTGGCGTCAGTCCCGCGAACTCGCGCAGCGGAATCTCCACGGGCTGCACGGTGCGCGCCATGTTCGCGACGCACAGGACGATGTCGTTCTCGAGACGCCGGACGTAGACGAGCACCTTGCGGTTGGCAACGGGGATGAATTGCAGCGAGCCGCGGCCGAAGACGGAATGCTGCTTGCGCAGCGCGATCAGCCGCTTCATCCAGTGGAGCAGCGAGAACGGCGCTCGCTCCTGTGCCTCGACGTTGATCGCGTCGTAGCCGTAGACCGGATCCATGATGGCTGGCAGGAACAACCGGCCGGGATCGCAGCGTGAGAAGCCGCCATTGCGATCGCTGCTCCATTGCATCGGCGTCCGTACCCCGTTGCGATCGCCGAGGTAGACGTTGTCGCCCATCCCGATCTCGTCGCCGTAGTAGATGACCGGCGTCCCTGGCATCGAGAAGAGAAGGCTGTTCATCAACTCGATGCGGCGCCGGCTGTTTTCCATCAGCGGCGCCAGGCGCCGGCGGATTCCCAGGTTGAGGCGCATCTGCGGGTCGGCGGCGTACTGCGCGTACATGTAGTCGCGCTCTTCGTCGGTCACCATCTCGAGCGTCAGCTCGTCGTGATTGCGCAGGAAGATCGCCCACTGGCATCTCGTCGGAATTTCGGGCGTCTGGTTCATGATCTCGACGATCGGGTGACGGTCTTCCTGGCGGAGGCCCATGAACATGCGCGGCATCAGCGGAAAGTGGAACGCCATGTGGCACTCGTCACCCTCGCCGAAATAGGCGCGCACGTCCGACGGCCACTGGTTCGCCTCCGCCAGCAGTACGCGGCCGTCGTACTGCGCGTCCAGCTCGCGTCGAATCTGCTTCAGCACCGCGTGCGTCTCGGGGAGGTTCTCGTTGATGGTGCCCTCGCGCTCGATCAGGTACGGAATCGCGTCGAGCCGCAGCGCGTCCACGCCGAGATCCAGCCAGAAGCGCATCACGTCGATGACGGCTTCCAGCACCTCGGGGTTGTCGAGATTGAGATCGGGCTGATGTGAGAAGAAGCGGTGCCAGTAGTACTGGCCGGCCACCGGATCGAACGTCCAGTTCGATTTCTCGGTGTCGATGAAGATGATGCGTGTGCCCGCGTACTGGTTGTCGCTGTCGCTCCAGACGTAGTAGTTGCGCTCCGGTGAGCCCTTCGGCGCGGTGCGCGCCCGCTGAAACCATGGATGCTGATCCGACGTGTGGTTGATGACCAGCTCGGTGAGCACGCGGATGTTGCGCCTGTGCGCTTCGTCCACGAAGCGCTTGAAGTCGTCGAGCGAGCCGTAAATCGGATTGATTGACGTGTAGTCCGCAATGTCGTACCCATCATCTCGGAGCGGCGACGGGTAAAACGGAAGCAGCCAGAGGCACGTGACGCCGAGGTCCTCGAGGTAGGGGAGCTTCTGCGTCAGCCCCGGAAAGTCGCCGACGCCGTCGCCATTGCTGTCGTAAAAGGCGCGAACGTGAACCTCGTAGATGAGCGCGTCCTTGTACCAAAGCCCGTCGGTCATTCGCGCACCACCAGGATGTGAGCGACTCGCTCGGCCGGATCGAGCTTCACGTAGTTCCACTCGCCGCGCCACGCATAGCGCGCTCCATCGAGCAGGTCTTCGACCACGTACCGGTCGCGTTCACCTATGCCCATCTCCCAGATTGGCACCTGCACCCACCCGTGCTGCATCCAATGCGGATCCGTGTTGGCGACCACGAACACCCGCGAACCTTTTGAACCCTTTGAACCACTTGAACCCTCTGAACCCAAGCCGGCCTTGCTGAACCACAGAAAATGCGGGTTGTCGGTGTTGTAGAAGTTCAGCGCTGCATTGGTCTGGAGCGCCGGCTGAACGCGGCGGATGTGATTGACGCGCGCGATCAGCTCGCGCAGGCTGTCGGCCTGGTTCCAGTCGCGCGGCTTGATCTGGTACTTCTCCGAATCGAGGTACTCCTCCGATCCCTGTCTGACCGGCGTGTTCTCGCACAGCTCGAACCCACTGTAGATGCCGTAGCTGGCCGCGAGCGTCGCAGCAAGGATCAGCCGCACTTCGAACGCGGGACGCCCGCCGGTCTGCAGGTACTCGTGGAGGATGTCGGGCGTGTTGGCGAAGAAGTTCGGCCGCATGTATTCCTGCAGCTCGGTCTTCGTCAGCTCGATGAGGTACTCGCGGAGCTCGTGCGCCGAGTTGCGCCAGGTAAAGTACGTGTAGGACTGGTTGAAGCCGGCCTTCGCAAGGTACCGCATGACCTTCGGCCGTGTGAACGCTTCGGCGAGAAAGACGGCGTCCGGAAAGTCGCGGCGGATTTCCGCGATGACCCATTCCCAGAAGCGGAACGACTTGGTGTGCGGGTTGTCGACGCGAAATATCCGGACGCCGTGGCCGATCCAGAAGAGGAACACCTCGCGGAGGGCGCTCCAGAGCGACTCCCATTCGGCCGATTCGAAATCAAACGGATAGATGTCCTGATATTTCTTGGGGGGATTTTCCGCGTACTTGATTGAGCCGTCCGGCCGGTGCCGGAACCACTCCGGGTGCTCGCGCACCCAGGGATGATCCGGCGACGCCTGCCACGCCATGTCGAGCGCCACGTCGAGGCCAAGTCGATTGGCGAGCCGCACGAACCGATCGAAGTCGTGGATTGTCCCGAGGGCCGGGTCAATGGCCGTGTGTCCCCCCGCGGCCGATCCAATCGCCCATGGGCTCCCCGGATCCCCGGGCGCAGCCGTCAGCACGTTGTTCCGTCCTTTCCGATGCGTCTCGCCGATCGGATGTACGGGCGGCAGATAGACGACGTCGAAACCCATGTCGGCGATCTCGGCGAGCCGCGCTTCGGCTTCGCGAAACGTGCCGCTCCGCGCGGGATCGGGTGTGACCGACCGCGGGAACATCTCGTACCAGGCGCCGAAC
>Ga0075434_100007261_pt1 | contig 10251 bp, 8 predicted proteins | sample RhiMethybrSRZTD3_FD_75298 | JGI IMG/M metagenome (GOLD analysis project Ga0075434, IMG submission 75298) | Populus rhizosphere microbial communities from Tennessee, USA - Rhizosphere MetaG P. TD hybrid SRZTD3 | ecosystem: Host-associated > Plants > Roots > Rhizosphere > Soil | place: USA...
TCGCACTTCCCGGGCACGACGAAGTACCTCGCGCCCGAGTTCGACTTCGATCGCTGGCTCGTCGCGCAGCTCGAGGCGGGGCACACCAACGCGCTGCTCGACATGACGGGCACGCAGCTCGACGAGGTCGGCAACACCGAGCTCCTGACGTGGGCGATGATGCTCGGCGCGATCGGCCCGCAGCCGGGCCTGCTCATCGACTACATCCCGACGTGGCACCACGGGCTGGCGATGATGCGCTTCCTGCCGGCGGTCGCCTCGCAGGCGGCGGCGACGAAGGCGATGCAGGAGTACGGCGGCTTCAAGTTCAAGAACCAGGGCTTCCAGTTCTACAAGCACCCGCCGGCGGAGGCGTACGGGCTCAATCGCCTGCTGTTCGAGATCCGCCACAGCGCCGAGCTGCGCGATCGCGTGATCGCGGACCTCGACGCCGTGGCGAAGGAATACAACCTGAACCCGCAGCAGCGGCGCGCGGCCGAGGAGCTGATCTCGGTCGGCAAGGGCGGCCTCGTCAGCGAGCACGTCGGCCCGCTCGTCGAAGCGGGCGCGCACCCGCTGCAGGCGCTGATGTCGCTGCACGTGATCTTCTCGATGTCGCACCCGGCTGGGAAGCAGCACGTGGCGCATTAGCGATCGTGGGAATGACGACCACGTTCAACCACAGAGACACCGAGACCCGGACCCGTGAGCGTGACACGGGAAAGACAGTGGTCGTCGTGGGGCGGCTCATCGAACGCTGAGGGGGAGAACATGGCGACACGCTACCGCGCGGATCACGTTGGCAGCCTGCTGCGGCCGCACGAGCTGCTCGAGGCGCGCCGCAATCCGGCGCTTTCGCACGAGCAGCTCACCGCGATCGAGGATCGCTACATCCTCGACGTCCTTAGGCGGCAGAAGGAGATCGGCTTCGAGATCTTCACCGACGGCGAGCTGCGCCGCGCCGGCTTCATGAGCGACTTCTACGAGTCGGTCGAGGGGCTCGACTACGACTACGACGTCGAGCGCGCGTGGAAGGGCGCGCCGGCGGGCGTCGGCGTCGCGCGCGGCATCGGCGCGCCCGGCGGCGCCGTCGTCTCCAAGTTGCGCCAGACGAAGCGGCTCACCAAGGACGAAGTCGACTTCATGAAGAAGCATTCGCCCGGCGACATCAAGATGACGCTGCCGACGGCGAACCAGTTTCCGGCGATCGCCTACAAGAAAGGCGTCAGCGAGCGCGCCTACCCGTCCTACTCGGAGTTCCTGTGGGACATCGTGCCGATCATGAAGGCGGAGATTGCGGCGCTCGCGAGCGAAGGCGTGAAGTACATCCAGATCGACGCGCCGCGCTACAGCTACTACATCGATCCGAAATGGCGCGGCTACATCCACGACGAAATGGGCGTCGATCCCGACAAGGCGCTCGACGAGGCGATCCGCGTCGACAACGCGTGCCTCGAGGGCCTGAAGCGGGACGGACTCACGATCGCGATGCATCTGTGCCGCGGCAACAACCGCAGCCAGTGGTACGCCGAGGGCGGCTACGATCCGATCGCCGAGCGCCTCTTCAGCCAGCTGAACGTCGATCGCTTCCTCCTCGAGTACGAATCCGAGCGCGCCGGCACGTTCGAGGCGCTCCGGTTCGTGCCGAAAACGAAGTCCGTCGTGCTCGGCCTCGTCAGCAGCAAGATCCCTGACCTCGAGCGGAAGGAGGATCTCCTGCGCCGCGTCGAGGAGGCGAGCCGCTACGTGCCGCTCGACAACCTCGCGCTCAGCCCGCAGTGCGGCTTCGCGTCGACGATGGAAGGCAACCTGGTGACCGAGCAGGATCAGTGGCGCAAGCTGCAGCTGGTCGTCGACACGGCGCGGAAGGTCTGGGGCCGCGCGTGATCGTCGGCTTCATCGGCTTCGGCGAGGCGGGGTCGACAATCGCCGGCGGGCTCGCGTCGGCCGGCGTCGAGCGCCTCGTCGCGTTCGACATCGCGTCGGACGATCCGCGCCTCGGCCCGACGATCCGCGACCGCGCGCGCCGCGCCGGCGTCGCGATCGTCGAGTCGTCCGCCGCGCTCGCGCGATCGGCTGACGTCCTGTTCTCGACCGTGACGTCGAGCTCCGCGCTCGACGCCGCGAACCAGACGGCGCCGTTCCTCGAGCGGCGGCACCTGTACGCGGATCTGAATTCGGTATCGCCTGCGCTCAAACAGGAGATCGGGCGCGTCGTGGCCGGCGCGGGCGCGCAGTTCGTCGAGGCGGCGGTGATGGCGCCGGTGCTCCCGTACGGCCATCGCGTGCCGATGCTGCTCGGCGGATCCGGCGCCGCGCTCTTCGCCGAGAAGATGGCGCCGCTCGGCATGCGATGCGACGTCCTCGCGGCGGACGTCGGCACCGCCGCCGCCGTCAAGATGTGCCGCAGCATCGTGGTGAAAGGGCTCGAGGCGCTGATGTGCGAGTGCGTCCTCGGCGCGAGCCGGTACGGCGCCGGCGCGCACGTGTTCGCGTCGCTCGACGAGAGCTTCCCGGGAATCGACTGGCAGAAGCTCGCCGACTACATGGTCGGCCGCGTCGTCGTGCACGGCGAGCGGCGCGCCCGCGAGATGGAGGAAGTCGCCGAGACGCTGCGCGCGATCGGCGTCGAGCCGATGATGGCCGAGGCGACGGCGCGGCGGCAGCAGTGGAGCGCCGACCTCGGGCTCCGCGCGCACTTCGGATCCGAAGGGCCGCGGACGGCAGGCGAAGTCGTGGACGTCGTGACCCGCTTGACGGCAACGGAGGATTCAGCATGCGACGCGCATTCATCGCGGCGGTAATCATGGCGGCGGCGCCGATCCTCTTCGCGCAGCGCGGCGTGCCGCCGTCGGGTCCGACGCCGCGTTTCGCCGACGGCACGCCCAACCTCGGACGCGTCGGCGCCGAGAAGGGCATCTGGAACGTGCCGTGGATCCGCAACATGGGCCTCAGGATCGATCGCACCGAGAGCGGCACCGATCTGCCGTCGGCGGGCGGCCGCATCGGCCTCGTCGGCCACGACATGAAGCGCGACGGATCGAAGCTCGAGCCGCTCGTGCCGTTCATGAAGTGGTCGGCGGCGGTCTACGACTACAACGTCGCGAACGAATCGAAGTACGACCCCGAAGGGTACTGCCTTCCGCCGGGCGGACCGCGTCTGATGGCGACGCCGTACCCGATGGAGATCATCCAGCTGCCCGAGCAGAAGCGCATCATCATGACGTTCGAGGGCGCGACGCACATCTGGCGCGAGATCTTCATGGACGGCCGCCCGCATCCGACCGGCGACGATCTGAATCCAACCTACCTCGGTCATTCAGTCGGCCGCTGGGAAGGCGACACGCTCGTCGTCGACGTCGTCGGCTTCAACGAGGGGACGTGGCTCGACTACTCGGGCCATCCGCACACCGATCAGCTGCACGTGATCGAGAAGTTCACGCGGCCAACCGTGAGCACGCTGCACTACGAGGCGACGATCGACGATCCCGGCGCCTACACGAAGCCGTGGACGGCGGCGTGGAACATCTCGTGGCGGCGGAACGCGGAGCTCGCCGAGTACATCTGCCAGGAGAACAACCAGTACCTGATTCACCTCACCGACGATTTCGGCGAACCGCTGTTCGGACGGAAGCGCTGATCGCATGCAGACGATCGACGTCGGCGCGACGCTCGACGACGCGCAGTGGAGCGGGTATCAGAAGCTGCTCGTCGCTCTGACGGCGTCCACGATCATCCTCGACGGCCTCGACAACCAGCTCCTCGGCGCGGCGCTGCCGGCGCTGATGCGCGAGTGGCGGCTGCCGGGACCCGCGTTCGTGCCGGTCCAGACGGCCGGCATGCTCGGGATGATGATCGGCGGCGCCATCGGCGGCGTGCTCGGCGATCGCCTCGGACGGCGCGTCGCGCTCATCGGCAGCGTCGTCGCGTTCGGGTTGCTCACGGTGCTCGTGGCGCTCTCGGGCAGCGTCGCCGCGCTGACCGTCCTGCGGTTCTTCGCCGGCTTCGGCCTGGGCGGCGCGATGCCGAACGCCGCCGCGCTCTCGTCCGAATACGTGCCGATCCGGCAGCGGCCGTTCGCCGTCACGCTGACGATCGTCTGCATCCCGCTCGGCGGATCGCTCGCCGGGTTCGTCGGCGCGCAGATCCTTCCGCGTTTCGGATGGCGCGGCCTGTTCCTCGTCGGCGGCATCCTGCCGCTCGTCATCGCGGCGTTTCTCCTGAAGATGCTGCCCGAGTCGCCGCGCTTCCTCGCGCGCGTGCCGGCGCGCTGGCCGCAGCTGCGCGCGCTCCTGCGGCGTCTCGGCCATCAGGTGTCCGACGATGCGCGCTTCGCCGACACGGCCGAGCGGCCGGTCGCGCGTGTGTCCGCGCGTGAGATCGTCACGCCGGAGTACCGCCGCGACACGATCGCGCTCTGCGGCTCCTATTTCTTCTGCCTGCTGTCGGTCTACATCGGCGTCATCTGGGTGCCGAGGCTTCTCGTCGCGAACGGCTTCGACGTCGGCACCGCGAGCTACGGCCTCACCGCGTTCAACCTCGGCGGCGTCGTCGGCGCGATTGGCGGCGCGCTCGTGATCATGCGGCTCGGCTCGCGCCTCACGATGCTGCTCATGGCGGCCGGCGCCGTGGCCGGGGCGGGCGCCCTCGCCACGATGCCGATCGGCACGCAAACGGCGTTCGCCGTCTTCGCGATGCTCGCGTGGACCGGCGGCCTCATCAACGCGGTGCAGACGACGATGTATGCGCTGGCGGCGCACGTGTATCCGACGGCGGTGCGCGCGACGGGCGTCGGCACGGCCGTCGCCTTCGGGCGCATCGGCGGCGTGCTCAGCCCGTCGGTGGGATCGTGGGCGCTCGAGTCCGGCGGCTCCGCGCGCTTCTTCGGCATGATCGGCGCGACGATGGCCGCCGCGTTCGTCGCGCTCGCGTCGATCGGGCGCCACATTCCCGGCACGGCGGTCGCCGCGCCCCAGCCGCATCCTGCCGCGCGGTGATGGCCGCGCGGCGCCGCCCGCTCCACCGAACGCTGTACGGACAGGTGCTGATCGCGACGGCAATCGGCGTCGCCGTCGGCTACGGCTGGCCGTCGGCGGGCGCCGCGATGAAGCCGCTCGGCGACGCGTTCATCAAGCTGGTGCGGATGATCGTCGCGCCGATCATCTTCTGCACCGTCGTCGCCGGCATCGCGGGCGCGGGCGAGGTGAGGACGGTCGGCAAAGCGGGCCTCGTCGCGCTCGTGTATTTCGAGATCGTGACGACGATCGCGCTCGTCATCGGCCTGCTGGTCGTCAACGTCGTCAGGCCGGGCGCCGGCATGAACGTCGACGCCGCCAGCATCGACGCGTCGGCGGTGGCGCAGTACGCGGCGGCGGGCAAGGCGCAAGGCGCGACCGACTTCCTCCTGAACCTGATTCCCTCGACCGTCGTCGACGCGTTCGCGCGCGGCGACATCGTGCAGGTCCTCGTCGTCGCCGTTCTGTTCGGGATCGCGCTCCGATCGATCGGCGCTGCCGGCCGTCCGGTCGTCGATCTGATCGACCGGTTGTCTGCGGTACTGTTCGCCATCGTCGGCCTCATCATGACGACGGCGCCGATCGGCGCGTTCGGGGCGATGGCGTTCACGATTGCGACCTTCGGCGTCGGCGCGCTCGCGCCGCTCGTCAAGGTGATCGCCTGCTTCTACCTGACGTGCGCGCTGTTTGTCGGCCTCGTCGTCGGCGCGATCGCGCGCGCGCACGGCTTCGGCATCTGGCGGTTCGCCGCGTTCATCCGCGAGGAGATCTTCATCGTCTACGGCACGTCCTCGTCGGAATCCGCGCTGCCGCTGCTGATGGAGAAGCTGGAGGATCTCGGCGTCGGCCGATCGGTCGTCGGCCTCGTCGTGCCGGCGGGCTACTCGTTCAATCTCGACGGGACCGCAATCTACCTGTCGATTGCGACGGTGTTCATCGCGCAGGCGACGAACACGCCGCTGACGCTCGGCCACCAGGTGGCGCTGCTCGCCGTGCTGCTGATCACGTCGAAGGGCGCGGCGGGCGTCGCCGGTGCGGCGCTCGTCGTCCTCGCGGCGACGCTGTCGGCGACGGGCCGGATTCCGGTCGCCGGCGTCGCGCTGATCCTCGGCATCCACCGCTTCATGGGCGAAGCGATGGCGGTGACGAACCTGATCGGCAACGGGGTGGCGGCGATCGTCGTCGGGCGATGGTGCGGCGAGCTGGACGAGGCGCGGCTGGCGGCGCGGCTCGGCGCGTCAGCGCCCGCGCCGGCCTCCGCCCGCCTTTAAGGACTGTTCGTACCGCTGCTGGATGCCGCGATCGACTTTCTCGAGCAGCGCCTTGTCGCCCGGGTACCAGTACTCCACGTGGCAGGTCTCGCAGGCGCGATCGAGGTTGTCGCCCGCATCCCACAGCTCGTTGACGTTCCTGTTCTTGACGATCTCCATCACCTCGAGGCCGACGTTCCGCAGCGCCTCGATCTTCGCGTTCCACAGCACCGGATCCTTTTCGAGCTTCGCCTGGATCTGAGCGGGCGACAGCTCGGTCGCCTCGGGGCCGGTGCTGTTGTTCTGGTCGCCGGGCGGCGCGAACGGCCGCGGGATCTTCAGGAGATAGACGCCTTCGGCGAGCGTGACGGCGCCGAAGCGGATCTTCTCCCAGTCCTCGTCGGTCTTCGGCGCGTGCTCGATCGTGCCCTTCTTGGTGAACTCCACCTTCACCGAGTCGAAGATGAAATCGGAGGCGGGATCGAGCATGTCGCGCATCAGCTCCTTCACGGAGACGATCGGCTTCAGATCGCCCCAGAGCCTGGCCGGCGCGATCGGCGCGGGCGCCTCGGGCGCGCGCCCGGAGGCCGCCGACGTTTTGGGCGACGAGCACGACGCCGTCGCGAGCACGAACGCGAGCGGCGCGGCGGCGACGAGGAATGCGGTCCGAGGCATATCGGCGGCGAGGATCATAGCCGCCCGCGGATCGCCGATCAAGGAACACCGCCTTCGGATTATTGACAACCATGCATCTTTCGTACAAGCTGCGCGCGGCGTATACCCGCGCCCCGGGGCGCCGGCGCGCCGACGATCGTCCATGAGCGCGATTCGCATCCGCACCGAGATTCCGGGACCCGCGTCGCGCGCGCTGATGCAGCGCCGGGACGCCGCGGTCGCGCGCGGCCAGGCGCATTCGGTGCCGGTGTTTGCGGCGTCGGCCGACGGCTGCCGCGTCACGGACGTCGACGGCAACGTCTACCTCGATTTCGCCGGCGGCATCGGCGTGATGAACGTCGGGCACTCGGCGCCCACCGTCGTGGCCGCGCTGCGCGATCAGGCCGAGCGCTTCTCGCACGTCGGCTTCTCGGTGCTGCCGTACGAGTCGTACGTGTCGCTCGCCGAGCGGCTCGTGAAGCTGTCGCCCGGCGCGTTCCCGAAGAAAGCGTTCTTCGTCAACAGCGGGGCGGAAGCGATCGAGAACGCCGTGAAGATCGCGCGCCACGCGACGCGGCGCTCCGGCGTGCTGTGCTTCGAGGACGGCTTCCACGGGCGCACGCTGCTCGCGCTGTCGCTCACGAGCAAGGTCGCGCCGTACAAGCTCGGATACGCGCCGTTCGTGTCCGACGTCCTGCGCGTGCCCTACGCGTACTGCTACCGCTGCGCGTACGGCGCCGAGCATCCGGCCTGCGACGTCGCGTGCGTCGACGGGATCGAGCAGCAGTTCAAGCGCCACGCCGATCCGCGCAGCATCGCCGCGGTCGTCGTCGAGCCGGTGCTCGGCGAAGGCGGCTTCGTCGTGCCGCCGATCGGGTTTCTGTCGCGGCTCGCGGCGCTGTGCCGGCGCTACGGGATCCTCGTCATCGCCGACGAGGTGCAGACCGGCTTCGGGCGCACCGGGCGGTTCTTCGCGTGCGAGCACGAAGGCCTCGAGCCGGATCTGCTCGTGACGGCGAAGTCGATCGCGGCGGGCCTGCCGCTCGCGGCGGTGATTGGCCGCGCCGAGCTCATGGACGGCCCCGGCGAAGGCGGCCTCGGCGGCACGTACGCCGGCAATCCGCTCGCGTGCGCCGCCGCGCATGCCGTGCTCGATCTGTTCGAGTCGGGCGATCTCCTGCGCCGCAGCGAGGCGATCGGCGCGCGCATCGAGGCGCACGCGCGCGAGTGGCGCAAGTCGTGCGCGCTCATCGGCGACATCCGGCGGCGCGGCGCGATGGTCGGCATCGAGCTCGTCACCAATCGCGCCACGCGTGAGCCGGCGAAGCGCGAGACCGACGACATCGTCCGCCTCGCGTGCGCGCGCGGCGTCATCCTCATCGCCGCCGGGACGTTCGGCAACGTCGTCCGCTTCCTCACGCCGCTGACGATGAGCGACGACGAGCTGGACGAGGGGCTCGGCGTGCTGTCGGACTGCTTTGCGACCGTCGCCGCGCAGGCGATCACGAGCTGAGGACGCAATCCGCCGTCACGCGGCTGCTTTTGACCTCCGGTCGCGCAGGCCTTCAGGCCTGCCTGCGTATGCCGTGATAACGAGCCGCCGGTCAACCCTGGGCCCTGCCTCACCATCCAATCAATGATGAAACGCACATCGGTCGCGCTCCTTGCATTCTTTTCACTCGCCGCCGCATTCATCGCGCCGCGCTCGACGCGGTTGAGCGCGCGGGCTGGCGCGCAGAACGCCGACGTCGTCCAGCAGCTCGACGCGGCCGACGTCGACGCGCTGAACCGGGCGACGGCCTTCGTGCGCGGCCGCAACGCGCGCGACTACGCCATCTCGACGCCGAACGGGATCGACGAAGGGCGTTACGTCACGCTCGGCGGCATCGAGCAGTGGATCACGATTCGCGGCGAGGATCGACGCAATCCGGTTCTGCTCTTCGTCCACGGCGGGCCGGGCGACGCGACCAATCCATGGGGCTACGCCGCGTTTCGAACGTGGCTGAGGGTTTTCACCGTCGTGCAGTGGGATCAGCGCGGCGCCGGCAGGACGCTCGGCAAGAGCGGACCGTCGGTGGCGCCGACGATCACGATCGATCGGATGGCGCAGGACGGAGTCGAGCTGGCGGAGATGCTGCGGCGCACGCTGCAGAAGGACAAGATCCTCCTCGTGGGGCACTCGTGGGGTTCGATTCTCGGCGTGTTCATGGTCAAGGCGCGGCCGGATCTCTTTTCCGCGTTCGTCGGCACCGGCATGGTCGCGGATCCGCAGAAGGGGTACGTGGTTGCTTACGAGACGCTGCTCGAGAAGGCGACGAGAGCCGGCGAGGCGCGCGCGATCCGCGAGCTGAAAGACGTCGGACCGCCGCCGTACCCCGACGGCCGCGGCTACGGCGTGCAGCGCAGGTGGGCGAATCTCTTCGAGGGCGCCGACTTCTTCATCGCGTCGATGATCGGCTTCGCGTTGGATGCGCCTGGCTATCGACCCAACGACATCAAGGACTGGATGGACGGACAGGTGCTGAGCGCCGAGCGTCTGGTCCCGCAGACGAGCGCGACGAGCGCGCTGACGGCGAAGTCGCTCGCCGGCGACTTCGCGGTGCCCGTCTTCGTCATTCAGGGCGCCGAGGATTTCACGACGCCGACGAGCCTCGCGCGCGCCTTCGTTCAATCCATCCGCGCGCCGCGCAAGGCGTTCGTCGCGATACCGGACGCCGGACACTTCGCGGTGTTCATGAAGCGGGACGTATTTCTGCGCGAGCTCGTCGCGAAGGTCCTGCCAACGCCCGGTGTTCGCGAGCCGAGGTGACGTGCACGCCGGAGAAGGTGTGATCGCGCTCGGGATTGGCGCGAGCACGGCGATCGTTGTGGCGGGATTCTGACGCGATCTACGTCAGGCCGTTCTTCACCAGCAGTTCTTCCACCGCGCGGTGCGCTTCGTCGATCGCCTGATTGGTGAATGCCGCCGCGCCCGCGTCGGCGTTCGCGATGGTCACGCGCCCGAAGCGCTGCCGTCCGATCACGTGCGGCCGCTGCTCCGGCGGCACGTCCGGATCGCCGAGGGTGTCGTAGGTGTACGCGTACCCGTACGGCCACCGGTTCACCGTCAATCCGACGATGTCCGCCGCCGGATCGAAGCCGGCCGGACCGAGCATCGCCGCGAGATGACGGCGAATCTCGAGCTCGAACTGCTCGAACGTCGTCGTCAGCAGGAGTTCCGCGCCCGCGCGATGCTGCTCCTTCCGCGGCAGCCCCGGCTTGTTCGGGTTGCTCGTCATGTGCACGACGATCGGCTCCTCCGGCGTCGTCACGCCGCGGTAGCCGCCGACGGTCGATCCCGGATCGAGGCTCGT
>Ga0075434_100007262_pt1 | contig 10250 bp, 14 predicted proteins | sample RhiMethybrSRZTD3_FD_75298 | JGI IMG/M metagenome (GOLD analysis project Ga0075434, IMG submission 75298) | Populus rhizosphere microbial communities from Tennessee, USA - Rhizosphere MetaG P. TD hybrid SRZTD3 | ecosystem: Host-associated > Plants > Roots > Rhizosphere > Soil | place: USA...
CAGGCGCACTGCTTGTCGGAGGATTGGCTGCCATCCTGGCTTCGACATGCTGCCTGGGACCTCTAGTCTTGGTTGCTGTCGGTTTGAGCGGGGCATGGATCGGAAATCTCACGCTGCTCGAACCGTATCGACCGTTTTTCATCGCTGGTGCTCTCGTGGCTCTGTTCTTTGCGGGACGGCGGATCTTTCGGCCAGCGCGGGCCTGCCAGCCAGGTGAAGTGTGCGCAGTCGCAGGTACTCGCCGCCTTCACAAAATCGCATTTGGAATTATTTCAGCGCTCGTTCTCGTCGCGCTGGTATTTCCTTACGTGGCCAAGCTCTTTTACTAATTCTGGTTCCGAGGAGGACTTCTTATGAGGAAAATTCAATCCCTGCTGGCTGGCGTTATTGCTGCGTTTATATTGCTCGCTCCCGCTTGGGCTTCGCCCAAAACCGTAACCTTGAATGTCTCCGGCATGACTTGTGCCGCGTGTCCCATAACGGTGAAGAAAGCGCTCGAAAGAGTTGCGGGCGTCTCAAAAGTGGAGGTGCGATTCGAAAAGAAACAGGCTCTGGTGACCTTCGACGATGCAAAGACCAACACGGATGCGCTCGTGAAAGCCACAACGGATGCGGGCTATCCGTCGCAACCCGAAAAGGTCGCAAAGTAAGCAACCTGTGGGAGACGCGCAATAACTCGGGGTGAGGCGAGGAGACATGTATGTCCGACTGTTGTTCTGTAAATCCGCAAGAGAAAGTGATTCCGATACTGCGCGTTCAGGATGCCAGCATTGCTGTGGCGTGGTACAACCGACTTGGTTTCCATCAAACATCGGTGCATCGATTCGAGCCTGGACTCCCGGCTTTCGTAACCGTCGAGCGCGGAGTGATGAAACTGTTCCTGTCAGAACACAAGGGTGATGCGAGGCCGGACACGCTCCTGTACCTTGCAGTTGCCGACGTTTATCCAATCGCGAAAGAATTTGGAGTAGAAGTCGAAGAAGCACCTTGGGGGTACGAAATTGAGGTCCGCGACCCGGATGCAAACCGACTCCGGATTGGGATGCCTAAAGACCAATCCTTGTAGCCCGGGGACATGATCGAAACAGCAATTCTGGACCGCTCGGCGGCTGTTCATCATGGGCCAAGGCTCGAAGATTTCACGATCGCGCGGAATACTCTAGAGGGCCTAGTAGCAATTGTTGCAGGGGCTCCAAGTGGTGCTAAGGCCCTTGGAATCGGGCCAAAGGTTGGCTCGAAACGAAACGAGGAAGGGTTATGTCCGGCTGTTGTTCTGTAAATGCGAAAACTAGTAGCGCGCCATTGGTGATGGTTTGTCCGGTAAACGGCGCGCGCTCCAAACAGGTGGATATGCTTACAGTTAAGAGTCTTGTGCGTCAGCTGCCGCTGGGGATGCCCGACACACAATACTATTTCTGCGATTCGTCGGACTGTGAAGTGGTCTATTTCCCACTCGACACACAAGCGCCCCTTTTTCGTCGCGGCGACTTAGTAGTCCGGGTCGGCGCTAAAGAGATGGCGGACCCGATTCCGATCTGCTACTGCTTCGGCTTCACCCGTCAAGACATCTGGGACGAAATCCGTAGGACGGGAAAATCAACCGCGGCGAAGCGGATTACAGCGGAAGTAAGAGCAGGCAATTGTGCCTGCGAGGTGAAGAATCCATCTGGCAAATGCTGTCTCGGCGACGTAGCGCGGACCGCCAGGGATACGCCGGGCCGGAAAGGAGAATCCGAACTATGACAGAGCACGAAGGAGCTTGCTGAGCTCACCGGCAGCGATGTGCTACTGGTTCGCTGCGTCTCTCATAGCGTGGGGAGTGCTCAGCCTCATAGGAATCGATTGGCCTTCTCTGCATGCGTTGTCCGCCGCCACGATCCTTTTTGCCATGGCAATCGGCTGCTTTGCTAACTGGCTTAGGCATCGCACGTTTCACTGCGGTATCACCGGGCCACTGTTCTTGATCGCTGCCGTCGTGTTCCTGGTGTCAGACGTAAGTAAGGTTCACATCAGCTGCCTTTTAGTCTGGCCATTCGTTCTCATCGGAGTCGGCATCGCGTTTCTGCTGGAATGGCGGTATACGAGGCATTCCGCATCGTAGCTTTGAGAGGGGATACCAACTTACATGAATACGGAGACGATTCGCGCGACCGTGAAACTCTCCTCGAAGGGCACGTTTGTCGCAGCGATTTCAGCGGTTGGAAGTGTCTTGGCTGCTCTGACCTGTTGCCTGCCAGTCCTCCCGTTTGTACTGGCTGCTGGAACGGCAAGCAGCACTGCGTTTCTCTCCTCCTATATCAGCGCCCTTCGGCCATACCTTTTGGGGATTTCCGTTCTCTTCATTGCTTTTGGCTTTTTTCAAAGCAGACGCGCGAGCCAATGCAATTGCAAACCGAGTGTTTTCAGCCAAGTAGTGCTGTGGCTGTCGGCCTTGATTGTCGCCATCTCGATTCTGCTTCCGCAGGCATTCGCAGATCTCGTCGAGAGGCTCCTATGAAGCGCAGGAAAGTCGGTTTAGGACTCGCCGCTCTCGCTGTTTTTGCTGGCCTGTTTTATTTGTATGGTGGACACCAGACTCCGACCGGTCAGGCGCCGCTTGCCGATCTAAATGCCGCGAACCTGGGTGAACTCAAGAATGAGTTCAACGGCAGCCAAGCAAGCGTGCGCATGTTGGTACTTCTTTCGCCGACTTGACCGGTCTGCGTGCGGGGGGCGTCCGCACTCGAATCATTGTTGGCGACACAAACAGACTCGCATTTGCGAGTGTTCGTAATCTGGGAGCCGGTGCTCCCTACCGACTTGAGCGCACCCTCGACGATCACTCTTCGGCGCATTCACGATCCTCGGGTGAAGCAATACTGGGATCGAAACCGGGTTCTGTCCCACGCTATGGGCGAGCATGACCGTCCGAGCGTCGTCTGGGACTACATCGCGGTCTATAAGCCAGCACAAATCTGGACAGATGCGCCGCCGCAACCTGAATTCACGGGCCGCCCCGTCGTGCGCTTCATCGAAGGAACGCGAAGAGCATTAAACGTCATTTATTCTGAGCAGAAAAACTGAACGGATACCTAACACAGAGAGCGGAAAAGAAATGGAGCGGCCTCATGTAGGGGCTCGCCGAAAACGCAAAGATTGCTGGGAAACGCGGCGGGCACAGGCAACCATTGAGGGAGGAATTCAATGAGCAAAAAGATTGTTGTTTATAGTCAACCGGGTTGAATATTCTGTGGAAAAGTGAAGGAGTTTCTTTCACAAAACAACATGGAGTTCGTGGATCGAAACATTGCTGCCGACGAAGCCGCTCTCAATGAACTGGAAAAACTCGGGTATATGACAACGCCGGTGACAGTGATTAACGGAGACATCGTGATAGGTTTCGACGTCCCCAAACTGCGAAGCCTGCTGCAACTCGACTCGGGAAAATGAACTCCAATGCTGGTGCGTCATGCTAAAGTGGGAGACTCGGGGCAACTTCATTTCAGTCCACTATGCTCCGGTGCCTAATGGCGTGTTGGGTCTAGAGACGACTCATTGCAACAACTCCGTGATACACATCGCGATACACAATAGCGGTGTCTATGATGTACTTCCAATGACTTACAGTGCCGTCCGTGCTCTTCTATGTCGTTGAAAGTACTCTAGACCACTTTACTGTCACGGCAGAGGCCGCGGGTTCGAGTCCCGCCCCCTCCAGGCCCTCGCAATTTCGTCAACAGGATCTCGAAAGCCTAAACAATCGGTAGATCTCCAGAGTCGCGGGACTGAGTCAAACGACGGGCGCGCCTGCCACAAAGGCAGCGTGATTTTGGTTTACATCGGCTGTGTCAAAACTGTGTCAGAACCCCGTAGATTGGGGCCCTTGGAGATCTGTTTTGAGCGAAAAGCAGACTCCCCAAGTTGTTGTTTTTCCAAGGAAGTCGTCAGAAAAAGTAGAGCGATTAGACCGGGCTTTCGTGCGCCCAAGGCAGGTGCGCTACCAGGCTGCGCTACGCCCCGACTCTTACGACTTTATCGATTCTAAACCACTCCCGAGAACCAGACCACCGGCAGATCGGGGAATGCACCGCCCAGAATGTGAGGCGACCCTACGCCAAGTGGACGTCGAACAGCGCCAGCCAGTATTGCAGAGACTGCAGAGCGAATCCGCACAGAATTAGGCCGATCCCGAACGCTCCTAGCCTACGCTCCGGGAGATGGTCGGCGTAATACTCGATGTACGGGTTGAGCATGATTCCCAAGCCGGTCACGATCCCTGTCACAAACCCGAGGCGAAGCGCAAAGGACCATGCCCGGTCGACGTGGTGGATGAAGGCACTACAAATCAGGGCTGTGGCAATGTAACCGATGGTGCGAACCACGGTTCCCCAAAACTGACGGCGAGTCAGGCGTGGACGCCGGAACGCTGCATAGTCCACGGCGGGACGCATGCCGCGAGAGTAAGCGAACACTTGACCGGACGTGATGAGAATCGCAAAAGCGATGGCAAATCGAAAACCCGCGATTCGGAAAAGTCCGGCTCCGAAGCCGAGCCCGCGAATTGCAGAAAAGACGGTTTCCCAGGGCAAAGAATAATGATGTAGGCCACGTGCTGCCCGATTGAGCTCAATTGCGATTGTGATTCCGGTGGTAATGCCGGATACAAGACCAAAGAACAGTCCGAGGCCGAGGCCATATCCGATTCCGAAGACAATCGAATATGTGACGGCGCGGGTTAGGAGCCGCAAAGGACCGTGTTGTCCACCGAGGAGGTCGTAAGCGAGGTAGAGACTGCCGAGCACATCCAGACATGTGCCGGTAATGCTGATTGCGGCGACGGTGTGGTGGTCCATTTGACGATAGAGGCTACCACTTTGGTGTGAGGCCATCCTTTCCCACACTTCGACATGTGGCGTGTTCTCAACATCAACGGAGACAAGTTCGCGATTGAAATGCCGACAGAATTTGTCAGCAATACTCTCAACCCTCGTCTGCAAGGGACGCTGCTTTAGTTGGCTGTGGGCAGGCTGCCAGCATCGCATTCGGTAGGTCTCGCCCAACCCCAAGCGCATCCGCCACGCGATTGATGTAGTTGAACCAGGCCGCAATCAAGGTGATTTGGAGAATTCCTCGATCATCGAAACCCACCGCTCGCAGCTGTGCGTGATCTTCAGGAGAGCACCTGGTTGCATCCTTCGTGAGCTTGACCACATAGTCCAGCCTGACCCGGTCTTGCCGTGAGATAGGTGCCTTGGTGTAGTCCCGTCTCAAGGCCGCAACCAATTCTTCATCCAGCGTTGCTCTGCGCAGAAACTCTGCGTGCGATTCAATTCAATAAAAACACCGGTTGGTCACCGACATTGTGGTGGTGATCATCTCGTGCTGCCTGCGAGAGAGCGGCAACTCCGGCGACATCAGGACACCGAAGGTCGAAAAAGCATGAAATAAGGCATCGGGTATCAGGCTGTGCGATGCCACGATCCCTGCAAGTTCCTCATCAATGGGCAATACGGGCGCCTCGTACTCCTGTGGGTACAGCGGACGCTGAGCTTCGAGTGCACGCAGAAGTTCGGCACTGGCTTCGGAAAGCCGAACGGTCTTGATCCAAGTCATGGGGACGCAGCATAGCGAAAATTGTTTTTATTGTGCACTACTGAAAAAGCACTATTTCCGCTTCTCTCAAAACGTGAGTAATCCAAATTGCCCTGAGTCTTTCGTCAGAGAATTTCTGTTGAGCGTGAATCCGCATACCTTGGCAGCAACAAGTTCATGGCAGCGGCCACGCCCAGGGCTCCGGCGAGGACTGTCAGCAAAGAACCATAGGAGCCGGTCGCATCAAAAGCGCGTCCCAAGATCACTGGCCCGATGGCTCCGGCAGCCGCGTAGAACGTCCATGTCAAGCCGTAAAGGGTAGAGAAAGCGCGCAGGCCAAAATAACGCGTCAGCAGGTAAGGGGTGGTGGCGGCCTCGCCGCCTGCACCGATGCCAATCAGAGCGGCCGCCAGGCTCCCTGCAGAAAAACTGTTCGCATGTGCGAGCAGGAAAATCCCCAGAGCGGTAATCACGTTCACGCCAAGGGCGACATAGGGACCGAAGAATCGGTCGAGAAGCCATCCCACGGCCACCCTGCCCAGCAGGCTCGACCCGCCGAGCATGGACGCACAAAGAGCAGCGTCTCTGGCCGTTATCTCTCGATCCGTCAACAACGCGGAGAGGTGAGTGATCGCGCCATTCATGCTGATGGAACTCACAAACAGAATCGCAGTGATGACCCAGAACGCAAGCGTGGACAGACCCTGCTGCCAGCTGGCACCAGTGTGAGTCTGCGGAGCAGATTCGTGTGCGAGGGCGCCTCTCTCGCGGATGTATCGCCAACTGAGGGGCAGCCCGAGCAACAAAACCAGCACGCCCAACGCCGCGTAGGCGACCCGCCAGTTCGACCGGGTGATGATCGCTTGCGCGAGCACAGGCAAAATCATCGCGCCCAGTCCGGCTCCCACCATGACGAAGGCCAATGCCGTCCCAAGGCGCCGGTGAAACCACGTGGAGATGGATCGCGAATACGCCAAATGCGCGGCACCGTTTCCCACCGATCCAAGAACGAAACACGTCAGATAAAACTGGCACAGGCCCGAGCGCAACAGCGACAGCGAGGCGATGCCGCAGGCATACACCGTCATGCAGACGAGAATGATGCGACGTGGACCAAGGCGATCGATCCATCGGCCAAGTAGTGGGGAGGCGAGCCCTAGGGTGACCGCCGCGATGGCGAAGCCGCTCGAAATGGCTTCACGGCTCCATCCGAACTCCGAGGCCAAAGGCTTCACGAAAAGTGAAAACGTGTAAACGAAAAGCGAGCCGAATCCCGCCATTACGCCGAGACATGCTGCCAGGACCACGCGCCATCCGTAGTAGCCAAGGTCGAACTCGGTGAGATCAACCCCATTCTGAGTATTGTCGACAAGATTGGTGCCTTCCAGGCCCATGTCGAATTTCACGCTCTCCAGACAGATTTTATTTTCGACTTTTAGAGGAGACTACGAAGTCCCACTCGCCGATGCGACAAGCAGCAAGACATGCCACTAGTGCACCCGAGCCCGTCAAAGACTTGAGGACGAAAACTTCTTTATCCTTGACCCACCCCGAACAGGAATCGAATAGTACACGGACCACTCGGAGGCATCTGTAGTCTTTTTCGAGTATGGTGCGGAACGACGGAAACAGAGAAACCATGTCTTCCCTGCCGACCGACGCAATCAAACCCGGGCAGGACTCCGGTCGTCCTCCGTGACGCCGGGGTATAATCGTTCGTCAATCATGTCAGGTTCGCGTTACGCCCTGGTGGCCTACGTAAGGAAACCGGTTGGGGAGTTTGTCGAGAGACTCCGCCGAGAGTTACATCCGGAACTGCCTCATCTGGCAGCTCATCTCACCATCCTTCCACCACGCACGCTTCCCAATAGCGAGAGCAGCGCCATCCACGAACTGGAAAGAGTTTGCCGCGAGGTGGAACCCTTTGAGGTCAGCTTGGGTGAGGTAGAGACTTTCATCCCGGTAACGGCCACGGTTTTCATCCGGGTAGCGCACGGGGCAGTGCAGATGCAGGAGTTGCACGACCGCCTCAATCGTGAAGAAGCCCTGTGTTGCTCGGAGGAACTGCCTTACATTCCGCACCTCACGATCGCCAAGATGGGGACGGAGGAACTGGCCTGGAAAGCGTTTGAGGTGGCCAGAAAGCGCTGGACGCGGTACTCTGCCAGCCGTCACATTCTCCTCGAAGAACTCATCTTCGTGCGTGAGGATCGGCAAAACCAATGGGTCGATCTCGCGCCTGTTCAACTCGGCAGCCGTCTGGTATCTCGTCAGGTGCCTAAGGTCTAGACACTAGCTGCCCGCTTTCACAATTTCCGCAAACGATAGTGTCTGCTCGATTTTTCCGATCGGCGAGCCGATGGTTGCCAGAAGGACATGTCCCTGTCCAAATGCACGAGTGGTCCTACGTGCATTGCCAACCCACGCACGAAAGGCCGAACATGAGGTCGTCAAGGTTGGTGCGGATCTGCGCACGGCCGCTTCTCCCCAGCGGACTTCTTGGCCTCTGTTATCGGGAGACGATCGGCATGCACGTGGGAGTCTACGGATCGGGATATCTGGGCACAGTCATTTCCGCGTGCCTGGCGGATTTCGGAACTCCCGTGAGTTGCTGCGACACCGACAGCACGCGCATGGTCGAGATGGCGCAAGGCAACATTCTCTTCTACGAGAAAAATCTCAAGGAAATCGTAAAGCGCAATGTCCGGTGCGGACGGCTCTCTTACTCCACCGATGTAGACGCGTTCTCACGCAAGGCGCAAGTAATTTTTCTGGCCGAAGATTCTGCCGAGCACTTGCAGGAGATGGTGTTGCGGATTGCGCGCCATGCTCCGAAGCCGGTGATCTTTTCGGTGGTTACACCCGTGCCGGTCGGGACGGCTGCGAAGTTAGACCGAGCGCTGTCCGAAGCGAAACTTAAAGGAACCATCGTTTCGCAGCCGATGTTCTTCACCGACGGATGTGCCGTAGAGGACTTCAACTGGCCAGATCGCATCATACTAGGAACCAACTCGAACGATGCCGTGGCCGCGCTCAAGCAGATTTTTCATTCCTTGGTAATGCGTGGTGTTCCAGTCATCGTGACGAATCACGAGACAGCCGAGTTGGTACGCGAGGCTGCGACCGCCTTCGTGGCCACTAAGATCTCGTTCATTAACGAATTGGCGACGCTGTGCGAGCGCGTGAATGCCGACGCGGTCAATCTCTCCCTGGCTCTGGGTCTCGACAAGAAGATTGCGCCCCGCTGCCTGCAACCGGGCGCCGGCATGGGAGGGCTCTTTGCCGAATCCGACATGGATTCCCTGGCGGCATTGGCTCGTGAAAAGGATGTGGAATTGAAGATCCTGACAGCGGCGCGGGAAGTAAACACCGCTCTCGCCGAGCGTCTGGTACAAAAGATTTCAAAACTAGTGAACTCAGTCCAGAACAAGGAAGTCGGCATTCTCGGGCTGGCATTCAAGCCGAATACGAATTCTGTTGCGGGTTCTTCCTCGATTCGTCTGGCTCAAACACTCATCGCACAAGGTGCCCGGGTTCGCGCCTATGATCCGGCCGCGCTTAGTGACGCCAAACTGGAGTTAAATGGCACCGTCCGCTATTGTGACTCAGCCTATGCAGCTGCGGAAGGCGTCGATGCGCTCGTAGTGGGCACGGGTTGGCCGGAATTCCGCACCCTTGATTTCGGGAAGATCAAACATCTTCTGAAGCGGCCGATCATCGTCGATACCAAGAATCTGCTGGATTCGGTGCGCCTGCGATCGATGGGATTTCAATACGTGGGCGTGGGACGCGGGTAGCCTGCTGCTGATCGTCGATCAGCAATTGCTCTCTTAACCTCTTATCATTCCGACGCCGAGCGGGGCAGAGGCGGCGGAGGAATCTGCTTTCTTCTCTCTCCCCGGAACAGAAATCTGCACTGGGCCTCTCTGCCATCTTCTGCACCTAGTTGCTATAATCAAAGGCTGTCGTATCCGTTCCTGTGGTGCCTGTAGTTCAGCGGTGGAACGCCGGACTGTGGCTCCGGATGACGTGGGTTCGAATCCCACCAGGCACCCCATCAATTTCCCCCGCATATTTGCTGCTTTTGTGACGCGCATCACAGATTTCGTGCTTTTTTTGTGCTTACACTGCACAACATGAGCACACCAAGCATCACGATATTCGTTCGTCACTCCGCTGACTGCAAGTACGTAGGGGACGAGTTCTGCCGCCGCTGCCGTTGTCGCAAAGGGCGGCATTGGCGGCACATTGTGGTGCAAACGCCCACGCTTGGGAACCACTGGGATCGGTTTCTGAGCGCGGGTTTCTCATTCAGTCACTTGTGAAAGAGAGGCGTTCTCGACTATCGGCAGGAAGTCGAAGAAGCTTCCGTGCTTTTACAACTCACGGCGTCGATGATCTTCCCAGTTCTGGCGCAGGCATTCGAGGACTAGATTCGCGGAACGCAAAGGGGATAGAAAACCGCGCTCGGGAGGCCGCAAACGCCTGGATCACCCAGTTCTTCTGAGCGCGGTCCGTCTTGCGAAAATACTTCCATAATGCAAGTGGCCTGCTCCGAAAGCGAAAAACCAGTGAGTGAAATCGCCTTCCATGAGAAGGCCGGTCGGAGTCAAGTCGATTCTTTTCTCGTTTCGTGAAACAACATTTGTTCTCCCTGCCGAGTGGCCACTGTCGCCATG
>Ga0075434_100007265_pt1 | contig 10248 bp, 9 predicted proteins | sample RhiMethybrSRZTD3_FD_75298 | JGI IMG/M metagenome (GOLD analysis project Ga0075434, IMG submission 75298) | Populus rhizosphere microbial communities from Tennessee, USA - Rhizosphere MetaG P. TD hybrid SRZTD3 | ecosystem: Host-associated > Plants > Roots > Rhizosphere > Soil | place: USA...
GCCGCCCTGGCCGCCGTCGGCTTCGGCGATGGTGATGCCGAGCAGGCCCTGCTTCGCCATCTTCTTCGCCACGTCCCAGGGGTACTTTGGGTCGTGGGCGCGATTCAGCGCGCCGGCAGATAGTTCTTTTTCAGAAAATCGTAAAACGGAGTCCCGGAACTGCTGCTGCTCTGACGTGAGACGGAAATCCATGGCTACTCCCTGGCGACGACCAGTGCGTCGACGGCCACCACGCCGTCGGCCTTGACGAGCAGCGGATTGATCTCCGCCTCCTGGACGGCCGGGGCCGAGCATAGCCGCGAAAAGGCCGACACCGCCTTCGCCAGCGCCCTGACGTCGCCGCGCGGCAGGTTGCGATAGCCGGTCAGGACCGACAGGCCCTTCACCCGCGCGATCATGGCCAGCGCTTCGTCCTCGCTCACCGGCGCGAGCGCGAGCGCGACATCATCGTAGAGCTCGGCGAGCGTGCCGCCCGCGCCGACCAGCACCAGCGGGCCGACCACCGGGTCGTTGCGATAGCCGATGATCGCTTCCGCAAGGCCCTTGACCATCCGTTGTACGAGCACGGCGTTGCCCTTCACAACTTTGCGAAATTCTCCTTCAGAAACATCCAGCGTCACCCCGCCGGCTTCGGTCTTGTGCTCGACGCCCATTACCTTGACTGCGACGGGGTAGGGAACCGAGTGCTTGAAATCCGGTGCGCGCGCGACCTGCTGCTCGACCACCGGGATGCCGAGAGACGCCACAAGTTGAAAGGCGTCCGAGCCCGGTTTCACGGGAAGGACTTTTTGAAAGGCGCGTGGCGCACGCCAGTTGAAGTACGCGGCGAAGGCATCTGCGCAGGCTTCAGGGGTGCGGAAGCCGGCGATGCCGCGCTGGGCGAGCAGGGCAAGCGAGCGCTCGGCGTGCGGCGTGAAGAACGCGGCAAGCGGCTTGTCGCTCCGCTTCGCGCCGAGAATCGGCTCGACCGCGAACTCGGGATGAAACTGCGCCGAGGAGCCGACCGCCGCCAGGACCGCGTCGCAGCCCTGCCAGTCGAGAAGCTCCTCCAGCGTCTTGCGGTACTTCTCCGGCGTCGCCGCCATGGTGAGGTCGACGATCGGCCGGCCGTCGGGCGAGACCGTCTCGATGCCGGACAACCCGAGACGATCGACGACCGTCGCGGCGCCGCCGCCGGTCGTGGTCACAACGGCCACGCGAGGTTTTCGTTCGTCAACCGGCCTGCGATTCACGAGGAGGGGAGGAATTTCCAGCAGCGTTTCAAGCATGTCGACTCGCACGATGCCGCAATCACGGAAATAGGCGTCGAGCGCGCGATCCGAGCCGGCGAGCGCGCCGGTGTGCGAGCGGGCGAGCGCTTCGCCGGCCGCCGAGCGGCCGAGCTTGTAGGCGACGACCGGTTTGCCGGCCGAGTGGGCGCGCCGCGCGGCGGCGGCGAGCCGCGCCGCATCGCGCACTGTCTCGAGGAAAAGCAGGATGACGCGGGTGCCTGGGTCGTCGGCAAGCAGCTCGACCAGCTCGCCGACGCCGAGGTCGGCCTCGTTGCCGACCGAGACCAGCTTGGCGAAGCCGAGGCCGCGCGCGGCGCCGCGCGAGAGCAGGGTGCCGAGCATCGTGCCGCTCTGCGAGACGAGGCTCGTGTGCCCTGCGGGCAGCGTGTCCATCTCGACCACGGCGTTGACGGTCAGCGCGACGCGGCCCGGGATGTCGATCACCCCCATGCTGTTCGGGCCGAGCAGGCGCACGCCGAGCGAGCGCGCCCGTTCGACAAGGCGCGCCTGCCGCTCCGCACCTTTGGCGCCGGCGTCGGCGAAGCCGTCGCTGTAGATGCTCGCCACGGGCACGCCGCGCTTCGCGCAGTCCTCGAGCGCGGCTTCGACGTCCTGGACCATGATCAGCGCGTGATCGACTCCCTCCGGCAGGTCGCGCACGGTGGCGAAACACGGCTCGGAAAAAATTTCCTTCCGGGAAGGGTTCACGGGAAAGATCTTCCCGGCATAGCCGTGCTTGCGCAGGTAGCGCTGCGGGCGCGCGGTGTTCTTCGCCGCGTCGCCGGAAGCGCCGACCAGCGCCACCGCGCGCGGCGCGAACAGCGCCCGCGCTAGGCGAGCGTCGCTTGCGCTTCCAGACGCCACAGGCGGTCGAGCGTCGCTTGGGCCTTCGCGCCGAGCACCGGGCCGGCGAGCTCGAGGAATTTGTCGTTCAGCTCCTGGTCCGACAGCGGCATGTCCGGATCGCCCTTGCGGGTCGGTTGCAGCCACTCTTCGCTTCTTCCATCCGCGAGCCGGATGGAGACGCGCGCCGCGCGCTGCGCGGGGAAGGTCGCATCGAGCTGCGGGTCGAGCTCGACCGCGACCTTCTTCATCAGCGCTCGCGTCGACGGATCGTTGAGGCGATCGTCCGCGAACGCCGCGAGGCGCACGCTGCCGTGCGTCAGCGCGGTTGCCACCACGTACTTCAGCGAGAAGCGCCCTTCGGCGGGCGTGCGCGGCTCCTCGTAGTGCGCCACTTCCAGTCCGGCGCGGTAGGTCGCGACCCTCACGCTGCGAACATCATCGGCTTGGAAACCAAGTTTCTTCTTGACTTCCAGCGCACCATCGATCGCCGCGAAGGTATGGCCGCAGCAGGCGTGGTTCTTGAACGTCATCCTGGTGATGTGGAAGTCGCTCCCCAGCGTGGCGAGCGCCTTCTCCCAGTCCGGCCCGTCGCCCATCGCTTTACCGAAGCCCTCGATGCAGTCGAGGGAGCCGGTGACGCCCTGCTGCGCGGCGAGCGCGGCGGTGACGCCGGCCTCCGCCGCGCGACCGGCATGCAGCGGCTTCGACATCGAGTCCATGCGGAAGGCCTGCTGCAGGGCGGCCGCGAACGTCGCGACAGTCGCCAGCGCATGGGAGAATTTTTTTTCATCGAGATTCAATAGTTGCGCCGCGGCGGCTGCCGCACCGAAGCAACCGATCGTGCCGGTGTTGTGCCAGTGCTTGTAGTGCGCCCGGCCCATTGCCGCGCCGATGCGGGTCGAGATTTCGTAGCCGACCACGATGCCGCGCAGAAGCTGGGCGCCCGAAAGGCGCTTCGTTTCCGCGATGGCGAGCGCGGCGGCGATGGTCGGCGCGCCCGGGTGATAGATGCCGTCGCGGTAGATGTCGTCGACCTCGACGGTGTGCGCCGCGGTGCCATTGATCAGCGCCGCGACGCGCGTCGTGGCGCGCTTGCCGAGCGCGAGGAAGGCGTCGCCCTGGCCGAGCTCCTCGGCGAGCGCGTACTCGAGCAGCGTTGCGGGCGGGACGACGGCGCCGGGATAGAGAGCTGCGTGCCAGTCGATGACGGCGCGCTTGGCGTGATGCAGGACCTCGTCGCCAAGCGGCGCTTTCCTCTGCGCCTCGGCCCACGCGGCGCAGCGCTCGGCGGCGTACACGCTAGGTCTTGTAGGACGGGTCGATGCGGTCGGCGAGCCGGCGCATGGCCGGCCATTCCATCAGGCCGACGATGCGGCGCACGCCGCGCTTGTAGGCGTGGCTGGTCTTCTCCTGCACCGCGCGCGGCGGGAGGATGATCTCGTCGTCCGCGCCCTGCGCGAGGAGCTGGGCGCGGCAGGCCTTCTCCAGGCGGTAGATCGAGTTGAACGCCTCGCCGACGGTGCGGCCGACGGCGAGCGCGCCGTGGTTGCGGAACAGCATCACGTCGCAGTCGCCGAGGTTGGCGACCATGCGCTTGCGCTCGTCGAGGTCCAGTGCCACGCCCTCGTACGGGTGAACCGCAACACGTTGGAAACGCATCGCCATCTGCGTCATCGGCAGCAGGCCCTTCTTCAGGGCCGACACGGCCATCGAATACACCGAGTGGGTGTGGATCACGCAGTGGATCTCGGGCTTCGCCTCGTGGATCGCGCCGTGGATGACGAAGCCGGCGTAGTTGAACTTGTAGTCGAGGCCCTTCGGGAACTCGGGCTGCCACAGCACGTTGCCGGCGAGGTCGACCTTGAGCAGCGAAGAGGCGCAGATCTCGTCGTACATCAGGCCCATCGCGTTCAGCAGGTAATGCTCGGTGCCGGGCACGCGTACCGAGATGTGGTTATAGACGATGTCGTCCATGCCGAAGTGGCGCACCAGCCGGTAGGCGCAGGCGCAGTCCAGGCGCGCCTGCCACTCGGCGGCGCTGACCCTGCCCTTCAGCGACTTGAACTTGAGCGGCGGATAGTCGCGGTCCGCCGCCTCCATGTCCGGATAGTATTTGCGGAGATCACTGACCTTGGTCTTGCTCATGAGACAAATTGTATTGCTGCTGGCGGCTTTCGTGACGGCGGTTCAAGCCCAGGACTTCCCGGCGAAGCCGGTACGCATCGTCGTCCCCTGGCCGCCCTCCGGAAACGTCGACATCACCGCGCGGACCGTCGCTCCCGCCTTCGGCGAGGCGCTCGGCCAGCAGGTGATCGTCGAGAACCGTCCCGGGGCCGGCGGCCGCATCGGCACGGAAGCGGTGGTCAGGTCGACAGCCGACGGCTACACGCTGCTGCTCGGCTCGAGCGGCACGGTCACCGCCGGTCCTGCGGTGTGGAAGAACCTCTCGTTCGATCCGCTCCGGGACCTCGTGCCGGTCGGGCCGATCCAGTCGGTGCCGATCGTGCTTACCGTGGCCCCGAAGACGCCCGCCGCGAGCTATGCGGAGTTCGCTTCTCTCGTGAAACAGAAACCGGGCGAGGTGAGCATGGCCTCGGCCGGCAACGGCTCGTCGAACCATCTCGCGATCGAGCTCTGGATGCGCCAGTCCGGGCTGCAGGTGCTGCACGTGCCGTACAAGGGCAGCGGCCCGGCGCTGACCGATCTCATCGGCAGCCAGGTGCAGTCGATGATGGACCAGCTCACCGCGTCGATCGGCCACATCAGGGAGGGACGCATCCGCGCGCTCGCCATCTCGTCGCTCAAGCGCTCGCCGCTGCTGCCGGAGGTGCCGACGCTCGACGAGCTCGGCGTCAAGGGCTACGAGGCGGCGACTTTCACCGGCATCTTCGCGCCGGCGGGGGTTTCTGCTTCTTCATTGGCCAAATTGAATGCCGCCCTGCACAAGGCATTGGCCGCCCCGGCCGTGCGTGAGCGCTATCAGTCGATGGGGGTCGAGGTGATGGACATGAGCCAGGCGCAGTTCGACGCCTACGTGCGCGCCGACTGGGACAAGTGGCGCAAGGTGGCGCGCGACGGCCACATTTCCGTCGAGTGACGCTTCAGCGCGTAACCGCTACCATCTCCCGAGAAAGGGGGTTGCCTTGCGACAGCTTGCTGCAGCATTACTGACATTCGCCGCCGGACTTGGATTCTCGTCTGCAGCGCTTTCCCAACGCGTCATCGAGGAAACTCTGGTCGTCAACGATCCGACCGTAGCGACCCCGCACAAGTGGATGGTCGGCGCCGCAGGCGAGATCTGGTACGTCAGCGGTGACTACGTCCAGTACGACAGCAACAACAACAAGATTGGCGAAGGCAATCTCAGCTTTACCCAGCCCGGCGGCAGCATGTGGGTCGGATACGGCGATTTCACCGTGCTGTTCACCGCCCGGAGCGGCAAGGGAGACCAGACCCTGACCTACAACCCCGGCGTGATCACGCCTCAAGCCGTCACGACGACCAGCGAGATCAGGCAGAAGGACGCGGAGCTTATCGTGCGCTGGCTGGCGCGGCCGCTCTCCGCGCGCTGGGTCATGCCGTACGGCGTCGTGGGATACACCCAGACGAAGTTCGACCAGGACGAGAGCCTGCCTGCCGGCTCGACCTTTCCGATTATCAATACCCGGACGCGGCACTTCCGCTACACCTACAAGGGTCCGCTGCTGGGCGTTGGCGCCATCTTTCCGTTCACCGAGATGTTCGGCGCTCGCGCCGACCTGCGCGTCAAGTTCTACGACGCCGAGGTGACGTCCGAGTACGGAACGAAGAGCGGCAGCGGCGCCGGGGCGGACATCATCGTCACGGGGTACATGAACTTCTGGCGGGGCTTCAACCTGCAGGCCGGCATCAAGGCCTCTTCCCTGAACGGCGGCCAGGAAGTCGGCTCGTCGGTGACCCGCAGCGGAGTGTTCGGCATGCTCGGTTATACCGCGCGCTTCTAGATGAACCTCCGGGCACATCTGCTAGGCCTGCTGCTCCTCGCCAGCGCGTCCCCGGAGGCCGCGGCGCTCAACAACCGCGCACTGCTGATCGGCATCAGCCAGTACACCGAGCTGGAAGGGCTCAAATACGCCGACGCCGATGTGAAGGCCTTTTCCCAGATCCTCACCGAGTTCGGCGGCTATCGCCGCCAGGACGTCACGGTGGTGCTCAACACCGCGGCCACCAAGCGGCGCATCATGGCGGAGATCAGCAAGCTGGTGCAGGAGAGCAAGCGCCAGCCCCTCGACCACTTCATCCTCATGTTCGCCGGCCACGGCATGCCGGCACAGATCGCCGCCGGACGCACCGGCGCCGCCGGCGCGGTCGAGACGGGCATCTTCCTCGCGCCGTCGGACGCCTCGACCGCGCAGTCGAGCTTCTTCTCCACCGGCAAGGAAGTCCGCAACGAAACGTTCATCGACCGCGCCTGGCTGGCGAAGCAGCTCGCCGAAATCGAGGCCAAGTCGATCGTCATCATCCTCGACTCGTGCTACAGCGGCACCGAGGCGTTCGGCGAGCTGTTCTTCGAGAACCTCGGCTACTCGATCGCCTCCTTCGAATACAGCGGCCCGCAGCGGGGGGTCGCCTCGGTGCAGCAGACCCGCAACGTCGAGGTTCGCGAGACCACCACCGGCGCCGGCGGCCAGCGGCGCATCGCCTATTTCGCCTCCAGCCGCGAGGACCAGCCTTCCGCGGAGTACGACGAGCTGCGGCACGGTGCGCTCTCCTATTGCCTTTTCGAGGAGATCCGCCGGGCGCGAGAACAGGTCTACGAGAACGAGCGCCGCGACCTGTCGGTCGACACCGTCTATTCGAACATCACCACGCTGTTCCGCGAGACCAAGGTCAAGGGCCGCTCGCTCGACGAGTTCCACCAGCCGGTGCTGCTGCCGATCCCGAGCTATGCGGGCGTGAAGGACATGCCGTTTCTTTCCGTGACCGGCGCCAAGCGCAAGGAGATCCAGACCGGCACGCTCGAGGTCCGCACCAATCCGCCTGGCCTGCAGATCTACGTCGATGGCCAGCGCCGTCCGGAGCTGACCAATGCCACGCTGCTGCTGCAGGAAGGCAAGCACCTGGTCGAGCTCTACATGCCGTCGACCGGATACCGGCACAGCTTCATGGCCGACATCACTCCGCTACGCACGGTGACCGAAACGATCGTGGTGAGAGGCAACCTGCAGGTTGCCTCCTTCTGGCTCCAGAACGGCCAGCGCTCGGCGGGTCCCGCGCTCGAGCTCTATCTCGACGGACAGCGTATCGGGCGCTCGGGGTCCCGGTTCGACAATATCGTCGCCGGGTCTCACACGCTCGAGGTGAGGTTCGAGAATGCCCGGAAAAGCCGGCGGATCGAGATTCGCCCGGACTCGCCGCTGACCGTGAACTACTCGGTCATCCGCCAGAAGGCGCCCGCTCAGCCGCCACGCGACCGGAACGTCCGCGATGTTCCAACCTAGCTCTTTCGCACGGCCGACTTCGGCCGGAACGCCTTGACCACCGCTTCGTTGGTCTCGATGTACGGTCCGCCGATGAGATCGACGCAATAAGGGACGGCGGCAAACACGCCGTCGAGGGTCTCGCGGATCGCCTTGGGCTGACCCGGCAGGTTGATGATCAGCGCCTTTCCGCGAATCACCGCGACCTGGCGCGACAGGATCGCGGTCGGCACGTACTTCAGGCTCACCGCGCGCATCTGTTCGCCGAACCCCGGCATGACCTTGTCGGCGACCGCGAGCGTCGCCTCGGGCGTCACGTCGCGCGGCGCCGGGCCGGTGCCGCCGGTGGTGAGCACGAGGTGGCAGCCCTTCTGGTCGATGAGCTCCTTCAGCGTCGCTTCGATCACGGGCTGCTCGTCGGCGATGAGCCGCGTCTCGTCGCGCCATTCGGGCGAACGGATGGCGGACTTCAGCCACTCTTTCAGGGCGGGAATGCCTTCGTCCTTGTACACGCCGGCAGAAGCGCGGTCGCTGATGGAGACCAGGCCGATGATCATTGGACCTCGAAGATTTCCAGGTGGACCGAGCTTTTCCTGCGCGCGCCCGTGCCGACGCAGATCAGCCGGTTGAGCCACGCGTAGCGCGCATCGCCGGTCTCGAAGAGCGGCGTGGTGCGCATGTAATACAGCGATGGGTCCACGTCCTTGCCCAAAGATAATTCCTTCAAGACGCCGGCTGGACCGTGCCGATAGCCATGGTTGCGCACGTAGATCAGCGCGCCGTCCGAGGTTTCCAGCGTGTAGCGCGCGTCCAGGTCGGCGACGCCGTCGGCGCGGATCACCTGCCAGTCGGCGCCGCCGGGCAGCACCTTCCCGGACAGCCGCTCGCCGCGGAAGGTGCCGCCGGTGATGTTGATGATGCGGCGCCGGCCGAGCGGCGAGTCGCCGAGCTCCTGCGCCGGGGCCAGCGTGATGTCCGCGTTCAGGAGTGGGCGGAGTCCGAGCACTCTTTGATCAGCCGGAAGAGCTCGCGGTAGGCGCGCGGCGGCTTCGCTTCCTTCTGCTCCTTGCGCGCGTTACGGATCAGCGTGCGAACGGCCTGGATGTCCGCGCCCGGGTGCTCGGCGGCGAAGGCGGTGAGCGCTGCGTCGTCCGCGAGCAGGCGCTCGCGCCAGGCCTCGAGGCGCCGGTGGTGCGCGGCGGCCTGCGCCGAATGCCCGGTGATCGCGTCCAGCCGCTCGCGCAGCGGCGCGGGATCGACGTCGCGCATCAGCCGGCCGACGTATTGCATCTGGCGGCGCTTCGCTTCGTGAGATTTGATGCGCTTCGCTTCGAGAACCGCATCCCGCAACTGTTCATCCATAGGCATGTCAGCGATTTGCGCCTCGGGAAGTTCCACGAGTTTCGCGCCGAGCTTCTGCAGCTCGGTCATCTCCTGCTTGCGTTTCGTTTTGCTGACGACTCCGTCATCCATCGCTGTGTATGATAGCTCGCATGGCTAGGCACCCCGGCTTCACCTGCGACCGTGCCGAGCTGGAAAGCCTCGCGCAGGCGGTTCTCGATCGCGCCAAGCGTGCCGGCGCGAGCGGCTGCGACTGCGACGTTTCCGAAGCGCACGGCCTGACGGTGACGGTGCGCAAGGCCAAGCCCGACACCATCGAGCACAACCGCGACCGCTCGCTCGGCGTCTCGGTCTATTTCGGCGATCGCCCCCGCGTCAGGCGGGGGCACGCGAGCACCTCGGACCTTTCGCGCGCCGCGCTCGAGCAGACGGTCGACGCGGCGGTGGCGATCGCGCGCCACACCGCCGAAGACGACGCGGCCGGGCTGCCCGACGCCGAGCTCCTCGCGCGCGACCTGCCCGACCTCGACCTGTTCCACCCCTGGGATCTGTCCTCCGAGGAGGCGGTGCGCATCGCGCAACGCTGCGAGGCCGCGGCGTTCGCCGCGTCGAAGAAGATCCGCAATTCCGAGGGCGCGAGCGTGTCGCTGCAGCATTCGCAGTTCGTGTTCGCCAACAGCCTCGGCTTCATGGGCGGCTACGCCGGCTCGCGCCACTGGATCTCGTGCGCGGTGATCGCCGAGGAAAAGGGCCTGATGCAGCGCGACGACTGGTACAGCGCCTCGCGCGTCCCGGAGAAGCTCGCCGACCCGGAGAAGCTCGGCCTTTATGCCGGCCAGCGCGCTGCGGCGCGGCTCGGCGCGCGCAAGATCAGCACCCGGCAGGCGCCGGTGCTGTTCGAGGCGCCGCTGGCGATCCAGCTGATCGGCCACCTCATCTCGGCGGTGAACGGCGCCAACCTGTACCGCAAGACTTCGTTCCTGCTCGACAGCCTGGGCAAGAAGGTGCTGGCACCGATCGTGCGACTCGAAGAGCGGCCGCTGGTGCCGCAGGGCATGTCGAGCAGCGCGTTCGACGAGGAGGGCGTCGCGACCCGCGAGCGCGTCATCGTCCGCGACGGCGTCCTCGAGGGCTATTTCCTCGGCAGCTACTCGGCGCGCAAGCTCGGCATGAAAAGCACCGGCAGCGCCGGCGGCCACCACAACCTGCTCGTGAAACCGGGGCCGCACGACTTTCGCGCCCTGCTGCGCGAGATGGGCCGCGGCCTGCTCGTCACCGAGCTGCTCGGGCAGGGCATCAATCTCGTGACCGGCGATTACTCGCGCGGCGCG
>Ga0075434_100007268_pt1 | contig 10247 bp, 15 predicted proteins | sample RhiMethybrSRZTD3_FD_75298 | JGI IMG/M metagenome (GOLD analysis project Ga0075434, IMG submission 75298) | Populus rhizosphere microbial communities from Tennessee, USA - Rhizosphere MetaG P. TD hybrid SRZTD3 | ecosystem: Host-associated > Plants > Roots > Rhizosphere > Soil | place: USA...
TTCTGCTCGCACCTGGCGATGCGTGGCGCGCCCGCACGGGCCATCCAGGAACTCGGCGGACACGCGGATCTGTCGACGTTTGCAGCGCTACATGCACATCAGCCCGGCAGCGATCGAGAGCGCGATTCGACTCCTCGATCAACCCCGATCGCGAAAAATTTCGTGGAGATATTTTGCCAGCGCCTGATCCCGAAATGGAGAAGTCGAATGTGTAGAAGAACGTGATTAGTGCCGGAGGAGGGAATCGAACTCTAAAAACGCGTTTCTCTAAATGGTGATGGCGCGTGACTTCTGGCTGCAAAGGTCTGATCTCTCTCTCGTTACGCCATTCGGTTAGTCCACTGACGTGCACGCGAGTTCGCGACGGTGCGCCCAAGTCGTGGAGACATTTTGGAAACGACGGTCATGGACGGCCTGGGCCGCGTGTCAGACTCCATCCACACTGGCGGCATCTTCTCATCGCATTCTGAACCGCCACACCGATTCGCCGCATTTGGGACACCTGAGAGTCATCGCAACGGCGCTGACGGCCACGCACCACGGGAAGAGTCCAACAGCCCATGCTCTGGCGGTACCGTTCGGAATGCCCTCCCCGATTCGAACACCAAAGAACACGCAGCCGGCGTAAAAAGCTCCTTGCACCGCGACGGCCTGCTCCACACCGACATGCGCTACAGGCCCGGAGGCAGGAGTAATCGGCGATGAGCGTCACAATCCGACCGTACCAGCGAGGTGGCTGGGAAGTCGACGTCCGCGTTGTCACACTAGAGATGTCCGCGGCGGATTTTTGCGAGCAGAAACGCGCGCCGGTGACGTCGCGGAACTTAATCGACTCGATCGAGTCGACAACGATGTGGCCGTCTTCCATCGCGTAGCGGCCGCCGACCTTGACGCGCTCGGTTTGCCAGACGCGCACGCTGCAGCGGATTCTGCCGCGGCGGATTCCCTCGCGAAGACGCTTGGTGAAGAGCACGACTCCGCAGCGTCACTCGCCGACGCTAATTGCGTGGAGGACCGGCATCTGATCCAGGCTGGCTGCGTCGCGGTACTCGTGGAGCGCCAGCCCTGTGCTGTCGAGACCCGCCGTTTGAACGATGACGCCTGTTCGGCCGCGGCCGAGATCGACCACGTTTACGAGGTTCGGAAGAGCGCTTTGAAACCCATACACGTCGCCGGAAGTCGCGTGTTCAACGGCGAGCAGGCGTAGAGGCGAGGGCGCAATCCACGCGGCGAGACTGTAGGCGGCTCGGTCTGTGCCGGCGCGACCCTTTCGCCATTCGGACCTGACGTAATACCGAAGGCTGCCATCCGCAAGGTAAAACGATTGAATGGCGAACGCGATCGGCGTCGCGCCGAGTGCCTGCCGCTGCGACTCCGGCGCGTCGCGCTGCATTTGCTGATCGAGCAGCCGCGCGAGCCGAGTTTGGACGTCGAACCGAACCGGCGCATCTGACAGCCCCGCCGGGGTCGTTCTCGTCGCACGCGCCGCGCGGGGCGTCCCGCCGGACTCGGCGCGGCGCACGGCGTAGTATCCGCGCGTCAAGAGCAGCGGCGCCGAGCCTTCAACAGTGGCAAGGGCTCCGATGAGCGACTCGTTTCCGACGGCTTCGTCCGACTGAAATCCAACCAGCGTCGTGAGTGTGATCGGCCGCGGCGTGCCGCCGCCCACGAGAAGCTGATACCGATCGCCGATTCCGAACGGTTCGAAGTTGAACTCCTTCCGTAACTGCATCACGTAGCTTGCCGCGAGTTCGGCGGGCGAGAAGAAGCCGAACACGACGGGGCTCGGCAAGACGCGTGCGTTCTGGGGAAAGGTCGCGCCGAACGTGACCGCTTCGAAATAGACGATGACGCGATTGCCATCGAACTGACCGGCGAGCCAGAACCGCTCGGGTGGCGCCGCGGCGACCGGCACGAGCGCCGACCGCGTGAAGACGGCCAGAGTCACTACGAACGCGCACGTGAGTCGCACGACGAGCGTGTGCAGACCTTCCGGCATCATGGCGGCCGCCTCGTACGGCTGGAACGCAAGACGGTCGTTGTTGGTATCGAACTCCAAAAGCACGTTTCTCTAACCTAGAGTCCTCTGGGTTGGGACTGCCGCAGCAGACCCAATTAGGGTGACGAGTGGAAACATTATTTATTCAATAGACAACCTAGCAGAGATTAACCTCACAGGAGGGGGGATCGTCGTCCCAAAAATAGTTTTCGGCGATGCGGAGACCGATTCATGGAACCCCGATCATGCGTGCTTTTCGGATTGCACACCCGGCAAGACGATCAGCCTGTCTCAAGCGGAACGGTTTGGTGCAGGGCTCAATCCTCCCGCAGTAGGGGCCGATGGGTTTCTTGTTACGAACAATATTACTTACGAGATCGACTCGCTTGATTTTCAGATCACTGCGGGTAATGTCGTCATTCCACCTCGTAGGGACTTTTCGAATGCCACTGCCCCGTTTGTGTTTCGCGGCGCGATGAGTGGGATCTCCGATCAGGGCGTGCGAGGCACATTTGACTTCATCGGCAGCGGCCAGGCAGGCGTCGGCTTCCAATTCAGCACCTGGACTGGCACCACTTACCGCTTTGAAAGCGCTGCACCGACGCCGGAACCGGGAACGTGGTGGCTTCTGGGCACCGCAGTCGCGCTGGGAATCGCGTTCCGCAGAACCTATGCAAGGAGATCAGGGCCAGATGATTTGCTGGCGTAACCGCAGGCGGGGGGCGCGCCAATCCGGTAAGCGTCGTTGCCGCTCATTGCGGCGGACGTCAGACATCTCCCGCCGGCCCAAGTAGTCGGGATTCTTGATCTTCAGCCAGGCCGTCGAACAGCGCCCGTCGGCCTGGATCGGCTCGTCATCACCGCTCCGCTGCGACAGGAACGTATCGCCGACCGACGCAGTTGTGTCCAATGTGGCTAATGTCGTCGTACTTCTTTCCCGTACGAAAGAGTCAAACGCGTATAGGAAATAAGTACAACGGCTATGGTCACATTGGACAGCGAGTAACCTGGCGTGGTCCGGCGGGGGTGCCAAGCGCAGGGGACTCACGCGTTAGACGATCGGACGACACGGGCTTCGGCTGCCATCATCGAGAGCATTGCGACAATCCAGAACGAAACGAATCGGCGCATGTTCCGCGCTGCTGTCTCGACGAATTGGCGTTAGCGCGACCGTTGGCCCCGCGACGTCGAGCCCGAGTCCGTGGGTCAGAACTCGGATGGTTCGCGCCTCAGCCTCGCGTCACGTTGAATGCGTTACTGGATCGCGATGTGTAACGCGTCGAAGGCCCGTCAGTCGCGGCGGGCCTTCCCCACGTTCACGGCAGCGATGTGCGACCAGTCTTTCGCAGCCACCAACGGGCAATCAAATACGCTTGCGACGCGCCGAAGATCATCGCCATGATCAGAATGGAGAGATCATTCGCAGCTTTGTTTCCTGCGAGGTAGTTCTCCATCAAGCCGACAACGACATACGCGGCGGCGATTGACCATACGTCCGTCAGCTTGAAGTGGTCTCCGCGTGACCATTGAACCATCCACATCGCGACCAATGTTGCCGTCACTGCCCCAACCCACCCATGTGTACCGAGTGTCCGGGTGTAATTGAAAATCACGATGGCAACAACGACCGCGAGGAGGCCGATAACAATTCTCGCGCGCTTTCCGAAACGCGGTTCCATAGCAGTCCTCAATTAAATCGGACCCGCGCAGGGATTGTACCAACCACAAGTTCTACCATAATCCCAAAACGAGTACAGCGTGCCGACGTACACCGCAGCGCCACAGATTTCTGCAACGCACGCGAAGTACGTGAAGCCTGCACGTCTGCAACCCACTATTGACGTGCCGCACGCCATCCTGGCATTTCCTAACCCTTCTTGGATCAGACAGTTGCCAAGCCGTCCCTGGCACAGTGATCCACAATAGCAGGCAGCATCGAGGGTCGGCCAGACTGCCTGGCGCAGCCGAGCAAGCCAACTCTCCGGCGATCGGTTGCTGACCCGACGATCCGGCCTGTTATGCAAGTCACCGCGATCGTTGAATACTCATATGGTGTACCCAACTTCGGCGAGATGGTTGCGCTACAGTGGGGAGACTTCGACTTCCATCCCAACGGATACGGTCAGATCGCTGTGGAGCGGTCGGCGTGGAAAGGGCAGATCGGCTTGCAGAAGGGCGGGCGAATTCGGTTCGTTCCGATGACACGCCGGCTCGCCGCCGCGTTGCATCAGCATCGGCATCAACGCGGACCTCGCGTGATGTACCAGGAAGACGGAAATCCGATGACGGAGAAAGTCGTCCAGAACCTGGTCGGCCGGGCGGCACGTGGCGCCGACCTGCGCCACAACGGGCCACATATGCTGCGCTATACGTTCTGCTCGCATCTCGCAATGAGGGGGGCGTCGGCCAAGCAGATTCAGGAGCTGGCGGGACACCAGGATCTGGGCAACGACTCAACGCTACATGCATCTGAGTCCTGCGGCGATCGATGCGGCCATCGCCCTGCTCGACGAACCGGCGCCTGCGTTCAGCCGTGGAGACATTGTGGAGACGGCCAACTAGCCGATGGGCAACGTGCGCAGGTAGAGCAGGATAGCTGGTGCCGGAGGAGGGAATCGAACCCTCACGGGGCGTGAACCCCACGGGATTTTGAGGTGTCAGCCACCTGTTTCGGTATGGAACGAATGCGCGCGAATCGACGGATTCAGGCGCGAATCTGAGAATTCGCGCCGCCGCCTTAGCGCTTCCTGTCGATGTGTGGCGCTTCGTTCCTGCCAGTTTCCTGCCAGTACAAACCGCGCCTGCCCGCGACCATTCTTCGAGGCGCAGCCTATTGCTTGTAGGCTGAATCGTGATCCGGGTGAAGAGAGATCACTCGGAGGAAGTCGCCATCTCGAAACGCCACGGCACGGATTCGTTGACTCAGACGAAGCGAATACATCTTCGCGCCGTTCGGCGCCCTTAGGTGCTCGATTGCTTCCCAGCGGAAGCCCGTATGGCGATACAGACTGTTCCAATCCAACTCGCGAAGCCGTCTCAGAGCCGCCACGACTTGCCTCAGCTCATCGGCCTGGAGACGGAAGAAGACGTCCTGGAACTCGGGGCTGTTCAAGTCGAGGCGAATACGGCTACCGGCGGCCGCCACGTGCGCGCCGACTCCGAGCTGTTCGCCCTTTCACCAGATTCCGGAGGTTGGTTTCCCGAGCCGGGTTTGATGCGGCCCATGCGAGCCCACGTTCGATTCGAGAGCGGTGCGGGTCCTCGAGCGTCCACAGCTGATTCTCCGGCACCATCGCAACCGCCGTGAGCACCACCGTCCCGTCCTCGTGTCGTTCGAGGCGAAGCGTTTTTCCTGCGTACCGTTTGCCGAGTGAGATCTGGCCGCTCTTGCCGACGACTTTAACCTCGACCTCCTGAACCGGAGACGCAGACGGAGTCTTCATGCGATCATGCTATCATGCGGTGGTGCGTCACACAATACGTATCCAAAGCCGGAAGCGTCATGCCGACGCGGCATCGAGTCGACGGAGCGCGCTCTCTCCGACGTTCAGCACATCGGCCGATGCGAGGCGCAGATGCTCGACGATGCCGTAGCCATGCTTGGCGCCGCCGACGAGTGCTTTCAGGATCGGCAGTTCGAGCGTGCCCGGCAAGAGGTCAGAGGGTGTGTTGGTCAGTCCCATCGATGATGGAAACATATACAATGCCCGCGGGCCTGCCAACTGCCATCACTCTCTGAGGGGAGCGCGTGCGCTGTGAGGCTATCGGCCGTCGAGAAGGCCATACACGCCGACGCCGTTCGATTGCGTCGGCACGTACACCTTTCCATTCGCGACGACGGGCGGCGCGAACTTCGTGAAATCGCCGAGCGCGTCGCGCGCGCTGTTCATGTCGGAGTTGTAGAGTTCCTGGCCGACATCCGACGCACGGAACGCCCGCAGCGTACCGGGTGCACGGCCGCCGCTCCTCGTGGATTGAGTCGTCACCGCCCAGACGATCCCACTGGCGACGTCGCCGCCGTTCGCCGAGACGGCGGGGCCGCCGGTCATTCCCGGCTTCACGGCGCTCACAGCGGCCGGCGTCGTGACGAAGCGGTTGTTGACGAAGTTGTAGGCTCTGAGGACATCGCGCCGATCCCAGACGTATAGCACGCCGTCGTTCTGGCGACGCCAGAACGCCGTGCCGAGCGTCTGCGCGCAGTCCTGCCGGCCGCAGCCGTGGCCCGCCTGGAATCTCTGGAGCGGCCCGCTCGATGCGCCTTCCAGCTTTCCCATGTTGTTGCGATTGAGGAGAAAGATGACGCCTTCCTTGCCGCCGGAGAACATGAGCGGCGAATCAGGAATCAACGTGACGCCGCCGGCGCTCATATCGATGTTCTGCAGGAACAGGTACTCGTGATTGTTCGGCGTGAACCAGTCGACGAGCTTGAGACTGCGCCCCGCGAACTTCAGCGTGCTGCTCCCGAAATTGGTGCCGCCGTCGTAGCTGCCGCCGGCGGTGGATAAATAGATGTTGCCCTGATCATCCGCCGCGATTCCGCGCCCAGCCTGCCAGATTCCACCCTTCCGCCCGGTCGGCGTCGTCTGGAACACCGCGAAGCGCTCGGTCAGATCGCGCGCGTTGAACGTCTCCACGAAACCTTCCTGCGACCAGTGCTGATCGTTTGGATCGGGCACGATGTTCGCGAAGGCGACGTAGACCACATCGTCGATCATCAGCAGCCCTGCCCGCTGGAGCGCGCCTTTCACGTTCGTCAGCGTCCCCTCGGGTCCGGCGAACGGGAACGACAGGAGCTGTGGAGAGTTGTACTTGTGACGGCCGGTCACTATGTCGAGCGCATTCACCCACAGGTTGTATTCGTCGTCTTTCGACACGAGCGCGACGACATAGAGCGTGCCGGTCGGCACATCGATGAAGGGCGTTCCGAGAATGCCGTGATGGATCGGCCCGATCCAGCTGTCGCCGGGCGCCGGCGTGCCGAGGTTGCGCGACCAGAGCGGCGCCGATTGTGTGGGATCGTCGGCGTCGAACGCGTACACCGTATTGCCCATCGTGGCGACGAACATGACGTTGTGCCGACTGCCTGAGATGTCGAGGTCGGGAACGATCAACGGCAGCGCGTAGACGCTGTCGTCCACGTTCCTTGCGAAGAGCTTGCCGAAGTGCCCGGCGTCCACTTTCGACGGGTTCAGGATCCGCTCCTGAAGGTTGGCGCCGGTACGCCCGTAGTCGTACTGCGACATCGGCACGGTGACAGGCGCGCTGGCTGGCGCGCCGACGAGCGCGGCTGCCACACTAATGAGTTCAACCCAGCATGACAGGACTCGCATGCAGGAGGATATTATCGCGCCGTGACACGATCGACTGGCTGCTCGATTCAGATCCGGCCATTCGCTCGCAGACGATGCGCGATCTCATGGACGCGGCCGCGGCGACTGTCGCGGAAGCCGCGCACGTTCCGGCACGCGCTCGTCGTTTCACAACGCGACGCAGCCGCTCGCACCCGCCTGCCGAGGACGCTCGAAAGGATATCAAGGGTCTGCCGATAGAACCGACGCAATGCCTCATCGCGCTGGGTCGCATGGATCGCCGCCTCGCACCAGAGGAACCGGAGCAGCAAATTGCCTTGCTTGGTGATTTTTCCGAGTCGTTGCCGCCGGCCGCTCGAGTATTCACTTGGAATATTGCCGCTTCCTCCGCACGCAGGAGACTCGGACTCTCAGGCAATTCGCATCTGCCGATTGGACATCCACCGTCTGAGTCCCGATTCCGAATAACGCACGGCGTGCGCCGAGAGACGCCTGGAGAAGGGTAGTCGCCGGGCTCTGCGTTCCACCCACCGCTTCGTGACACCAAAGATCGTCGCCACCTGTTCCGCCGTCAGCAGGTGACCCGTGTGGTTCGTCCTCGACGAGCTCGCGAGCTTGCAGCGGCTGCCTCAGCTTCACACTGCGGTCACCGAGAATCGCACGTCGAACAATCCCGTCGTTCTTGGATTCCAGGGGCGGAGTCAGCTCGAGACCCGATACGGCCATGACGCCGAGGCGATGCTCTCGCAGCCCGCGACCAAGATCTTCCTCCGAACCAGCGAGCCACATGCCGCGAAGTGGATCTCCGACACGATCGGCGAGGTCGAGATCGAACGCATGCGAGAGAGCCGATCGAAAGGGAAGTACGGCCAACGGAGCTTCGGCGTGGAACGGCAAGTCGAGCCGTTGGTGATACCAAGCGAGATCAGCGGTTTGCCGTCACTACGCGGCTACCTGAAACTGGAGAACCTCGTCGTCCGCTTGCACTTTCCGTTCGTCGACATGCCATCGCGGCACCCCGCGTTCATTGAACGGCCAACGTCAGAAACGACGCGACCGTCGACCGCACCTGGAGCGCGCATCCAGCCCGCCGCGCCCGTCATCCAGTCGCCTGTGCCCGAGACGATGATCGCACACGAGCGGCCGTCCGCGTCAGTCGGGCAGCAACCATTCTTCCAGTGATACTGGTTCATGCTCACGATCTCCAGGCCATTGAGCGCAGGCCAGGCGAGCCGCTATCACGAAGAAGAATTCCAGAACGCCCGCGAAAACTACTACACGGAAGGCGAGGTAATTCGCGGCGTGTGGTACGGCGGGCGACTACGCGCGCGTCGAAGGCGTGGACTCGAAGACGAACGAAGTGACCGTCAGAACGGACGACGACCGCACACTTAGCTATGACCCGCGTCGACTACAGGGCGTCACGCTCTATCACGAGGCCGAGCGCGCGTTCGCCACAGGAGATCGAGTGCAAATGACCGCGCCCGATCGGGAGCGCGGCGTTCCGAACCGGGAGCTCGGGACAGTCGAGCGTATCGACAGCCACGGTGTAATGAAGGTCCAGTGGGACTCCGGCCGAACCTCCGCGTTCGAGCCTAGCGAACGGCGCCACCTAGATTACGGGTACGTCGTGACAAGCCATAGCTCCCAAGGGCAGACCGCCGGCCGCGTCCTCGTTCATGTCGAGGCGGAGCGGGCGAGCGACAAGCTTGTAAATCAGCGGTTGGCGTACGTCGCTGTATCGCGCGGCCAGAACGACGCGCGGATCTACACCGACGACAAGGTGAAGCTCGCTCGCGCAGTTGACCGCGACGTGTCGCATCGCTCGGCGCTTGAACACAAGTCCGCCGGCGTGCCGTCTTCAGGTCGCACCGTCAGCCACGAGTCACGGGACAGAAGCGCGAGTCACACGATGGAGATCGGCCATTGACGCACCGCGTCGCTCCGATGGGAGATTGTACGGAAGCGCTTGGTCGGTTCAAGGGTCCGCTTCGCCGCTCCACGAATCGGTTCGTCGCGCCCTTGATCCGCCCGGCGCGCTTCCGCGATCGGCATTTATCGGAGCGCCGCCGGTTTTGAGCGAAGTCAGTGACGACAGTATTGACCGGTAGATCTCGGGAACTTGCCCGTCAAGCATTCGGCCTGGCGTAGGTAATCGCGAACACCATAGCGGGTTACGCGGGCAGTATGACGCCCAGCTCTACAAAGACGACAAGGTAAAGCTCGCGCGTGCGCTGAGTCGCGACGTCTCACATCGATCCTCCCTTGAATACGATCGCGGGCCGTCGCCGGCAGATGGCTCGAACCGCGGCGTTTCACGAACCGAAACGGGATCGGCGAGTCAGTCAATCGCCGGGGCTCGAACATGAGAGCACCGTGCTCAGCGGTGTCAAAAGGGCGCCCTTCGGCGGCTGCGCCGCCCTTGACACCGCTTCTGCGCCGTGCGTTGCACGGGCTTTTATCGCCGGCGATCCTAAACACGCTTCGGCGTTCCTCGTACATCCGGCACTCAGCCTAGCGTTTCTTGTGAATCGTTCCAATCTGTTGCACGTTCTGAAATTTGCAAGACCCGAAGCGACTGCGGCGTCGGCCCTTCGGACCGACGCCGCACGTGTGCTTGACCGACGCGATTACTTCGTATCCGTCGGATACAAGAACGCCATCCCCGTCGTCTCGCCAGGATAGAAGACGGCGCGGATCGCTTCAGGAGATCCGGCCGCTCGCTCTTCGAACTTCACGACCGGCTCGTCGGTCGCATTCGATCGCTCCGCAGGAATCGTAAGCAGCGTTGCATATGGCTTCGATCCATCGGCGCTGCGGACCTCGACCACGTTGCGATCACCATCGGGATTCGAGAATTGATACGTACCCGCCGGCAGCACCTCGCCCGGAATCTGCACCGGAGCGCTGAAGGTGATGACCATCAGGTGATCGAATTC
>Ga0075434_100007270_pt1 | contig 10244 bp, 11 predicted proteins | sample RhiMethybrSRZTD3_FD_75298 | JGI IMG/M metagenome (GOLD analysis project Ga0075434, IMG submission 75298) | Populus rhizosphere microbial communities from Tennessee, USA - Rhizosphere MetaG P. TD hybrid SRZTD3 | ecosystem: Host-associated > Plants > Roots > Rhizosphere > Soil | place: USA...
GTGCGGCTCGATGCGCCGCTCGATCCCGACGGCGACCGCTCGCTGATCGAGCGTTTCATCGCCGAAGATCTCCCCGACACGGAAGACCAGGCGATGGACCGGTTCCTGTCGGATGAAATCGAGCAGGCGCTGAACACGTTGCAGCGGCGCGACGCCAAGGTGTTGCGCCTGTACTTCGGGTTGGACGGCGGCCGCGAGCACACGCTGGAGGAAATCGGCGGCATGCTGGGCGTGACGCGCGAGCGGGTGCGCCAGCTGCGGGACCGCGCGCTCAAGCGGCTGCGGGACGGTGAAGTGGGGAAGGCGCTGGCGAGCTTCGCAGCGTAACAGAGGCTAAGGGGCTGAGCGGCGAAGGGGCCAAGGTGCCGACGATGGCATCTTGGCCCCTTAGCGTCATGGTCGCTTAGCCCCTAGCTTTTAGCCCGTGATCGAGCGGATCGGCCGCAGGACCGTCGACGCGATCAAAGCCGTCGGCCGCTTCGGCCATTTCATGGGGGACCTGGCGCGCGCCGTTCCCGACGTCGCCGTCTGGGGGCGGCTGACGCTGGTCCAGCTGCGGCGCGTCGGCGTCGACTCCCTCCCCGTCGCCCTGTTCATCGCGGCGTTCACCGGCGTCGTGCTCGCCCTGCAGGCGTCCTACACGTTCAGAAACACGGTCCCGCTCTACTTCGTCGGCACGCTGGTCGGGAAGACGATGATGCTCGAGCTCGGCCCCGTGCTCGCCGGGCTGGCGCTGGCGGGGCGCGTCGGGGCGAGCATGGCGGCCGAGCTGGGGACCATGAGAGTCACCGAGCAGGTGGACGCGCTCGAGACGCTGGCGTACGACCCGCAGAGCTTTCTGGTGCTCCCCCGCGTGCTCGCCGGCACCGCCATGTTTCCCATCATCGTGGCGCTCGCGATCCTGACGGGCATCCTCACGGGCTGGATCGCGAGCCTCGCGCTGCTCGACCTCACGACGCCGGAGTTCATCAAGGGCCTGAAGCTGTTCTACCGGTTCAAGGACACGTGGTTCGGCCTGTTCAAGAGCGCGACCTTCGGGTTCACGATCACCCTGGTAGGGTGCATCGTCGGGCTGGGGACGCGCGGCGGTGCGGAGGGCGTGGGTCTGAGCACGACCCGGGCGGTCGTCTATTCGGCCGTACTGTTGCTCGTGCTGGACGCGTTCTGGGCGCTGGTGTTGCTGCGATGATCCAGTTTCAGGACCTGCACAAGAGCTTCGGCGCGAAGCCGGTGCTCGCCGGCTTCACCCTCACGGTGCCGGACCAGGAAACCGTGGTCGTCATCGGTTACTCGGGTACCGGCAAGAGCGTGGCCTTGAAGCACGTGGTCGGGTTGTTGCAGCCCGATGCCGGGGACGTCATCGTTGACGGTCGCGCGGTGTCCACGCTCGAGCGGGACGCCCTGATGGCGCTGCGGCGCGACATCGGGTTTGTGTTCCAGTTCGCGGCGCTGTTCGATTCGATGACCGTGTTCGACAACGTCGCGCTGGGGCTGCGGCGGCGCGATCTCTCGGACGACGACATCGCGGAGCGGGTGCGCGAGGCGCTGGCCGTCGTGGACCTGACGGGTGCGGAGGGGAAATACCCGGCGGAGCTGTCGGGCGGGATGCGCAAACGGGTGGGCATCGCGCGCGCCATCGCCCTGCGCCCCCGCTACCTGCTGTACGACGAGCCGACCACCGGCCTCGACCCGGTGACCGCGGCGGTGATCGACCAGCTCATGGTGCGGACCCGCGAGCATCTCGGCGTGACCGGCATCGTGGTGACGCACGATATGCGCAGCGCCTATACCGTCGGCGACCGCATCGCCATGTTGTACGAGGGCAGGATCCGGCAGGTGGGCACCGTAGAGCAGATCCAGCAGACGGAGGACCCCGTGGTGCGGCAGTTCATCGAGGGGCGCCCGACGTGAAGCGCGAGAACGAGTTCGCCGTCGGCCTGGTCGTCATCGCGGCGTTCGCGGTGGTGGTGACCGGCGCGCTGTGGCTCTCGGGCGCGCACCTCGGCCGCACGGAAGCGGTGTACACGGCCCGGTTTCGCACGGTGGGAGGGCTGGGCGTGGGCGACCCGGTGGTGCTGCGGGGCGTGCGCGTCGGCCGGGTCGAGGCGATCCGCCTCGCTTCCGGCAACTGGGTGGAAGCGGACCTGAAGATCTACGCCGGTGTCCAGCCGCCGTCCAGGCCGGCCGTGATCGCCGCGTCGGCGTCCCTGTTCGGCGAATGGGCGGCCTCGCTCGTGCCGGTCGACCAGCTCCCCAACGATCCCAACATCCGGCAGGCGATCGCGGATGCGCAGGCCGCCGGCGGGGGAGGCGGCAAGTGGCCGGGCGCCACGCTCCCCGACATCGGCCAGCTCACCGCGCAGGCGAGCCGCATCGCGACGGATATCGCGACGGTGTCGAACCGCATCCAGACCGCCTTCGACTCGCAGGCCGTAAACGAGCTGCGGCGGTCGATCAGGGACTTCGGCCAGATCGCGGACCGGCTCACCAAGGTGGTCAACGAGCAGGCCGACGTGCTCGGATCGGTCGGATCGAACCTGCGCCAGGGCTCGGACGTCCTCGCCAAGGCGGCGACCAACGTGCAGACCACCCTCGGCCGGGTGGACTCCGCCACCAACCAGGGCCAGCTCGCGACCATCCTCAACAACTCCGCGACGACGAGCGTCAACCTGCGGTCCGCGTCGCAAGACTTTCGCGAGCTGCTGGACGCCGCCCACAAGAACCAGGAGAGCCTGGTGCGAGTCCTGGTCTCGGCGGACAGCGTGATGTCGCGCATCGCGAACCGCAGCGGGACGCTCGGTCTGCTGGTGTCGGACTCGACGTTGTACCGCGAGACCACGCTCACGATGATCCAGCTGCGGCAGCTCCTGTCGGACATCCAGGCGAACCCGCGGAAGTACTTCTCGTTCAGCGTCTTCTAGAGACAATGCGGAATGGGGAATGCGGAATGCGGATTGGACCGCGCGAGTGTCGAGCCGACCGCCAGCCCCGGGGATCGAACTCCCCTGGCAATTCCGCATTCCGCATTCCGCACTCCGCATTCCGGGGTGGGGTGGTGTGGTGAGGCGCAAGCAGCGCCGCGCCCAGCGCGAGACGTCGGCGGGCGGCGTCGTCTTCCGCCGCGGAGCGGACGGCGAGCCGGGGTTTCTCCTGATCCGCGACTCCTATCGCAACTGGGGGTTCCCCAAGGGTCACCTGGAGCGCGGCGAGCCCCCCGCCGACGCGGCGCGCCGCGAAGTGGCCGAGGAGACCGGGCTCAACGACCTGGTGCTGCACGGCCCGATCCGGGTGATCGACTGGTACTTCCGGTTTCGCGGCAAGACGATCCACAAGTTCTGCCACTTCTTCCTGTTCGAGTCGCGGCGCGGCGAGTGTGTGCCGCAGACGGACGAAGGCATCACCGATTGCGCGTGGTACGCGCCCGAGGAGGCGCGCCGCACGATCTCCTACGACAACGCGCGCGCCGTGTTGGAGCAGGCGACCGCGATGGTGCAGGCGCTCGCGCACATCGCGGACCGCGCTGCCCCGGAGCAGCCCGCATGACCGCGGTCGTGCCGGTATTCAACCCTCGGGCCGAGCCGCGGCGCGCGGTGAAGCGCGGCTACCCGCGCGGTGCGGGCAGCGTACGCCTGTGCCGCACCCTCGCGGCCGTGGAGCGGCTGCTGTACCAGCGCCTCGTGGACGCCGTGGTGCTCGATGTGAAGACGGCGCCCGCCGCCGCGCTCGCGCTGTCGGCGCGCTTCCCGCGCATCCCGATGTTCGTGCTCTCGGCCCTGCGGTCCGACGACGGCCCGCTGCTCGCCGCCTGCGACGCCGCGGGGTTCGCCGGCGTGCTGGTCGAGGGCGTGGACAACGCGGTGGCGGGGGAGTGGATCGCGGCCCGGACGGCACAGGTGGCACGGCGCGAAGCGCTCGCCGATGCGCCCAAGCTGCTTCGCCTCACCGACCGGTTGCAGCTGGCCGCGTGGGAGGAGGTGCTGCGGCGGGTCGGCTTCCCGACGCAGACGGGTCATGTGGCGGCGGCGTTGCGCGTGACGCGGGAACACCTGTCGCGCGAGTTCGCCGCGGGCGGTGCGCCCAACCTGAAGCGGGTCATCGATCTCGCGCGCACCGCGTGCGCCGCCGATCTGCTGGGCAATCCCGGGTACACGGTGCGGGCGGTGGTGCACATCCTGGGCTATGCTTCGACCAGTCACCTGGCGGGGGCCGCGCGGCGGGTGGCGGGAACGACGCCGCAGGAGCTGCGAGCGGTCGGCCCCCGGGGAGTGCTGCAGCGGTTCATTAGAGGAAGGACGCGCTCGAGAATATGAGTGCGGAATGTGGAGTGCGGAATGCGGAATTGCAGTGGGAGGTCGCTCGCCTAACGACGCCCACCGTGACATTCCGCATTCCCCATTCCGCATTCCGCACTCTTGTGATAAAATTCACAAACTTCTAACCGGCTACCAAATGGCAACCGATTCCATCCTCCGGCCCGGCGAGCTCAAAGAAATCCTCCTCAAGGAGATCCAGGCGGCCGATCTCGCCGAGATCGACGTGCGCGAAGTCGGCACGGCGCTCGAGGTGAAGGACGGCATCGCCCGCATCTATGGGCTCACCTCGGCCATGGCCGGCGAGATGCTCGAGTTCACGTCCTCCGAGACGGGTGAGAAGGTCACCGGGCAGGCGCTGAACCTCGAGGAAGACAACATCGGCGCCGTGATCTTCGGCGACTATCTCATGCTGCGCGAGGGCGACGAGGTGCGGCGCACCGGCCGCGTGCTCGAGGTGCCCGTCGGCCCCGCCCTGGTGGGGCGGGTGGTGGACGCGCTGGGCCGCCCGGTGGACGGATTGGGCCCGCTGCATGGCACGAAGAGCCGCAAGGTGGACATCGTCGCGCCCGGCATCATCAAGCGGCAGCCGGTGAAAGAGCCGCTCCAGACCGGGATCAAGGCGATCGACTCGATGATTCCCATCGGCCGCGGCCAGCGCGAGCTGATCATCGGTGACCGCGCCATCGGCAAGACGGCGATCGCGGTCGACACGATCATCAATCAGAAGGGCACAGGGGTGATCTGTGTGTACGTGGCGATCGGGCAGAAGGGCTCGACCGTCGCGGCGGTGGTCGAGAAGCTGAAGGAATTCGGCGCGATGGACTACACCATCGTCGTGCTCGCGTCCGCCTCGGAGCCCGCCCCGATGCAATACATCGCGCCGTTCTCGGGCTGCGCGATGGCCGAGTATTTCATGTACGACGAGAAGAAGGCGACGCTGTGCGTGTACGACGACCTCTCGAAGCAGGCCGCGGCCTACCGCCAGCTGTCGCTCGTGCTGCGGCGTCCTCCCGGCCGCGAGGCGTACCCGGGCGACGTGTTCTACCTGCATAGCCGCCTGCTGGAGCGAGCCGCCAAGCTGTCGGACCCGATGGGCGGCGGGTCGCTCACCGCGCTCCCCATCATCGAGACGCAGGCAGGCGATATCTCCGCCTACATCCCCACCAACGTCATCTCGATCACCGACGGCCAGATCTTCCTCGAGACCGACATGTTCTACTCGAACGTGCGGCCGGCCATCAATCCGGGCATTTCGGTGTCGCGCGTCGGAGGCAACGCGCAGATCAAGGCGATGAAGCAGGTGGCGGGTCGCCTGCGGCTCGATCTCGCGCAATACCGCGAGCTCGAGGCGTTCGCCCAGTTCGGCTCGGAGCTCGACCAGGCGACGCAAAAGCAGCTCGCCCGCGGCGTCCGGGTCGTGGAGGTCCTGAAGCAACCGCAGTATCAGCCGATGCCCGTCGAGCAGCAAATCATGATCATCTTCGCCGTGACGAACGGCCATCTCGACGACGTCCCGGTCCCGGAGATCCGGGCGTGGGAGCAGGGGTTCCGCGACTTCATGGCGGCCCAGCATCCCGACGTCGGCGAGGAAATCCGGAGCCGCCGGGTGCTGGGGGACGACCTCACCGCCCGGCTGCGCGCCGCGGTGGCGGAGTACAAGCAGCTCGCCGCGCGCTGATGGCCAAGCCCCGGGAGCTGCGTCGCCGCATCAAGTCGGTCCAGAGCACGCGCAAGATCACGAAGACGATGGAGCTCGTGGCCACGTCGAAGCTGAAGCGCGCCCAGGACCGGGTCGTCGCGGCGCGGCCGTACGCGGCCGCCCTCGCCGAGGTGATCGGCGATCTGTACGCACCCGAGCTGGCGGAGCGGTTTCCCCTGCTGCGCCAGCCCGGGGGGAAGAGCCGTCGGGTCGCGCTGATCCTGATCACCGCGAATCGGGGACTGTGCGGGGCGTTCAACGCCAATTTGATTCGCGAGGCGCGGCGGCGCATCGAGCAGCTCGAGGGCGAGGGCGCCGGGGTTGACCTGCACCTGATCGGGAAGAAGGGGATCACCTACTTCAAGTTCGCGAAGCGGCCGGTGGCGTCGCAGCGGACCGACATCGGCGACAAGCCCAACGCTGAGCACGCGGCCGAGGTCGTGGGCCCGCTCATGACGCAGTTCGAATCGGGCGCGCTCGACGCGGTGGAAGTGGTGTTCGCACAGTTCAAGAGCGCGGTGTCCACGCCACCCACCACCCTTCGCATCCTCCCGATAACTCCTCCCAGGTCGACTGACCCCGGGCGCAAGCCCGGGGACCCCGGACTTGCGTCCGGGGTCAGTTCCGTGCGGTCGTCCGCGTTCTACATTCTCAAGCCCTCGGCCGACGCGATCCTCGAGCAACTCCTGCCACTGTATGTGCGGAACCAGCTGTACCGGGCGCTCGTGGAAACTGCGGCGGCGTTCCTCGGGGCGCAGCGGACGGCGATGAAAAACGCCACCGACAACGCAGGCGATATCATCGAGCTACTGCAGCGCACGTACAATCGGGCGCGGCAGGCGCAGATCACGCAGGAGCTGGCGGAGATCGTCGGAGGGGCGGAGGCTCTGAAAGGATAGCACATGGCGACACGAACCAAAGAAGCTCCGAAAAAAGCTGAGGGCGACGCGCCGCACAACGTGGGCAAAGTCGTCCAGGTCATCGGCCCCGTGCTGGACGTGGAGTTCGAGCCGGAGCGACTGCCCGAGATCTACAATGCCGTGGTGATCGACCACCGCGGCAACGGCGCGCCGCCCATCCGGTTGACGGCCGAAGTGCAGCAGCACATCGGACGTAACCAGGTGCGCGCCGTCGCCATGACCTCGACGGACGGTGTGGTGCGCGGCATGGACGTCCTGGACACCGGGAAGCCGATCACCGTCCCCGTCGGCCAGGCGGCGCTCGGCCGGATCCTGAACGTATTGGGCGAGCCGGTCGACGAGGGCGATCCCATTCCCCCTGACGCCGAGCGCTGGCCGATCCACCGCGAGACCCCGAAGTTCGTCGACCTGGAGCCCAAGACGGAAGTATTCGAGACGGGGATCAAGGTGATCGACCTGATCGCCCCGTTCGTGAAGGGCGGCAAGATCGGGCTGTTCGGCGGGGCCGGGGTGGGGAAGACGGTCATCATTCAGGAGCTGATTCACAACGTGGCGTTGGGCCACGGCGGCCGCTCGGTGTTCTGCGGCGTGGGCGAGCGCACCCGCGAGGGAAACGATCTCTATCTCGAAATGAAAGAGAGCGGGGTGCTCAAGTCCTGCTCGCTGATCTACGGCCAGATGAACGAGCCCCCGGGCGCGCGGTTGCGGGTGGGCCTGACCGGCCTCACGGTGGCCGAGTACTTCCGTGACGTGGAAGGCCAGGACGTCCTGGTGTTCATCGACAACATCTTCCGATTCACGCAGGCGGGATCCGAGGTGTCGGCCCTGCTCGGGCGGATGCCCTCGGCGGTGGGCTATCAGCCGACCCTGGCTACGGAAATGGGCGAGCTGCAGGAGCGGATCACTTCCACCAAGAAGGGATCGATCACGTCGGTGCAGGCGATCTACGTCCCGGCCGATGACCTGACCGATCCGGCGCCCGCGACCGCGTTCTCGCACTTGGATGCGACCGTGGTGCTGTCCCGCCAGATCTTCGAGCTGGGCATCTATCCCGCCGTGGATCCGCTCGCGTCCTCGTCGCGCATCCTGGACGCGCAATACCTGGGGGAGCGCCACTACAAAGTCGCCGTCGAGGTGCAGCGGATCCTGCAGCGTTACAAAGATCTGCAGGACATCATCGCGATTCTGGGGATGGACGAGCTGTCCGAAGAAGACAAGCAATTGGTGGCGCGTGCCCGCCGGGTGCAGCGCTTCCTGTCCCAGCCCTTCTTCGTGGCCACGCAGTTCACGGGTCTCGAAGGCAAGTACGTGAAGCTCGAGGACACCATCAGCTCGTTCGAGCGCGTGGTGGCGGGGGAGTTCGATCATCTGCCCGAGCAGGCGTTCTACATGGTGGCCGGAATCGATGAAGCCCTGGACCAGGCGAAACGTCTGGCCACGAGCTGAGTGATGCACGTCACTGTCGTTTCACCCGAGCAAGCGGTATTCGATGGGGCCGCCGACGCGGTGGTTGCGCCGGCGTACGACGGCCAGGTGGGCATCCTGCCGCGTCACGCGCCGTTTCTGACGCTGCTCGGGACGGGTGTGTTGCAGGTGCGACAGGGGAGTACGTCGAGCCGCTTCCGGGTGGCGGGAGGATTCCTCCAGGTGGTGGGGGGGGGCGACGCGGTCCGCATCGTGGCCGATCGGGTCGACGCGGCTTGACAGATGCGCGCATGGCTTTTAGCGATGTGCGTTCTTGAAACTGTCGGCGCCCGTCACTCTTCCCTCGGAGGCTTTGTATGCGGCAGCTGATCGGCAGTCTCCTGCTCCTCGCCGCCGTCGGGCTGGCCCCGGCAGAGCTCGCGGCTCAGCGGCGCCCGGCGGCCCGTCCCGCGGCCTCCAGTACGGACCGCCCGTCGTTCGGGGTGCAGCTCAATTGGAGCAGCGATTACGATTTCGGGATCGGCGGCCGGGGCGTCTTCCCCCTGAGATCGCTGTTTCCCAAGACGCCGCTCGATGGCATTGTCTCGTTCGACTATTTCTTCCCCAGTGCGCCGAGCGGTGTGACCTTCCACTACTGGGAGATCAACGGCAACGTCGCGTATCGGTTCACCGTGCCCGCGCGGAGCAGCTTTCGTCCGTACGCGGGCGGGGGCTTGAACATCATACACGCGTCCGCCGGCCCGTCCGGTGGCACCAGCGTCTCCGACACCAAGGCGGGCCTGAACTTGCTCGGTGGTACCACGTTCAAATTGAAGGGCAGCTCGCTCGTGCCGTTCGCCGAGGCGCGCGGGGAAATCGGTGGGGGTAAGACGTTCATCCTCACGGGCGGCCTCCGCTTCTGATCCGGCAGTCCGTCGCGGCCCGTCCACGCTGTGGGCGGGCCGCGTTGCTTTTTGGGAGCGGGAACGATGGCCGCCCGGCTGGGTACCTGTCTCACGACGACCCGAAACCGAGGCAAGGAGACGAGCATGCGACGTGAGGTGGCGGTGCTGGTCGCGGCATTGGCGGGAGCGGTTCCCCCTCCGGGGGCCGAGGCGCAGGCCACGGGCATGCCCTCATTCAACGCGCCCTACCGGGCGTTCCAGCGCTCGGAGCTCGGTGGCGTCTTCAGTTTTCCGGACGGGGGCGGCACCGCGTTCGAAGGCGTGTACCGCTACGCGAGCGGCAAGTTCGATATCGGGTTGCGCGGCGGGTTTTTCGACCCCGGCAGCGGGTTCAAGACGGTCGTGCTCGCCGGCGTCGAGGCGCGCGAGCGCGTGATCACGCACACCGTGGATTTCCCGCTGGACGGAGCACTCATCGTCGGCGCGGGCGCCAACCTCGTGAGCGGCGGCTCGGCGCTCATCATCCCCGCCGGGCTCTCGCTCGGCCGGCGCATCGATCCGCAGGGATCTACCGTGAGCATCGTGCCGTACGTGCAGCCGACCTTCGCGTTCATCGTCGGCGACTTCCCGTCCGATCTCGTGTTCGGCTTCGGCGTCGGCGCGGACTTCCGGCTGTCCCGCGTGCTCGATGCGCGCGTCTCCGGCGGCCTGGGCGACCGGCCGCTCACCGGCGTGTCGATCGGCGCCGTGTGGGTGCACTAAAAGAGCAGGTTATGGAGGTTGGTGGAGAACCTCCTCCGACCTCCTCAACCTCCCCCAACCTTTATGTATGAAGGGGCATCTATGAAGCGCACAGTGTTCAGTCTCGCATTAGCGGCGGTTGTCGCGACGCCCGCGGCGGCGCAGTGGCAGGGCGAGCCGGTGTGGAACAGTCCCAAGGGCGGGACCGGGGTGACGATCAGCGGTGACTACGCCCACCCGAACAGCGACTACGGCAAGGGCA
>Ga0075434_100007271_pt1 | contig 10243 bp, 5 predicted proteins | sample RhiMethybrSRZTD3_FD_75298 | JGI IMG/M metagenome (GOLD analysis project Ga0075434, IMG submission 75298) | Populus rhizosphere microbial communities from Tennessee, USA - Rhizosphere MetaG P. TD hybrid SRZTD3 | ecosystem: Host-associated > Plants > Roots > Rhizosphere > Soil | place: USA...
GCGAACGGCACGTTCTCGCACAGCTCGTAGCCGGAGTAGATCCCGTAGAGCGAGGACAGCGTCGTGGCCAGCACCAGCCGCAGCTTGAAGGCCGGCGGACCGCCGCGCTGCAGCGTCTCGTGCAGGATGTCCGGCGTGTTGGGCCACAGGTTGCCGCGGAAGTACTCGGCCACCGGCGGCGAGGTGATCTCTTCCAGGTAGTCCTGCAGCTCGGTCTTCTCGTTGCGCCACGTGAAGTAGGTGTAGGACTGGGTGAAGCCCGCCTTGGCCAGGACCTTCATCATCTTGGGCCGTGTGAACGCCTCGGCCAGGAAGACGGTTTCCGGGTGAACGATCTGCACCTCGCGGATCATCCACTCCCAGAAGCGCACGGGCTTGGTGTGCGGGTTGTCCACGCGGAACGTCTTCACGCCGTGGCCGATCCAGAACTCGACGAGGCGCTTCATCTCCTGCCACAGGGGCAGCGGGTCGTCGCCGTAGAAATTCACCGGGTAGACGTCCTGGTACTTCTTCGGCGGGTTCTCGGCGTACTTGATGGTGCCGTCTGGCCGGTGGAAGAACCACTCGGGGTGCTCGCGCACGTAGGGATGGTCGGGCGAGCACTGGATGGCGAAGTCCAGCGCGACTTCCAGGCCGAGCGCCTGCGCGCGCGCCACGAAGCGGTCGAAGTCGGCCAGCGTGCCGAGGTCGGGGTGGACGGCATCGTGGCCGCCCTCGGGCCCGCCGATGGCCCACGGGCTGCCCGGCTCGCCCGACTGCGCGGTCAGCGAGTTATTGCGGCCCTTGCGATGCTGGCGGCCGACCGGATGGATCGGCGGCAGATAGACGACGTCGAAGCCCATGGCCGCCGCGCGCTCGAGCTGGGCCTCGGCGTCCTTGAAGGTGCCGTGGCGGCCGGCCACCCCGGAGCGCGGGAAGAACTCGTACCAGGCGGCGAAGCGCGCCCGCTCGCGGTCGACCATCACCTCGTACGTCCGCTCGGACCACGTGGCATCCGCGCGGTCGATGTGCCGGTCCATCAGCCCCGCCAGGGTCTCGTCGCGGGCGGCGGCCACCGCGGTCTCCTGGTCGGCCGCGCGCTCGATCTTCTGCAACCATGCCTTCAGCGCGCGCCCGTCGGCGCCGCCGGCGCGCCCGGCGGCGCCGCGTACGAGCGTGGCCCCCTCGCGCAGCTCGCTGGCGACGTCCTGGCCGGCGTCCACGCGCTTGGCCAGGTCGGCCAGCCACGAGCGAAACGGATCGGCCAGCGCCTCGATGGCGTAGACGTAGCGGGCGTTGTCGTCGAAGCGGATGGTGCCCGCCCAGCGATCGTTGTCCACGAAATGCATGGGCGCTTCCTGCCACTCGGTGGCGTCGGCCCGGCGGTACTTGAGGAACGCCACCAGCGTGTCGTGGCCTTCCTTGAAGATGTCCGCGCTCACCTGGAGCTCGGCCCCGACCTCGCGCTTGAGCGGATAGCGCCCGCCGTCCACCAGCGGCTCCACGCTCTCGATGACGACCGTGCGCCGCAGATCTTTTGGGGAGGGGAACCCTGGGAGGATTCCCCTCTTCCCCTCCGGTTCCGCGTTGCGCCCGGACTCGCGTGAGAGCAGCGTACGGTCGCGACGGGGCTTGGCGGTGCGGGTGACGGGTCGTTTCATGCGCTCGCTCATCGCCAGTGTTCCACGAGATAGGGTTTCTGTCGCTCGAAGGCCGCGCCGACCAAGTCGAGCTGGACCTGGCTGGCCGCCACGCCGAGCGGGCGGGTGGCCGTCACGAACGCCGCGGTGCGGCCCAGGTAGAGCGGCGTCAGCGAGCGCAGCAGGTGATCGCGATGGACCACCGAATAGTGATGGCCGAGGGCAAAGTCGTAGACCACGCGCGCCCACAGGTCGTCGGGGAAGCGCATGGCCCCGCCGCTGTCCAGCGCGAGCACCTCGGACAGGGTGTCCGGCGCGAGCACCAGCTCCCAGATGCTCGCGAGGTCGCGCACGCCCAGGTGAAACGCTTCACGCATGCCGTCCACGTCGACCGTCATCGGCTCCACCCCGAGCGGCGCCGGCTCGCCGAGGGCGGCGATCGGCTCGCTGCCGCGTGCTTCCTGCCACAGATCGCCGTGACGCTCCATCACCGTGAACGCCGCCCCGAGCGTCTGCGCCAGCATGGCGGGCAGGTCGGTGGCCCGGGTCCGCGAGCGCACGACGTGCCGGCCGAGCCACGCCTCCCACACCGCGAAGCCGTCGGCGATGGCGGTGCCGGTGATCCACAGGTCGTGCACGTCGCCGCCTGTCCACGACCACTTCGGATGGATCAGCAGGTGCTCGATGAGCCGCGCGGACAGCGCCTGCTGCCCGCCGAACGGCTGTTGCAGCCGGCGGCCGTACAGGGCGCGCACCAGCGGGCTGAGCAGCAGCCGCGTGATCGTGCCCTCCCAGCGGTGACGCGCGTAGGCGGGCGCCACGAAGTCGGCTTTGCCGTCGAGCACGGGGGCGGCGAGATGCTCGATCCACTCGGGCGTCACCGAGACCGCGTCGGCTTCCAGCAGCACCAGCGCCCTGGCCCCGAGCCGCTGGGCCATGTCGAACGCCGACCGGAGCGCGGCGCCGCGGCCGGGCACGCCGTGGAACGGCACCGCCACACGCTCGCCGGCGGGCGCCTCGTGCTGCACCACGATGGCCGGCAGCGCGGTGCCGGTCACGCGCTCGCCCGTGCCGTCGGAGGAGCCGGCGTCGGCCGCGACGAGCGCGGCGCGTACGCCGCCGAAGTAGCGCGATATGCCGGCCGTGACGGCGTCGAGCACACCGCCGAGCGTCTCGGCGTTGTTGTAGGTCAGCAGGCCCACCACGAGGTCGACCGGCGCCAGCCGATCCACCGCGGCGCGCACCGCCTCGGGCGGCTCCGGGCGCCCCATCACTAGCGCGTGAGGTGGATGAGCAGCGCCATGTACTCGGTGAGCTGGCGCGTGATGAGGAACGAGCGGCGCACGTGCTCGCGGCCGGCCGCGCCCATGCGCGCGATCAGCTCGGGGTTGTTCAGGAGGTGGCGCACGCGGAAGGCGGCGCCTTCCACGGAGTGCACGGTGTAGCCGGTGACGTCGTACACGATCTGCTGCGGCAGCCCGCCCGCGAAGCCGCCGACCACGGGCTTGCCCTTCCACATCGCCTCGGCGGCGCCCAGGCCGAAGCCCTCCTGCACCGACTTCTGCAGCACGATGGTCGCCGCCCGCTGGAGCGCGTTGATCTGGGTATGCGCGTCGGGCGGCAGCTCGAGGATGACGATGTCGGGATCATGCGAGGCGGCCTCGCGCAGCTCGGCCAGCGTCTCCACGCTCTCGCGCTCGGTCTCGCCGGTGCCCGCCAGCACCAGGCGCACGTTGTAGTACTTCTTCACCAGCCGGTAGGCGTCCACCACGCCGACGGGATCCTCGCCCGGCGTGAACGGCCCCACCTGCAGCAGCAGCGGCTTGTCCTGGGCCACACCGAGGCCGCGCAGGATGGTCGTCACCTCGCGCGGCGACAGCTCGCGGTTCTTCTCGGAGAGCGGGTCGATGGACGGGGCGATCACGTACTTCGGGATGCCGAGGCGGCGCGCGAACTTCGGCAGCGAGAAGACGGCCGCGTCGTACTGATTGACGTAGGGCCGCAGGAACGCCCAGGCCCGCCGCGACGGCCGCGACGCGTCGACGTGACAGCGCCACACCCAGCGTCCCGCCGACGGCCGGTGCTCGACCAGCGTGGCCGGCTGGACATCGTGCACGACCACGAGGTCGGCCTCCAGCGCGAGCTTCTTGCCGTTCACACGGTTCATCTCGACGTAGTGGTCGAGCGCCTCGTCGGTCAGTGCGCGCTCGGCCCCGGTCAGCGCCGCGCGCAGCGCCGCGGTCGTCGTGTAGAAGCCGGGATCGCCGCCGGTGATCTCCCAGGCGGCGTCCACGCCGAGGTCGGTCATCATCGGTACCACCGCCTGGAGGATCTCGGCGGCGCCGCCGCCGAAGCGGCCGCCGCTCACGTTGAGCAACCGCCGCCCGCGCACGTGCTCGGCCAGACGCAGGATGATGTCCACCGCGCCGGGCGGCGCCACCCGCCGGTAGTCGTCGACGGCGATCACGCGGCTTCCTCCAGGGCGGTGTCCACCAGCGCCAGCACGCGGGCCCGCACGCGCTCGAGGCTGGTCATGTAGGCGTCGATCCGCTGGATCTTCTCGGCCAGCGTGGCCATGCCGAGCGAGCTGCGCAGCCACTCGGCGAAGTCGCCGGAGCGCCGGCCCAGGCGCGCCCGCGCTTCGACCATGTGGTAGTAAATCGCGCTCGAGTCCACCTCGGCCAGGCCCTGGCGGAACTCGGCCAGCGTGGCCGCCGCGGACCCCAGCGGCACCTCCACGATGTGCGACTGCTGAAAGTGGAATGCCTCGCCGAGCTCGACGCGCGGCACCACCGACAACCGCGCGAGGTGATCGTGCACGACGCTGAGCAGCTCCTCGCGGATCGCCTCGAGGCTCTGAAACTCGAACGGATTGATGACGGCCAGGCGCTCGGCCAGCACCTGGTCGCGCACGTGCACGGCCACCCACGACGCGAAGTCGTTGCCGTAGGCGGTGGTGATCGGCCGGTGGCGCAGGAAGTAGCCGTGCGTGTGGTAGAAGATCGAGCCCGCCGGCACGTCCTCCAGCCGGTCGAGGAGCTCGCGCTCGTCGGTGGCGCGCTGGTCCAGCGACTGGCGGAGCTCGACGCAGCCGATGAAGCGGAAGGGGTCGGCGGCGGTGGCCGTCGTGCTCATCCCTGACGCTCGAGCAGCGCGACGGGGAAGGCCGCCAGCGCGCCAGCCACCGGCAACGCGGCCGCCTCGCCGGCGGTGGCGCTCTCCACCGTCTCGCCCGTCAGCACGTTCGTGAAGCGTCCGCCCAGCTCGCGCGGCAGCTCGACCCACGTGTCGGCCCAGTACTCGGCGCCCAGCGGCAGCCCGTCGGCGCCGCGGCGCGCCAGCAGCCGCGGGATCACGGTGATGGCGGCGGCGTCGGGCGTCACCCGGGCGAACGCGCACACGTGCTCGGCCCACACCCCCCGCGCCTCCAGCGGCCGGTACTCGCCCTGCTCGAAGAGCGCGCGGCGGGCGCCGCGGAAGGCCAGGGCCTCGTGAATGAGGAAGAGCTTCACGCGCCCGTCCTCCTTGCTCTTCACCAGCTCGTGGGCCAGCGCGGCGCGCTCGCGGGCTGCGGCCCTCGCCGCGCGCAGCTCGTCGAGCAGCCGCGCGCGCAGCTCCCAGTCCACCGGGCGGCGGTTGTCGGGATCGACGAGGCTCAGGTCCCACAGCTCGGTGCCCTGGTAGAAGTCCGGCACGCCGGGCGCGGTGATCTTGACGAGCACCTGGCCCAGCGACGACAGCGCGCCGAAGTGCGCCACCCGGGCCTGGAACGTCGTGAAGTCGTCGAGGAATGCGCTCGAACGCGCCGGATCGAGGATCGCGTCGACGAACCGGGCCAGCGCCTCGTCGTAGCGGGCGTTGGGATTCACCCACGAGGTGTGGACCTTCGCCTCGCGCGTGGCCTTCATCACGTAGGCGCGCAGCCGCTCGGCGTCGATCGGCCAGGCGCCCACCAGCGTCTGGTAGATGAGGTACTCGGTGTTCGCGCCGGGCGTCGGTACCCCATCGACCACGGCGCGGTGCCGGCGGTTGTGGCGCTGCCAGGCCAGCACGCGCGCGCGCCACTCGCCGGGAATCTCGGACAGCACGTTGATGCGGGTGCGGACGTCCTCTCCCCGCTTGGTGTCGTGGGTGGCGGTGGCGGAGAGCGCGTGCGGAGAGCGGCGGCGGCGCTCGACGTTCTCGGCGTGGAACTCGCTCAGCCCGGTGCCGAAGCGGCTGGGATCGCCGCCGACCTCGTTCAGTGAGACGAGGCGGTTGAACCGGTAGAGCACGGTGTCCTCGTAGCCCTTGGCGGTAACCGGCCCCGTGATCTGCTGGAAGCGCCGGACGAAGTCCAGCCGCTCGCGGCGGTCCGCCTCGCTCGCCCACTCCGGGAAGTGGAGCGTCAGCACGTCGTGCACCCAGTCGTAGATCGTCTCGTTCATCGCGGGCGTGCGGCGCTTGGCGTGCGCGACCGCCCGCGCAATGTACTCGCGGTCTTTTGGATTCGCCGTCGGGGCGCCTCCGGAGGCCTGCGGCGCCCGACGGTCGGGCGAAGAATCGCCGGACGTCACCGGGGAATCGCGCTCACCCAGGTAGGTGCGGTAGACGGGGAAGGCGGCGATGATCTCGCGCAGCGCGGCGATGAGGCTGCGCAGGGTGAAGTCGCGCGAGGAGCGGTGCTTCTCGGAGATGCGGTTGAGGCGATGGCCGAGCATGTTGAGCTCCGACGCCATCGAGGTCTCGAGGATCAGGCGCTTGCACTCGTCGACGATCTCGGAGAACGGCGGGCGGACCCTGATCTGCCGCGCGTAGACCTGCTCCATCGCGCGGGCCTGCGCGCGATCGACGAAGATGCCGTTGACGAGGTTCAGGAACTCGTAGCCGGTGGTGCCGGCGGTGGCCCAGCCCTCCGGCAGATGCTCGCCCGGCGCCAGGATCTTCTCCGCGACCACGTAGAAGTCGTGGCTGTCCGTCGCCTGCCCGAGGGCGCGCGCGCAGCCGCGTTGCAGCCGCTGGAAGTACTCGGCCGGCGCGTAGAGGCCGTCGGGATGATCGACGCGCAGCCCGGTCACGGTGCCCTCGCCGACCAGGCGGAAGACGAGCCGGTGGGCGTCGGCGAACACCTCGGGCTCCTCCATGCGGATGGCGGCCAGCTCGTTGATGTCGAAGAATCGCCGGTAGTTGATCTCCTCGCCGGCCACCCGCCAGAACGCCACGCGATAGGCCTGGTCGTCGAGCAGCGCGTCGAGCGCGTCGAAGCTCCGTGGATCGCCGGGCGTGCCGTTGAACACCCGCACGTTGTCCTCGACGAACCCGCGCACCGCGGGGGCGCCGTCGAGCAGCGCGGCGAGGCGCTTGCGCCCGATGTCGATCTCGCGCCGGCGCGCCGCCACCAGCTCGGGGTCGGTCTCGAGATGCGGCGGGATCGTGGCGAACCAGCTGATGAGTGACTTCAGCTCGAGCAGGTCCGGATGCTCGGCGCCGAGTGCGTCTTGCAGGCGGGACAGGTTGTGGCCGAGGACGCGCCCCCACGAGCGCGGCGCCACCGGCAGCCGCGACTCGTAATAGTGGACCGCGAAGGCGCCGTGCTCCAGCCGCAGCTGGAGCTGGCCGGAATCGAGGACGGCGCCGTAGGTGTCGCCGAGGATCGGCAGCAACACCTTGCCGGCCAGCTCCTGTTTGACCGGCGCCCAGTCGATGTCGAAGTACACGGCCGAGGGCGAGCCGGGCCCGTCGGCCAGCACGTCGAGCCAGCGCCGGTTGTTGTTGCGCGCGATGCCCATGTGATTCGGCACGAGGTCGATCAGCAGGCCCATGGCGCGCTCACGCAGCGCCGCCGCAAAGCGGCGGAAGGCCGGCTCGCCCCCGAGCTCCTCGCGCAGGTCATTGTGCTCGCTCACGTCGTAGCCGTGGCTGTTCGCCGAGGAGGTCTCGAAGAACGGCGAGGTGTAGGCGTCGCTGACGCCGAGCGCCTGCAAGTAGCTCAGGCGGGCGGCCGCGTCGTCGAAGGTGAGCGACGGCCCGAGCTGCAGGCGATAGGTGGCCAGCGGCACGCGCATCACGGCGCCTCCACGGCCAGCTTGAAGCCGAGCGCGGTGCCGAGCGGCGACAGCCGGGGGCGCGCGTCGCGCCGGTCGCGCCAGACCTGGAAGAACCGGTTCTGCGCGGCCCAGAGGCCGAAGCGCAGCCCGAGCCCACGCGCCTCGGTGATGAGCCGGCCGGCGACGGCCACGCGCTCGGCGGTCGGATCGGCCGCCACGGCGTCGAGGGCGCGGTCCACGGCGGCCTGCATCGCGGCCTTGGCCGGCGAGAGGTCGAGCGTGAGGCCGAGCGCGCCCGCCTCCGCCACCGTGTCCCGCAGCGTCTCGGGCAGCGCCCCGGTCCACTCGACGTCCGCCAGCGCCGCCACCGCCTCCTGCTCCAGCACGTGGCGGGCCACGATCGCCAGCGCGTCGGGAATCGGCGCGTCGGCCTGGCGCAGGTAGCGCACGAGCTTGCGGTTCTCCTCCCAGATGAGCCGGTACGTCGCTTCGTGCTTGTCGAGCACGACGGCGATCACGCGGGCCAGCACGCGGCGGCGCTCTTCCAGGAACAGGTGCGGCAGGCCGAAGGCCTCGCCGCGGAAGTAGTCGTCGATGCCACGCACCATGTCGGCGAGCGAGTAGCGGGAGTACCGCTGCAGCAGGTCGTCCTTCATCCGTTCATAGGCGGCGCGGCTCTCCCACGCCTGCAGCGCGCACGAGAAATCGTGGCCGCCGAAATGAAGCAAGGCATACGCGGCCTCTCGCGTTTCTCCCGTGACGTTGGACTCGACCTCCACGTGTCCTATCCGGAGCGCGGTGGGCCCGTACGCCTCGCGGGACTCGTCGAGGCGGCGCACGTGGTAGGCGTAGACGGCGGCGTCGTCGGGCTGCTCGTCGATGAGGCCGGTGATGGCGTAGTGGGCGACCACGCGGCGCAGGTCCACCTCGGCGGGCACCACCAGGCGACGGTAGACCTCGCCGCCGTCGCCGAACGTCGCGACGTTGCTCGGGGCTTCCGCCAGCCGGCGCTCGAACTCCGGCTCGAGCTGGCCGCCGCCGAGATCGTGCACGTACTGCAGCGCCATCGCCGCGTACCTCAAGACCTGCACCGGCTCGATGCCGGAGATCTCGTCGAAGAACCAGCCGCACGAGGTGTACATCAGCAGACGGTTGCGCTGCAGCTCGAGCAGGCGGCGCGCTTCCAGGCGGCTGGCCGGGTCGGCCGGCACGCGAAGGTGGGTGGCCAGGAAGCGCTCGAGCCCCTCGCGGCGGCGGTCGAGGATGACGTCCACGTACTCGTCGCGCGCCTGCCACGGGTCCTTGAACAGCGCGCCCCCGCGGGCCTCGTAGAGGGTGTCGGCCGCCTCGCGCAGCCAGTCGAGGGCCGCCCGCAGCGGCGCGCGCCAGCCCTGATGCCAGTCGCCCCGGACGCGGCAGCCGCAGTCGGCACGCCAGCGCTCGACACCATGGGCGCAGGACCACGACGTGGCCTGGTGGATCTGGGCCTCGTGGGTCGGCGGATGCGCAGCCAGGAAGGCGCCGTAGTTGGTCAGCGTCACGGTGGCGTCCTTGCCGAGTTCTTGCAAGGCCGCGGCCAAAGCCATCTCCCCGAACCGGCTGTGGTGGCCGTAGGATTCGCCGTCGGTTGCGCAGTGCACGAGCTGCGGCCAATCCCGCTCAGGGGAGAAGGCCGACCGGAGCCGGGCCACCAGTTTCTCGGAACCCTGCAAAACATTCTCGAAGGCGATCGCGCGCGAGATGGGACCGTCGTAGAAGAACAGGGCCAGCGACAGGCTGCGCGGGCCGCGCCAGAGGTAGGGCCGGCTGGGGTCGATGGTGTCGTTGACCTCGTTCCAGGGCCCCCCGGCGAGCGGACGCACGCGCCAGGCCTGGCCCGGCGCCAGGATGGTGAAGCGCACCCCGGCCTCGGCCAGGACCTCGAGCGTCTCGTCGTCGGCCGCCGTCTCCGGCAGCCACATGCCCTCGGCCTCGCGGCCGAAGCGCTGGCGAAAGTCTTCGAGGCCCCAGCGCACCTGGGTGACCTTGTCGGCCCGGGTGGCCAGCGGCATGATCTGGTGGTTGTAGACCTGCGCGATGGCGTTGCCGTGGCCGCGCGCGCTGATGCTGGCGCGGTCGGCGTCGAGGATCTTGCGGTACACGGCCGGGGCCTCGCGGGCCAGCCAGGCCATGAGCGTGGGCCCGATGTTGAACGAGATGCCCTCGAAGTTGTTGACGATGTCCAGGATCAGGTTGGAGGCGTCCACGCGCCGCGCGGCCGTGTTGGGCGCGTAGCACTCGGCGGTGACGCGCTCGTTCCAGTCATGGAAGGGCTGGGCCGAGTCCTGAACCTCCACCGCCTCCAGCCAGGGGTTCTCACGGGGCGGCTGGTAGAAGTGGCCGTGGATGACGATCGCGCGGGGGGCGGCCACCGTGGGAGACCTCCTCTAGAATTCCTCCAGCCCGAGCAGGAACTCGCGGCGTCCGCCCCTGGGGACCACGACAATGCCGGACGGATCGACGTAATGTCGCCGCCGGTCGATCACCGGGTCTACGCCGATCTCACTGTCGGCCGGGATGATGTTGAAGCGATCGACGATGGCGCGCTTGAGGTGCGCG
>Ga0075434_100007272_pt1 | contig 10242 bp, 12 predicted proteins | sample RhiMethybrSRZTD3_FD_75298 | JGI IMG/M metagenome (GOLD analysis project Ga0075434, IMG submission 75298) | Populus rhizosphere microbial communities from Tennessee, USA - Rhizosphere MetaG P. TD hybrid SRZTD3 | ecosystem: Host-associated > Plants > Roots > Rhizosphere > Soil | place: USA...
TTGGAACTTAATGTCGGGGAACGGACTCAGGCATGATCGCGTTTAATTCGAAGACCGCGCATACCACGTGGGACTGTCGGAGCGCGGTCAGGAAAAGGGTCAGCTGCGGTCCCCTCAAAAAGCTGACCCTTTTCTTTCCTTGTAATTGTTAGGTTTGCGTATGCGCGCCAACTACTCGGGGAGGTGTAGCATGCGAAGGGATCAGACTCTTCCGCAGCAACGAATCATCGGCCGACCATTTTGTGAATTTTGCAGAGCACAGATGTGGCTGGCCTGCATAGAGCCGTACCAGCCTGATTACGATAAGCGCACCTTTGAATGTCCGATGTGTCCCAATTTCACGGTGAAAGTCGTGAAGTATCGTTCAAGCAAAAGCGATCTGGAGATCAATCTAGTGCCGCCGTTAGTGTCCGCTTTGGGTCAAAAGCGGAAGTAAAATCCTTCACTTCGATGTCTGCTTTACCCCCGAAGCGGACATTTGCAGTGCAACAGCCCATGTCTGCTATGGGCCATAAGCGGACATTCCGCGGCGAGCAGGTTTCGCGTGGCTTTCGCTGCCCCCATACAGTGGGTGTCGTCAGCGGCAACGTTGATAAACCGAAGGTCAAACATGCCTACCAAGAGCTATGGCACGGTCAGTCCCGAACAACAGAGAGCGATGAGCGGGCTAGAGTTCGTCAAGGGCCTCGCCAGCGGACTACTGCCCCTCAGTACGATGGCACAAACATTAGGCTATGACGTGGTAGAGGCCGAAAGCGGCCGCGTCGCTATCACGGTCACCCCGACAGGCGCTCACCTCAACCCATGGGGCACTGTGCATGGCGGCCTCACGGCCACTCTTCTCGATAGCTGTATGGGCCTAGCCATCCAATCGATGCTCGACGAAGGCATCGGCAGCACCACGCTCGAGTTCAAAATTTCGCTTGTTCGCGCCATCACGGTGGATACCGGCGCGATCAGGGCCGAGGGCAAGGTCCTCAACTGTGGCCATCGTGTTGGCACAGCCGAAGGCCGCGTCATGGACGCTAACGGTCGATTGCTCGCGCACGGTACGACGACCTGTCTCATTTTCCCGAGCTAACGAGGCTGTATCGAATACTTTCTGTGATGTCCGCTTTGGGTCAAAAGGCGACATGTGCGCCGCAAAAGGTCATGTCTGCTTTACCCTCGAAAGCGGTCGTGTGCGTTACACTAGCTCATGTCTGCTTTGGGCCAATAGCGGACATTCGGCTCTAGCTCGCACTACCGTCTCATCGCATCTTTTGTAAGCCAGGCGCGGCCGAGAAAAATTGACAGACCGGCGTGCAACACAACGGCAGGCCAGAGAAAAACGCCGGTGAAACGACCTGCGAGACCGAAGTAAGCAAGATACAAAGTCACCGCTACGCTGTAGGCCAACATGCCAGCCAGCGCAGGGCCCGGCCAACAAGCAATGGCCAGCGCGACCAAGGCGATGCCTGTCACGCGTGCTGCCGGTATGGCGACGCCCGTGAATTCCTGACCGAACAATAACTGCCCAACAAACGAAGGAGCAACCAGCAACGCTATTCCGGTCGCAGCTTCGGCGACGGCGGCAAAAGTTAGCACCTTTTTCATTGCGTTACTGCTTTGCCATGTCCTTCTCCGGTTCGAGTTTGAATGTCAGCTTTCTGATCTTGCCGGTGAATTTGAACGGAGGATCGTAGCGATATTCGACCAGCGCGACGCCGGTCCGGGTGTCCTGGCCAATGTCAAAGGTCTCGTCTTCCGGGAACGTGATTGGCGTGGTGTGCTCTATGGAATTTCTGGCCACTTCCTTGCCATCCACGGAGAGCACGCCGGTGCCGCCTTTACCAAGACCCGGAGTGTCGGACTTGAAGTCGAAGACGATGGTGTGCTTGCCGGCTGTCAGCTCGGGCCCCTCCCATGTCGTGCGCTTGAGATCGAGAAGGTTGTAGAGAAACACCGCCTTGCCGCGGCCGACACCAAATTCACCTTTGCTGAGGAACAGGCCATAGCCGCCGAAACGCCCGCCTTGGGTGACAATCATGCCCTCTGCGCCGCCGTCAGGGATCTCGACCTCGGCAGTGATGGTGTAGGATTTGTTCTTGATGTCCGGAGCAGCGGCGCTCGGGACACCAGTAAGTTCGCCGGCGTACTCGAAGACCGTCCGACCCGCCGTGAGGCTTGGGCGCGGCGTGTTCCAGCGTGCAAGCGTCGTATTGTCGAGCGGTAGCACGTTGTACTTCTTGGCCTCGGCGTAGAAGAGGTCCTGCATCTGTTTGAGCTTCTCCGGCATCTTGGCAGCCAGATCGTTGAACTGGGTGGGATCTTCCTGGACGTTGTAGAGCTCCCAATTGTACCGCTGATCACATCGGGAGGTGTCTTGGTGCTGAGTTCCCACGGGAGAGTTACCGGCGTCGTCGCCGCCACCCAGCCGTCGTGATAGATCGCGCGATTGCCAAGCATCTCGAAGTATTGCGTGGTGTGCCGGGTCTTGGCGTTGGCGTTCGCCTTGTCCCACGTGTAGGCCATGCTCACGCCTTCAATGGGAATCTGTTTGATCCCGTTGATCGTGTCGGGTTGCTCAATGCCGACCGCTTCGAGAATGGTCGGCACGATGTCGATGACGTGGCAGAACTGCCTGCGGACGCCTCCCTTGTCAGTGATGTGGCCCGGCCATGACATGACTACGCCTTGAGCCGTTCCACCGAAGTGTGAGGGCACCTGCTTCACCCACTTGAACGGCGTGTCCATCGCCCATGCCCAGCCTGCTGCAAAATGCGGGAATGTCCGTTCCGATCCCCAGAACGGGTACCAGAGAAACTGATCCTTCACCGGCACGGGTACGCCGTTGAAAGTGGTGAACTCGTTTGGCGTTCCGTTGACCATGCCTTCGGCGCTCGCGCCATTGTCGCCACCGATATAGATGATCAATGTGTTGTCGAGTTCGCCCAGGTCTTCGACCGCTTGGATAACGCGGCCAATCTCATGGTCCGCATAAGCGAGATATGCTCCATAAACGTCCGCTTGCTTGATGAAGAGCTTCTTCTCTTCCCAACTCAGAGAGTCCCACTGCGGCAGACCTTCCGGCCAAGACGTCAGTTTCGCATTCTCGGGCATAATGCCGAGCCGCTTCTGATTGGCGAAGATCTTTTCGCGAACTTTGTTCCAGCCCTCATCGAATAGGTGCATGTCGCTGATCTTCTTGACCCACTCGGGCGTCGGATGATGCGGCGCGTGCGTGGCACCCGGGACGTAGTAGACAAACCATGGCTTGCCGGGAGCGATCTCTTTGAGTTGCTTGATGTACTGGATGGCCTCATCCGCCATCGCCGTTTCCAGGTTCCAGCCGGGATTATCGAGGAAGGGATAGATGGCGGTTGTATTGCGGAAGAGGTTTGGTTGCCATTGGCTCGCGTCACCACCAACGAAGCCATAGAAATAATCGAAGCCCATTCCGTTGGGCCATTGATCGAACGGTCCGGCCTGGCTCGACTGATAGAAGGGCGTGTTGTGGTCTTTGCCGAACCACGAGGTCGCATAACCGTTGGCCTTCAAGATCGTGCCAATCGTGCCTTTCTCAATCGGAATGATCGAGTCGTAACCCGGGAAGCCGGTCGCTATTTCGCCGACCACACCGAAACCTACCGAGTGATGGTTGCGGCCTGTGATAATTGCTGCTCGCGTCGGCGAGCACAGCGACGTCGAATGGAAATTCGTGTAACGCAGGCCATCCCGCGCGATGCGATCCATCGTAGGCGTGGGTATCACGCCGCCAAACGTGCTAGGCGCACCGAAACCTTGGTCATCCGTCATGATGAGCAAAACGTTCGGCGCACCCTTCGGCGGTACGACCCGCGGTGCCCACCAAGGAGTCGACTCCGAGGCCTTCTCCCTGATCACGCCACCGAATTTTGGGTCGGGAGGTGGAAGCTGTTTCCCCGTAATTGTAGTTGTCGCGGTCGGTGAGCCCGGCACACCTGTTACCTGCTGAGCATCTGTCGCAACACAGCCAAGAACAAGAAGTGCTGCTACCGAAACAAAGATGCGTCCGAATTTCATGGCATGCTCCTGTACAAGCTGTGCATTCGAAAAAAGGGTTTTTTGGAATTACAGAAGCGTGAACCCAATGACCGGATCACGCCTTGACTCATATCAAATCGTGTTGCGCGAAGGCATATCGTCTACCGAGCACTGTTTATTTGAATTTTTATTCCTTAGTGCCTGAGGGCAGCGATGTCCGCTTTGGCCAGAAGCGGACATTCGAACGCCTATTCAATGACCTCGTCGGCTCGGGCGAGCAGCGAAGGGGGCATGGTGAGACCGAGCGCCTTTGCTGTCTTCAGGTTTATGACCAGCTCGTATTTGCTTGGCGCTTGCACCGGCAGATCAGCCGGTTTCTCGCCGCGTAAGATGCGATCGACGTAGCCTGCCGCTCGTCGATATTGGTCATCGAAATTCGGCCCATAGGAGATCAATCCTCCGGCAGCAACAAAAGCGCGTTGAATGTATACCGCGGGCAGTTTGCTGCGGGCAGCGCTTGCAATAATCAGTTTAATGTTGGTTGCCCCTACCCCACTCGCCGCCACGATGATTCCGCCATTTGCCGAGTGTGCGAAGCTTGCGATGGCGCGTTCAATCTGATTTGGCTCGCGGAGATCGATCGGGCTGACTTCAATGCCGACCGACGGCGCCGCGGCTTGAATGACGGCGAACTGCCCGATTCCGTGAGCGAAACCAGGATCGCGAAGAACGGCCACGTGTGTCACGTTCGGGGCAATCTCCCTGAACAGTTCCAGCCACTTTCCACACAGATTGTACTCAAACATGACGAAGCCGGTGGCGTTGCCGCCCGGCCGCGACAGACGTTCAACGTATCCGGCGCCGACAGGATCCGGGACGATGGCAAAGACGATAGGAATCGTACGAGTGGCTTTCAGCATCACCTCGGCGCCTGTGCCGCCGCCTGCCACAATGACGTCCGGGGCAAGTGCCACCAATTCTTCGGCATATTTGCGCAGTTCGACGCTATCGCCGCCACTCCAGCGAGCGACGATCTGAACATTGCGTCCGTCCGTCCATCCCGACTGCTCAAACGCTCGCAAAAATGCCGTGTAGCGTGCCTGAGCGCTGGGCGTGTCTTTTGCTACCGGCTCCAGGACAGCGACACGAGGCAAGCGCTCGCGCTGCTGTGCGCGCGCTGCAAGCGGCCATGTCGCCGCCGCGCTACCTAATATCCTGATGAAGTCGCGCCGCCTCATCTCGCCCCCGAGGCCTGGACGGCGCATCGTAGCAACTTTGGCGCCCACTCAGGAAGTGGTTAGGCAGGAGCTCCAACATGTCCGCTTTGGGTCATAAGCGGACGTGAAGGACCGTCAAAGTCATGTTCGCTTTACCATCGAAAGCGGACATTCATCGTTTCGTGCATTGTAGCGCTCTCAGCTCAGCTCATCCGTCACCGAGATGGCGCGCATGATGCATTGAGAGTAGCTCGAAACATGTCAAACCTTTGCACTTGCACCCGACACGCCGTAGACGGATCAAGGGCGAAGTTGATGACGTCACCGGCGCCCGCCGAATGTTGTTTCCCATTGATATTGACGTTGACACGCTCATTCGTCGGAGAGCCAACTAACCCCACTGTCAAGCGGCCCTCAGCGAGGATCATGGATTGGTTCGGGCTGAAATTGTACGTGTTCCGAGAGGGAGTGATCGCATCTAAGGCGGCTTGAGCCATCTCAAGCTTCGCTTGGAGCGCTGCTAGCTGCGAAGTTTGATCCGCAAGCCGAGCGTTGAGTTCGCGAACTTGCGAACGTGATTGCAGGACCAGATTTCTGCTGTCGGTGATATCCTGATTATCTACCCAACCTCGGTAGATGAAGGCCACAAACGCCCCGACGACCATAAGCGTTACGCTCAAAACTATGCCTGGCGCACCGATAAGTCGGGCGAATCTTCGGAAGAAATTCACTGACGGTCCCCCACCTTCGGCCGCTTGCGGATTTGTCGTTTCTTTATACGAGCACCAACTTTAAGAAGCTATCGCGTGAAAATCCACAGGTAGCCAAGGGCCATTAGCGGAAGTTTGAGTTAAGAGAGGGAGTTCGGCTTCTTCGCTGACAGCGCCCCAAGCCCGTTAATGTGCTTTGGGCGGAATAACTGTCGGAGCGGCCCAATCTTTCGGAAGAATCTCCAAGAACAATATGCGAAGCGGTTGGCTGCTTCTGTTCTCAGCAGTATGGGCTAGGTTCCCCGTTTCGAAAAAATAGTCGCCAGCTCTGTAGATCGTCGCCTGACCTCCTTCAGTGAATGTGACCTCACCGAAAAGAACATGTCGGATCCCGGGGCCAACGTGGTGATGCACTCCGAGATAGCCTCCCGGGGCAAACGTCACTTCGGTGGCGCGCAATTTATACTTGCCGTTAAGTTCGGTCAGGTGGCCGAAGATAGTCTCCTCGAGCTTGATCACTGATGTGATTCCCCGCACATCCACCTTTTCTTGAGCCGCCAAGCGATCAGCTCCGCCAAGAAAAGCCAAGATCAGCAATACCAAGCGAACCATCTTTGTCTCCATAATTGCCGACGGGGTCATTGCGGACATGAAGATACATCGGATCGATGTTCGCTTTTACCCCCAAAAGCGGACATTGGACACGCTGTTTTGGGCGTCCGCTATCGTTAACGAAGGCTGCGCAGCTCTTCGAGCTTTTCACATTTATCTTAACGAGTGAGTTTCGTTGCGGCCGGCATAAACCGCCTGCATTGTCATCGCAGGTGAAGAGGTGCAACGCGCATGATCAAGGAAATTGCACAACGGATTTTCGGCACCGCGGTTGTCTTTCTGTGGATTGTCGTTGTTTCAGCGACGTTCGGCATTATTTTGGGGTCAGCAGTAAATGCGATTACGTGGTGAAAGCACCGCAGCATCGATGGACCCCGTCCCCAGTCAATAGAAATAAAAAAGTCCGCTAGCGTCCAATAGCGGACATTCGCTTTAAATTTTATCACACAAGGTGAGAACATTTTAATTCGCAAAGAGCCACGATGCGAAAGCGTTTCGTCTTGCAGCGAACTGCGCTCGTACTAGAGAAATGGGCATCACATGCGAGTTGACACCATCGACCTCTTCAGCCTGATCAATATTCTTGCGCTGGGCGCTGTGCTGTTGACGTGTGGGCCTTTGCCGTAGGCGCTGTTGCACTATCGCTTCGCATGGATGTTCGTCATGCACACAGGAAAGCGAATCTTGATTGCCGATGATTCGAAGACGATGACGAACATCATCTTTCGGATTTTGAAGGATGCAAACTACGCTGACATCGACGTGGTTCATGACGCCGGCAGTGCACTCGCAGCGCTGCATCGAAAGGAATACAATCTTGTCATAACCGATTGCCAAATGCAGCCAATCAGCGGGCCAGAGCTGATAAAACTGATCCGGGCAGATGCTCGGTTATCGAAGGTTCGAATAATCCTCGTCACCGGCCTTCATGACTCAGACGACTTGTTGTTCGATGGGGCAGATGGCCACCTCAAGAAGCCATTTGAGCCGCAAACCCTTGCGCAAAAAGTAGAAGACGTACTGTCTACGGCCGCTCTGCTGGCCTGAGTAAACGGATTTCCCCAAACAAAGATGTCCGCTTTGGACCAGATCGCGTCAGTGCGTTAGCACGATGAAATCTGTATCTCTGCCGGTCTCATGACTAATGCCGTGGTCGGATATGATTAGCGACGACCCGGGCGTCCATAATTCAGAAATTCGATCAATCACATCTTGTGCTATTTCCATGCGTTCCAAGGCGGCGTTTGCCTTGTCCGGCATGGGTGATCCTTTGTGCAACTTTGGTGGATTCCCTTGACTGAGAGAAGACTTCTGGGGGATCGACACGACGGTCCAGCGCATTGCCGCGCCCTCGTTCTGAAATTCCATTGCAGTAAAAACGTGCGTTCCCATCGGTTCCGATACATTTCGGATCGTGATCGGGACATCAAACAGGGGCGTGAAGCCCCTTCGCACGAACAGCTTACTCAATTGGCGGCTCACAAAAACAGAGATTGGTACCACCTTCTGAGCCCTGACTCCCGCGGAAGCCGGCTCTGAGGTTTTCGTGCCCTCGTCATTGTTCGATATTAGCGGGGCATGCGTTGTCGTGCCTGTAACATTGTCATTACTTGCGAGTGTCGCAGTGCCAGCTTCCGGCGAAGCGGACGCAACTTTTGGCTTCGGTACAAAAAGTTGCGGGTTGGCTATTTCGACGGGTTGAATATCCTCCTGCGCGATAATCACGCGCGTGCCCCGCTTTGTAAGATGCCAAAGTCGAATGGCAAAGTCCTTTGTCAAGCGGATGCAGCCATGTGAGGCCGGATAGCCAGGCAAATCACCCGCATGCAGCGCTATACCCGACCAGGTTATGCGCTGCATGTAGGGCATGGGCGCATCACTATAAATGTTTGAGCGGTGCCATTTTTGCTTACCGATTACGCTGAAGACGCCGAGAGGCGTTGGATGACGCTCAACACCCGTCGATACCGAAGAACGTGCGATCAGTGACCCATTTTCGTAGACCGAGATCCGCTGATCCGCGATCGAGATGATAATCTGAAGGGGACCCTTGGAAGCGTCTTGAGACTGAGGCTTCTTCGCTAAATCAGATTTTGTGTGCCTGTGTTGATGCTTGTGCCGGAAATGGTGATCACCCCACCAAAATCTGAACTGGGGCCAAAACGGGGATCGGGCATGGGCGGGCGTCCCTGCCGAAAGTATACAAACGGCAAGCGCTGCCATTAACAGGGAGCGGATAAATCTGATGATGCGTCGGAGAATTACTGCAGACATCCAACGCTCACAACTGGGGTTCACTTTCGATTTGATGACGGCGATGGCTTTTTCAATCCGGCGAGTCGCGCCTTAGCGGCGCCGCGTTTATCGGCATATTCTTTGCCATCAATCGGCGCAACATGTGGTGGATCCTTGTCGAGATACGGACGACCAATCCCAAGCTCCTTTTCGTGCGCATCGATCCACTTCCACAGGACTTCACTCGACGCACATCTCTCCGCCCGTGTCTCGCCCTTCAGGCTCACAAGATCGGCTGCAAGCCCATGGCCATAGCCGCCGCGGCGGCTCCCGCCATGGTACGAGTTGTCCGACGCAGCCTTGTTGCCATTGGCGAGATCTTGCCGGTAATTGTCGCGAAATCCACTGGTTATGCCTGGCGCAAATCCGGCTTGTTCCATAGCGCGAAGCGCATCATGGAGCTTTCGTTTGAAGGCCCGATTCATGCCTCCGATCACGTAGTCCTTCAACGACATGCCGGCTTTCTGCGCGGCTATCGGATCCTTCCACGTGAAGTCCTGGGTGACGTACTTCGTCAGAGTTTTGACGACGGTCCGCGTCTTGCCCTTGATCTTGACCTTCGCCTTGATCCGCTCCTCCACCTTGACGGTGTCGACCTTCGGTGTCCGCTCATACAGCGACCAAAGGTATTGGTCGATGCAGGCGTCCGGCTCCGGGCACGCATGAAGAGCTTCGGAGCTTACGGCCGGCCCGACGGCATTCTGCACCGGATCAGTCGGACTTACCGCCGCCAACTGCATAGATGGCGTGGCGGGCGGCATCGGTCGAGAGTCGGCCAAAGCCGCGCTGCTCCCCATGTCGGCGACTTTGACCGAGCCAGTGGCTTCCTTGGCTTCGCTTCGCTCCGGATCAGGCGCGCTAAGCGACGGGATTCGCACGGATGGCGCGGTGGGTAGCGGTATTGGACGACGGTCGGACAAAGCGCTGTCACTGCCTATATCGGCGAGGGAGACACCGTCCTTGCCCAGTGTGATTGCTTGAGGTGCGTCGACGTGCTCGGCGCGAGCGATCGCAGACGTTTCCCGAGCTACCTCCATCAGCGCGCCGGTGCTCTCGATGCCGGGCGAACCGAGGCCAGCGAGCCCGACAGCGGCCCAACCGGCGAGAACGACCGCCGCGCACAACGCCGCTAGTACAGCAAATCGCTGCTGGCTCTTCACCCCTCCTCCTCCGTCCCGTAGAAGACTAGACGCGAACCAGTGACAACGGCAGCCTCAAAAAAGGTCACGCAGCAAAGAAGAACTGTAGGCCGTGATCTTTCTCAAATGTGTTGCCGAAATACAACTTGGGTCTGCGATAATGGTTAAATCGCTGGGCCTGTCCTTCCCAAAAAGATTGGCGGGAATCAGGCGAACCGGCCTGTAGCGGCGGCATGATCTCAGCGTCCCTCCCGTGAGGGCAAT
>Ga0075434_100007275_pt1 | contig 10239 bp, 10 predicted proteins | sample RhiMethybrSRZTD3_FD_75298 | JGI IMG/M metagenome (GOLD analysis project Ga0075434, IMG submission 75298) | Populus rhizosphere microbial communities from Tennessee, USA - Rhizosphere MetaG P. TD hybrid SRZTD3 | ecosystem: Host-associated > Plants > Roots > Rhizosphere > Soil | place: USA...
TGGCGATGGCGTCGGGGCGACACCGAGTCCGAATCCGTTGGCGGCCGTGGGTATCGTGGACGTGAGTGCCTGGATCTGCGGTATCACCGGAACTGGCGACGGGGCCGAGAGACTTATCAGCGGAATGGAAGCGAAGTCCGCAGTTCTAAAATTCAACGCAAGTATCGAAACGGGAATTTCCGATGACACGATAAGTAACAGTGGCGTCGAAAATGCGCCAGGTTCGGCGGAGAACAATTCATCCAGAAATCTTGAGAACTGCGAGAAAGGCCCGAGCGGAATCGCTGTATTCAATACAACGGCGCCCAGGTTGTCGGTCAGAACAAGGTTCACAGCTCCCGTGCCGCTTGACGGATTCGCGATCGCAATCGCCGTTGTGTTCCCGCCGAGGGGTCCGACTGGCACCAGCATGGATGCTGTCGTGATCAATGCAGAGGGAGCGATAATCGCGTGTTCGACGCCTGAAGCTGTTGTATTGATCAGGCTTTCGGTTGCGACCAGCCCCGCAATATTTCCCGAAACCAGCGTTGTTATGGCGAATCCCGATCGAACAGTTGTTCCCTGGGCGAAAGCGGCCAGTAAGTTTCCTGAGATCCACAGCGCGAAAATAATGCGAAGGGCTAAACGCACAACTTACCTCGCTGGCAGAAGCTCTATCCATTCGAACCTGCAACCGCGAGTCCAACGCTTCTTTAACGTTGCTGATAGCGGTGAGATGTAGGCATCGTGCGGACACGTCAGCGAAAAAGTGTTCGGCGACATCCGCACTTGTACGGATGCACCGCAATGTTTCGCAGTTCATATAGTTTTTAAATGAGGAGGATGCACCGGTGAAATTTCGGGCATCCGTCGGGCGCAGGCTGTTTGTAATGGTCGTCTGTGAGATCGGTATTGCAGCCTTGCTCGTCTGGACTGCTTTGAAGAGCAGTCGCACGTGGATGTTCACGGTCGCCATCATCGGAGCGGCTCTTGTACTGTTGCTTGGGCTGCACGTCCGTAATGCGATCGCTATCCGAATTCATTCTCTTGTCGAGAATGTGCGGTGCTTTCAGGAATCCGGTGTATACGCAAGGATCGCTGATCCTGGAAGGGACGACATTGCGGTGTTATCGAACGCGCTCGATGTGGGATTGTATGCCATCGCCTCACGTGAAAAGGAGCGTGAACAGTTCCTTTCCGTGGCAGCGCATGAATTGCGGACGCCGGTTACGTCGATTCGTGGATTCACGTCCATGCTCTTGAATCGCCCGATGACGCCATCGGAGACTCGCCGGGCGCTGGAAACAATCAACAGGCAATCGTGGAGACTGGGCCGGCTGATGGAAGCGCTCTTCCTCGCAATGCAGGCGCGGTCCGGAGGACTGCACTTTGATCCGAAGCCCTTCAATATGTCTCTGCTTGTTCAACGCGTGCTGAAGGAGATGGAGCCCTTCATGACGGGTAAATCGTTTTGCAAGGATGTGCAACAGAACGTCTCGGTTATCGGGGACGAAGCGCTTCTGGAACACGCGCTGTGGAGTCTATTTGCGTGTGCAACGGCGCTTTCGAGCGAAAATGAACCCATCCGCGTGTCCTTCGGCGTGGATCAGTGGGCAAGTTTGAAAGTCGACCTGAAGAAGACGGACCTTCCCATACCAGAAATACAAGAGCTCTTCCTTCCATCCCGGTCGGTTGAATACAGAGTCGGCATGGGCAATCGCGTTCGGATTGGGCTTTATCTCTGCAGGGAAATTGTGCGGGTTCATAACGGCCATTTGGAAGCACATCAGGTTTCCGACAAACGACCGGAGTTTCTGCTCGAGCTGCCGAGGTAAGCTCCCGTCATTCATATGCTTTCTTAAATTGAAAGCGGCCATCCGGGCGCACATAGCGCGTGAGGAGATTTTTGGGTATGACACAACACTCACGGCGGATTCAGCGCGATCGATACGTGCGCATGATATTCCGGCAGCTGCCTGGCGCTCTTTGGACGACGGACTGCGCTCTGTGCCTGACCTATGTGGCAGGCCGCCTTGCTACAAAAGTAGGTCCAACGGCAAAACGCGGTATGTCCGTCTTCGATGTGCTCGAAACACGTGACCCGACGCATCCAATCATTGCGTATCACCGTGCTGCCCTGGCTGGGGAATCGCAATCCTTTGAATACGAATTCCATGGACGCTGGTATGCGTTATTCCTCGAGCAACTCACAGATCGAGGTAATGTTGCAGGCTGCATCGGAGCGGCGTTCGATATAACGGAACATCGTGCCATTCGAGAAAACCTCGCCCGCAGCCAGGCGCTTTTGGCGCAAGCGCAGCGTCTCGCGCACGTCGGGAGCTTCGAATGGGATGTAAAGTCCAACGTTGTCAGATGGTCTGACGAACTCTTACGCATCCATGGGCTTGAGCCCGATCAATTCCACGGTACGTATGAGGCATTCCTCGAGCGGGTCCACCCGGGGGACCTCGAGGCGACAAGAAACACAGTTCTTGATGCGGTCCGAAAGGCAACACCGTTTGCTTACGAGCATCGCATTGTCCGGCCCGACGGCACCGTCCGTCTGCTTCACTCGCGCGGCGACGTTCTGAAAGACCACGATGACCGGCAAGTGATCGCGGGTTGTTGTTGGGACGTCACCGAACTGAACGAAGCTATCGACGGTTTGAGACGGGCGAGGTCGCTGCTCGCGGCGACGGTCGAATCCACGGCCGACGGACTTCTGGTGGTGGACATGACCGGCAGGGTCACGATATACAACCGGCGATTTCGTTCGTTATGGCGTATACCGGCAGATCTCGCGAGAGAGAACGATGACGAAAAATTGCTGGCATATGTCTGCGACCAGCTCGAGGATTCTGAACACTTCATGTCCAGCACAAGGGAACTCTACAGCCATCCAGACCGGGAGAGCTTCGATATCCTGCATTTTAAAGACGGCAGAGTATTTGAACGTTACTCGAAGCCTCAGCGGATCGGGGATTCCATTGTCGGACGCGTCTGGAGTTTCAGAGACGTCACTGAACGCGAGAAACTCTTCCGGCGAGCAGTGTTTTTGGCCGACGCGACACGACTACTCAGCTCGCTTGACATCGAGCCCGCACTCGACAGTGTCGCTCACCTCGCAGTTCCGTACCTTGGCGACGGCTGCGCCATCGACCTGCTCGGACACGGACAACCCCGTCGTCTGCTCGTCGTATCACGCGAAGGGTCCGAATCGTTCAGCCCGGAGCTTCACAGCGCCGTAATGGCAGGACATTCGACGATCTATTGGATGGGAACGCGATCTTGCATGGCCGTACCCCTTGTGGTGCGAGGCGACGTCGTAGGAGCCATGACTTTTATTGGCCCGCATAAACGCCGTTACACAGAGCAGGATCTTGAATTCGTTGAAACGCTGGCACGCAGGGCGGCGCTGGCCGTTGAAAATGCGCGTCTGTACAGGGGCGTACAAGAAGCTGTCCACGCCCGTGATGAATTCCTCGCTATCGCTGCTCATGAAATCCGAGGGCCGATTACATCCGTCCACATGGCAGTTCAGGGACTCCAGAAAGGAAAGGTGCCAGCCGTCGCAGCATCGAAGATACTGGGCATCATCGAACGTGAAGATCGCCGCCTTGCAAGATTCGTGGACGAATTGCTGGACCTCGGCAGAATTCAAACCGGCCAGATCTATTTCAACTTTGAAGAAGTAGACCTCGCCGAGGTCGTTCGTGAAGCGATAACCAGCATGGGCAGCGAACTTGCAAGGAGCGAGTCGGCGCTTTCGGTTGTGGCCTCGGGCCGCCCGGTCGGGCAATGGGACAGGTTCAGGCTCAGCCAGGTGGTAACAAACCTGTTAGCGAACGCGATCAAATTTGGTCAGGGAAAACCCATCGACATCCATGTGAAAGAACACCACGGTGTTACCACACTCGAGGTCCAGGATCGCGGAATCGGAATTCCACCTGAAATGGTAGAACAAATCTTCAAGCCATTCGAACGTGCGGTTTCCGCGCGAAATTACGGCGGGCTCGGGTTGGGCCTGTTCATCGTTAACACGATTGTGGGAGCCTTCGGCGGAACTATACGGGTGGAAAGTCAGTTAGATATTGGCTCGACATTCACCATTGAGCTTCGAAACGCGAGGAACTCGTGACGCAGAGCGCCTCAATTCTGGTCGTTGATGACGACCACGACATTCGCGAGATCCTTAAATTCATTCTCGAAGCCCACGATTATCATGTCGATGTCGCTAGCGATGGAATGGATGCCTGGAAGTTGCTCAGTGACGGCAATCGGCCCGGCCTAATCCTTCTCGATTTGATGATGCCGCGCATGGACGGTGAGCAATTCTTGAAGAAGCTCCGCTCAAGCCCGTTCGCGGCTATACCTGTAGTCATACTGTCCGGTAACAGTTCCGCACGAGAAAAGGCGCGCGACCTTGATGCGAAATGCTGCCTGATGAAACCGGTCGAGTTCGAGGAACTATTGGATACCGTCAAACACTTCATGCCCGGTCAATGGAGGAAGAGTGATGTGGCGTGAAAGGATATCGAACCCGCAATAACCACGCGAACTCTCCGAACTATTACGGATTCTCTGTCGCTCGTCCCCCCACAATCCTCAATGAACATGAACCGGCGAACGTTCCTGAGGTTGCCGACGCTCTTACCTCTGGGTGCCTTCTACCCGGCCACCTTGTCCGAGGAACATCATTTTCAATTCGAAGGTGTCGTTGGAACGTCGATGGATCTAGTGGTGTGGGCCTCAAGTTCGCGCGCCGCTAAGTATGTCTGCCAGACAATCCTTGAAGAAATCGATCGACTTGTCTCGATTCTCAACGTTCGAGATTCAACAAGCGAGATCTCCCTCCTGGAGGCGAACCCCGAACGCAGCGTCTCTCGCGAACTAACCGAAGTTCTCGGTGCCTATGAATATTGGGAACACCGTACGAACGGGGTCTTTTCGATTCGTCCGGGCGGCGCGAATGCGCCGCGAAACGTGGATGCGTTGGGCAAAGCGTACATTATCGATGAAGCGTCAAAGGCTGCGTTGAAAGCATGGCCGTCGATCGATAGGTTAATGCTCAATATCGGCGGCGACGTCGTCGTGTCGGGCGGCTCCTGCAAAATCGCGATCGCTGATCCGAACGCGTGGTATGACAATGCTCCGCCGATCGCGACGATCACTCTTCGGAATGCGGCGGTCGCCACAAGCGGCACATACGCGCGTGGAACTCACCTCACCGATGCACGGACAGGAGAATCGCTGAGCGCTGCCACAGCAGCAACGGTTGTGGCATCCGACGCAATCACTGCAAATGCTCTGGCCACCACGCTGTGCCTGGCCAACGCAGACGAAGGCCTTCGACTTGTCGAGGCGACGCCGGGCGCCGAAGCGCTTCGAATCACGCCGGGTGTTTTGCAACGCACGTCGGGTTTTCCGCTTCTGGAACGGCCCCTCTTCGCTCAAACGCCTGTGACTACAAACTGGCCGCCGGGTTATCACCTCACAGTGACTCTTCCGCTCAGAGCAGGCCGTTCCAAAAAGCGTCCGTATGTGGCCGTGTGGGTCGAAGATTCTTCGGGCAAGCTTGTTCGGATCCTGGCGGTCTGGGGCAATAAGTATAAGTATTACCCCGATCTCTCGACCGCATGGAGCTTCCTCAAGCGGAGCGATGGTCAGCTTCGATCCGTCACGCGCGCCACGAGACCCGCAGGGAAATATGAACTGGAATGGGATGGTCTGGACTCCGAACGGCGGCCGGTACCCTTAGGGGTTTACCGCATCACGGTCGAAACCAACCAGGAGAATGGAAGTTACGCGAAGCAGGCCGGCATGATTAGTCTTGGCGACGCTCTAGCGACCATTACATTGCCGGCGACCACGAACTTCGACGAGGTTTTAGTTCGGTACGGTCCCAGGTAGATCCATGAAGCATGTCGTTCGCGTCGTTGCGCACTGGGCACTGCTGGCACATGTCTATATTTCGATGGCGGGATTCACGCTCGCTTTTCTGTTTGGAGTGACCGGACTGACATTGAATCACCAGGAGTTCGGTTTTGCTGAGCCGCAACTCTCAAGGTCCGTGATCAAGTTGGACAAAGCTCTCGTCGATAGCCCGGATCAGTCCACTCTCGAACAGTGCCTCCGCCAAGAGTTGGGAATACGCTCGCGCGCTACGGACTATCACGAGGATGAGAACCAGATCGAGATGACGTTTGCTGTCCCCGGCGCTCGAACCGTGGTGACGATCGACCGAGCCGATGGCAAAGGCGAAGTGGAAAACGAGAGCCGCGGGTTCCTCGGCAAGCTCGACGATCTTCATAAGGGCCTGGATGCGGGCAAGGTCTGGTACTCGACGATCGATGTTGCGGCCTTACTACTCATCGTGAGTTCGCTCACGGGCATCGTAACGATGCTGGCTCTTCGCGCACGACGCCGTTCGGGTTTCACTGTCTGCGCGCTCGGCGTGTTAACCGTGATTTTGATTTACGTGATCTGTGTACCCAGATAACGGAATAAACGGAGAACCACAAAATGAAACATGCTCTTCGGGGACTGCTCCTGGCCCTTGGTCTGTTGTCTGCTGACGTCTTCGGCCAGGATAGGGTCGACCGCTATTTCGTCACCTACGACCATTACATGGAGGAGCCGGATACTCTGGAGATTAGTTGGGCTCCAGTTCTCGGGCGTGCGGGAGGCATCAACACTTTTCTCGGCAATTTAAATGAATTCGAATACGGAGCGACGAAATGGTGGACGTCAGAATTTTATTTGGATTGGCAACATACACGGCATGAAGGCAGCGTGTTCACTGGTTGGCGTTTTGAAAATCGCTTCCGGCCTTTTTTAGAGACGCGCCGGGTCAATCCAGTACTGTACGTTGAATACGAGCACCTCAATGGCGCAGATAAGACGCTCAAGGAGATTGTTGGGTTCGACAGTAAAGAGGATCTGGCAGTGCCTAATAGTGAGGCACGCCACGAACACGAACGAGAAATCGAGACAAAGCTGATCCTCTCCAGCGACATTGGACAATGGAATCTCGCCGAGAATTTCCTTGGAGTAAAGAACGTGCATGGGGGCCAGTGGGAGTTCGGTTACGCAGTAGGCGTGAGCCGTCCGTTAAAGGCGCCAGTGGGAAATCGATGCACGTTTTGTGCCGAAAAGTTTGCCGCTGGACTTGAATTGTACGGTGGCCTCGGGACATGGAGTAAGTTCACGTTAAGAGGCACATCACAGTATGTTGCACCGTTGCTTGTGTGGAGCTTACCCAGCGAGACGACAATTCGCGTGTCTCCTGGATGGGGCTTAACTGATCAGAGTGTCACGACACTGTTCCGATTCGGTGTGGCGCAGGAAATAGACGGCATTGGCCGTAAGATCGGAAAAATATTTCGCCGATAGGAAATCCGAATCACTTGTCCTCAATCTTCCTCTAGTAAAACTCCCACTGAGTCCATCAAAAATTTCTGATGTTGGTTTCGCAGCGGGGAACCGCGGATCCTTTCGTGGAACACGCCGTCTCATACTGTGTAGCCAAGAGACTCTTGCAATTTTTTAGGAGGCTAGTATGTATCTTTTGTCCAAACGTGGTACCTCGATGTTGGCGATTGTGCTGACACTCACCTTGTTGGGCTTCGGGGTGCCCGCTTTGCAGGCCAAGCATCACAATAAGAGCACTGTCCAGACCTCACAATCAACTTGTCCCTCACAGTGCCCAGCGCCTGTTGTCCGGGAGAAGCCAGCTCCGCCGCCGCCGCAATGCTGTCCGGCGCCGGTCCTGCAGAAACCAAGTCCGCCGCAGGCGGTAACCTGCTGCCCGGTAGATCCGAAAGAAGTGAAGAAAGCGGAGAAGGCAGCCGAGCACGCTCAGCATGAAGCGGCTGAGGCATGCAGGAGACAACAGAAAGAAGCAGCGAAGGCTCAGGAGAGAATCGATAAAGCAGCAGCGAAAAGCGAACACGAAGTAGGAGAGGCGAACGCTAAACTGGAAACGCGCCGTGCGGAATGGGCGCAGGCGAACGAGGAATACGCCGCCCTGACTCAGCAACAGCAACCTCAGGAAAGCGTCGCCGAAGTGAAAGAGACTGAGATTGAGATTGAACAAGCTAAACCGACGCCGGTAGAACCGACTCCACAGGCGGAAGTCATGCCTGAACCGACACCAGCACCGGCACCGGCACCGGAATCAACGGTAGCGCAGGCGGAGCCGGCACCGACACCGACACCAGCACCTGTACAGGAATCTACTACACCGAAAGAACTGCCCAAGACGGCAAGCGACCTGAACCTGCTGGGGCTGATCGGATTGCTTTCGACCATGACGGGCTACCTGACCCGGTACTTCCGCAGTTAAGCCAGGTGTTCTGCGGTCCGGGCGGATCGAGGCAGTCATGCCTCGAGACGTCCGGATCTCCTACGATGCGAGTCGCTGCAGTTGTTCGATTCGCATTCTTAGCGCGCGAGCGAAACAGTCCACGTCTTCCGCACTTGCGCCGCTTGCGTTCAGACCGTCATTAATCTGCTCATCCGTGACCTGGCCAAGATACTGCAGTAGCCATCGTACATCTTCGACGGTGATATCGGACCTAACGTCCTTTTCATTCTTTCCCTTGAAACCCCATCGCAAGAAGCCGTCCCCGCCTACCGTGACGAAATGCGAAGTTTCTTTTGTAAATCCCTTGCAATCCCATTTCGAGCGGCTAAACCTGCCACCCCACTTACCTAGCGAGGCTCCCCAGTCGTCGTCTGCGTAAAAGTAACGGAGACCATCGGCGCTGTTGTCTTCGAAAATCGATAAATTCGGGTCCTTCGAATCCCAATTGGAAACGAGCAGCACCAGAATCTTGAGACCTTGAAACTCGTGTGTACCCACGAAGGGATTCTTCGTCCACTTCCAGTGTTGTCCCTCCTGGTACTGCGGCCAATCGCTACGCAATTGAAAGCGTGCATTCACAAACGAGCCGTCTTTAGCCACTCGGGACTCCGCGCGTCTTAGACCGTGCACACCATAAATTTCCCCCTGGGGCAGAAAATATTCGGGTTGCGCAAAGTAACCGCATGCCCAGACCAGCCGGGTACAGAACGTACTGGGGCTTGCTTCCTCACCCCACTTGATGTTCCATTTCATTCCGCGACTATCCGTCACATTTATTTTGGGGTTCGTTCCGGACAAGTCCTCGTCGACGAACTGGAATGGAGGTTGGGGTTGGCGATCGCTGCCGCCAGTTCCGTATTGGAAGTCGAGGGAGGCCACGTCACCAGGATCCATCCACAAGATGTTCTGGCCTGCCGTCAGTTCTCCCTGACGACTCTGCTCCGCGTCGGCGTGAAGACCAAGAGCAATCAACATCACCACAAGAGTGAGCTGCCGGGTGGGTGTGTGCATCGCTGGTGAAATCCTGGTTTTTGCGCCGCGAATTGCGCAGATTACGTAAAGGGATCGGCGTAACTCGCGGCTAAGATCTCAGATTACGCTGCAGGAATCTTGATTTCCTGTCCGGCCTCGATGCGGTTGGGGTCCTTCAATTTGTCTTTGTTGGCATTGAAGATTCGCATGTAGTCGTTGGGATTCCCATAGAACTGCTTGCTGATCTTCGACAAGGTATCTCCCGGTTTCACAGTGTAGGTCTGAGGGCCGGAGGCTTGGGCTTTGGGGCGAGTCCCGGCTGAAGCGAGCGATGGGTCGACCGGAAAATCCGCCATGATGTCATCGAGCTTTGGATTGATCCGCTTGATTTCATCCCAGACTTTGTTTGCCGCTTCAATTGATGGCGCACTGCCCTTGATGAACAGCTTGCCGTCCTGCTGATGCAGGTTTGCGACTCGGATACCCTGATTCTCGATTACTTGAATGACGGTCCGGTATTTGCTTTTCTGCTCTTCAAACGTAGCCATTGGCTATTCCTCCTTACGTGTTGTCGAATCAATTTGAAAACTGCGGAAAACTTATGCCGCTTTGAGCGTAGTCATCAGTTGCATCACTTCATCCAGATTGAAGCTCGCCGGTTTTTGCCGTGGCGGGAATTCCTTAAAGCTGGATATCCATTGCGCGACGACCATCTGGGCCGGCATTCGTCTCCGATGAGGAAAAGAATGTTCGGCTTCTGCTCTGCCATTGTTTGATCCTCGTGAGTTCACATCACGGTGTATTCAGGCGGCGCGTTGGGAACCCGACCGGCGCCTCCGCGTCAACCATCGCGCAACCCGATTCACGGGACCGCGAAAAACGAGATAGGGAACCATTGCCAGTGCAACAGCTACGAAAACAGT
>Ga0075434_100007276_pt1 | contig 10239 bp, 8 predicted proteins | sample RhiMethybrSRZTD3_FD_75298 | JGI IMG/M metagenome (GOLD analysis project Ga0075434, IMG submission 75298) | Populus rhizosphere microbial communities from Tennessee, USA - Rhizosphere MetaG P. TD hybrid SRZTD3 | ecosystem: Host-associated > Plants > Roots > Rhizosphere > Soil | place: USA...
CCGTCCTAAAAGCTAAACCTTCGACCGCGCATCTCCGCTGCCATCAGTGCGTTCCAATCACTTGTGCCGCAAGCACGGCACGGAGTATTGCGGAATGGAATCCATGGCAGGGCATCCAGAGTGGTCAGGGCGCCTCGAAATGAAGGATAATTCCTGACCACTGAGCAGTTCGTTGGGACTATGAGGAGAAAGCATCGCAAATCCGGGGAGGTGTGGTTATTTTGCTACCGCCAGCGGCGTCAAGCGGATGGCAAGTGGGTGGAGGCCACACCCATCCGTGTAGGTTCTCTCAAGGAATTTCCGAGCGAGGAAACCGCCTAGCGGCGGGTGGAAGAACTCAGCCTTAATCCCAATCAATCAACCTTTGGTGTTAGCCCGCAGTCAACGTTCGGTCAGCTTGTGGCGCACTACATGCAACACGAACTCCCGGAGAACCCAAGGCACCAAGCCTCCCGCGGCCAACATGCTAGTCGCCGATTACTTGCGCGTGGCTGCCAAGAAGGCGGGAGTCGTGGCCCCGCCGCGTACTTTCGGATTCCACACGTTTCGCAGGACGCTAGCCTCGGTCTTGGTCAAGATGAAGGTCGATCCGAAGTTGGTGCAGGAAATGTTGCGGCACCAGAACCTGAAGACGACCCTTGAGGTCTACGCGAACGCGGTGACCGAAGACAAACGCGAAGCCCAGGGGATGTTTTTGGAGTTGCTGTTCCGAGGTCGAAAGGCGGCTGAACCAGATCCAGTCAAGAGCCTGGAGAAAACGGCTCCGGTCTTCGTTGAGGAAGTCAAAGCTGCAAAGAACGTAGGCTCAACGATTGGGTAATCTTGGGTTAGTGCCGTTCGTCTGCACCGTTCACTGAAAGAGTAGTCATGGAGTACACCTCGCTTCGTAAGTTTGCACAAGACTGAGAATCATATTGGCTACGCACTCATCCCCAATCACCGTGTTCAGCATACTGTGATATATGGGACGGTCGGGCCATTCGGAGTTGAAATATTTCTGAATGAAATCCGCGCGCTCACGGTCAACGCTATCCACCAGTTCTTCCGCGTCCTTTTCGCTCTTGCCCCGGCCAAGAAGCCTCCGGACTTTATCTTCCCTTGGAGCGTACAGAAAGATCCGCAAAGTATCCGGTCGGTTCTTGAGAAATTGTTGTGAGCCTCTGCCCACGATGACACAATTGCCCTTCTCGGCAGCGTGCTCGACTACGCGGCGAGTGGTCTTGAGAATAGTCTCGCTGTCGACCAGGTTCAGCTTGGGCGCGTTGATGCTGCCCTCATAGCTCCCGCGAAGAAACGACTTGAAAAGGCGATAATACAATGGATCATTGCGTTCCTCGCGAGCTTCAACCACTGCTTTAGGGCAGTTAGCGAGTCGCGCAATCTCCTCAGTCAATCGCTGGTCCCACAACTTCCAGCCGAGCCGGTTCGCCACCAACTGGGCGATGTCGCCTCCGCCACACCCGTACTCGCGTTCAATAGTGATGATGTTAACCATGAAATCCAACTCTCGTTCGGGTACCGATTACGTGTGGATGGCGAGCACTGGGCAGGGCCCCAACTGGATCACTCGGTAAGTAGTCGAGCCGAAAACAGCACGGTCCACTGCGTCGCCTCCGCGCGCCGTCATAATTATCAGGTTTGCTTGCGCCTCATTTGCGTATCGAACAATTTCCTCATATGGTTTTCCCAACCTTACTGCCGACCTCACAGTGAGATTCTTGCGTTCCGTCTCTGAAAATAGTTTATCGAGTTCTTGGGTACGCGCGGCAACGATCGCCTCCGCCTTTGAAACATCGGAGGGGATCTCGGCCACGTGAAACAAGGCCAGCTCTGCGCCGTACTCCGCCGCCAACGAAATTGCATACCCGCGCGCTTGCTCGGAGTTATGCGAAAAGTCTGTGCAATAAAGAATCCGGCCCAGACGATGGCGCCTATCGGGTTCAACGTCCAAGGCTTTTTGAGCAGCATTGGACACTACCAATACCGGGCATGCCGCCTTGCGAATGACCCTATCTGTGCTCGAGCCCAGCACCAGGCGGTCAAATCCGCTTCGGCCGTGTGTTCCCATCACGATACCCTCAATATTCTCTTTTTGGGCGAAGGAGAGAATACATCTGGGAGCATTTCCCTGATCAACGACGAGTTCCGGCTGAATCCGGCCGACTGAATACTGCTGCGTGAACCGATGCAACTGCATCTCGCCACCTTCACTCATCATTTCTGAGAATTTTCCGTAATCAGCCTCTTGGCCGGCATAATCGGCGAAGGGGTATTTCCAAAGCTCGACCACGTGCAGTGCAACAATCCTGGCTTTGTAGTACTCAGCCAAGGACAGCGCGTGCTGATATGCCGCAGCCGAGAAGTCCGAGAAGTCGATCGGACACAAGATGGATTTCAATTCCATAACGTTTATTCGGCCACGTGCACCCCACCGCTGGCGGGATCATTCCTCTTCAACATAAAGCTCAAGAAGAACATGACGCCGGCAGCCACAGAGAGGACCATGAAGGTATCGATGTATGCGAGGCTCGCCGCTTGCGCCTGCACCGACTGATAAATCCGCGCATACGCGGTTGCCAATGCTTCGTGTTTTCCAAGTCCGCCCTTGGCAAAGTGCCGGCTCAACCCGTGCGCCACATCAGCAAAGTTCGGATTATCGATTCTTGCGTTCTCCACTAACCGCAGCTGATGAAATTGCGAACGGCGTGCGATTAAGGTTGTAACGAGTGATGTCCCCACGCTGCTCCCCATGTTGCGCATGAAGTTGGCGATTCCGGCGACGGAGTTGTTCTTTTCTGCTGGAATCCCGATGTACGCGACCAGCGTGATTGGCACAAACAGGAAGCCCAGGCCCACGACCTGAGCAACACGCAGCCACGTGGCAGCACTGAAACTCATTTGTAGGTCGATTCTTTTTGTCGAATAAAACATTGCCAGCGACAGTGCCAGCCAGCCGAAGGCAATTATGCGACGCGCTTGAATTTTCGTTGTGAGTTGGCCCGTGATAGGCGTTTCTATCAGTAAGACAAGACCTCCGGCAGAAAGCGCTAAACCGGCAAGCTCGGAGGTGTAGCCCAGAAGTGTCTGGAGATACTGGGGCATCAGAACGAGGCTGCTGAACAGCAGGATTCCCAACATGAACAACATAAGACTTGCGCTTGCGAAATTGAAGTTCTTGAACATTCGCACGTCAATAATGGGCGCCTTCTCAAACCACTCCCAGACGACAAGCGAGATGAGGCATACCGCCGAAATGATGACGAGACTGGTGATGAAGCGCGATCCCAACCAATCGTCTTCCTGACCTTTGTCGAGGAGGATCTGCAAAGCGCCTACTCCGACGGTCAAAAGAGCAATGCCAACATAGTCGAGCTTGACTCCGGCGCCCTTCAGTCGTTGCAAATATGGAGGATCCTCGACGAAACGCCGCACAAGAAACCACGCCATGATGCCGACGGGGAGATTGATAAAAAAAATCCAGCGCCAGGAGTAGTTGAACGTGATCCACCCACCCAAAGTCGGGCCGATCGTCGGCGCCATAATTGCGGTAATTCCGTATGCCGCAAATGCGAGACCACGTTTTTCAGGCGGGAATGTGTCTGCGAGGATCGCCTGAGCCATGGGTTGCAACCCGCCGCCGCCCGCCCCCTGCATAACTCGGAAGAGAAGAAGAAAGCCTAGACTGGGGGCGAACCCGCATAGCAGTGAACTAACGGTGAAGATGGCGAGGCAACTCATGAAGAATCGCTTGCGCCCGATCGCTCCGGCAAGCCATCCTGTCATCGGAAGAATGATGGCGTTCGAAACCAGGTACGAGGTCAACACCCAAGTGCTCTGGTCATTGCTGGCCCCCAGGTTTCCCGCCATGTATGGAAGAGCGACGTTAGCAATGCTCGTGTCAAGGACTTCCATGAACGCGGCAAGCGCGACCACAACCGCAATCAGCCAGGGGTTGTAGCGAGGCCGCCAGACATCCTGATCGAGTGTGAGCGCTGCGGTGGTCATCTGAGGCTTACATCTGGAACAACGTTCATGCCGGGCCGAAGCCTTCGGTCTCGATTTTCGCCCGGCTCGAGAACAATTTTTACAGGCACGCGCTGCACAATCTTTACGTAGTTGCCGGTAGCATTTTCGGGCGGAAGCAAGCTGAACAGCGGCCCCGTAGCACCGGCAATACTGTCAACATGGCCGCGCAATGTCCTGCCGCTCGAATCAACGTGAATGTCAACTTTCTGGCCGACCTGCATGTGCTTGAGTTGTGTTTCCTTGAAATTGGCTGTGACCCAGACCTCATCGAGAGGAACCACCGTGAGCAACTGCTGCCCCGTTTCAACGTTCAAGCCGACGACGACCGTCTTGTTTACCGCCCCGCTGACCGGAGCAATGATCTTTGTATATTGCAGGTTCAATTCCGCCTGTTGGACTTGCGCTCTCTTTTGCTTGACATCGGCAATTGCGGCCTGTACCCGTGCCTTGGTGGACGACACCTGTTGTGGACCAGTTTGTGCATACGTGTGATTGGCGGTGGCTTGTGCTAACCGGCTCTGTGCCTGTTGAACGAACTGCTGTGCCGCGGATTCACTAGCCTGAGTGGCAGCGACATTTGCGATGCTGGACTTGGACGAGGCAATCGCCTGGTCATAGATTTGCTGTGACACTTCGCGTTTATCGACCAGTAATTTGTATCGGCGCAGATCGTCCTGGGCCTTCACATCGTTAGCTTGGGCCGCTTCCACCTGTTGATGTGCGGCGGCAAGTTGCTTCTCTGCTGCGCTGACGGCAGCACGCGCATCCTCGATTCCCGAAGCAGTGAACTGCAATTGGCTCACGGTGTTTACGGACGTGATGGGCACGGTGATGTTGAGAGATCGCGCGGTCGCTTCCACATTTGCCAGATTTGCCTGTGCTTGCGCCAGCGCAACCTGGTAATCGGTCGGATCGATCTCGACTAGGACGTCACCTTTGTTAACCCACTGATTGTCATTCACGTTGACACGGATCACGTAACCCGAAACACGTGCGCTGACTGGATAGAGATGCACGTCCGCCTGGGCGTCATCAGTCGATTCATAGCTGCTCAAGTAACGCCACAAGAACAGGCCCCCGACCACGACTACCACCGAGGCAACCAGAATGATGAGGTTCCTGCGCCGCCTACGGCGATCCGCCGGTGAATACTTCTTCTCCGGCGGAAGCTCGGAATATACCGAAGCCCCAGTCTCGGGATGCGAAGAAGATGCGTTTTCGTCAGCCATGTCTATTTTCCTGGAAAATATTGCTTAACGCCCTGTTCGCCAGCACCCAAGGCGCGGATGAGCGAAATTTTCGCGAAGTTGTACTTGTACAAACTGGAAATGTATTGTTCGTGCGCGCTGGCAACCGCCTCTTGTGATTGGACGACCTCGACTGTGTCGGTAACACCCGCCGTGAAGCGGTCCCGAGATTGCATCAAGGTTTGATCGGCTAAATCGATGTTGCTGCGCGCAACGCTCACCTGCTCAGCGGACGACTGCAGATTGAGCACCGCCGTCCGCACATCGGCCTCGATTTGCGCCCGCAGGTTGTCAAGCCGCTCGCGGGCCTGTTCAAGTCGCGCATCGGCTTCCTGGATGTCACCGTGAACTCTGTTGCCAGTAAAGAGGGGGATCGAAAGCGTTCCACGTATGTCGTAAACGCGCGTCGCGTCCGACGGATGAGCGCCTCCAGTCCCGTAATCCGCAGCGAAAGAAAGCGACGGAAAATAACCTGCGACTGCCGCTTTTCGCGAAAGTTCCTCCGCACGCACGTCTGCGATTGCCGCCCGGTAATCCGAACGCGAGGCGTATGCACGAGTTAAAATCTCGTCAATGGTTACATTTTCCAATGCTTGATATGCCGATTTATCGGTGAGTTCGAAATCCTGGCCAGGTGGCAAACCGATTACCCGCGCCACTGTGATCTTCTGAATCGCGAAGTCGTTTTTTGCCTGGATCAGCTGTTGCTGCCGGGTTTGTAATTCAACCTTCGTCCGAAGAGCATCGATGTCGGGGGCCGTGCCAGCGTTGACCTGATCCGTTGCCTGGTTAAAGAGTGTCTGTGCCGTCCCGACCTGGGCTTCATTAGTCGCAATCCGGGCTTCGTCGGCCACAGCTTGAAAGTAAACGTACCCGACCGCCAAGACCACGAGATCGTTCGCATCCAGTCGTGTGTAGTCTGCGGACTTAACGCTCGCCCCCGCAGCGCGAGCTGAGCTGATGGACTTCCAATCAAAAAGTGTCTGGGTCACGCTTGCCCGCGCGTCGAAATAAGAGAAAGGCCCGACTGCCGGAGAAATGTGGAAAACATTTGCGGCAGCGTTACCCAATCCAACCTGAGCGAGGTTGACCTTTGATTCCGCCACGTATGGAGCTGCGGTCACTTGCGGCAACAACGAGCTGAGTACCTGCCAGCGCTGCCCGCGGGCAGCACGAGTGTCGGCACTCGACAGCAGCAGTCCCAAATTATGCTTCAGGCCAAGTTTAATGGCGTCTTGCAACGACAGCGGCATGCGCCCGGATACGAGCTTGGCGGGCACGCTACCGGAAAAAGGGTTCGCGGCTATTGCGGGCACGCCCTGACCGGATGCGCTTGAAACGGAAGTCGAATAGGTTTGCGCATGACACACCACCAGTGCCCCACATATCAATAATTTTGCGGAAAGAAGACGCAGTGTAGCTCCTGAGAGAAGCACGAATGAGCTCCTTAAGCCGGTTGTCATCGTCGATGAGTCATGAACCTTGCAAACATTCCCTCAATAACAGGTTTTGATTGCGTCCGGTGCGCGCAGTTCCCTTGTATGACCAAGAGCCAGCGCGCCTGTTGAGGGGTCTGCGTCGACGCTATCAATATCCCGATGTGCGAAGCCCTTTGGGTGTTTATCGAGGACGCGCACTGTTGACCTCACGCGCCATTCTCTCAGTCGGCATTGCCACTGGTCTTTCGGGCCCTGATTAGGCCACAAGGGAGAAGGGGAATTCTATTAGACGAAGGTAGCATCCATACTTCGCGGCATGAACTGGGGGGCAGGAGCCTGGGAAAGCACAATCGAGTACACCCCTCCTAGGCGCACGACGAAGCACTTCGGTTGACGTAGCGAAAAGCCTGTTTTGGGCACATACCGACTAGAAGAGTACCGTACGCCCTGCGGCACACAATGCCGCATCTGTTGGGCAAGTGCTCTGCGGTCAACCACAGTTTTGACCTGTGTATGGTCTCTACATTCTCGCTGCAAGTTCGCGATTGCCTTGCGCTGGAGATTGCGCGGTCGTTTGAGCAAATTCTTGGTGTCCCAGTCCGTCGATGAAGCCCTTGACCAATTCCTCATCCGTTCTCTTATTGATCTGTATTGACTCACGGGCGAGAGAGACGGACAGATCTGCCGCAAATGCCTTCAGCTCATGACGGGCGCGCTGCGCTGCCCTGTCGATTTCGGATTGTGAATATTCCATGATGCGGCAAATATCTCCGGCCGTCCTTGCCCTGAGAATCTGCTCCTCGCTATTCATTTGTGTTTCGGCGTGCTCTTGTATGACTGCGATCTCGGTGTCGAGCTGTGCCCATCGCTTTTCTACCTCTGCCAGCCTTTTCGCGGCGTCCTCGGCGAGTTGCTGTGCCTCTTCTATCGCACGTCGGATCGATCTCGAGCGTGATTGCAAGGCGTCTTTCAGTAGTGGCCCACCTTTCCAGATGATCACCCCCAGCATCAAGAAGAAATTGAAATTCCAGCACAAGTGAAAAATCGTGTTAGGTGGGAGTCCGGTCAAGCGCCCCACTTGACGCACGGAATATGAGAGTTTGAAGTCGGCCGTCTCCGATTGAGAGGAATCCCCTGACGAACTGGGCGACATCGTCGCATGTGCAACCGGCCGTACTTCAGAATCTCGCTTGTCTACTGTTCTCTGCGCACTCGCTGAAATGGCGATTCCATTGAACATCACCAGTATGAGAACTAGCTGGAGTTTGGCCCCGGCATGATCAAATACCACCGAGATCGGCGTCTTAAAAATTTCTTGAAACTCCCCTCATTCATGCTTTTGCACACGCCTAGCTCAAATACGAACGCAATTGCAGGGCCGAAATAGCGTGATAGGTCAGCCTGGCTTTTGTGGTTACTCCAACGACGGCTTGGGCTCGGGTGACGGCTAACCGACAGCGTAAAGGGTAGGCCTTAAAGACGGTGATCAGAGGGTATATGACTGAGATTTGGGGCTGCATCATTTGAACTGTCACGAAGCCTTGGTCCCTTGCATCGGCAAAATGCAGAAGTGATGGATTTAAATGGCGCTAGCGTCACACCCCTTTGCCCCTTGCTTATCGTTTGTCATCTGCTAAACACCAGCCGTAAATCCAGTGCTTCCTTTCTTTTCCTTTCAGCACTTTCCGGACGGCGACCCGGTTGCATTGTTCTCATCCGTCAGTGCTCGACGAAAGGGACTGATGAAAATCGAGGAGTAAATGGCTCAGCCACGAATTGTGATACTCGGCGGTGGTTTTGCGGGACTGGCCGCCGCCAAGGCTCTCAAGAAGTCACCTGCAGAAATCACCCTGATCGATCGCACGAATCACCACTTGTTTCAGCCCCTGCTCTATCAAGTGGCCACCTCGGTTCTTGCCCCCAATCAGATTGGCTTTCCGATCCGGGGGATTCTCCGAAACCAGAAGAACACCACGGTGATCCTGGGTGAGGTTACAGGAGTGGACAAGGATCAGAAGTGCGTCATCGTCAGTGACGCCGACCGGAAGAACGTGCCCATCGCTTATGACTATCTGATCATGGCGACGGGCGCCAGTCACAGTTACTTCGGCCGGAACGAATTTGAAGAGTTCGCGCCAGGACTGAAGAGCCTTGCCGACGCGGTCGCAACTCGCAACAAGATCCTGCAAGCCTTTGAGCTTGCCGAGGCGGAAGAAGACCCGAGCCGCCATCGGGACCTCCTAACCTTTGTTCTCGTGGGCGCAGGCCCTACGGGCGTCGAGATGGCCGGTGCGCTTGCGGTGCTAGTTCACACGACGCTGAAGTCAAACTTTCGTCGCATCGACCCTGCCTCGGCTCGAATTGTGCTGGTCGATATGTCTCCCCGCGTTCTTGGAACTTTCTCCGCGCATCTCTCTCAGGCTGCGAAGCAACGACTCGAGAACCTGGGCGTCGAGATCCGCCTCGAACATGGGGTGGATCAGATCGACGCCGACGGTGTGATGGTCGCGGGTGAGCGCATCGCTAGCAAGACCGTGATCTGGACCGCCGGTGTGGCGCCCTCTCCCGCAGGCAAGTGGCTGAAGGTGGAGACAGACCGCGCCGGGAGGGTGCGCATTCAAAAAGATCTGACTGTACCCGGATATCCGGAAATCTTTGTGGTTGGCGACACCGCGGCATTCGAGCAAGACGGCAAGCCGCTTCCCGGCGTGGCGCAGGTGGCCATGCAGCAAGGACGTTATGCTGGAAGACTCATTCACAACCGTATAACCGGCGGCAAACAGCCGGCTGCGTTCCGCTACTTCGACAAGGGCAACATGGCGGTGGTAGGCAAGGGTTTCGCTGTGCTGCAAAGCGGAAAAGTCCAAACGAGCGGTTTGGGGGCCTGGTTGATTTGGGCCTTCGTTCACCTCCAGTTCCTAGCCACATCCGGCCTCCGCCTGAGCGTCTTTCTTCAGTGGATGTGGACCTTTCTCACCGGCCAAAGAGGCTCTCGGCTCATCGTCAATCATCATGCTTCCGCGCCGGTGAGCAAGCCAGTTGGCGAGGCAGCCAGAGGTGCAGCCTGACACACGCGAAGGTGCACCAGCTTTGAAGGCAGGCCGCGCGTGGTGCGTCCCGCCGGTCATGCCGGTCTCTTTTCCATTTCATGGAATCCGGTTTCGATGGGGCGCACAGAAGCAAATCATTCACTGGTTATCGTGCGTTGTATATGGAGAAACCTGGAAATAAACGTTCGTCATCAACGCAGGCGACTCGCAAGAAGATGCATCAGCTCAACGACGAAACTTCTCTTGTCTTCACCGAAAGTCTGAGAGTAAGCCTTTGCCAAATCGCGAAGAGCGCAAGGCCTACCGCAATGCCGATCGACACCTCGATAAATCGATGAAGCGCGACTAACCGGGCACTCGTAGATCGAGGCACGAGCATCACGATAACCAGGGTGATACTTGCATATCGAAACGCGCTTCTCTCCACCCGCAGTGCAACGCACATCAATCCGACGAGGACAACAGCCACTCCGAAGG
>Ga0075434_100007277_pt1 | contig 10239 bp, 9 predicted proteins | sample RhiMethybrSRZTD3_FD_75298 | JGI IMG/M metagenome (GOLD analysis project Ga0075434, IMG submission 75298) | Populus rhizosphere microbial communities from Tennessee, USA - Rhizosphere MetaG P. TD hybrid SRZTD3 | ecosystem: Host-associated > Plants > Roots > Rhizosphere > Soil | place: USA...
CATTGGGTGCGATCTTCGGCATCGAGTTCGGGCCGCACGTCTATTACGCAAATGGCGGCTCCCAACCGGACAACGCTGGTGCCGCGTGGTATCTGACCCTCTCGATACTTCGCAGGACCTATGAGCGCAATCCGAGGACAGCCAAATTCATCATGGGGTATGTTGATTACGCTACGCACGACGAGAAGATTTCGGGCGGGCTCCTGCGCTATAGGCGATCCTGTAGGGTCTCCGCCTATCCAACCAGTGTAGTGCGCTTTGCTTATGGCCTTTAGAAAGCGACGAGCACGGCGATAGCACCAGAGAGCGACGTCGACCGCGCTCACGATGCGGCCGAGGCGCCGCCTGGAAAATGTCGCGGACCAAACCGACGTCTGTCGCCGGCGCGCCGGCCTTGCTCGGCTACATCGCCACTGGAACATTCTCGGGCCTCTTCGCAATCGGCGAGCGTGCTTGGCATGAGGAGGCGTTCCGCACCGTCGTGGCCGCGCTGACTTTGCTCGCACAAGCCGCATGAATAATCCCTAGATCGGAATCGAACGATCAGCCGGCCGTGACCCGGCGGGCTTTTTTGCGTGGAGTGATTTCCGCGCCTGAAATTTTTTCGGGGGAGCATTCCCGGGATTGCGCTTTTTCCAATTGCTATCAGCAATTTAGGACGGGGGTGGAAATTCGCCAAGACGTGATTCCTTAATGCCCCGACGCCCGTGCATAAGGCCTGCATATCCCCAAATCACTGCGAGCGGGTTTGAATCATGATCGAAAAGACAAGCGAGCGCGAACGGTTAATGCTCTCCATGCCGCCCGCGCTGAAATCTTGGCTCGAAGAACAAGCGCAGCGGCATTGCACATCAATGAACGCCGAAGCCATCCGGTCCATCGCGGAACGCCGCGAGCGGATGCAGGCAAAGGCGGGCGCGGCGTGATCAAGAATATTGCTCTCGGTGCTATCCGTGCCGACACATCGGCGCAGCCGCGCGCGGCCATCTTCCAGAACGTCGTCGACGAATATGCCGAGGCGCTTGCCGATGGCGTGGCGTTGCCGCCTGTCGTGGTGTTCTATGACGAGGCGCACTATTGGCTGGCCGACGGATTCCATCGTCATGCCGCGCACATGAAGATCGGAGCGTCGTGCATCGCCGCCGATGTTCGGCTAGGCACGCTCCGTGACGCGATCCTCTACAGCGTCGGCGCAAATCAGGCGCACGGCCTCCGCCGTACCAATGACGACAAGCGCCGCGCCGTCCTGACGCTGCTCAATGATGAGGAATGGAGCAAGTGGAGCGCGCGCGAGATCGCGCGTCATTGCGGCGTCTCGGCCGACTTTGCCGCGCGCCTCAAGTCGTCACTGTCATCGGATGACAGTGAGATCACCTATACCACCAAGCACGGCATCACGGCGACGATGAACACGGCGGCGATCGGCAAGCCGACTGTGCGCCTGGTCGATCCGCATCAGGCGCGCGAGCACATGGACGTGTCCAGCGTGGACACGCGGACCGACACTAAGGGCCGCAGCCAACCCGCGCACAAGGCCAGCGCGACCGATCTTGGCGAAGACGATAACCCAAACGTCGCGGCGCCAGAAACGCTAGAAGATAACATCCTCCATGCCATCGGAGGCATGAACGAAAACGCTCGCGTCTTCAAGAGACTCTTGAGAATTGCGGCCCTGGATCGCGAGGCTGCGATACGCATCAGCACTGCGATCGACAGGGCAATCCAAAAATGGCGGTCTATTCAATCAACCCTCAACAGGAAAGGGTACGGGCAGACCGAGACCCCATCGATCGCGCCGGAGACCACCGAGAACAAGGCCGCAGGCAAGGCGGAGGCCGCATGACGCGCGCCCTCACCGCTGCCGAGCCGACAGAGCAATGAGCATTATCCCCGAAACCGTAACCCCGAAAGAGCTGGCCCAACGCATGGGCTGGTCTGAGAGGTTTGTTCGGGAAACGGCGCGGGCCTTGAACGCCTGCCTTGGCAGGGGCCGGGGAATGCGGCTTACTGAGGCCGACGTCAAGAGGATCATGGAGGCGAAGCGATGCCCCTCACCGTCTACAAACGCGGCGCGGTCTATCACTACGCGGGGACGATTTCCGGAAGGCGACTACGCGGCTCTACTGGCACAGCGGACAAGATCACAGCGGAAAGAATTGCGGCCAAGAAAGAGGCCGATGAATGGAAACGTCATCTCGATGGACCCGAGGCCGTCTTGACGTTTGCCAAGGCTTCGATCCTGTATCGCGCGGCTGGCAAGGAAACACGCTTTCTAACGAAGCTTGAAGACTACTGGAAAGACACGCTGATCCGAGACATCAAGCCCGGCGGCATCCGTCAGTCCGCCGTCGACATCTATCCCGAGGCGACCGGCGCGACCAGGAACAGGCAGGTCATTGTGCCAACGCAGGCCGTCATCAACCATTGCCATGAAATGGAGATGTGCCCGCCGATCCGGGTGAAGCGTTTTGCGTTCGAGAGGAAGATCAAATCTCCGGTGACTGCGGAATGGCTCGATGCCTTCTGCGCCCATGCGACGCGGCCCGACATTGCAGCGCTGGCGATCTTCATGTTTGCGACCGGCTGCCGAATCTCCGAGGCCCGGAATCTCGAATGGGATGACATCGATTTCAAAGCGCGATCGATCCTGATTCGCAAGACCAAGAACAAGCGCCAGCGAGTTCCACACATGCCGCAGCGTTTGCTCGTTGCGCTCGCCAACCTGCCCCGCGATCGACGGCCCTTTGCTGTGCCCTACACGACCGCGCGCGAGGCCTGGGAAGCCTCAGTGAAAGCCGCAGGCATCAAGCCGCTGACCTTCCATAGCTGCCGCCACGGCTTCGCTACCGCGCTATTGCGCGATGGCGTCGACGTTAAGACGGCGGCATGGCTGGGCGGTTGGGAATCCGTCCAGCTTTTCATGTCCACCTATGTCCACGCCATCCAGGACCCGAGGCTGACCGATCGGCTGTTTGACACACCACAGCCACAGCCAAAAACAGACAGCAAGTAATTCAACGGCTTAGGCCGAAACGCAAAACCCATATAGGGGAATACGCCGTCAAAACCAATGCTGTCCCTGGCTCCCGCGACGCGGGAGTGGCACCTATTGCCCGTGGATTTTCAGAACCTGGTCGCAACCGTGACTAATCTTGGCGCGATGTTCCTTAAGGCAGGCCAGAACGGTGAGATCACCTTGATCGATAACATGACGACAGTGACGCTGCACGTCGCGCGTACAGGCTTTTTGTTCCTCAGCCGTGCCTTGCCGTTGCTGTTGGGCGAACACTCCACTCGAAAGCGATAACAACGTGAGGGCCAGGAGATATTTGCGCATTGTATTCCTTCATTCTGAAAGCAGAAAACCTCATTCCGTGTCGCACGACGCCGCCGAGGGAAGCGACAGTGCGAACCAGAAGCGCCGCTAATGCGGCCAAATTTACGGCAATCCAGAAATCTTGAGGGGTTCGGCTTTTTTTGAGGCTAAATGACACGGATAAGAGGCTGATACTAGGCCATATTTTGTCTATCCTTGCTTTTCGCATTCACCTGTTGCATGCAAGCACAAGCGAGCTTTGAAAGTTTCGGGTTGGTGGATTCCCTGAGCGTGCCGAATTGTGGGCGATGGAATGTGAAAGCCAACTCTCATTCCGGCCGTCGCTGCAAAATCAGCAGCGCCCAAAGACGATGTTGCCGACAACGGTTCGGCTTACCATTTGAACCTAACACGTGAGGGCGACACTAACATTCGGTGCGGCGAGACGTGATCCTCAGGATTGAACGTCGTTTGAGCGGGAAATTTGACATGAAAATGTTTGGCTGCAGTCTGTTTGGACAGACAATCAAGGCTGCCGGCATCGGCGCCGTGTTGATGTTGTCGCTGTCGGCTGGCCATGCCCAGTCCGGTAGCCCGTTCGCCGGCTTCGACGGCGCATGGTCAGGAACCGGAACGGTTTCGCTTTCCGACGGATCGACCGAGCGCATCCGTTGCAAAGCCGACTACAGGGTCAACAATAGCGGCATGGGCTTGAAGCAGCAATTGCATTGCGCCAGCGACAGCTACAAGTTCGACCTCTCTAGCGATGTTACATCCCATGGTGACCGGATTTCCGGCAACTGGAGCGAAGCGAGCCGCAATGTCTTTGGCAATCTGCAGGGCACGGCCGGCGGTGGCCAGATCGAGGTTTTCGTCGAGGCCAACGGATTTGCCGCGAACCTGACTTTGCGCACGAACGGCAACAAGCAGACCGTGCAAATATCCTCCAAGGGCGAGATCCGCGGCGTGACCATTACGATGGTCAAGAGCTGACCCGCGCCGCTCAGCGTCGACAACGGTGTTTGCATCGAGAGTTGCGAGCCTATTTGCAAGGTGCGCGATGCTGTGACAGCGGATGTCGCAACCTGGCTCTCCAGGGTCCAGGCGAGGAAATAGTATTGAACGCGAGCGGAGCGCGCCTTATACCCTGAGGCACGATGAAGGACAGCTCCGACGCTCCCAAAATCTCGCAACTGGGACTTGCTATTCACTATTCGCTTTCAGACGGAATACCACGCCGGTCGATCTGTGTGGCGCTGATCGTTGGCACTGTTCTCAACCTGATCAATCAAGGCGATGCGATATTCAGCGCAAAGGCCGTGGACTGGTTGAAAATCGTATTGACCTATATGGTACCCTATGCGGTGAGCACGTATGGCGCCGTTTCCTACCGGCTGTCGCATCCCGTGCAGTGAGAACTATCTGGCGATTATTTCTGTTATTCGAACGAAAGCCAGCTCGTCCGACGTCGCCGACGTTTCGCAGAGACCATGTTCGAGTTTGGCCCGCGATACTGGGGCGTCTGCCTTTGCCCCGCTTTGTGATCAATTCATGGGTACACTACCGAATCAAGCTCGGCCCTCATAAATCAGGGCCGAAGATGTTTGCCCGTCAATGCGGAAGAGGTTTACCGGGCCACACGCCGCGTATCCGCTCGGAAAGATTGATCAGGAACATCGCGGTCGGGCGCAGGATGAACAGGTCGGCTACCAGCGCGGCCACCATCGAGAAGGCGCTCAGCCAGCCGAACAACCTTAGCGAAGGAAGATCCGAAAATACGGTTACCACCAGGCCGCAAGCCAGCACTACCGTAGTCAGGATCAGCGCGGGTCCCATAAGGACGGTTGCGCGCTCGACAGCGACGGCTGAACTGACGTCGGGTTTTGCCTCCAGCCGCAAGCGGTTGAGGAAGTGAATGGTGGCGCTCAACCCCAAACCGAAGGACACTGTGAGCGCCACGACGCTTGCGAACTGAAGCCCCTCGCCGAGCAAATAGAGGACCGTGCCGGACAGAACGACGGGGAAGATGCCGGGCAGGATACAGGCGAACATCACCACCCAGGATCGGAACGCCAATCCGATGAAGATGGCCACGAGTGCGAATTCGAGGGTCAGACCGCGATTGAGCTTCTCGATCATGTTGGCCGAGTTGCGCGCGGCGATTGCGGCTAGTCCGGTCACGGCGATCTCGTAGCCCGGATGCTTCTTGCGTACCGCGTCCAGTTCATTGTCGAGCTTCTCGACAACCGGCAGAAGTTGGCTCGAGTCGAGGTCCGGCACCCTGCCCGCAACCACGACCGCATCCTCTTCCTTGTCGATGAACCGCCGCACCAGATGCTCGGGGATCAGGTTGACATATTCCTTCAGCGTGGCGACGTCGGCGCTGCCCGCTTTCTCGGCGAGCCAGCGCCGCAAGGTCTCCACCGACCAGACATTGCCGACGCCGGCAGTCTTTTCGACCGTCGCGTGGACGTCGGCGATGGTCTGCAACGTCTCTGGCGAATAGAGCGTTTCGCCCTTCGGAAACTGGATCAATACGTTGATGGGATTGGCGCCGGTCAGCTTCGCATCGAGCCGGTTGCTCGCGGCGACCGCCTGCCGCTTGTCGGGCACCTGGTCGGCGAGCCGGTAGCGCGGCTCAAGATTGGCATAGATTGTCGCAAGTCCGCCGACGAACAGCACCGCGATCAGGCTGAACAGGCCGGGCCGGCTGACCATGCGGACCGCGATCCAGTAGCAGAAGTTTCGCAACGCCTGCACGCCGGCGTCCGCGCTCTTGAACTTGGCGGCAAAAATCTTCTCGTTGCGCACTAACAGCACGCCGAACACCGGCACCAGCGAGAGCACCGCGACCAGTGCAATGATGGTGGCGGCGAGCCCAGCCTCGCCGAATTTGCGGATCAGGTCGGAGTTGGAGAATTGCAGCGCGATGAAGGAAATGCCGGCGGTGCCGTGGGTGAGCACGCAGGCTGGCCCGACCACCAGCACCGCGTTGCGAAACGCGTTCAACTTGTCCTGACCCGCGATCAGCCGATCGCGAGCGGCAAAGGTCAGCTGCATCGAGTCGGAAAAGCTGATCACCATGATGAGCGGCGTCATCACGTTCAGGAACATGTTGAGGTTGAAATTGGCCCAGCCAAGCCCGCCGAGCGCGAGCAGGATCGCAATCAGCGGCGGGAACGCGGCGACAACCATGAACGAGATCTTGCGGAAAAAGATGATCGCGATGATGCAGCCCGCGAGAATGCCAAGGATGTTGTAGGTCAGACCGTCGCGTTCCACGGCGTTGCGGATCTCGAGTTGCATCACGGGAACGCCCGACAGTTCCGCCCTCAGGCCGGTGTCGCCAAGATCCTGCTTCATCAGCGCACGGATGTCGCCGATGACCTTGCTGAGCTTGCTGGAGGCGACGACCTCAGGCTCAAGCGAGAGCACGACCAGCGCAAGCGTGCCGTCCTCCGACAACAGCTTGCCGCGGATGATCTCGTTGCTTTTGACCGTCTCGATGAACTTGTCGTAGTCCGCGCCCTCAGGCAGTTCGGCGGGAAACAGCGCGGCCGGCAGCTTGCCCGGCGCCGGCGCCTGGCGCGCCGAGAACAGCGAGACCAGGCCGCGCGTACCCTCGACTAGCTGGAGGTCAGTGACGAAGTCCCGCAGTTTCTCCAGATTGTCGCGTGAGAGCAGATTCTTGCCTTCGACCACGACAAGGACGTCAAATTCCTCCGCCGGAAACTTCTTGGTGACCTCCTCGTACTGATGAAACTCCCTGGTGTTGGAGCGGAAAAGCTGCGACAGCGAGTCGTCGATCTTGATGCGCTCGATGCCGAACAGCGCGGCGATGATCAAGGCGACCAGGATGATGCAGGACAGGATCGGCGCCTTCATCGGAATCAGGCCGAGCCGCTCGAGTCCGAAGGCGATGCTCTTCGCCGGCGGAGCCTCTAGCACCTCGACATGGATTTCATTGTCGCGCGTTCTTTCGAGCATGCCCTGTCCAGTTTTCACGTAGCTGTGCGGTATCGCCTGAATTGGAGGCCCGAATCAGGCCTCGAAGCGGCCCTTTTTGGAACAGTGCTGGCCCTTGAAAACCAACAGAAAATCGCACGCCGAACGTTTAGCAGGTCTGTCCTCCGACTCGCAAGCACGCCTCAAGTTCAGCCTAGAAGCGGATTTTCTTGCTTCAAGTTGCGAATATGTCACGAGGCAGAATTATTTGTGATGCGGTGCGGCGTTCCATCGCCACTTTCGTCCTTGAGCGCAACGCCCGTCGTTTTGCGCTCCAGCCCCTCGCGAATCAGCCAGGCGATCTTGAACGCGGCTTCTTCGTAGCCGAACCCCCGGCGATGGATGTTGGAAACGCAGTTGCGGTCGGCGTCGGTACGGCCGATTCCCGGCGCGAAGGTCACGTACACACCCAGACTGTCCGGTGCCGACAGGCCCGGACGTTCGCCTATCAACATGACAACCATCGCCGCCTTGAGAAGCGCGCCGATCTCGTCACCGAGCGCAACCCGTGCGCCCGAGGCGAGCACGACCTCGCCAGGTTCGATTGCCGCGGCCGCCAATCGGAGCAGAAGGTTCCGCAGCAGCGGGATCGCATGCGCGTGAACCGCCGCCGCCGAGAGGCCATCGCCCACTACGATCGCTACGCGCGCGGGCGCCGCGCCGCAGCTCGCGAGCCGTTGCACTGAAGCTTGATTAAGCCGGCGCCCGAGATCGGGACGCCTGAGATAATTGGCGCGGTCGACGGCCCGGCTCGCCACCTCAAGCGGGGACAAACCGAGACCGGACAGAGCGGCGAGCATGGCCGGCGCATCGAAGGCCGCGTGAACAGCGTCGCGGGCGCGCGCATGGTCGAGCGTGAAATCGAGCAGCGCCCGCGTCGGCAGGCTCGCGCCGCAACGGCCGAGCGCGACGCGCGCCGGCGTCAGCGTCGCAAGATCTGCGATCGATCGGGACGGTGTCCGCGACGCTGCCATGGTGGCTACTCGGCCGGGACCTGCGCCTCGCGCAGCCTCAGCGAATAGTTCGACGCATTCTGCTGACCTGAGCACGCCGCGCGCGCAAACATGATCAGGTGATGCGACATCAGCGCCGACTGGATCATTCCTTCAAAGTCGCCGCGCCGCAAGCGGCCCAGCGCGAATTTCCAAAACACCTTCTTGTAGTCGCCGAGCACGCCGACCTTCCAGAAGATATTGCGCAGGATGATCAAGCCACGCTTGATGTTGGCCCAGCTTTTCTGCTCAGGGCTGACGGGCACTTTCAGCCGGTTGGCATAGGTGTATTCGCACTGGTGCTGATAGCGCGCGAACACCTTTTGCGGTTCATAAGCGAGTTCCATGCATCGCTTCCACGAGGCGATGACCTCGTCATAGGGCAAGAGAAATTCGACGTTGGAGTCGCGGCCTTCGTCGTGATTGAGCCGGTTCTCGCGCTCGAGGCGATCCCACAGCGGCGTCTTCGGCAATGCCTGCAAGAGATTAATCGTCAGCATTGGAATCCGCGACTCCTCAGCGAAGGACAGCAGCGCGTCGCCAGTGTTCGGCTTGTCGGTGTCCAGCCCCATGATGATGCCCGACACCACTTCCATCCCGTATCTGTTGATGGTCCGCACGCCTTCGAGGATCGGGACCATCATGTTGTGGTCCTTGTGCATCGCCTTTAGCGCGTCGGGATCCGGCGTCTCGATGCCGCAGAAAATCGTGATGAAGTAGGCTTCACGCATCTTCTCCAGGATTTCCGGGCGTTTTGCGATGTTGAGCGTCGCTTCGCAGGCGAGCCTCATCATGTAGCCGGTCTTTTTTTGCCATTCGATAAGGTGCGGCAAGAGGTCCATCGCCGCCTTGCGATTGCCGATGAAGTTGTCATCGACGAAATAAACGGTATCGGTGACGCCGCATTCCCGCAGCCTGTCGAGCTCGGCGGTGATCTGGTGCGGGGTCTTGATGCGCGGATTGCGGCCGTAGAGCCCGGGGATGTCGCAAAACTCGCACTGATACGGGCAGCCGCTCGAATACTGAATGGTGGCGAGCAGGTATTTCTTCAGCTCGGCAATCTCGTAGGCCGGAATCGGAAACTCGGTCATCGGCAGGCGGTCGGCCGTCTTGAGCACGACCTGCTTCGCCGGCCGCGAGGGATCGCGCGCCAGCCGCGCGATCAAGTCGTCGGTGGCGTCGCCGAGCTCGCCGACATGAAGGTAGTCAAAAGACGGATAGTAGTCCGGACAGGCGGAGACGGACGGCCCGCCGATTGCCACCGGAAGATCGAACCCGTGCGCGCGGTAGCAGATATCGTTGAGCTGCCGGCGCTGGATGTGCATGCCGCTGACCAGCACCGCTTCCGCCCATTCGAAATCCTCGTTTGTCGCGGGACGGATATTCTCATCGATGAATCGGACCGGCCAATGTTTTGGCAGATAGGCGGCGATCAGCAGCAGACCCTGCGGCGGCATAAGCGCCTGCACGCCGTCGGTGAGGGGATAGCAATATTCGAACGTACCGAATGCGGACGTATAGCGCGGAAAGACACATAGAATGCGACGTCCTACCGTTTCTATGGCCTCACTTCTCATCGGACTCTCTCTGCAACATACCTGCGACTTCCACTAGTGGAGCGGATTTGACGTTCGCTCCCTTCTGGCCGCGCTTCCCTCATGCGAACGTCCAAATCCAAAGCTCCACTAGCGACAATAACTTACTAGTGGTCCTTTGACTCCAACATTCGCAAACGTGGCTCCCAGATGGGATGCGAATGTTGGAGTCGGACCACCAGATAAGCACGCGACACAGGACTCGACCAGCAATTCCTCAACATTGTGGCACAACTCCTCACGGGGCGCACCGACAGTTGACCGCCTAACGCGCGAGACGGTGGATCGCTCCCTCATTTACCTCAGATTTTAGGCGCATCTTCCGTGATCA
>Ga0075434_100007279_pt1 | contig 10238 bp, 7 predicted proteins | sample RhiMethybrSRZTD3_FD_75298 | JGI IMG/M metagenome (GOLD analysis project Ga0075434, IMG submission 75298) | Populus rhizosphere microbial communities from Tennessee, USA - Rhizosphere MetaG P. TD hybrid SRZTD3 | ecosystem: Host-associated > Plants > Roots > Rhizosphere > Soil | place: USA...
ACAGGACGTCAAGGCGAAAGACCCAAAAGATTATCGCACGGTCGGCACCTCCGTAAAACGCTTCGATCTTCCTCCGAAGTTCACGGGCGAAATGGTTTACATTCAGGACGTACGCATGCCGGGCATGTTGCATGGGCGCGTGATTCGTCCACCGGTGGTCAATTCCGCTCCGGCCGATATCGATGAAAGCTCGATAAAAAATATTTCCGGCGTCGTAAAAATAGTGCGTGAAGGAAACTTTGTCGGAGTGGTAGCCAAAACGGAATGGGCGGCGATTGAGGCCGCCGAGAAATTGCAAGTCAGATGGTCGGAGCCAAAATTCAAGCTTCCTGCAACTTCCGATGCGCTTTACGCGTATTTGCGGAACACCAAAAGTTTCACGACGCTCAAAGGAGCGGAAAGAGGCAATCCCGCCGAAGCCCTTGGCAAAGCGAAAAAACAGTATGAAGCGAGTTATCGCTGGCCCTTTCAGATGCACGGCATGATTGGTCCGTCGTGCGCAGTGGCCGATATCCGCGGTGATAAAGCAACCGTATGGTCCGGCTGCCAAGGTCCCTTTCGGACGCGAGCCTCCATTGCTTCACTACTTAAAATCCCCGAGGGCAATGTGCGCGTGATCTATCATGAAGCCTCCGGTTCGTACGGACGGATGAGCAACGATGACAGCGCTGAGGATGCCGCGCTGTTATCGCGCGCCGTTGGGGCGCCTGTCCGTATACAGTGGTCGCGTCACGACGAACACGGGTGGGAGCCCAAAGGACCGGCGCAGACACAATCCGTAAAAGCGGGAATTGACGAATCGGGCAAGATCGTCGCCTGGGAATTTGTCGATTACAGCTTCCCCTGGACGGTAGCTTCGGGCACGACGCTATTGGCTTCAGAACAGATCGGCATCAAATCCAAAATCCCGGGCCAGGGAAACGGCAATCAGGGCGGCGGCGAAATTTACGCCTTCGAGAGCATTAAGGTCGGTGCCGAGCAAATCCCCTGGATGCAAGCGGAGCCGTTTCCGCTCCGCACCAGCAACCTGCGCGCGCCGGGGCAGCTCGCGCGCGCGTTTGCGAGCGAAACGTTGCTCAATGAAATCGCCGCGGATCTCGGCGTCGATCCGATTGAATTGCGCTTGCAGTATTTGACCCAAGACCAACGTGCCACCGAGGTGTTGAAAACCGTCGCGGAAAGAGCGCGCTGGCAAAGGCGCGGTGAAGCCAGCGCCAAAACCGATGGGCCCAGCGCGAGCGGCAGAGGCGTGGCAATGACCCGTCGCTCTGGCGGCTACGCTGCGGCGATCGCCGATGTCGACGTTAACAAGTCCAGTGGCAAGGTCACCGTCAAACGGATTACGCTTGCGCACGACTGCGGGCTCATGGTCAATCCAGATGGAGTAAAAAATCAGGTCGAAGGCAATATCGTCCAAGGAGTGAGTCGCGCCCTTTTGGAAGAAGTCGGATTCAATGCGGACGGGGTAACCACCCTCGATTGGGCAACTTATCCCATTTTGAAATTTAACGAAGTCCCGGAAATCGACATCGCCCTGATCAATCGCCCGGATGTCGCACCGCTTGGGGCCGGCGAGCTCGCCACAGTGCCGGTGCCGGCAGCGATCGCGAGCGCGATTTTCGATGCCATCGGCGCCAAATTGAGAGAAGCGCCATTTACACCCAATAGAGTCCTGGCGGCGATAAAAAACGCGTAGCGGGCTCTCGCATCAGTTCTAGATGAAAAGCCATCAAGCCGCGCGTCATTTACGCCATCGTACGGGGATCATAAACATGCGTTTAAGACAGCTCGTTAAAACTTACTGGTTAGTTTCCCTCTCGCTTCTTTTCAGCACCGGCATCTACGCGCAATCGGCACCGGAGCGCATCAATGGGATTTATGCTTCCCTTGCCGGCGATCACGCCGGTCTCTACGTAGCTCAGGACCTGGGGTTATTTCGAAAATATGGTCTCGATGTGAACCTCACCTACACCGCGGGCGCCGCGCAGGTCATTCAAACCATGATGGCTGGCGAGAATCAGATCGCGACCGCAGGCGGCAGCGGAGTGGTTGACGCGAACTTCGGCGGCGCCGACCTGATTGCCGTGGCGGGCATGGTCAATATGCCTGCGTTCTACATCGTTCTTCAACCTGAAATCAAAACCATCCAGGAGTTGAAGGGACGCGCCGTGGGAATTACCCGCTTCGGCTCGTCTACTGATTTCACTATGCGTTATATCTTGCGCAAGGCCGGTTTGGAGCCGGACAAAGACGTTCCATTATTACAACTCGGAGGCCAGCCGGAACTTGCTGTTGCCATGGAGGCACGTAGAATTTTTGCCGCGCCGCTCACACCACCGGCGCTGCAAAAGGCGCTAAAAGCGGGCGCGAAAATTCAGATTCCGCCGAAAACCATCGGTCTGAGCTTTCCCCATGTTGGAATCGTTGTGCGAAAACCCTATCTAAGCTCGCACCGCCAAACCGTCAAAAATTTTATCGCCGGCTACTCCGAAGGAGTTGCCATGCTTCAGAAAGACAAGGAGGCCAGCAAAAAAGCCATTGCGCGATTTCTCCACACCGAAGATGCGGAAAGCTTGGAAGCGAGTTGGCAGTTCGGTGTTGATGTCATCGAGCGTATCCCAAACCTCGACCCGGAAATGTTCAAGCTTGTTCTCGAAGAACGGGCGCGCTCACGCCCAGAAGCAACGCGTGCCAAACCGGAGCAGTTTTTCGATGACAGTTTAGTGCGCGAGCTAGAGAAGGAAGGCTTTTTCAAAAAGATTTCCGCACGCTGACGAGTTTAGTGATTCTATTAGGGAGGACGATTATGGCAAAACTTAGGCACATAGCAGTACACACACCAGACCCGGAAAAAACTGCTGAATTTTATAAGCACGTTTTCGATATGGTCGAAGTGGGACGGACCGACTCGCCTATCGCCAAAGGAATTTATTTGAGCGACGGCACCATTAATCTGGCGGTCTTGCGCTTCAAAACCACTGAAGCGGCCGATCGCCAGGACGGACTCGGACCTGTGTTTGGATTGCACCATTTCGGTTTTTGGGTTGACGACATCGAGCAAACGCGCGAGCGGCTGGAGCAGGCGGGTGCCGAGTACCGCTTCGGACGTCCCGAGACCGCAACGACCAGCTTTTTTGAGGAAAAATATAAGGGGCCGGACTCAGTCATGATCGACATTACAGCGCATGGTTGGATTGGAGCACAGCCGCCAGCCCCCAGCGAGCAAAAGCTCAGCGAAAAAGAGAATCAACCGGTCGGACTATAAATGCTTTCGATTCCTGGTTGGACAACAGCTAGTTATTTCCGGGAATCATCTGAATCATGACCAACCGGCTCTTTTCCGATAGAAGAATGGGGTCGATTACGATCCTTGTTATTGCCGCGCTCGTCGTTTCGCCTGCAATTCGGGCGCATTCTCAAGGAAAGAATCCATTTGCACCCAGTAAGATTAGACTCGCCACTCCAACCGGATCGCTAAGCTATTTACCCATCCACGTGGCGCTGCAAAAAGGTTTTTTTGCGCGACGTCGTTTCGATGTGGAAGTCATCCAGATGGCGGCGGGCTTGGCCGCGCCGGCGCTGCTCAACCGCGCCATCGATTACACAACGATTCCAAGCGGACCCGCTACGGCTGGCGCGCGCGGCGCGGCGCTTAAAGTGGTTTGCTTTACTTCGGTGAAGCTCCAGCATGTGCTTATCAGTCGGCCGGAAATTACCAGCGTCGCTGAGCTGGCCGGCAAACGGATCGGCGCTGGCAGTTTCGGAACTTTGCCAGCGTACGAAGTCCGCGTGCTCATCGATAAATACCGGCTTGGGCCGAATACGATCATCGTGCCGCTCAATTCCACGCAAGACAGGATGATCGGCACCCAGAGAGGCACCATTGACGCGACCGTGGTTCCCGTCCCCTCTGATCTGAAGGCGGAAGAAATGGGCCTGAAGCGTCTTCTGGCGATGGGAACGATCCTGCAAATCCCTCAAGCGGGGCTCGCCACGACCGAGGAAAAAATCAAAACCGACCGACAAGAAGTCCAGGAGATCCTCAAGGCAACGATCGAAGGTATCGAATACACCTGGACACAGCGCGACGGCACCATTGCAGTCATTGCCAAATGGATGAATCTCAGTACCGCGCAAGCCGCCAAGGTTTACGATTCTGTGCGCGACACCTTTTCCAAAAACTGTGTGCCTACAGAGGAACAGTCTAAGGCTTATCTGACAATGCTCAGCTCGACGGCCGGTCTGAAGCCGGAAATTTCACCCATGACGATCTTCGACTTCGCCCCGGCTTTGGAGGCGGCCAAAGACCTGAGTGCAAAAAAATAGCTGATTTCTTATCAGTACGATGAAGCACCAGACAATTTTTCTTTTAACGCTGGCTCTATGGCTCACGTCGTCGGCAAGGATATTTTCTGCCGAAGCACCGTCCAGAACCGTCAACGTCGCCGTGCCGGCGGTGTCGCTGTTACAGGCGCCGCTATTTGTTGCCATCGATTCAGGCGCTTTTAAAAAACACGGCTTGGAGGTGCGCTACATTGTGACAGGTGCCCGGACCATTCAAGCGCTCATCGGTGGCTCAGTGCAATTTGCCCAAGGCGTGTCCAGCCGCACAGTACCGGCGGCAGTGCTAGGAGGAGCGGACGCCGTGCTGATCGCAAATTTTAGCGACAAACTTTTGTTTACGATGCACAGCGCGCCGGAAATCAATTCCCTGCAGGATCTAAGAGGAAAAGTCATCGGCGTTTCCGGGATCGGCGGTTCAACCGACTTCGCCACGCGTCTGGCCCTGCGAGAAGCTGGCCTGATTCCCGATAAGGACGTCGCGATTCGGGGCGTTGGCGGCGTGCCGGAAACCGTCGCCGCGCTCAAGGCGAAGATTGTGCAAGCTGGGACATTATCGCCACCGTCATCATTCGTGGCCCAAAAAGCCGGCTTCAAAATTCTATTCGATATGTCGACCCTCGGTGTCGATTATGTCTCGTCAGGTTTGGGGGTCACGAAAGCCGCCTTGAAAACAAATCGATCGGAAGCAAAGCAATTTCTCATGGCAATGATTGACGGAGCCAAAATTCTAAAAACGGATGAGGAATTCTCTCTGCGGGTTCTTGCCAAGCATACGCGCATTTCCGATCGCGAGGTTTTGAAACAGAGCTACAGTTATCTCAGGCCCTATTTCCTCAAGCTACCTTATCCATCGACGCGAGCCATCAAAGACACCCTGGATGCACTCGCCAAAGATTTGCCGAAAGCCAAAGATGCTGATCCTAAAGATTTCATCGACAACTCGATCTTGAAAGAGATCGAAGCCGCGGGCTATATCGAATCTGTGTATGGCAGATGAACGAAACCATCGCTTCGTTTCGGCCGACGATCATATCGATCTGCGTTGGCTGCCCAGGGATTTATGGACCGAGCGATTGCCCGCTCGACTTCGCGAGCGCGGTCCGCGCGTAATCGACACTGAAAAGGGTTCCTACTGGACGTGGGAAGACCAGCTCTTCAGCCCGCACGGCTATTACACCGCAGCTCAAGGCAGCGGCGCGATGTGGGCGATCGAACGCGGCGGCGTGATGCGCGAGGGAGAACTCCGACCAACTTCCGCGGCTTTGCGGCTGCTTGACATGGATCGTGACGGCGCAGACGCGTCGATCATGTACGGCCCAACGGATCCTATGGCATTTACTGATCCGGAGCTCAGGCGCTCGTGTTACGAGGCCTACAATGACTGGCTGATGGAATTCTGCTCAGCCGCGCCGAGCCGGTTGATCGGCGTGCCACAGCTATCAATGGAAGATCCGGGTGATGCGCGGCATGAGCTCGAACGCCTCACAAAAAAAATCAGAGTGCGTCACGTCAATATACTTGCCTCGCGCGCAACCCCGCCTGTTTATGACAACGCATGGGAACCTTTCTGGACGCTAGCAGAGGAGATTGGCGTCCCAGTGGGCTTTCACCTCGCGGTCCTGGTCAAGAGAACTCCGGTCGATGACCACGACCGGAGCGCTGGCAATCCAGCGATCGCGGTCGCGTCCCGCTTCGCGAAAGAGCCGCCAGGAATTCAACTCCTCGAGGCGATCACCGGACTGATTTTTGCCCGAGTTTTCGATCGTCACCCGCAGCTTAGGATCGTCATGGCCGAGGCAGGGCTTGCCTGGATTCCCATGATGATTCAAGGACTGGATATTTGGTACCAGCGCACGAGAGACGGCCGTCGCCTCGCCGCTGACAATCCGATCGCGCTTCCAAAATTATTGCCGAGCGAATATTTTCACCGCCAGATCTGGATCAGCTTTGTCGACGACCCCCTCGGCGTACGTATGGTCGGCAGTGTGCTCGATCCGCATAAGGTGATGTTCGGCTCCGACTACCCGCATCCGGCAAGCACATGGCCTTACTCGCAACAGGTAATCGGCGCTTATGGGCAGCAGATTAGTCCGGACATTCTCCAGAAGATCACGCGCGACAACGCACGCGCGTTGTTCGCAATTAATTAACCAGCCACTGTCCCTTGTCCTTCATTTCAGCTTCATTTGCCCACTAGGGAAAATCAGACAGATCGTCAGCGGTGTTAGAAGATATGCTCTTCCTGAGTTGCTACTAATCCGCACCGCGTCGTCAAAAACCAAAACTTTTATTGCTTTCACGGCTTAAGGGCATGGCATGCCGCTTGCGGCCTAGTCATCTGACCGCGCTATTTAGCTAAAATAAAAAAGGAGGAAAACATGAAAAGCAAGAAGAAAATTTTTACCGCGGCTGTATTATCCGCGAGCATTGGCTTGGGAACTAACGCAGTGCTGGCACAAACGAGTCCGGGCGGATCCATGGGTCCGGCAAATCCGAGTGGGCCGATAGCTCCTATGCCCCGTGAAACACAACCAACAATTCCTGGGCAGACGGCACCCGGACTGCCACAAACAAGCCCGATGCCCGGTCAACCAGCGCCTGGTATGCCGCAGACCAGTCCCATGCCCGGACAGCCCGGCACCATTCCAGAAAGAGTACAGCGGCCTAACCTAAGCGACGAAAAGATGGCAGTGACATCGGATGACATTCGCAAAGCGCAGAACGCGCTAAAAGCGAAGGGGCTCAATCCCGGCGATGATGGCAGGATGGATGCCAAGACTCAGCAGGCGCTCCGTGATTTTCAAAAGAGCAACAATCTGCCGGTGACCGGAGTTCTGGATGATAAAACCGCCGAGAAGCTCGGCATCAGTAAGAGCGCTGATCTAAAATCCGTGCCGCAATCTGGCAGTTCCTCGTTGCCTGATCGCTCGCTCCCGAATTCCAACAGCAAGGTTCAATAGCCCGTCCGGCACCGGAATCGTCGCGCGAATTTACGGGAAGGTCGAACTCGTGTCGACCTTCCCGTAGAAATATGAGCTCGCCTTGCAGCACGCTTCATGCCCGACAGCCTGAATACGTCTGCATCGGCGCAAAAAATTCGTCTGTAGGTAGAACGGAACCGACTCGCCCTGGGGAGCTAGGGTATCTGAATTGGCGGTGCCACCGTGACGCCGCGAACACCGGCTTTTTCGATCATTCGCGCCACCATTCCGGAAGACTTTGCCTGCTCGATAAAATCGCTCAGCGCTTCGGTCGCTTGCCGACCTTTTCGAATTCCCAGCGCTTGCTGGATCGCCATAAACCGGCCTTGGAAGACACGTGAGCCGGGTAGTTTGCTCGAGTTGGCGACAAGATGCTGGCGTACCCCCGCTACCACGTCGACTTGATCGTCCATCAGCAATTGGAAAGCTGCATCGGGATTCGGCGCGCGGATCAACTTGGCCTGAGCAATCGCACGGCTCAAATACAAATCATATGCGCTATTGGCTGACACACCGATACGTACTCCTGAACGATCAACCTCGTCGATAGACGCGAGCTGAGAGCTCTCCGGCACCAGGTAGGTGCCTTCGATTTCCAGATAGGGCGGGGTGAAATCGATTTGGTCGGCGCGAGCTGGATCGATCGCAAGAAATGCCACATCCCAGGCATCATTTTTTACCGCCGCGAACATTTTTCCTGCCGACTCGAAGGCAACGAGACTCAGGGGAATTTCCAGATGCCGAGCGAGTTCGCGCGCCAGCTCCACCGCCACACCGTTGAGCTCCCCGGTCGCCAAGTCTCGCTTCGCTAACACAGGGTTGCCATAATTGATGCCGACGCGAAGCGTGCCTGTGGGCGCGAGAGCTGCTTGCAAGAGGTTTTTTACCATGGCGCAATCCGTCCAATTAATGACTTAAAGCCCGCGGTTTTTCAGCGAGCTGTTTCAGATTATTCATCTGCCCACATCGGTGTCAACCGAATCTGGAGAATAGCCAACACCGCAATGAGCGACCAGCGAGCGAGTATGAGTTCTGAAGCTGGTTTGGTATAGTGCGCAACACATTATGAATTCAGCCTCTGCGCTATTGCCAATCTTTCAAAAAAACGAAGTGCTCTTCGGTCACGATGGAACTCCGGGAATTGTCGCCGTGGAAATCACTGCAGAAGGCGCCGTCCAGATCTTTGCCCGCGATGGCGCAAGGACTTTTTCGGAGGCGATGCCGTTTCAGCCGTTCATGCTACTCGCGGGAGACGATGATCTGGCTGGATGGCCAGGCGACGCACAGATCGAGACTCTCGCAGGCGCGGGGGCGTTCAACCGACTGGCACAATTTCGCAATCTTAAAGAGCTGGACGAAGCGCGCTGGTTTTTGCAGAGAAACACCGGCAAGACACCCTCCTCATCGGACGCACCCTATTGGTACTTCAACGACCCATTGCACCAATATTTACTCCAGTCGGGAAAAACTCATTTTCTCGAGATGACCTTTGGCGATCTCCGCCGCATGCAGCTCACGATCCAGACCTATTGCGCAGACGGATTTACTTTCTCCAATTCGGCGCGCGCGAGCGATCGGATTGTGACGATTGGGCTGTCCGATTCCACCGGGTGGGAGCGCATCATTTCCGCAAAGGAATATGACGAAGCCAAAATGCTCCGTCAGCTCATCGATGAAATCCGGCTCCGCGACCCCGACGTTATCGAGGGTCATAATCTGTTGCGCTTTGATCTCGAATACGTCGAAGCCCGCGCCCGGCGGCATAAAGTGGCACTCAATCTCGGGCGTGACGGCTCGCGACTCAGCGGCCATGCTTCGCGCATGCAGCTCGCCGACCGAACCATTGCCTACCGCAAGTATTCTGTTTTCGGACGCCACCTGATCGATACTTGGATTCTCACCCAGCACTACGACATCGCCACCCGCGAGCTGGCCAGCCTCGATCTGGAGGAACTCACACGACATTTCGGCATCGCCGGAGAGAACATTTGGGTGCCGCAAGAGCGCATCAGCTGGTGCTTCGATCACGATGCCGATGCGCTTCATCGTTGCGCGCTCAACCATGTGCGTGCGACTCGGGCGATCTCGGAGACTTTGTCACCGAGTCATTTTGTGCAGGCACAAATTTTTCCGTACAGCTATCAAGAAATCCCGCTGCGCGGAAACGCAACCAAAATCGATACCCTCTTTGTGCGCGAATACCTGCACCAGCATCGTTCAATTCCTCACGCCGACGAAGCTCGCGAGGTCGTGGGCGGATTCACTGACATGGAATTTCAAGGAACCGCCCACCGCGTGCTCCACTGCGATGTGACTTCGCTCTATCCCTCGATCATGCTCGTTTATAACTACCTTCCCAAAAAGGACGATCTCGGGGTTTCCCCGGGACTGCTCCGGGATCTGCGCAGTTTTCGAGTGAAGGCAAAAGAGTTGGCGCGCGCTGCCAATGACGACGAAACGCGCGTCTATTTCAATGCGCTACAGTCGACCTTCAAGATCCTCATCAACTCATTCTATGGATATCTCGGTTTCCAGGTGGGCCACTTCAACGATTTCGCGGCGGCGAATGATGTCACCGCCAAAGGACGAGAATTGATTCAGGCCGCGATTGCCTGGCTAAAACAGAACGACTCCAAGGTCATTGAAGTCGATACCGACGGGATCTATTTCGTCCCGCCGGAGACGATCCGGACGGAAGCCGATGAGGAGCGGCTGATCGCAGCGCTCGCAGCGACTCTTCCCGCCGGAATCGAGCTTGAGCTCGATGGCCGCTATCCGGCCATGTTCAGTTACAAAATGAAAAATTACGCACTCTTGGACGAGCAGGGCCGGCTCCGTATCAAGGGCTCGGGTTTGCGTTCCCGCGGCCTCGAGCTCTTTCAGCGCGAATGGCTGGAGCAGATGCTCCTGTTG
>Ga0075434_100007282_pt1 | contig 10238 bp, 10 predicted proteins | sample RhiMethybrSRZTD3_FD_75298 | JGI IMG/M metagenome (GOLD analysis project Ga0075434, IMG submission 75298) | Populus rhizosphere microbial communities from Tennessee, USA - Rhizosphere MetaG P. TD hybrid SRZTD3 | ecosystem: Host-associated > Plants > Roots > Rhizosphere > Soil | place: USA...
CGGCGAGTGATCCGGCCGCGCTTTTCGTGATTCTGTCTGCACGGAACCTGTCGAGATCCAAATACGTAAATTGATTGGCAAGCGGTTAGCAGCGAGGCACTTCTGAGTGAATTTGCTGCCATGACGCTTCCGTTGCCGCGCTATTCTTACGGCATCAACAATTAAACACGCAGCTTGAAGTGGGGGAAACGGTGCGCATCGAATCGAAAGCGCCCACGCGAGTAGACCTCGCGGGCGGAACTCTGGACATCTGGCCGCTTTATCTGTTCCATCCGGGGGCCGTAACCATAAATGCCGCGGTAACTCGATACGCGAGTTGCGTGATAGAAACGCACCCGCGCGGCGATGAAAGAATCCGTCTGGTGTCGCGGGACACCAAGCGCGAGGAAAACTTTGCCTCGTTCGCTGCAATGGTCAAGGCCAAGCGCTATCACTTGCCGCTGCTGGCCGAGATTGCCAAGTTTTTTGAGCCACAAGGCGGTTTCACACTGACGACCGATTCGGAAGCGCCCGCAGGCGCGGGGATCGGTGGTTCCAGCGCAATGGCCCTGGCCATCTGCGCCGCGCTGGACAGGTTCACGGCGGCGGGCAAGAGTAAAGTGGACTGGATCCATATCAGCCGCGACGCCGAGGGAATCGTGATCAAAGTTCCGACCGGCACGCAGGACCACTACCCGCCGGCATTCGGCGGCGCGGCGGCGATTGAACTGCCTCCGGGCGGTGAACGCCGTGTGGAGTTGCGCCTGGACATCCGCGAGCTCGAGAAGCGGCTCGTTCTCTGCTATACCGGCAAGCCACGCCAATCGGGCATCAACAACTGGGAGGTTTTTAAGGCGCACATCGACGGCAAGAAAAAAGTGCAAGCCAATCTCGAGCGTATTGCAGAGGTTGCGCAGGCCATGCGCGTTGCGCTCGAGAAAACCGACTGGAGCGAAACTGGTCGCCTGATGCGCCAAGAGTGGAACTTCCGCAAACGCAACTTGCCCACGATCTCTACGAAAACTATCGATCGCATCATCGAAAGTGCGCGCAAGAAGGGAGCGCTCTCTGGAAAAGTCTGTGGCGCCGGCGGTGGCGGTTGCGTGGTGCTGCTGATCGAGCCCGATGCGCGATCGGGCGTGGAAAAGGCCGTAGGCGACGCTGGTGGCCAGCTTCTGCCCATGAAGATTGACCGCTCGGGCGTCCAAGTCACCGTCTTCTGAACACGCTGGTTTCAGCCAACAGGCATCTATTCTTTGGGGTACGAGCGTCGTAGAATAGTGGAGACGGGCCTGGCCCCGGGGAATCATGCCGAACTCGCTCGCCATCGTAGCCATCAGCTCCAGCCTGCTGCTCTTTGCCGACGCAGATGTTCCGCGCGCGATGGGCTTACGCACTCCTGACGCGTCTGCGAAACCCAACTTTTCTAATACCGAGGTCGCGATTTTTCCGACCTTGACGTCCGAAGACCCACCACAGCAAGCTGCCGCTCCGAGCCAACCCAGAAAAGACAAGCTGCAGGAAACCTCAAAGCTAGACTTGATCCGCTACGTTTCGGGGGAATTTGCGAAGGCTACCAAATCGTTGCCTGCCGGGAAAGAAGGATTTCTGCAGTATGCGGGCAAGCCGCTGAATCAAGAGCTTCTGGACCGGGCAGTCGCGACGCACGGGGCTGCCGTGCGGGTAGGTGACAACGCACAAATCACCAAGCTGGAATTTCGCGACCACACGATTGTGGTGGACGTAAACGGTGGCGGGCGGGGGAAGAAGCGTTTCCTCGATCGCCTGCAGATTGACATGGGCGGATTGCCGACCATGCGTTCCACCAGCGACGTCCAGCAGCAGGGCGGTCCTGCAGGAGTTCAGCCCGGAGCGGGCAGCACGCTGTTTCTCGAGTTCAGCAAGAATATTCCGGATCTGACTCCGGACGAATTGAAGCAACTACTGGCGCCGTTTTTGGATTTTGCCAAGCAGCGATCCGCGTCGGTGCAGTGGTTCGATACGCTGCCAACGGACATCAGAAAGGCCATTCAGGATCGCGTTCCGAAGGTCGGCATGGACCGCGAGATGGTGGTCGCCGCGATCGGCAAGCCTGCGCACAAAGTTCGCGAGCGGGACTCACAAGGAAACGAGATCGAAGACTGGATTTACGGCACGCCGCCCGACAAGACAATGTTTGTGCGATTCATGGGAGACAAGGTCACGAGCGTCCGGCAGTTTCCGCAGTAAGTGTGATTCGTGGCTCGTGACTGGGCCCGCTAGAGATCTAGAGTGAAGCTTGAGGGTCTACGAACCCTTACCCGCCTACCCGCACCTATTTTTCGTAAGAGTGGCAAATATCGGTTTTGTTGACTCCTGGGTGTGCGTCAATCTCAAATGAATCCGCCGCTACCAGCAAAACGCGACTGAAACGGGCACAGCCGGCGCTATGACCGAGTTGCGGGATGGAGTGGGCGCGTTTGTTCTTCGAGGACTTTGATTAGGGCGCGTACGCCGTCTTCGAATTGACGGTGGGCGAACGGATGAGTGGCCCCTGAGGCGGGAAGGAGATTGCTGAGGCCGGAGTGAAGCTCCACAGCGCGCGTAGCCCGCGCGACAATGCCTAAGTTGAGAGGGCGAATTCCGCCGCCGGGCAAGATAACGATTCGTTCGCGGGCCAGACCCAGCAATCGCCTAATCTCCGCGCAGCCTTCCTCTGCGGTCGGCTTTCCACCGGAGGTCAGGATTCGCTGCGCCCCCGTGGCGATCACGTCTTCCAATCCCTGAGGCAAGTCGGCTAACTCATCGAACGCCCGGTGGAATGTGACAGGCAGCGGATTTGCGAGATGCGCCAGTTCTTGCGTTCGCTCGATATCGACTCGGCCTTCGCGAGTTAGGATTCCAAACACGACTCCGTCTGCGCGGACCGCTTTCGCTTGTGATATTTCTTCTTTCATCCGTTCAAATTCTGCCGCCGAATAACAGAAATCGCCGCCGCGCGGCCGAATCATCGCGAATATAGGGACGCTGATTAGTTCGCGCGCTTCCCTGATTAGTTCAAGGCTCGGGGTTACGCCGCCGACTGACAGGTCTTCGCAAAGTTCTATTCGGTCCGCTCCGCCGCGAACGGCGGCGATCGCAGCATCGAGCTTATCGACACTCATCTCCAGCAATGCACGGTTTTTCATGGAGGAATTAGGCCTGGTTCTTTTCGGTCGTCATGCGTCCGATCGGCGCAGCCTCCTCGGTTCCTGACAGCGTCCCCCAACCCTGCCGGGAGAGATTTGCAAAGATAATCCAACCGGAAATCCCGCTCACACCCAGGAGCAAAATTCCCAACAAGAAACGATGAAACACAAGATTGCCAATGCCGAATAGAGCGGAGTACACCATCACGCACCCCAGGATCCAATTGGCAAAATTTGTGACGAAGTCGCGCACTTGCGCCATCTCCGGACAAAGTTTGGCGATAGGCAGCCACCCGTAAACGCTGGGGTGCACGCGTTTGTAAAAAGCGACGAGCTTTTCGGTTGGCTCTGGTTTGCTTACTAGCGTTCCAATCAGCCACAACACGGTTGTGAGACCGGCAGTGATCAACGTCGTCTTGGCCACGACAACCGCGCCGCTTCCTTCAAATTTCATTTTGGCCAGGACAAGCGTCAGTACGGCCGCGGCGATGGTGGCGACAATTTCGCTCCACGCGTTGATCCTCCACCAGTACCAGCGCAGAATCAGCACCGCGCCGGTACCCGCGCCGATGCCCAGGACAATCTGCCAGCCTTCAGAAATGGAAGCCAGCCGGCTCGATACATATCCACCAACCAGCACGAGCACGACCGTGAACACCTTCCCCATGTTGACGTAGTGGCGCTCGGTCGCCTGTTTCACCAAAAACCGGCGATAGAAATCGTTGACCAGATAAGACGTTCCCCAGTTCAGCTGAGTGCCGATGGTGGACATAAACGCCGCCAGGAACGCAGCAACCATCAATCCGCGCAGCGCCGGCGGCAGGAAGTCGCGCAGCACCATCACATAGCCTTGCTGTGGGCTGGCCGCAAAATCCGCGTTAGGCGTCATTCCGCCGTGTGGCGAATACAGCGCCAATGCAACGAGCCCGGTAACAATCCAGGGCCATGGACGCAGAGCATAGTGCGCAATGTTGAACCACAGCGTCGCGCCCAGTGAGTTCCGCTCGTCCTTGGCGCTGAAAATGCGTTGCGCGACATAGCCGCCACCGCCAGGCTCCGCTCCCGGATACCACGAGCTCCACCACTGCACTCCCAAAAACAGCACAAACGAGATCAGAGGAATGGTCCAAACTGCTTCGCTGGTGAATCCATACGAAAAATCTGGAAAGAAAGCGAGCGGATTCGCGACGTTAGCTCCGGTTGCGGCTGTCGCGTCGCTGACGACCTTCAATCGCAATGCCAGCGCGTCGATTCCGCCGATCTTGGTCACGGCAATCCACGCCAGCACGATGACCATGCCCATCTTCAAGATGAACTGGAAAAGATCGGTGACCAACACGCCCCAAAGGCCGCCGATAAATGTGTAAAGGCCGGTAAAGGGAATCAGCACAAAGACGCATAGCAGCAGCGCCGTGTGTCGCGGCTCCCCGAGCGTGTAGTGCAACAAAACGTGATTGCCAAGTGCGAGCTGCCAAACTTTTCCGGCGGCGATTGCCGGACCAAGAAGGACGGCGATGATGTCCACCATCGCGCGCGTCACCCAGCCCACGATGAAGCAGTTCATCAACAGACCGAGATATACCGCTTTTAGCCCGCGCAAAAACGCCGCTGGCTTGCCCGAGTAGCGCAACTCTGTTAGCTCCACGTCAGTCATGATCTCCGCGCGCCGCCAGTACCGCGCGAAAAAAAACACGGTAAGCATGCCCGTCAAACACTGGTTCCACCATAGCCAGTTGCCAGCGATTCCTTGCGTCGCAACGAGCCCGGTCACCAGGAGTGGAGTATCGGCGGCGAACGTCGTCGCCACCATGCTGGTTCCCGCCAGCCACCAGGAAACATCGCGCCCCGAAATGAAGAACTCTGCTGTGTTTCCGCTCGAGCGCTGGCGGTAATAGATCCCGATCAGCAGGTTGATGAGCAGATAGCCGATGATCACCGCCCAATCGGTTGTGGTAAGCGGCATGGTCCTCTCGTTTTGAGCCGCGGAAAGCGGTCCCTGGCGCTTCTGGATGCGAGAGAATAGTGCTATAGAGCATTAAAATGCAAGCGATTTTCGCGGTTGTTTCAGCTGTCGCGGCAGGTGACGGCCGGAGGGATTAAAGGAATCCCATCGCGGCGAAGGCGGTAAGGGAAGCGCAACCCAGGCCGACGCCGAGGATGGCTCCTGCGAGCACGTCGCTCAGGAAGTGCATGCCCAACACTACGCGCGAAACTGCAATGCTGATCGCCATGAAGTACAGCGGAAACTCCACGCCGCGGTAGAAATAGCTGAGCACCAGCGCGATGGAAAATGCAGTCATGGTGTGGCCGGACGGGAACGAGAACTTGTCCGGAGGCAACACCTTCGACCAGCAATGCGGCTCAATCTGGCATGGTCGTGGGCGGTGGCTCAACCGCTTCAGAATTTTGAATACGCCTACACCGACCAACGCCGCGCTGCCGGCTGCGCCAACGGCTGCGAATTTTTGTGTCCCGCCAAATGCCAGCAGCACGAAACCCAGCGAATACCACAACCAGCCGTCGCCCATCCGCGTCGCAGCCAGCATCCAGTAGCGAATCCAGCGCGGCGCGCGCCAGCGGTTCATCCGCCGCATTACGCGATGATCGCGGCGCTCGATGAATCCCCAGACTTGCCGTCCGACGGTCATGGCTTTCTCCGTCTTCCTGCTAGACGTGCGGCTCCGATGAGAGCCGCCTGAACGACTTCACACGCGCTCCGCGCCGGCGGCCAAATCCCACAACATCCGTGGCGCTTCGGCGTTTTCAAAGTGCTTTTGCCACTTCTTGCAAAACCACACTTCGTTTACCCAATGTGCTGCAGTGAAGACAGGCACAAGTACGGATAGCGGAAGCATGGCTAGAGTCGCTGGTTTTTCCTGGAACATCGCAGCGCCGATGCGATAGATATCTGCTGTCAACTTCGAGTAAGTACCTTCGGAGCCCTTCACTCGCCCTCGACGAGCGCGCAGTGCGGCGAAAAATTCGCTCACGGTGCGTGCGCCCTTCACTTCGGTGTAGGTGAGTCCGACGCCAGCTATCGTGTGTGAATCACTTCCGCCAATGCCGATCTTGTCCAAACGCTTCGCGAGCCTTTGCGCTTGGCGGTTGGCACGGCGCCACATCTGACCGTTACGCACCTCAAACGCGGGAGCGTAAGAAGCGAACCAGTGAAAGTCTTCGGCGTCGCGCTTGCCGGTCAAACCAGAGAACATGTGGTTCACGCTGAAAAAGAGTTTTTGCTCGGTGAGATACATCAGCAATGACACAAAATTGTTGCGCCGATTCTGAATCTCCACGTGGTCGCGGTCCGCCAGGTTGTAGACGCCGATGTGCACCAGCGTGCCGCTCGGCATCCGGCAAGTGACTTCTTCGCTCACAAAGAAGTCCGCATAGCGACGAAGGCATTCCGCGGCATGAATCGAGTCGTGGTCGGTCAGCGTGACGATGGACATGCCCATCTGCTTGCAGCGGGCATAGACGTCCGACGGCTGGTTATAGGACTCCCTGCAAATCAGGTTCAGCAGAGGAGTGTCGCACATGCCGGAAGCGGTCGAATGGACGTGAAGGTCGCATCGCATGTCGCCATTTTGCGCGACTGATATAAACAGACCATGAAGAGGTGGAAAAATCTTAGTGAATGTGCTCCTGGAACCCATTGAGCACAAATGACTTCTTGAGTTATCCACATGGCATGGACCGTGCTCTTGTTTGGCGCAGATTTTCCATGTAACACTTCCGTCATGTCCGCCCCAAAAAGGATTCATGTCCTGTTCCACGACGCGGGTGGTGGCCATAGAAACGCTGCCGTGGCCCTAAAGGCCGTCTGCGCGCAGCAGAAGCGCCCCTGGGATCTGAATCTGGTTCAGTTCCAGGAGCTGACCGACCATCTGGACGTGCTCCGCCGGCTGACTGGCATTCGCATTCAGGAGCAGTACAACGTCCTTTTGCGAAACGGCTGGACGTGGGGGAGCGAGTATTTGCTGCGCATTCTCCAGCTGACAATTCGCATTTTTCATCGGCCGCTGGTCAACCTGCTCGCGCGTTACTGGCGCCAAAATCCGGCGGATCTGCTGATCTCCGTGATTCCGCATTTCAATCGTGAAATTGCGGAGAGCTGGACGAGTGTGTATCCCGGCCGGCCATTCGTCACGATCATTACGGACATGGCGGATTTCCCGCCGCGCTTCTGGATTGAGCCCATCTCGGAACAAATTGTTGTCGCAGGTTCGCACAGAGCCGTCGAGCAAGCACATCAGTTTGCAAAGAACGAAGGGAACCTGTTTCAGGCTTCCGGGATGATCCTTCGCCCGGAGTTCTACATGGACCAGAAAGAGTCGTCCGGGGCTATTCGCCAGCAGCTTGGTCTGGATTTGCAGCTTCCCACGGCAATCGTGCTATTCGGAGGATACGGCTCTAACATCATTTACGAAATTGTGGAGCAGATTAGCGCCGCACGTTTGCCGCTACAGATGATTCTCGTGTGCGGAAGAAACGAAAAGCTTGCGGAACGCTTACGTGCCCAGCGCTGGAGCCTTCCGGTGCATGTCGTGGGATTCACACGTGAGGTGAACCGGCTGATGCAAGCGGCTGACTTTCTTATCGGCAAGCCCGGGCCGGGCAGCATCGCGGAAGCCATGATCTCCGGTCTGCCTGTTCTCGTTGAGTGCAACTCCAGCACGCTGCCGCAAGAGCGCTATAACACAGAATGGGTGAAGGAAAAGGGCGTCGGCGTCGTGCTGCGAAGTTTCAAGTACGACGTAGCCGGAGCTGTGAAATTGTTTCTCGACTCCGAAAAGTTGCACGACATGAAGCGCAATGTCGCGGCGCTAAACAACCGCGCGGTCTTTGAGATTCCGGAGTTTCTGGCTTCTTTGCTACGAGACGGCGAACGGAATCCTAAAGAGATTTTATCCGGTGTAGTTGCTACCGCCTGAACTCGCTTTAAAGGCTGGCGCGCTCCGCTCGTGGAGGATGTGGAAGGCGCGGTCCGGCGCCGTTACTGTCCGCAGGTTTTTTGAATCTTGGTTTAGCGCAACTGTTTGTGGCCCAACGCGCAGCGCGTTTTGGCGAGTCGCACATTTTTGAACACCCCGCGTGCGTTCTGCCTTCACTGCACTTACAGGCACAAGCTGCAGCGCGAACACTGCCCCGCGAGCCGCCGGGTGTATCCGCAAACAAGGCCGTAGAAAAGAGCAACGCCAGGCCCAGCACAAACCAGCAACAGGAAAGAGAGACGGTAGGGCGCAACGAGCGAACCGGGCGGCTCATGAGCGGATTCTGCGCCTACTCGCTACCAAAAACCGATGGAGCGAGCGGCTAAAAATATCTTGTTACCTAAGTAATGGAACCTGGTTGGCTCAGATGCCGTTGCGGTCAGGATTCCCGAACTGGATTGCGATGGCCAGAACGACGCTCGACTCGTTCGAGCTCGGGTTGGTAACCCTTGTTGATTCAGTGGCTTGGGCATGCTCTCGGCGGGCGTTGGTGAGAAGGGCGCTGGGCGAGGGGGAAAGGGGCTTGCCTAGCGCTTCTTTCACAGGCCGTTTCCACAGGCCTCTGAGAGTGAAGCTAGGATGGATGCCCCCGCGCATTCGGTGCGACGACGACGGACTTGCAACGTACCTTCCGGGGCTCCCAGTCCCAAGCGGGGCCCCATTTCTTTGCCTGGCAATCGTGAGGGCGAATCCTTTGCCGGCACTCCTAATTCAGCTTCTTAATCACCGCAATTTTCGCCAGCCCTAACGCATGCGCCACCTGCGTTTCGCGCAGGCGCGACGCATCATATTCAAACGACAATTCCGTCCTGGTGTCATTGAACTTGAATTTGCGCAGGCCGTAGGTATTTGCGAATACGCTCAAGCTGCGCAGTTGTTCGGCATTCAGTGGCGACTGCAATGCGTAGCGAATTTCGAGGAGTGTCATTTCGCTAGTATATCAGCCTTGTCCAGCCTCTAAACTCAAGCGAACTTTGCGCCAACTTGACATCAGATAGGGGCGGGGGGTATAAATACCCCTGGAGGGTATAGAGTGAATGGCAGCCCAGACTAACTCCAGAACCAAAGCCGAGCCGCACGGCGCCGAATGTGCCTGCCGCGTCGGCCCCGGGCACAAAGCATTGGCGGTGCACCCGGCGCTGAAAAAAAGCAATCAGAAGCGGCTGCGCCGCATTGAGGGCCAGATCCGCGGCCTGCAAAAGATGGTGGAGGACGATCGCTATTGCGCCGACATCATCACGCAGATCGCTGCGGCGCAGGAAGCGCTGCGCGGCGTGGCGCGCAACCTGATGAAGAATCACCTGCATCATTGCGCGGGCAAGGCGTTGCGTTCTGCAAAAAAAGAAGAGGCCGACGCCATGTACGACGAATTGCTGGGGCTGATCTATACGCACTTGCGCTGAAGCCGGCCGTGTGAAAAAAACTAAGAGGAAACCGAACTAATGGAACGCGATCCTGTTTGTGGAATGGCCGTTGACCCGGCGAAGGCAGCCGCTCACGTCGAACATGCCGGCAAGAGGTATTACTTTTGTGCGACAGGCTGCGCCAAGAAGTTTTCTGCGAATCCGGACCTGTATTTGCAGCGGCCCACTTCTACGCTATCTCGACAAGAGCCTGCTCACATTCATCAGCCCGCATTGGTTTCTATAGCTCCGCCATCTCCAGAAAAGACTGACAGCAAGATTCGCTACACCTGTCCCATGCACCCGGAGGTGGTTCAGTACGGCCCCGGCTCGTGCCCGAAGTGCGGCATGGCGCTCGAACCGATGGATTTTGCCGCGATGAGTGCAGGCGAGGCGCCCGCTTCCGAGTACGTTTCCATGCGAAAACGATTTTGCATCAGCACAATGTTAACCGCTCCTGTTTTTCTGCTGGGCATGTTCGGAGAGAGATTGGGACTGTCGCTTTCAGGCGCAGCGCGGCATTGGATCGAATTCGTCCTCGCCTCGCCTGTCGTGCTGTGGGGCGGCTGGCCGTTCTTTGAACGCTTCTGGGCATCGCTGGTGAACCGCAGCCCCAACATGTTCACCCTGATCGGTTTGGGAACAGGAGCTGCGTTTCTCGACAGTGTGGTGGCTACCGTTTTCCCGCAACTGTT
>Ga0075434_100007283_pt1 | contig 10237 bp, 8 predicted proteins | sample RhiMethybrSRZTD3_FD_75298 | JGI IMG/M metagenome (GOLD analysis project Ga0075434, IMG submission 75298) | Populus rhizosphere microbial communities from Tennessee, USA - Rhizosphere MetaG P. TD hybrid SRZTD3 | ecosystem: Host-associated > Plants > Roots > Rhizosphere > Soil | place: USA...
GATGCCTTCAGCTCCGACGCCATTCCCGTGCACCTGCTCACGCGAGAGGCGCTGCGCCTCTACCTGGACATGCTGAGCGTGCGGGGGCTCCTCGTCCTCCACCTCTCCAATCGCTATCTCTCTCTCGAGCCGGTGGTGGCCAACCTCGCTGAGGACGCGCACCTGGGTGGGCGCCTGCTCCGCCACGACCTCAATCCCACCGGCGAGGGCGCGACCTCGTCGACCTGGGCCGTGCTCGCGCGGACCCCCGCGGCCCTCGGCGATCTCACCAAGGATCCCGGCTGGACGGCGGCCACCCTCGAAACGAGTCCGCGGGTGGGCGTGTGGACGGACGACTTCCACAACCTGCTGCGCGTGTTCGACTGGTAGGGCCCTCGGCTGGACGCCCCCCCGGGGGCAGAGGTAGGATGATCGGGCGTCAGCAACCTCAAAACCAAGGAGCCTCGATTGTGAGCACCAGCGATCGCATCACCGGCGTTCTCTCTCCCGTCGTCACGCCGTTCAAGCCCGACCTCTCCCCCGACTCGGAGCGCTTCGTGCGCCAATGCCGCTGGCTCCTCAGCCAGAACGTGGGGCTGGCCGTCTTCGGGACCAACTCCGAGGCGAACTCGCTTTCCACCGAGGAGAAGGTCGAGCTGCTCGACCGGCTGGTGAGCGGCGGCGTCGACCCCTCGCGGATGATGCCGGGCACGGGCTGCTGCGCGCTGCCGGATTCGGTGCGGCTCACCGCGCACGCCATGAAGCTCGGCTGCGGGGGCGTGCTCATGCTGCCGCCCTTCTACTACAAGGGCGTGCCCGACGACGGGCTCTTCCGGAACTTCGCGGAGGTGATCGAGCGGGTGGGCGACCGGCGGCTGCGCATCTACCTCTACCACATCCCGCCCGTCTCCCAGGTCGGCATCACGGTGGCGCTCATCGAGCGGCTCCTCGAGGCCTATCCCGGCATCATCGCCGGCGCCAAGGATTCCTCGGGCGACTGGAACAACACCAAGGCGTACCTGGACAACTTCGCCAAGGCGGGCTTCGACGTGTTCCCGGGCAGCGAGACCTTCCTCCTCCAGGGACTGCGTCACGGCGGAGTCGGGTGCATCAGCGCCACTGCCAACGTCAACCCGGGCGCCGTCGCGCGGCTCTTCGCCACCTGGCAGGGCGCGGATGCCGACGCGCAGCAGGAGCGACTCAACACCATCCGCGGTATCTTTGCGAAGTACCCCATGATTCCCGCCCTCAAGGGCGCCATCGCGCACTACGGCGGCGAATCCTCCTGGGCCACCGTGCGGCCGCCGCTCGTGGAGCTGACGGCGGCGCAGCAGGCTTCGCTCGTGGCCGACCTCGACAAGGCCGGCTTCACCATGCCCGGTCTCAAGGGCTAGCTGTTCTCTTCCCTCTCCCCCCTTCGGGGGAAGAGGGTCAGGGTGAGGGGGCAAATTCCATGATCACGCTGATCGTCAACGGCAAGCGGAGCCAGGTGGATGCGCCCGCCGACATGCCCCTATTGTGGGTGATCCGCGAGAAGCTCTCGCTCACCGGCACCAAGTACGGCTGCGGCATGGCCCTGTGCGGCACCTGCACGGTGCACCTGAACGGTCAGCCCGTGCGTTCGTGCACCACGCCGCTGAGCGCGGCGGCGGGCAAGCGCATCACCACCATCGAGGGCCTCTCCGCCAAAAGCGATCATCCCGTGCAGAAGGCCTGGATCGAGCTGGACGTTCCCCAGTGCGGCTTCTGCCAGTCCGGCCAGATCATGTCCGCGGCCGCCCTCCTCGGCAAGACGCCCAATCCGAGCGACGACGACATCGACGCCGCCATGGCGGGAAACATCTGCCGCTGCGGGACTTACCAGCGCATCCGCGCCGGGATTCACCGAGCCGCCCAGATCAAGAAGGGAGCCGCGTGATGCCCGCCGCCGGGACGGGTCGGATGGCGCTGAGCCGGCGCACGCTCCTCAAAGGCGGCCTCGCCGTGGGCACGGGACTCGTGGTGGGATTCCGTCTCTTGCCGGCGGGTGGCAAGGCCGCCCTGGCGCAGTCGGGCGCCTTCGCGCCCAACCAATGGATCTCCATCGACCGCGACGGGCTGGTGACCATCATCAACTCCGTGGTCGAGATGGGACAGGGCTCGATCACCACCATGCCCGCCATCGTGGCCGACGAGCTCGACACGGACCTCGGCAAGGTGAAGGTCGTCCAGGCCCCGGCCAATCCCAAGCTCTACGCCAACCCCGTCACCGGTACGCAGTCCTATGGGGGCAGCCGCGGCGTACGCGATCACCTCGAGATGCTCCGCAAGGCGGGCGCCGCCGCGCGCGAGATGCTGAAGGAAGCGGGCGCCGAGGAGTGGGGCGTGCCCGTGTCCGAGGTCGATACCGATCTCGACACGGTGATCCACAAGCCGAGCGGGCGCCGCCTGGCCTACAGCGCGCTGGTGGACAAGGCCGCCAAGCTGCCCGTACCGCAGAACCCGCCGCTCAAGACGCCCGACCGCTATCGCTACATGGGCAAGGTGATGCATCGCCGCGACACGCCGCTCAAGGTGAACGGCTCGGCGACGTTCGGTATGGACGTGGTGGTGCCGGGCATGCTCATCGCCTCCATCGAGCGCTGCCCCGTCTTCGGGGGCAAGGTGAAGTCGTTCGACGCCACCGCAACCAAGCGCATCAAGGGCGTGAAGAATGTGGTGCAGGTCACCAATGGCGTGGCCGTGGTCGCCGACTCGTTTTGGACGGCGGTGCGCGGCCGCCAGACCCTGAAGGTAGTGTGGGACGAGGGCTCGGAGGCCTCCGTCTCCAGCGCGAGCATCCGCCAGGGCTACGTGGACGGCGCCAAGGAGACCGGCCAGGTCGCCCGCAACGACGGCGACGCCGAGAAGACCATCGCCGGCGGCGGCAAGACGGTGGAGGCCATCTACGAGGTGCCCTTCCTCGAGCACGCGTGCATGGAGCCCATGAACGCCACCGCCTCGGTGACGGCGACCACCTGCGAGATCTGGGCGCCCACCCAGAACCCGGGTGGCACGCAGCTGACGGGCGCCAAGGTGAGTGGGCTTCCCGCCGAGAAAGTGATCGTGAACACGACCTACCTCGGCGGCGGGTTCGGCCGGCGCGGTGAGCAGGACTTCATCCTGGATGCGCTCGAAACGTCCAAGGCGGTGGGCGCGCCCGTCAAGGTGATGTGGACGCGGCCCGACGACATCCAGCACGGCTTCTATCGCCCATCCACCTACAACCTCTTCAAGGCGAGTCTCGACGCGCAGGGCAACCCCACCGCGTGGTGGAACCGCGTGGTCGGCCCCGGCATCCTCATCCAGAAGGGGCGCGCCCAGGCCGGCACTATAGACGGCGCCGCGATGGAGGGCGTGCGCAACATGCCCTACAGCATCCCCAACGTGCGCGTGGAGTGGGTGAACCGCGACTACGGCATCCCCATCGGCTTCTGGCGCTCCGTGGGGCCGTCGCAGAACGGCTTCATCGTGGAGAGCTTCGTGGACGAGATGGCCATCGCCGCGGGCAAGGATCCCGTGGAGTTCCGTCGCTCCCTGCTCGGCAAGGCGCCTCGCCACAAGGCGGTGCTGGAGCTCGCGGCGGAGAAGGCGAACTGGGGCGCGCCCCCGCCCGCCGGCCGCGCGCGCGGCTGCGCCGTCATGTTCTCCTACGGCAGCTACGTGGCGCACGTGGCGGAGGTGTCCGTGGCGCCCGACGGCAAGGTGCGCGTGCACAAGCTGGTCGGAGCCATCGACGCAGGCTTCGCGGTGAATCCCGATCAGGTCAAGGCGCAGATGGAAGGCGGCGGGATCTACGCGCTGACCGCGCTCCTCTACGGCGCCATCACCATCGACAAGGGGCGCGTGCGGCAGTCGAACTTCCACGACTATCCGATGCTGCGGATCAGCGAAGCGCCGGTGATGGAGACCTACATCCTTGACTCCGGCCAGCCCGCGGGCGGCCTGGGCGAGCCGGGCGTCCCCACCGTCGCCCCCGCCGTGTGCAACGCCATCTACGCCCTCACGGGCAAGCGCATCCGCTCCCTTCCCATCCAGACGGACCTTCTAAAGCGCGCGTAGCGCCACCTCTTCCCCTCTCCCCCGTGGGGGGGAGAGGCAGGGTGAGGGGGCCCTACCCCTCTCGCCTGAGGGCACGGCTAAGGGCGCAGGCGGCGACGGCGCCCTACTCCACCCGCGGGTGCCGAGTATGCCAGTCCGTCATCGCCTGGTACGCCCGCGCAGCGGCCAGCGCCGCATTCTCCTCCCACGCCCGGCTCATGAACTGCAGGCTGGTCGGTAGCCCGCGCGCACCCAGCCCGTTCGGCACGCAGACGGCAGGCAGCCCCGCCCCGTTCCCCACGGCGCCCATGACATCGCGGGCTGTGGCACTGATGGCGCTCCGGAAGTCCTGGCCCAGGAGCGGCGCCTCGTTCACCCGGCCCGGCGCCACCAGGGCGTCGAAGCGCGCGAGCACGCGATCCGCCTCGCGCGCCATCACGCCGCGCAGGCGTACGGCCTTGAGGTAGTCCTTGGCGAGAATGGCATCGCGCGCGTAGGGAATGAAGTGCACCTCGGGCGCCGTCAACTCCGCGATGCCGCCAGACTCGATCAGGTCCTCGAACGCGGAGGCAGCCTCGACCTGCAGGATGATCCGCGTCGTCTGCTCCCACGGCAGATCGCGGAGCGTCACCTCCTCCTCCACCGTGCCGATCCTCCGGAGCGTGTCCAGCGAGCGCCTGAAGTTCTCCACCACCGCAGCCTCGCAGCCGTCGGTGGCGTCCCTGAGCACGCCCAAGCGAAAGCTCTTGCGGTCCGCGGCGTCGTAGCGGTAGGGCCGATCGCTCGACGTCGGATCCTCGGGATCGGCTCCCGCGATGGCATCCAGGATGAGGCCGCAATCGTCGGCGGTGAGCGCGAGCGGCCCCAGCTTGTCGAGCGTCCAGCAGAGGGCCATGGCGCCGTGGCGGCTCACCCGTCCATAGGTGGGGCGGAGCCCGGCGATTCCACAGTAGCCGGCCGGCGAGAGGATGGATCCCCAGGTCTCAGACCCGATGGCGAAGGGCACGAGCCCGCTGCTCACCGCGGCCCCGGACCCACTGGACGACCCGCCGCTCCATGCATCCGGAGCCCACGGGTTGATGCATGGTCCGGTGAAGGATGCCGTCGGCTGCCGGTAACCCATCCCGCCCGCCAGCTCGATCATGGCGAGCTTGGCGCAGAGGACGGCGCCCGCCGCCTCGAGCTTCCTTATCACCGTGGCGTCGTAGTCGAAGCGCTGCTCGCGATAGGGCGCCGCGCCCCAGGTGGTGGGCGCGCTGGCGGTGGCGAGAAGGTCCTTGGCGCCGTAGGGAATGCCGTGGAGGGGGCCACGCCATCGGTTCGCCGCGATCTCCGCGTCGGCGCGACGAGCCTGGGCGAGCGCGTGATCACGCATCACCGTGACCACGGCATTGTAGCGAGGCCCGATGCGCTCGAGCCGGTCGAGGTAGAGCTCCGCCAGCTCGACAGCTCTGACCTTCCGGTTCCGCACGAGCTCTCCAAGCTCGCGCACCGGCTTCCACAGCAGCTCGGTCTTCATCACGCGAGCCCTCCGCCCTTCCCTCCCTGAGGCAAGGGCAGGGTCACGGGCTCGAATCGCTGGGAAGGCTCGTCCGCGTTGGTGAGCCGCACCGCGCGGACGGCTCGCGCCGCCTCCACCTGCCCGCCCACGATCTTCCGCAGCTCGTCGAGCTGCTCCGGGGTGAGCCGCCCCGCGTAGCGCTGGCGGATGATCTCGAAGAGTGTGTCGGTCTCGGGATCCGGCGTGTCGGTCATGGCCATCCTCAGCGCAAGCGCGGATCGAGCGCGTCGCGCAGCCCGTCGCCCAGCAGGTTGAAGCCCAGCACGGTGAGAAAGATCGCCATGCCGGGCAGCGCCGCCACGTGCGGCGCGACGTTGAGATACTGCCGGCTCGCCGCGAGCATACTCCCCCAGTCGGAGGTGGGCGGCTGAACGCCCAAGCCGAGGAAGGAGAGTCCGGCCAGGGCGGTGATCATGCCGCCGATGTTCAGCGTCACCGCCACAATTACCGGGGCGAGGCAGTTGCGCAGCACGTGGGTCAGGGCCAGGCGCAGCTCCGACACGCCGAGGGCCCGCGCGCTCTCCACGTACTCCGTCTGCTTCACCGCGAGCACGGTGGCCCGCACGATGCGCCCGTAGAAAGGAATGTTCACCACGGCTACCGCCACCATGCCGTTGACGAGGCCCGGCCCGAGGGTGGCGATGATGGCCACGGCGAGCAGGAAATACGGAAAGGCCATCAGCGTGTCGATGGATCGCATGATGAGCTGATCGACCCAACGCCCCACGAAGCCCGCGAGGAGGCCGCACACCGAGCCCGCCAACGCGGCCAGCGCCGTCGCGGCGAGGCCGACCACCAGCGAGATGCGCGCGCCATAGAGGAGCCGGCTCAGGAGGTCGCGGCCGAACTCATCGGTACCGAGGGGATGGCCGGCCGTGAAGATGGGGGCGAGCCGCCGCGCGGTGTCGATGGCGTCGGGATCGCGCGGGGCGAGCCACGGCGCCACCACCGCGAGCACGGCCATCACCAGCACGAGGGCGAGGCCGAAGAGGGCGGCGGCGCTCCGCCGGAACACGCGCACGACGTCAGTCATAGCGGATGCGCGGGTCGAACACCGCGTAGAGCAGGTCGACCACGAGGTTGACCAGCACGAAGGTGGTGGCGATGAGGAGCACGCCGCCCTGCACCAGCGGATAGTCGCGGGCCTGGATGGCCCGCACCATCATGGAGCCGAGCCCTGGCCAGGAGAACACCGTCTCCGTGAGGATGGCTCCGCCGAGCAGGAAACCCACCTGCACGCCCAGCACGGTGATGATGGGATTGACGGCGTTCTTGAGCACGTGACGGGCGATCACCGCGCGCTCGGCCAGGCCCTTGGCGCGCGCGGAGCGGACGTAGTCCTGGCGGATGATCTCGAGCACGCTCGATCGCGTGAGGCGCGCCAGGGCGGCCGCGGAGGCCGTGCCGAGGGTGACGGCGGGCAGCACGAGGTGCCACAGTACGTCGGCTACCCCGCTGCCGTAGGGCGAGCTCATCCCGCTCGAGGGAAACCAGCGCAGCTGGAGCGCGAACACGATGATCAGCATGATGCCCGTCCAGAACACGGGCAGGCTCACGCCGGTGACGGCCACGCCCATGCTCATGCGATCGAGCCAGGAATACTGCTTCACCGCGGAGACGATGCCCGCGATCAGGCCCAGGAGCACCGCGATGGCCAGGGCGCCCGCGGTGAGGAGAAGCGTGGCCTTGAAGCGCAGCAGCACCTCGGGCAGCACGGCGCGCCCGAGGGGAATGGAGCGGCCGAGATCGCCACGCGCGACCTGCCCGATCCAGTTGAGGTACTGGACGACCAGGGGCTCATCGAGCCCGAGATCGCGGCGCAGGCGCTCCACGTCTTCCTTGGTCGCCTGTGCGCCCAGCATGATGGCGGCCGGGTCCCCGGGGGCCAGGTGCAAGACGGCGAAGACCAGCACCGAGACCCCGAAGAGGACGGGGATCGCGAGCAGGAGACGTCGGAGGGCGTAGGCGGGAAGCCCGCCGCCCCCTACTGCAGCCACACCTGCGACAGCACGAGATCGAAGTTCGGGTGGAGCTTGAAGCCCTGCACGCGCTTGCGGTGGATGATGATCTGCCGGCCGTGGTCGATGAAGATCCACGGCGCCTCGTCGGCGATGATCCGCTGCGCTTCCTTGTAGATGGTGGCGCGCTCGGCGTCGCCCACCGTGGTGCGGCCCTTGCGCAGGAGCTCGTCCACCCGCGCGTTCTGGAAGAAGCCTGCGTTGAAGGCGGGCGGGAAGCGATCCGACGAGAGCAGCATGTACGTCACGTGGTCGGGATCGCCGATGGACGGGTTCCAGGACATCTCCGCCATGTCCGGGGCGTCGAGATACTTCTTGAGATAGGCGCCCCACTCCATGGTCTGGATCTTGGCCTTGATGCCCACGGCCTGGAGCTGGGCCTGGATCACCGTGCCCATCTCCACGGGCTGCTGCATGCCCGAGCCCGACTCGGGCACGAGGAACGTGATCTCGAAGCCGTTCGGATAGCCCGCTTCCTTCAGGAGGGCCTTGGCCTTCTCGGGATCGTAGGGATAGCGCGCGGTCTTGTCCTCGTGGAAGGGCCCGTACACGGGCGACATCGGTCCTGTGGAGACGATGGCCGTACCCTTCAGGATGTCCTTCACGATGGCGTCCTTGTTGACGGCGAGGTTCATCGCCTGGCGGACGCGCTTGTCCTTGAGGATGGGGTGGCGAGTGTTCAGCGTCACGTACCACACGGCCGAGGAGTTGGCCTCCGCCACTGTGATGTTGGGATCCTTTCGCAGGCTGTCGAGGCTGTCCGGCGGGACGTCGATGGTGAGATCGATCTCACCCGTCTTGATGGCGGCGAGCCGCGCCTGGGCCTCGATGATGGGCACGTAGATGGCCTGCCGGATCTTCGGGGGACCGCCCCAGTACTGGTCGTTGCGCGTGAGCACTACCTTCACCCCGGGCTCCCACGTCTCGAGCTTGAAGGGGCCGGTGCCCACGGGGTTCTTCACCATGTCCTTGCCGTACTTCTTCAGCGCGTCGGGGCTGTAGAAGAAGAGCGACTGGTGCGCCAGGTACTGGAGGAACGGCGTGAGCGGCGACTTGAGCTTGATCTGCACGGTGAGCGGATTGACCACCTCGACGCTCTGCACGTTGCCGAGGAAGCCCTTCACGTACGGATAGGTGCCCGTCTTGTAGTACGGCCCCTGCTCGTTCAACTGCCGCTCGAAGCAGAATTTCACCGCTTCCGCGTTGAACGGCGTGCCGTCGTGGAAAGTCACGTTGGGGCGGAGGTTGAACGTGTAGATGAGGCCGTCCTTGGAGATGTCCCAGGAGCGCGCGAGGCCAGGGATGAGCTTGTACGAGCCGAGCTCCTGCGCCACGAGCCCTTCGAAGATGCGCTTGGTGATGCGCGCGGAGTTCAGGTCGGTGACCTGAGCCGGGTCCATGGTGACGGGCTCGGCGAGGAGCCCGATGACGACGGCGTCCTTGGGCGGCGTGGCGTCGGCGCCCGAGGCGAGGGCCCCGGCGAGGATCACGAAGGACAGCGTCACGACCCGGCGAATCGTCATGGTGGGCTCCTTTGGCCGGTCATCTTGCCTCAAGCTCACGCGGGGCGCAATGCCGCTCCTTCTACGCGTGGTGCTTGAGATCTTGTGCGCTCGTCGGGCGGGTCCTGTCATCGGGGGGAGGGGGCGCGCTCGGCTGCGTCACCCGCTCGCCTGATTCGCAGCCCTGCGGGCTGCGTGCAGGACGAGGGGGTCCCACTCCGCCGCTCGCGCCCCCTCCCCCCGATGCCACCCGCCCGTCACAACGTCTAGTTTCACAATCCCTCGACCTCGAGCGCGAGGATATGAAGATTGCTCAATCCCCTCGCCCCCGGAGGGGGAGAGGGCCAGGGTGAGGGGGACTCCGTTCTCTAGAACACGAGGTAGCCGCCGTCGATGATGAAGGCGTCGCCGGTGTGATAGCGCGAGGCGTCGCTGGCGAGGTAGACGGCGATGCCGCCGAAGTCGTCGCCCACGCCCCAGCGCCGCATGGGTACGCGGGGCAGCACCTTCTGCATGAAGGCCTCGCCGTGCAGCGCCTTCTCGGTCATGGGCGTGTCGATCCAGCCCGGCACCACGGTGTTGACGCGGATCCGATGCCGCGCCAGCTCCACGGCCATCGAGCGTGTCATGGCCATGAGGGCGCCCTTGGTCGCCGAATAGTGCTCGCTCCGCGCCGCCCCCATCACGCCCGCCAGGCTCGCCGTGCTCACGAGCGATCCGCCGCCCCCGCGCTCGACCATGTGCTTGGCCGCCGTGCGCAGCGAGAAGAAGGCACCGTCCAGGTTCACCGCCATCACGCGCCGCCACTCCTCCGTGGCCATCTCGTGAAAGCCCTTGCCACCGCCGCCGCGTCCGCTCACCCCCGCATTGGCGAAGAAGGCATCCACGCGCCCCAAGGCCTTGACCGTCTCGGCGAAGCATCGGTCCACCGCGACTTCGTCGCTCACGTCGCAGCGGACGGCCATGACCTTGCCACCGTGCCCCTTGAGCTTTTTCAGCGCCGCGTCGTTCTTTGCCTCGTTGGTGCCCCAGATGCAGACGGCGGCGCCGGCCTGCGCCATCGCCTCGGCCATGCCGAGGCCGATGCCGCTGTTGCCCCCCGTGACGAGCGTGACCTT
>Ga0075434_100007288_pt1 | contig 10234 bp, 4 predicted proteins | sample RhiMethybrSRZTD3_FD_75298 | JGI IMG/M metagenome (GOLD analysis project Ga0075434, IMG submission 75298) | Populus rhizosphere microbial communities from Tennessee, USA - Rhizosphere MetaG P. TD hybrid SRZTD3 | ecosystem: Host-associated > Plants > Roots > Rhizosphere > Soil | place: USA...
ACCTGAAAGATCTTGGTGTTGGCGCGGGTGGGATTCACCCGGTTGGTCAGCAGGATAATGAAGAGGTTTCGGTCGGGGTCGAACCAGATGGACGTGCCGGTATAGCCGGTATGCCCGAATGCGTTCGGCCCCATTTTCGTTCCGGCGCTCGAGTTCTCGGACGGCGTGTCCCAGCCCAGGGCGCGGGATGAGCCGGGTGGGATGTTCTGGCGTTGGGTGAACTGAAGGACCAGCTGCGGAGACAATTGTGGCGGGCTAACCCCGGGGCGTCGCCCCGGGGTCAGCCGCGAGTCCAACAACCACTGCGCGAACTTGGCTAAGTCGGGTGCCGTGCTGAACAGCCCCGCATTCCCTGACACGCCACCCAGGCGCGCTGCGCTTTCATCGTGCACTTCACCGATCAGCAGGCGATGACGGAAGAACGTGTCCATCTCGGTGGGCGCGATGCGGTCGCGCCAGGTGTTGGGCGGTGTGAAGCGTGTCGATGTCATGCCGAGGGGTGTGAAGACGTCGTCCGCAAGGACTTGGTCAAACGACCGTCCGGTGATGTGCTCGACCACCTGCATCAAGACGATCGCGCTCAAGTCGGAATAGACGAACCGTGTCCCGGGCGGCGACACGAGCGGCGAGGTGTCCACCATCGCGAGTGCCGCCTCCCGCGTCCTGGTCGAGTCCCACAGCGGCAAATCCGCGACGAGGCCGGCGGAGTGCGTGAGCAGGTAACGGATAGTCACCTGATCCTTCATGGGACCGCGGAATTCGGGCACGTAGCGCTGCACCGGCGCATCGAGGTCGAGCTTCCCTCGATCCACGAGGAGAATGCATTCGGTCGTCAGCGCGATGACTTTCGTCAGCGAGGCCAGATCGTAAACGGTCTCGGTCATCACGGGCCGCTTGTCGTTCGCGGCGTAGTGGCCCACCGCAGCCAGGAGGACGACGCTATCCCCGTACCCGACGGCGACTGTCGCGCCGGGGAAGGCGCTATCGACCTGCGTTTGCAGATAAGCGACGACGGGTTGGAACCGGCCGTACGACTGCTGCTGCAACGTGATCGGCGGAACCGGGCGCGGATGCCCACAGGCCGCCGTCGCCAGCGCGAGCATCGTGAGGCCGCCCTTTTTCATGGAATTATCACGTGCGCCGGGGGCTTCACCGGCGCCAACGTCGAGTCCGAAACGGTGAGACCGTAGCCGATCGGATACGCCGGCGGAATCCGGATCGGCAGCCTCCCACGGACGGGCGACCAGCCGAGCAGCGCGCGCGCCGCGGCGCGCTCAGCCGGACGGACGCCGCTCCAGGCGATCAGGTACGATTTCACCGTGGGCGTCTGGTTCAACAGGTAAGGGCTGCCGAGCGACACCAGCACGGTCGGTTTCACCGAGTCGGTCATCGTGATCAGCCGCGCGAGTGAGTCGGGCAGTGCGATGTTTCCCTTCGCGGCGATCGGCCGCACGTTCATCGCGAAAATCACCGTGGGTGCCCGGCCGATCACGACCCGTGCTGAGTCGTACGATGCCGTCCCCGACATCGGCCAGAGCCGGAAGAAGCCGACGGTGTCGCCGCCGGCGCGCATCAGCTCGAGCATGCGCTGGCCGACGTAGCTGTTCAGCTCGTCACCGTAGGCGATGATGGCCATGCGGCTGCGGTTCGCGCGCAGCCGCGCCACCGTTCCGGCGGTGTCGCGCACCAGCGTGAGCGACCGCTGTGCGAGGCCGTCGGCGGCGTCTTGGAACGTCTTGGAGCCGACGATCCGCGCGATCGAATCGAGCGGCACGGTGCGCCGCTCGAAGAGACCCAGCTGCCGCTTGATCGCGAGCACGCGAGTCACGGACGAATCGAGGCGCGCGATCGTGAGGCGTCGGGTCTGGAGCGCCACCAGCATCGAGTAGATGGCGGAGTCGGGATCGGCGGGCATCAGCAGCAGATCGGAGCCCGCTTCGAACGCGCGGACCGCCGCCTCGCCCGCGCCGTACTTCGCAACGATCGCGCCCATCTGGAGCGCATCCGTCACCACGAGACCCTTGAACTTGAGCGAGTCGCGCAGCACACCCGTGAGCATCGCGGCGGACAACGTCGCGGGCGCGTCCCCGGTGAACACGGGGAAGGCGATGTGCGCGCTCATGACCACCTGCGCCCCCGCTTCGATTCCGGCGCGGAACGGCACGAGCTCGACGGAGTCCAGGCGCTGGTAGTCGGCGCGGATCGTCGGCAGGCCGAGGTGCGAATCGGCATCGGTGTCGCCGTGACCGGGGAAGTGCTTCAGTGTCGCCAGCATCCCGTTGTCCTGCAGCCCGCGCACGTATGCGCGGACGAGCCGCGCGACGGCGTGCGGATCCTCGCCAAAGGATCGGGTATTGATGATGGGGTTCAGCGGGTTGTTGTTGACGTCGGCGTCGGGCGCAAAATTGACGTGGATACCAACGGCCCGGCCCTCGAGCGCCGCGACTCGTCCGATCGTATAGGCGTCGCGCTCATCGCCCGTCGCGCCGGCGGCCATGATGTACGGGAACGCGGTGGCGCCGATGACGCGCATCGCCGCGCCCCATTCGAGATCGGCGGAAACGAGCAGGGGCAGTTTGGAGCGGCGCTGCAGGGTGTTGAGCTTGGCGGCGATGTCGTAGGGCGAGCCGACGGAGATGATGATGCCGCCGACCTCGAGCGTATCGACCCAACGCGTCGCGATCTGGAAGGCGGAATCGTCGAGCGCCATGTAGTTTCCGCCCAGCCACGGCACAACCAGCTGCGCCACTTTCTGCCGCGTCGTGAGCTTGGCGAGCACAGCGTCGATGGCGACCGGCTGCGGCAGCGTCGGCGAAGTGGCCGTGCGGCCACCGCACGCGGCCAGGACCGAAACGATCAGGAGTCTATGCGCGCGCATCGTCTCTTTTGGGTTGTGTTGGGGATTGGCTGTTCCAGCGGAACACGCGTCCCGTCACTCGTCGCCGCCCAGGTCCGCCCGGGCATCGAAGTCCTGCTGTCGGATTCGGCACACCTGATCGCCGGCAAGCGGGTCGGTCTCCTCAGCAACAACACCGGCGTCGATCACCTCGGCCGCCGCGACGTCGATCTGCTGCGCGCGGCGCGCGACGCACGACTCACAGTCTTGTTCAGCCCCGAACACGGGTTTCTCGGCCGCGAAGATCGCACCGGCCTGCCCGACAGTCGAGATTCGGCGACCGGGCTTCCAATCTATAGTCTCTATGGCGGATCGCGTAGCGCGGCGGCGGCGGCGCTCGATTCGGTCGATGTGTTGCTGGTCGATTTGCAAGACATCGGGGCCCGCTACTACACGTACATCGCCACCGTCGTGCAGTTGATGCGCACCGCGTCGCGTACCGGAACGCAGGTGATCATCCTCGACCGGCCCGATCCCGTCGGCGGCGTCCTGGTGCAGGGCAATGTGCGCGCGAGCATGGGCGATCCCGATTCGGCCTTCTCGGGATTCATGCCGGTGGCCATGCGCTACGGCATGACGCTCGGCGAATTGGCGCGCCTGGCGAATGACGTGATGGCGTTGCACACCAATCTGGTGGTCGTTCCGGCCGCGGGGTGGCATCGCGCCATGCTGTACGACGAGACCGGACTGCCCTGGGTGAAGCCGTCGCCGAACATGCCGGATCTCGAGAGCGCACTGCACTATGGTGGCACCTGTTTGTTCGAGGGGACGAACGTCTCCGTCGGGCGGGGAACGACGATGGCGTTCCAGGTGATCGGCGCGCCATGGCTCGATCCGGAGCAAGTGATCGCGCGCCTCGACACCACGGCGCTGCGCGGCGTCGACGTACGAGCCACGACGTTCACGCCGCTCGCGCCGACCGACGGTAAGTACGCCGGCATCGCGCTGCGCGGTGTGCAGCTGCACGTGCGCGATCGAAACGCCTACGACCCCACGAGGCTCGCCGTCGCCCTGCTGGCCGCCATTCGTGTGACCCATCCCACCGCTTTCCAGGTTCGTCCCGCGAGCTTTGATCGCTTGGCGACTGGACCCGAGTTGCGGGCCGCCGTCGAGGCGGGGCGCCCTGTTCGCGAGATCTGGGAGATGTGGGAGCAGGAGCTGGCGCGGTTTCGCGCGGTGCGCGCCAAGTACCTCGTGCCGGAGTACTAGCCGAGTCGAACCGGCGGCCCCATAATCGTCCCCCGCGCCCGTACGCCAGGTTCACGGGGGGTTGCCATGATCGGCCGCAAGCTGGGTCGCGCCGTTGCAGTCTTGGTGCTGGTTGCCGCCTCGGCGGTGTGGTTCGCATGCTCCGACACCGGGCCGGGTTCCTCCACCGGTCCTGCCGTTGCGCCCCCCAACGCCCCCCGCACCATCGTCGGAATGCTCGCCGCGATCGCGGCCGTGCGGAGTCACACGCCCGCACTCCTCGACATGCCGGGCGTCGTCGGCACCGCGGTCACCTCCATGCCGGACGGCGGCGCCGGCGTCCTGATCCTGACGGAGCGCGAAGGGGTACCCGGGTTGCCGCGAGCGCTCGATGGCGTCCCGGTCAAAGTGCATGTCAGCGGCCGCTTGATGGCCTTCAGTGATCCGACGCAGCGCAAGCGGCCAGCCCCGATGGGGTACTCGGTCGGGCATCCGGCGATCACCGCCGGGACGATCGGCGCGCGCGTGCGGGATGCGCTTGGCAACGTGTACATCCTCTCCAACAATCACGTGTTGGCGAACTCGAACGGCGCGAGTATCGGCGACCCCGAGTACCAGCCTGGTCCGTTCGACGGCGGCACGGCGGCCGATCAGATCGCGACACTGACCGACTTTCAGGTGATCTCCTTTGCGGCCAACGGCACCAACACCATCGACGCCGCGATCGCGCTTTCGAACCCCGCCGTGCTCGACAACGCCACGCCCGCCGACGACGGCTACAGCATGCCGAACTCGACGATCTACGGCGACGCCAACGGCGACGGGCTGTTCGACAACCGTGACGGGCTGCTCGGTCTCAACGTGCAGAAGTACGGCCGCACCACGAAACTGACGCACGGCCAGATCACCGGCGTGAACGCGACGGTGACCATTTGCTACGCGGTGTCGGGATTCACGTGCACCAAGACCGCCCGCTACGTCGACCAGCTGATCATCTCGCCGGGAACGTTCAGCGGCGGCGGCGACTCGGGATCGCTCATTGTCACCGACGACGCGAACCTGAATCCCGTGGGCCTGCTGTTCGCCGGCAGCTCGTCGGTCACCATCGCCAACCGGATCGATCTCGTCCTCCAGCGCTTCGGCGTGACGATCGACGGCTTCGATCCGGCGCCGCCCGGACCCTTCACAGACCTGGCCGTGACGAGCATCAGTGGACCGAGTGCCGCGGTGCAGGGCAGTGCTTCGTCTATAACTGTCACGGTAAAAAACGTCGGCAACCAGCCGGTCTCGAGCTTCGACGTGGTGCTGCAGGATACGACCGAGCACGTCACGGTGGGGACGCAAACAGTTGCCGGCCTCGCCGCGGGCGTCTCGACCACGCTGACGTTCACGTGGACGCCGAGCGCGACCGGTGATCACGCGCTCGTTGCCCATCAGCTGCTCGCCGACGACCGGGCCACGAACGACCAACGGTCGGTGACGATCCCCGTCAACGCGCCTGTGACCGACATCGCGGTGGCGAGTTTCAGCGGACCGACCTCGGTGATCGTGGGCCACGGCGCCAACATCGGCGTGACGGTGACGAACGTCGGCAATCAGAACGTGACGAGTGACATCATCGTCACGCTGCAGGACTCGACCGCCGGCGTCACGCTCGGCACCCAGACGATCTCCGGCCTCACCGCCGGCAGCAGCAGGACGCTCGTGTTCCCGTGGAATACCACGGGCGCGACCCTGGGCGGGCATACGCTCGTTGCGACGCACGCGCTCGCCGACGACAACGGCGCCAACAACCGGCGGTCCGAACTCGTCACGGTAACTCCCAAGCCGACCGATATCGCGTTGACGAATGCCACCGGTCCTCGCTCGGTCGCCCAGGGTGATACGGCACACGTGATGATCACCGTGCAGAACGTGGGCGAAGTGGACGTCGGTGCTTTCACCGTTCTGTTGACCGACGGGTTCGCCGGTCCGACGGCGGGCACGGTGACGGTGGCCGGTCTCGTCGCAGGCGGGACGATCATCGTTGATGTGCCGTGGAACACCGCCGGTGCCGCGATTACCGGGCACACGCTGTTCGCGACGTCGCAGCTCCCCGACGACAATTCGGCGAATAACACGATCGGGATCGCGATCAATGTGACGACACCATCTGGCCCGCCGCCGCCACCTCCGCCGCCTCCTCCTCCACCGGGGACTGATGTCGCCATTACCGGCATCACCGCGCCGGCGCGCGTGACGCAGGGAGACACGGCGCACGTGGTGGTGACGGTGCAAAACATCGGCAGTCAGGACGTCACGTCGAACTTCGACGTCGTACTCACCGACGGATTCGCCGGTCCAGAGCTGGGCCGGCAGACCATCACCGGGCTTGCGGCCGGCGTGAGTGTGACGCGCACGATCAATTGGAATACCGCCGGCGCGACAGTCACGGGGCACACGCTGTTCGCGAGCGTGAACCTGACGGACGCCAACACGTCGAACAACACGGTCGGGATCGGCGTCATCGTACAGCCGCCGCCCGTGACCGACGTCGCGGTGACGAGCGTGGTGGCGCCGAGCGCGGTGACGCAAGGCAGCACGGCGTCGATCGGGGTCACTGTGCAGAACGTCGGTGGCCTGAATGTCAGCGCCAGCTTTGATGTCGTCCTGACAGACTCGGCGTCGGGCGTGACGATCGGCACGCAGACGGTCACCGGACTTGCCGTGGGCACGTCTGCGACGCGCACGTTCTCATGGAATACCGCCGGTGCCGGCGTCGGTAGTCACACGCTCGTGGCGACCCACAGCTTGAGCGACGCCAACGCAGCCAACAACCGCGCCACGGCGAACGTCGCCGTGAACGCCCCGGTGACGGACGTTGCGGTCACCACGATCAGCGCGCCGAGCTCGGTGACGCAGGGCAGCACGGCGACGATCGGCGTGACGGTCCAGAACGTCGGTGGACAGAATGTGAGTGCGGCATTCAATATCGTTCTGACCGATGCCACGGCCGGGGTGACGATCGGGACACAGACCGTCACCGGTCTCGCCATCGGTGCGAGCGCGACGCAGTCATTCAATTGGTCAACGACGGGCGCGGCGCTCGGCGGGCATACGCTGGTCGCGAGTCAGAGTCTGACCGACGACAACGCCGCCAACAACCAGCGCTCTGCGACGATTACGGTGACACCGACGCCGGCGGATCTGGCGCTTGCCGGTATCACGGCGCCTTCGCAGGTAACGCAAGGCGACACGGCGGCGGTGGTCGTCACCGTCCAGAATGTCGGCGGATCGGATGTCGCGAGCAGCTTCGACGTGGTGCTGACCGACGCGACGGCTGGCAATGTCGTGCTCGGGACGCAGACGATCGCCGGGCTTCTCGCGGGCGCGAGTGCGACCCGCACGTTCAACTGGGGTACGGGCGGAGCGGCGATCGCCGGCCACATCCTCACGGCAACGCAGAAGCTGGCCGACAACAACCCCAGCAACAACGCGGCGTCGATCTCCATCAACGTGACCGCGCCGAGTCTCCACGTGGGCAACCTGAACGGAGCGTCCGCGGGCAACGGCAACACGTGGACTGCCACGGTGCAGATCACGGTCCACGACTGGCGGCACAATCTGGTGACCGGTGCCACCGTCCAGGGCACGTGGAACGGGACCGGCCCCAATGCGACGTGCACTACGGCGGCCGGTGGCAACGGGGTGTGCAGTGTTGTCCTGGCGTCCATCCCGAACTCGACGAAGGCCGTCTCGTTCGCGGTGACGGGCATGACGTTGGCCGGCTACACGTACAAGTCTTCGGCCAATCATGATCCGGATGGGAGCAGTAACGGCTTTTCGATTACCGTGAAGCGTTAGTGAGACCAGCTCGAATAATGACTCTGGTGCTGTTCGCGGGGGCATTAGCGTGCTCCCGCGCGCAGCCCGGGGGAGCCACCGTGACCACGAAGAGCATCGATGAAGTTCTCGCCGCGCACACCGACTCGCTCATGGCGATCCCGGGCGTTGTGGGCACGGCGATCGGGCTGTGCGGTGGCGAGCGCTGTATCAAAGTGCTCGTCGCCGATTCAGGTGTCGCCACCAGAGCCAGGATCCCGGCTCGGCTCGAGAGCTATCCTGTCTCGGTCGAGGTGGTCGGCACCCTCAGGCCGCGCTAGACCGCTACGGTGTCGCCCTCGGCTCCACGCCGAGCTGCCGCCACAGATAGGCGTAGGTCAGCGCGAGCTCCTTGGCGACCTGCGCGTTGGTAACCCCCGCGCCGTGCCCCCCCTCCGTATTCTCGAAGTAGTAGAACGGAATCCCCATTGATTCCATCTTGGCGGCCATTTTGCGCGCGTGTCCCGGATGTACGCGGTCGTCGCGCGTCGTCGTCGTGAACATCACCGTGGGATACTTCACCCCGGGTTTCAGGTTCTGGTAGGGCGAATACTGCGAGATGTAGGCCCAGTCCTCGGGTTTGTCGGGATCGCCGTACTCGGCCATCCAGCTCGCCCCGGCGAGCAGATGGTTGTAGCGCTTCATGTCGAGCAGCGGGTTCTGAATCAGCACGGCGTTGTACAGGTCTGGGTGCTGCGTGAGTGCGACGCCCATCAACAGGCCGCCGTTGCTGCCTCCGCGGATGCCCAGATGCTGCGGGCTGGTGATGCTGTCCCGGATCAGCTGCTGCGAAATCGCCGCGAAATCGTCGTAGATCCGTTGCCGGTGCTCTTTCAATCCGGCGCGATGCCACTGCGGGCCGAATTCTCCGCCACCGCGAATGTTGCCGAGCACGAAGACCCCGCCGCGCTCGAGCCACGCCGCTCCCGTGTGGCTGCTGTAGCCCGGCGTGCTCGCGATCTCAAATCCTCCGTAGGCCCCGAACAACGTGGGATTGCTCCCATCGTGCTTCATGTCGCGCCGGTGGACGATGAAGAACGGGATCTTGGTGCCGTCCTTTGAGGTCGCTTCCTGCTGCTCGACGACGAGATCGCTGGCGTCGAACATCGCCGGCAGCCGTTTGACTTCCGCGACGCTGCCGTTCTCCGCCGTCACGAACAACGTTGTCGGCTGGATGAAATTGGTGAAGGTGAAGAAGTACCGGTTCGAGTACGCGGATGTCGCGACCACGCCGACCGTACCCAGATCTGGCGCGGGCACTTTGTCGAAGGTCCAGCGCCCGCCTTGATAGCGGTAGCGTCGCAGCTCGCCCCGCACGTTGTTCAAGATGTTGAGCAGCAGGTAGTCGCGCGTGGCCGACACGCTATTGATGGTCTCACGTGGACCCGGCTGCGTCACGAGCTGAAAGGCGCGTTTGCCGGCGAGAAAATCGTCGACCGACGTCGCAATGAGCGAACCGGTCGGCCAGGTCTTGCCGCCGGCGGTCCATGGATCGCGCACGTACACCACGAGCTGGCCTTGCAGGAGACGGACGTCGGCGTCCGCGGGCGTGTCGATCTTTACGATCTTCCCCCCGGTGTAGAGGTATTGCGCCCGGTGGTAGAAGTCGGTCCCGTCCGTGATCATGAGGTAGCGGCGCGCGCCGTCATTCGCGCTGAATGATCCTGCGCTCACATGGTCGGCCGGTGCTTCGTACACCGTCGTCGCCGTCGCCAACGGCGTGCCACGCTTCCAGAGCTTGATGATGCGGGCGTAACCGGAAGTCGTCATGCTGCCGGGTCCGAAATTCGTGCCCACGAGGAGGGTGTTGTCATCGACCCACGTGGCGCTCGTCTTTGCCTCGGGGATCGTGAATCCACCGGCGACGAACTGCTTGGTCGTCAGGTCAAACTCACGCCGCTCCGTCGCGTCCGACCCGCCGCGCGACAGGGCGACCAGGCAGCGCCGGTATTCGGGCTCGAAGCAACTAGCTCCACTCCATGACCAGGTGACGCCTTCCGCCTTGCTCAAAGAATCCAGATCGATCACCGTCTCCCACGACGGATTGGCGGTGGCATAGCTCGCCCACGTGGTTCGGCGCCAAATCCCCCGTTCGTGGTCGGCGTCTTGCCAGAAATTGTAGATCGAGCTGCCGAGGATATTGGGGAAGGCGATCTTGTCCTTGGAGTCGAGGATCTGCTTGATGCGATCATAGAGCGTCTGATACAGGGGTGATCCGCCGAGTTGGGCGATGGTAGCGGCGTTCTTAGCGTTCACCCATTCCATCGACCGCGCGCCCTCCACGTCCTC
>Ga0075434_100007291_pt1 | contig 10232 bp, 9 predicted proteins | sample RhiMethybrSRZTD3_FD_75298 | JGI IMG/M metagenome (GOLD analysis project Ga0075434, IMG submission 75298) | Populus rhizosphere microbial communities from Tennessee, USA - Rhizosphere MetaG P. TD hybrid SRZTD3 | ecosystem: Host-associated > Plants > Roots > Rhizosphere > Soil | place: USA...
ATCAACGGCCTGTTCGTGATGGGGCTCACGATCCTGATCACCGCGATCGTCGCGCTGCTGCTCTATCGCTCGCGCTGGGGACTGCAAGTTCGTGCCGTGGTGTCGAACCGCACCATGAGTGGCGCTGCCGGCATTGATACGCGGCGGGTAGACCGCCTGACATTCGGGCTCGGCTGCGGCATCGCCGGGATTGCCGGCAGCGCATTCACGATGATCGGCTCGACCGGGCCGACCGCGGGCCAGCTTTATATCGTCGACACGTTCCTGGTCGTGGTCTTCGGCGGCGCGCAGAGCCTCTTGGGAACTATTGCCTCGGCTCTCACGATCTCGCAGTCGCAGTCGACGCTCGAGTTCTTCCTCACCGGCTCAATGGCCAAGGTGCTTACGCTTCTCATGGTCATCGGGCTGCTTATGCTCCGCCCGCAGGGACTGTTCGTCCTTAAGGTCAGAAGGTGAATCATGTCGGGAATTCGTACGGATGGTCGTACGCTTGAGTTGATAGGGTTCGCACTTGTTGCAGCGCTCATACTGGTGGTGCTGCCGCTGGCGCTCGATATCTTCCGGCTCAACCTCGTCGGCAAGTATCTGACGTATTCCTTCGTGGCCGTCGGACTCGTGCTGTGCTGGGGCCACACCGGCATTCTCAGCCTCGGGCAGGGGGTGTTCTTCGGGCTCGGCGGCTATTGCATGGCGGCGTTCCTCAAGCTCGAAGCGTCGAGCGTGGCGAATACCAAGATTCAGTCAACGCCCGGCATTCCGGACTTCATGGACTGGAACCAGCTCACCGAATTGCCGTTCTTCTGGATTCCGTTCAAGTCGCTGTCGTTTTCGCTGATCGCGGTCGTTGTCGTGCCGACGATCGCCGCCTTCATCCTGGGCGCCGCCATGTTCAAGCGGCGGGTGGGCGGCGTCTATTTCGCCATCATCACCCAGGCCTTGGCGGCCGTGCTCACCATCCTGATCATCGGGCGGCAGGGTTACACCGGCGGCATCAATGGCATCACCGACTTGCGCACGCTGCTTGGCTGGGACATCCGCACCGACAGCGCGAAGTACATTCTCTATTTCGTGTGCTGCTTTCTGCTCCTGGGCACGATGTTCCTCGCCCGCTTTGTGATCGCGAGCAAGCTCGGCCGCATCCTGGTTGCGATTCGCGACCAGGAGGAGCGGGTCCGATTTTCCGGCTACGATGTTGCCAACTTCAAGATCTTCGTCTTCTGCCTTGCTTCTGCGATCGCGGCTCTGGGCGGAGCGATGTTCACGCTCCAGGTCGGGTTCATGTCGCCGTCGTTCGTAGGCATCGTGCCCTCGATCGAGATGGTGATCTTCTGCGCGGTCGGTGGCCGCCATTCTCTGGTCGGCGCGGTGATCGGGGCGCTCGTGGTCAACTGGGGTAAGACGCTGTTCTCGGAATCATTTCCGGAGCTCTGGCTGTTCGCAATGGGCGGCCTGTTCATCGGGGTCGTGCTCGCATTCCCGCGCGGGCTGGCGGGGCTGGTGACGGATCAGATCGTGCCCAGGCTGATGCGGCTCGGTACGTCGAGTGGCCGCCAGGCCGAGCCAAGCCCGGCACCGGCCGAGTAGCGCAGAGCGACGATCATGAACAACAACACTGATTTCCTGCTCGCGCTTGAGAATGTCAGCGTGTCGTTCGACGGCTTCAAGGCGGTCAACGAGCTGAACCTCTACATCGATAAGGGCGAGCTGCGCGTGATCATCGGCCCGAACGGCGCCGGCAAGACCACGGTGCTCGACCTGATTTGCGGACGCACGCGCGTTTCGGAAGGCTCGATCAAGTTCAAGAATCAGGAGATCACCAGCTATCGCGAGCAGCAGATCGTTCGTCTTGGCATCGGCCGCAAGTTCCAGACGCCGACTATCTACGAGGATCTGACCGTGTTCGAGAACCTCGAGCTGTCGCTGCCGCGTGGCCGCAACGTGACGGGCGCGCTGTTCTGGAGCCGGACCGAGGAGGTCGCCCAGCGGGTGAATGAAGTGGCCGAGATGATCTTTCTTGACGGCGATCTCGACCGGCTGGGAGGAACGCTCAGCCACGGGCAGAAGCAGTGGCTCGAGATCGGTATGCTGCTGATCCAGGATCCCGAACTGCTCATGCTCGATGAGCCCGTGGCCGGCATGAGCGTCTCGGAGCGGGCGAAGACCGCCGAACTCCTCAACGAGATCATCAAGAACCGTTCGGTGATCGTGATCGAGCACGACATGAAGTTCGTCGAAAGCATCGCGCACCGCGTCACCGTGCTGCACCAGGGCAAGGTGCTGGCCGAAGGCGACATGCAGTCGGTGCAAACGAACCCGCGGGTCAAGGAAGTCTATCTCGGTCACTAGGGAGATCCAGATGTTCGATGTGCGCAATCTGTCGGCCGCCTACGGGCAGAGCCAGGTGCTGCATGGGATCGACCTCTCGGTCGGCCGCGGCGAGATCGTGGCGCTGGTCGGCCGCAACGGCATGGGGAAATCCACTCTGATGAAGTCGCTGATCGGCGTTATGCCGGCGCGCTCCGGGCAGATCACCGTCGATGGCGTCAACCTGACCACGCTTCCGAGCCACCGGCGTGTCGCCAATGGCCTCGCCTATGTGCCGCAGGGCCGCCAGATCTTCGGCACCATGACGGTGAAGGAGAACATCGAGACCGGATTAGTGGTCACCGGCAAGAGCGACGTTCCGAACGAGATCTATGATCTCTTTCCGATCCTCAAGGATTTCGAGCGTCGGCGCGGCGGCAACCTGTCGGGTGGCCAGCAGCAGCAACTCGCGATCGCGCGGGCGCTGGCGAGCGACCCGAAGGTGCTGCTGCTCGATGAGCCGACTGAAGGCATTCAGCCCTCGATCATCAAGGATATCGCGCGCCTGCTGCGCGATATTCGCAGCATCCGCAATCTCTGCATCGTCGTCTGTGAGCAGGTGCTGAGCTTCGTGCTCGATATCGCCGACCGCATCCTCGTGATGGAAGGTGGCCGCATCGTGCATGCCGACACGCGTGACCATGTGGACGAAGCGGCGGTCGCCCGGTTTCTCGCGGTGTAACGAGTCAACTTGAGAGGGGAGTAAAGCTATGGATCAGATAGTGACAGGAAGCAGTGCACTGGCCGGGAAGCCGAAGACGCTGATCGAGATCGATCTCAGCGAGTCGCCCTACAAGAACGATATGATCCACAATCGTTGGCACCCGGACATCCCGATCGTGGCCTGGGTCAAGCCCGGCGACGACTTCGTGATCCAGACCTATGATTGGACTGGCGGCTTCATCAAGAACAATGAATCCGCGGATGACGTGCGCGACATCGATCTGACCATCGTGCATTTCCTCTCCGGGCCGATCGGGGTGGAGGGCGCGGAGCCGGGCGACCTGCTGGTCGTCGACCTGCTCGATGTCGGTGCGCTACCCGAGAGCCTGTGGGGCTTCAACGGCTTCTTCTCGAAGAAGAACGGTGGCGGCTTTCTCACCGATCACTTCCCGCAGGCGCAGAAGTCGATCTGGGATATCTCGGGCATGTTCACCCAGTCGCGGCATGTGCCCGGTGTCAGTTTTGCGGGTCTCATCCATCCAGGCTTGATTGGCTGTCTGCCCGATCAGAAGCTGCTCGACACCTGGAACACGCGCGAGAAGGCCTTCATCGCAACCGATCCCAACCGGGTGCCGCCGCTTGCGGCCCCGCCGTTCGGGCCGACCGCACATGCCGGCCGCGCCAAGGGCGATGCCAAGGACAAGGTGGCGGCCGAAGGCGCGCGCACGGTGCCGCCGCGCGAGCACGGTGGCAACTGCGATATCAAGGATCTGTCGCGCGGCTCGAAAATCTATTTTCCCGTCTATGTGAAAGGCGCGGGCCTTTCGATGGGCGATCTGCATTTCAGCCAGGGCGATGGCGAGATCACCTTCTGCGGCGCCATCGAGATGGCGGGCTGGTTGCACCTGAAGGTCGATCTCATCAAGGACGGCGTGCGCAAATACGGCATCAAGAACCCGATCTTCAAGCCGAGCCCAATCACGCCGACCTACAATGACTATCTGATCTTCGAGGGCATCTCGGTCGACGAAGCCGGCAAGCAGTATTATCTCGACGTGCACATCGCCTATCGGCAAGCCTGCCTCAACGCGATCGAGTATCTCACGAAGTTCGGCTACACTCGAGCGCAGGCTTACGCCATCCTCGGCACCGCGCCGTGTCAGGGGCATATCTCAGGCGTAGTCGATATTCCCAATGCCTGTGCGACGCTGTGGCTGCCGACTGACATCTTCGATTTCGACGTCATGCCGAACGCGAGCGGGCCGATGATGCATGAAAAGGGCGGCACGCCGATGCCGCTCTCGCCCGACAAGTAATGGCGCGGGCGTCGGCGGAGGCGGCTTGCCGCTGTCTCCGCCGCGAGCGCATCAGAAGAGAGATCAAACAATGCCGGTCTATGACTATCTCTGCAGTGAGTGCGGCCCGTTTACGGAGATGCGGCCGATGATGGAATGCGACGCTCCGCAAGCCTGTCCAGAGTGCGGCGGGCTTGCGCCGCGCGCATTTCTCACGGCGCCGCATTTTGCGACGATGTCGCGCGAGCGGCGCCTGGCTCATGTCACCAATGAGCGCAGTGCGCACGCGCCGCAGGGCCTTGCGGAGTTCAAAGCGCGGCACGGCCAGGGCTGTGCGTGTTGCAGCGGAAAGCTTTCAGCCCGCGCCGTCAAGCGGGGCAAGAACGGCGCCAAGAGCTTTCCCGGCAGCCGGCCGTGGATGATCTCGCATTAAGAGGATACTGTTCTGGATGTAGAACTAAGTCTCTCTCGGCCACTCTTCGGCCAATCCAGGTTGCGCAGCCACGTGGGCCGCGCGTCGAACCACTGTTTCGTTTTTGAGACGGATTGGGCCTAGACCTCAGGCACTTTCGAGTCGCATACCGTGAATCCAAGGCTAGATTAGCCCTGCTTGGCACCATCGAGCTTGACTACTCTCGTCCGTTCCTCGGTTAATGGAACGGGTTGCGGTGATCACTCCGGCGGACCGGAGCAAGAATTCCGAAGTGCTCGTCAGGCTGTAGCGAACCCTCGCTGCTGTCGTACCGGAAGCCGCTCACTCGCCCGCCCGAGGCCTCGCTGAGCCACAAGCGAAACCGCATTCCGCCATTCCGCAAACCGCCTGCATTCGGTCACCCAAATTGATAAGCGCCGATCACCGCACCAGTTTCGCACCAGAAACGATCGCAACGAGACGCACCAAACACGATCGAGCATGTCAAATCCATTAGGAAAGCAATGCAACTTTCCTGGGGTCTCGCGAATAGCCCCGGATTGGCGGCGTTGTCTCGCACGCGCTCCGTCTCTGAGACGGCGCAATTGTCGCTAGGGCGGCCTTTTGGGGCTTTTTTCTCCGCCCCCAAAACACGTTTCCCGGAAACGGAGACCACAAGTGGTTCGAGATAGGTTCGAATGTGAGTTTTGGGGGGCAGGTCCGAGCATCTGGTGTTGTCGAGCCATTCAGCGGCCGCCACGTCGACTACGTGTACTTGCGAAAATCCGGTGAGACCGCCATTCCAAATTCAATGTGCTTGAGTATTCTGCCTACTTCCCGCGCTGCCTTAATCGGCGCAGGAAGCTTTTGATCGAATTGCGTCGTATTCCAGTTCACTTTGGTCAACGCGAGAACGTCCCTCGCAAGTGTGAGTAGTTTGCTGTCTGAGTGTTCGTGCGGCACGAGCAGCAACGGGCGAGGCACGCGTAGGCCTGGATAGGTCCCATAGTACGGAACACTGCCGCGCGTATAGAGAAGGCCCTTGGTATCCAGATTTATGAAAGTGCCGCGCAAGACGGGATAGTTCCCGTCTCGGAATACAGCAATTGGCGAGCTTTCTTGGACCCACAACAGATCGGCCATTTCAATACCGAATTTATCAAGCGCACTGTTAATGCCTTCGGCTTCCTCTGGCCGGAATCGGGAGGTTTTCAGGAGTACGACACGCGCTGGCACGTGCCGATGATGAGCCTTGTAGGCCGTGATCGACTGAACGACCAACTCTTCCGCGTCCGCGTCGCCTTCACTTGCGTCTGGCGATTGCTCTCTCGCTTGACTTTCCTTGGAATTTTTGCGGCATCATCCCACGTATCCGGCCAGACAATTTGCGTCGGAACAGGCAGGTGCATCGTCTTCGCTTTCAGCAGATCGCGGAAGTTTAGCGCATCATCGCTGTCATCCTCATCCTCCGCGCCTTCGACCTGCTCTTCGCTCCTCGCGTTCACTAGTTTCTCGATCAGCGGAACTGGAAGCGCAAGAACGACCACATCAGGTTTGGCGCTGCTCTCCATCAGGGCTGTGAGTTGAGACGCAATCAACTCGACCGCATGACGGATTGCCTCATCATGGCGGCCAATTTCTCTGATCTCGTTGACCTGCCGGCGTGACAGTATGGCTGTAGCTCCGTCCGGCACCTCAAACTTGCACCGGAAGGGGTTCTGGTTGCCCAGACCGGGAAAGTCTGGATTGAGGTTGATGAGTTGCTTGTTCTCGCTCTCAATACCGCCCGCGGTCTCCACCAGAAGTTCAGAGAAGCCTGCGGCCGTCTCGTCCGTTCCCACGATGCCCACGCGCACCACATCGCCGGAGCGTGGCTGAAGAGGACCGAACTCCCGCAAACCCTGCCGAGGATCACAGTGTTGACCGCCATCACCAAATTCCAAAGGAGGCTCATCAAGGACGGAAGATTTAAAGATCATGTTGTATCCCCTTCATCGAAGAAGTTTAAAGATTCCATGTCCTTCGCGCGAGGATCGGTCCTGTTCCATGACGATTCTGGCACGGCTTGCGGAATCCAAATAACTGGTAGTCGCTCGAATTGCAGGATCGGCTGCGACACATCTGTATCGAACAATCCCAGCTCTCGCTTGCCACTTTCAACAAGTAGGTGCTGCCACATAATAACTTGGCCGCGAACTGCGGCATTGCGTTCGAGGCGCTTCTTGCCCGCAATGAGCGCCTCCGGAAAGCGATGCGGCTGAAAGCCATCCCTTGTGAAGTAAAAGTCCGGATCAATGACCGCGAACCATTCGTCGGCGAGGCGCTCGAAGCGCAAGCGCGCCGCATGATGGCGTACATAACCCTGCTGCTTGGGGTTCTTTTTGTTAGCGTACGCGCTCACCACCCTGGCTGAAGTCTCATTGATATTGGCGACATAGTGGTAGGTGCGTGACCTGTTAATATTGGTCGCGCGGAAATGAAATAGCCTTTCCTTGCGTAGGTAGGAAAGCTGCGTGGACGTTTGCCGTTCGACTGTCCGGCGTAGTAAATCAACTATATTGTTAGTTTCATCAACATCATCATTGAAGGCGACCAGGCTTGTATCGATAGCCTCGACCTGATCGAGATCAACGATCGCGCGTGTTGAAAAATCCCTTGGATCGAAGAACGAAACGAAGCGCCGCTTGCGGATGACCCAGTCAAAGCGGGGACTATCGTGCTTCACCAACTCGGGGATCGCGTCGCGGCCGCTTCCGAAGGGCGAGGTGGCAAGGAAAATTTCACCGGGCAGCCTGATGCGCAGGAGGTTGATAATAGCCTCTTCGCCCTGGTTAAGGGGTGGCAGAAATACGCCAGCCGTTCGGCGATCAATTGTCAAAGACCCGATGCGATCCGCGCAGCGTGCGTCGAACACATCGGTTTCCTTGTCGAACTTCAGTCGGCGCTCTTCACCTTTGACGCAGTCAGTGACTTCTTTCCAGTACGCGGTCTCGTCTGATTTGCGCCATAGAACAATTATCACGGGGATGTTCGAAGTGCGCCAGTATTTGAGATCTTCGTGTTTGAGCAAATATTCAAAGCTGCGATCGTTTTCACGGATGTACTGGCCGCTTTCCGTCGACTTGACTTGAACGCCGAGCAGCTTACCGAGCGGTGCTCCGCTCTTGGGGTCACGCAGTTCAACAATGCCGTCCGTGCCAGCTTCCAGTCGGCCGCGCGGATCGTAGATGAACTGCATTTCCAGCACGATCTTCTTGATCGCCGTTTCGCCGAGTTCGCCCAGAACTTGGCTATCCGTGATTCTCTTGCCCATGATTCGATCATAGGTGGTTTTCGTGGCCCCGCGAGGGAATTGTTCTTGTTATGTTCATTGCTGTAGTGTTCTTTATTCATCAATGGCTTGGCGATTGCCTAGCCACTCGCGGGCATGGGTCTGTGGCGAGATGTTTCGATTGGAAATCCCTCCCTGCTCCGCGGCAAGTCCGAGCATCTCGTGCTGTCGAGACCATTCGGCAGGCGAGTCCACGAGACGAGCAACTCCTATTCCGCGTGGCAGTCGGCCTTCGATCGCAGCTTTGACGAGATCGGGGGCTAGGAATGCGAGAGAGATCGTCATGTTGACCTTGCGGATGCTGCACTTTTCGCGCTTGGCGATGCTTTCGACAGTGATGCTTGCGTCCTCGACAAGTGCTTTGAGCCAATCGCGCCCGCGCGCGATCGCGGCAACCAGGGTTGCGCGAGTCTCGGCGCGGATCGGACGAGCGTTTTGGGGTTCAACGGCATCAGGGATGAGTATTTCTCGCCGCCGTTTCGACGGTGGCTTGTGCCAAGGAATGTGAAGGGTAAGGTCACGCGACGCGCGGCGTTTGCGCCCTTCCGCTTGGACCAGCTTGACGACCAACTGACCCGGCCGGATCTCGACGCGCGCAACGTATGTGTCGATGAGGCCTCGATTATCAACCGAAGCCGCTAGCTTGAGACGTTCACGGATCGAACGGACGACAAGTGCCTCGATCTCGGCTGCAGGCACGCGGCTTATCGACCCGGCTCGCTCGGATTGGCCCTGGAGCAGAGCCGATGAAAGGTAGTAGCGATACTTGATGCCGCGCTTGCGGGCGTGGCTTGGGGTCATCCGATTGCCGCGATCGTCAAAGATGCGGCCTGCTAAAAGGGCTTCTGTGTTCGTCCTGGCCGTCCTGCGAGCATTGACCTGTGCATCCAGCTTGGCCTGAACTGCATCGAATAACACGCGGTCCACAATGGCAGTCTGTTCGCCGTTGAGGATCTCACCCTTGAAGGCGACTTCGCCAATGTAGAAGCGATTGCGAAGCAAATGGGCGAGTGGCCCACGTGTGAACGGAATGCCGCCGACCTTCTCTCCGGACTTGAGCGTGCGCACCTTGGTGACGATCTCACGCTTGCGCAGGTCGGCCATCAGCAGGTTGAGGCTGCCGAGCTTGAGATAGCTGCGGAAGATCGTGCGCACCCGCTCGGCCTCGGTCTCGTTGACGGTGATCTTTCGATCCTTGGTGTCATAGCCGAGCGGCGCCATACCGCCGACCCAAAGGCCCTTGCGCTTGGAAGCCGCAATCTTGTCCCGGATGCGCTCGGAGGTGACCTCGCGCTCGAACTGCGCAAACGAGAGCAGGACATTCAACGTGAGCCGCCCCATGGACGTCGTGGTGTTGAATTGCTGAGTAACCGAGACGAACGAGACATTGTGGTGGTCGAAGAGCTCGACCAGCTTGGCGAAGTCGGCCAACGAGCGGGTCAGGCGGTCGACCTTGTAGACCACGATGACGTCGACCTTGCCGGCCCGCACGTCATTGAGCAAGCGCTGCAGGGCAGGGCGATCAGTATTGCCGCCCGAGAAGCCGCCGTCGTCGTATTTGGCTCGCAGAAGGGTCCAACCCGCATGGGCTTGGCTGCGAATATACGCCTGCGAGGCATCGTACTGGGCATCGAGCGAGTTGAAGTCCTGCTCGAGCCCCTGGTCGGTTGAGACGCGGGTATAGATCGCACAGCGAACTGGCTTTGCGGGCTTCATCGGGAAGCCTCCTTCTTTGATGGCTTGTCCCGCAGGCCAAAGAATCGTGGTCCGTTCCAGCGGGTGCCGGTGATCGCAAACGCAATCTTGGAGAGGCTCGGATAGGTCTTACCCTTCCAGGCGAAGCCTTTCTCGAGCACCGTCACCCGCTGCATCTGCCCGTTCCATTCGCGTCCCAACACAGTGCCGGGCCTCACATCGACAGAACGCCGGGCCACGGCCCGTTGTCCCGCCTTCTCAGGGGTTTCCGAGCGATCGAGCAGACGCAGGCTCTCGGCATCGAGATCACCCAGGTGATCGGCCTGGAGCCGGTAAGCCAGAATGCGGAACAGCAGATGTCGGGGCAGGTGAGGGGGCGGTCGCCGCCCGAACACCGTGTGCCAGCGGGCCCGGAGTGCACCGACATCGAGGTCGCGCAGGCGCGCGATCTCGACGTCGATTGCCTTGCGGT
>Ga0075434_100007292_pt1 | contig 10231 bp, 7 predicted proteins | sample RhiMethybrSRZTD3_FD_75298 | JGI IMG/M metagenome (GOLD analysis project Ga0075434, IMG submission 75298) | Populus rhizosphere microbial communities from Tennessee, USA - Rhizosphere MetaG P. TD hybrid SRZTD3 | ecosystem: Host-associated > Plants > Roots > Rhizosphere > Soil | place: USA...
AGCTGCGCTCCATGGAGAAAACCGAAGAGCATGCCGGTGACAACGATGCCGGCGCGCGTGCCTGTTTTCACCGCGGAAGCGGGATCGAAACCGAAGCGACGGGCGATGCGAGCACAAGTGGCAGCGAAGAGCGGGTAAAGGTAGCCGCGGAAAACGGTTTCTTCGATCAACGGAGCGATGAGAACGGCCATGCCCATCAAGAGAAATGCGCCGGTGCGATTCTTAAAAAGATCCTGAATGGGGAGATGGTCGGGCGTTTTGATTTTGGTGCTGGCGATGGCGACACAGACAGCGAGGCCGGCGCCGCCCGCGAGATAGACCCAGGGACTGACAGGCCAATCGGGGTTGGCGCCAAGCTTCTTCCAGCCAAAGGTGGGCCAGAAAGGCCGGCCTTGCAGGACGGCGATGGTCACGTATAGAAAAAGAAAGATCAGAAAAAACCAGAGTACGTTGGAGCCCACGGCGACATCGGGACGGTTTTGAAAAAGCTGCTCGATTTCTTTGGGGCTGAGGTGACGGCTGGTGTTGAAATAAATGACTAGCGCGACTTGAATGATGATGATGCTGCCGAAAGCGAAAAGACCGAAAAGGAGCAGGTGTAGCCAAGACCAAGGGACGCGGAGATCCTCGGGCAAGAAAGCGTTGGCTGGCGGAGGAGGCGGGAGCGTGGAGGGGGCATCGGCGGCGAGGGAAATTGGTTCATTAGCGAATGGCGGCTCGGGCGGATGGACAAGGATGCGGGCGGAAAGGTCGTCGAGCGATTCTTGGGGCGATTCTTCGCCGGGAGGATCGGAAGGTTGATTCGCGGCAGGCTGATCGTCCGAACCTGATTGCGGAGGTTTCTCGTCGAAGGGGTTCATTTCGAGCGGGGAGCCTTTTTGGTGGACTGGCGTTTTGGAGGAGCACCGGCGCGCGGCCAATTCGAAGCGAGAGCGGCGGCGACAAGAGGCAGTAACAGTTCGTGGTGACCAGTGATGGCATACCCCTTCGAGGCGGAGGTCCGCCCGGTTGCGGGGGCGGTGGGACGCTTCACTACATTCTCTAATGGACGGTAGTGCTGGATAAAGTCGAAGTTTGCCGTAGTGATAGGACGGAGAGGAACGCCGAGGTTGCGCACGACGGAGACGGCTTTAAGAAAAACTTCGGGGAGAAGAACGGCGGACCCCCAGTTGAGGTAGACGCCGCCAGGTTGCATGGCTTTGACCAGCGAACAGAAGAGGCGGAAGTCGTGATGACTGGCAGCGCCGAGGGATGCGCCATCGGCGGCGGGATGCATGTGCGGAATGTCGGTACCGATGGCGAGATGAATGGTGACAGGAATTTTGCGTTGATAAGCGTTGTACAGAATACTGGCGGCGGCGTTTTGCGGAGCGAGACGGCGCGTTTGCGCGGCGAGGAATTTACCGGCCGCTTCGCCGTAACCGATGCCGGAAAAGTTGGCGGTGCTGGCGATCTGATTGAGGTAGAAGCCGGTTTCGCTGGCCATGCCGAATTGGCCTTCGCCGAGGCCGGCGTCGACGTCCTCGGAAGTGCTGCCGCTGAGGGCGATTTCGAAATCGTGGATGAGTGCGGCGCCATTCATGGCGACGCCCGAGACGAAGCCGCGGCGCATGAGGTCGGCCAGGACCGGGCCGAGGCCAGTTTTGATGACGTGGCCGCCGATGCCCCAGAGAATAGGCTGGCGGGCGCGCTTTGCTGCGTGGATGGCGGACAGAAGGGCGCGGAGGTCTTGTGCGGCCAGGATATTCGGTAGGAAATCCAGAAAATTAGTGAGTGACGCGCGTGATTTTGTGACGGGCTTGGCGAAATCGGCGAGGGAGACTTTGCTTTTGCGGGAGGCCAGCGGGTAGGTGGCGACTTCGCCTAGGCTGATGGGTTGGGTGGTATAGGCGGACTTGGTCATTGGGTTGGAGACAGTTCACTGTAAACGGGGGAAGTGGATTAGGCAAGAAATGCAGTATGGATGCCGTGGAATCTGGCGGGAATTCTAGAGGGATGTGCCACATGAACCTCCCAGCGAGATTGCTTAAGCCGAGCTACCCGGCAGGCTGACGGCAAGTTCGATGAGGTTTCGCGAAGGCTGAGAACCACTGGTTATTTGAGTGGATTCGGTCCATTTTCCGTTTTCATCGATGCGCAAGACTGAACTGGTTTTGGTTCCACCGCCAACGAAACCCCCAACTGACCCCTTTGTGTTCCTGGGTCAGCTCTAAATCGGTTTCCAAATAGCGGCCATCGTTGTAAGCGCGCATGCGTTATCGATCAGCTTCATCGTCGTAGGAATGATAGCCAAGGCTTGCAGAACCAGTTTTCCGTCAGCGTTATTGCGGCCGATTCCCCCGATGATCAGAACCAATCCGCCGAGTTTGTACTGAACATCTTCGGTCTGAATCAACTCCAGCGGATCGCCAGATTCGCGAAACATTGGAGCCTCTCCAAACCACTACCCACCAAGAAGTTGAGCGCGCTCATGGCGGAGCGCTGAGATTGGATATCGGGGAATGCGGGGCTCTGAGCCATCGTGCGCAATTGTAGCAACTTCAGCAGAGGAAGCGGCCGGTGGGGATGACGCCGCCGAGAGAAATGATGAGAGGGATATCAGCGAGACAGGAAATGCCTATGCCGCCGAGGCGCCATAGGCGGTCTGGCTTTGCAGAACCGAGGAAAAATTGTTAGACGGAGCCGGGTTTAAGGATTACGGTGATGATACTCCATTCCAGCCAGCGTACGGGAACGTACACCAGCAGATACGTCAGCACATTTTGCGGCAAGCCGTAACCAAGCTTCGAGAGAAGCACGGAGCTTGCGAACCAGATAACCACTCCGAAGAACAATCCCAGCAGGAGGCGGACAAAGCCCAACATCAATGCGCGGGCCGCGGAGGCATCGCTACCACTACGCAGTTTTGCCAAGCCAAGAAAACACCACAGACTGTAGGCTGCTAGTTTGACGCCAATATAGAGGACGGCGTACACGGACCGGGTTCTCCTTGCGAAATTGTACCTGCTATTTGTGGGCGCCGTTGGAGTTGCCATTGGCGAAGTGCAGGACACGGGCGAGGGCGTGGCCGGTGTAGGACTTTTTATTGCGGGCGACGAGTTCGGGCGGGCCTTGCGCGACGATGCGGCCTCCGCCTTCACCGCCCTCGGGGCCGAGGTCGATGATCCAGTCGGCTTGCTTAATGACGTCGAGATGGTGCTCGATGATCAGGACGGAGTTGCCGAGCGAGACCAGGCGCTGGAGAACGTCAAGAAGTTTGCGCACGTCGTCGAAGTGCAGGCCGGTGGTGGGCTCGTCGAGAATGTAAAGAGTGCGGCCGGTTTGGCGCTTGGAAAGTTCGCGCGCGAGTTTGATGCGCTGGGCTTCGCCACCGGAAAGTGTGGTGGCGGATTGGCCGAGCTGCACGTAGCCGAGGCCGACTTCGACGATGGTGGCGAGCTTCTGCTGAATTTGTGGAATGTTTTCGAGAAGTTTCAGCGCATCGGTGGCCTGCAGGTTGAGAATGTCGCTGATGGAGTGGCCCTTGAAACGGACGGCTAGCGTTTCGGAATTGTAGCGGCGGCCGCGGCAGACTTCGCAGGTGACATAGACGTCCGGGAGAAAATTCATTTCAATGCGACGCAGGCCGTCACCCTGGCAGGCTTCGCAGCGGCCGCCTTTTACGTTGAAGCTGAAGCGGCCGGGTTTGTAGCCGCGTTCACGCGATTCGGGAAGCATAGCGAAAAGTTCGCGGATGGGCGCGAAGACGCCGGAGTAGGTGGCGGGATTCGAACGCGGCGTGCGGCCGATGGGCGCCTGGTCAATTTCGATAATTTTGTCGATATGTTCGGCGCCGAGGAGTTGTTTGTAGGAGCCGGGCGCTTCCTGGGAGCGATACAGTTTTTGCGCGAGCGCGCGATAGAGAATGTCGTTCACCAGAGTGGATTTGCCGGAGCCAGACACGCCGGTGACTACCGTAAGCAGGCTAAGGGGGATGGAGATGTCCACGTCTTTAAGATTATTGGCGGAGGCGCCGACGATCTGGATTGACTTTCCGTTGGGGCTGCGGCGGGTTAGTGGGACATCGATTTTTGCGGCACCGGAAAGATATTGTCCCGTAAGAGATTCGGCAGTAGCGGCGATTTGCGCGGGCTTGCCATGCGCCACCAGATAACCGCCGGCGTTGCCCGCTCCGGGGCCGAGGTCTACGACGAAGTCGGCGCGGCGGATGGTGTCTTCGTCATGTTCGACGACCAGGACGGTGTTGCCGAGATTGCGGAGCTTTTCGAGCGAGCCGAGGAGGCGTTGGTTGTCGCGCGCATGAAGGCCGATGGAAGGCTCGTCCAGGACGTAGAGAACGCCGCGAAGGCGCGAGCCGATCTGCGTGGCGAGACGGATGCGTTGCGCTTCGCCGCCTGAGAGCGTGGCGGCCGAGCGATCAAGACTCAGGTAGCCAAGGCCCACGGCGAGCAGAAAATCGATGCGTTCCGCGACTTCTTCAAGGGGACGAGCGGCAATTTCCTTTTGGCGAGGTGAGAGTTCAGAGACAATTTTGTCCACCGCGGGCCGCGCGGAGGACAGCGAAAGAGCGGTGAAATCGGCGATGGACCAGCCGGCGAGCTTTACGGCGAGCGATTCGGGGCGCAGGCGCTTGCCGTGGCAAACGTTGCACAGCGTTGCGGACATGTATTGCGTCATCCACTCGCGGTAGGAATCGGATCCGGACTCCTCGAAATTGCGCTCGAGAAATTTCAGAACACCCTGAAAGCGGAATCCTTTGTCGGATTTGCCCTTGGCTTTCGCGGTTTCGCCGTTGGATTTGTAACCCGCGCCAGTCGGTGGGTAGCCGTATAAAATCAGATTTTGCGTTTTGACCGGGAGCTTTTCGAACGGAGTGTCGAGATCGAAGCCGTGGGCGTACGCCGCCAGTTCGAGCGTACGTTTCAGAATGGCCGAGCCGGAACCCGGGCCGAGGCCGCCGTCGAATAACGGACGCGTCCAATCCGTCACGACCTTCGCGGGATCGAAATCGTATTTCGAGCCGAGGCCGTTGCACGCAGGGCAAGCGCCGTACGGCGAATTGAAGCTGAAGGAGCGTGGCTCAAGTTGCGGAACGCTGATGCCGCAATCGGGACAAGCCAGTTTTTCGGAGAAGGTAAATTCCTGTCCACCGACGACCGCGACGGTAACCAGGCCGGAAGCGAGCTTCAGCGAGGTAGCGATGGATTGTTCGAGTCGCGACGCGATGCCTTGCTTGACGAGCAGCCGGTCCACGACAACTTCAATCGTGTGATTTTTACGCTTGTCGAGCTGGGGTGGATCATCCAGCGGAAAGAGTTCGCCGTTGATACGCACGCGGACGTAGCCATCCTGCGCCAGCTTTTCGAGTTCCTTGCGATAGGCCCCTTTGCGGCCGCGCACAATGGGCGCGAGGATCATGACGCGATCATCGGGCTTACAAAGTTCGCCGCCGAGAATAGCCTGCACAATGGCTTCGCTGGACTGGCGCTTGATGGGATTGCCGCAACTCGGGCAATGCGGCACGCCAACCGAGGCGTACACAACGCGCAAATAATCGTAAATCTCGGTGATGGTGCCAACAGTCGAACGTGGAGAGCGGGTGGTGGTTTTTTGTTCGATTGCGATGGACGGGGAAAGTCCTTCGATGACGTCTACTTCGGGTCGCTCCATCTGATCGAGAAACTGGCGGGCGTAAGCGGAAAGCGATTCGACATAGCGGCGCTGGCCCTCGGCGTAGATCGTATCGAAGGCCAGGGAAGACTTGCCGGAACCAGACAGGCCGGTGATCACCGTAAGGGTATTGCGCGGGATCTCGATGGTGATATTTTTCAGGTTATGCTGGCGAGCACCGCGGACGACAAGTTTGGTCAGGCCCATATGGCGAAGGCTCCCTCCGCAGGAGCCTGCCCGCCGCAGCTGGCGGGCTCCGGCACCCAGTAGCGACACTGAGGCCAGAATAACTTTTAACGATAGCAGCGGTGCGCTCGGGGGGTCAAGAAAGCCTGTTTGAGGCACCTGTCAATTTATGAAGTTTTGGCGGTACTGGAAATTGCTGACACGTAAAATCGCGCAGGGAGTACCGCATTTTTACAAGGGTTCCCAATAGGAACGTGTTGCAATAAAAGGACTTAGGAGTGGCGACCGGGTTGCATTGTTCTAGGGACGTGGGAGGAGTTAGCCGAGGATCCCTTTAGGGGATTGAGGGCTGGGCCGGCTGACTTCTCCCCTTTTGATTTTTCGGGGTTGCGAGACCCCGAACTGCACTTCTGCCGATGGTGTCCCGGACGCCTCTGGGTACACCAACCCCTTCCAAACACCCCGAACTACCGAACACGGCAGAGGTGTGCCTGCATGGGGATAACGGAATTAGAAAAGCGAAATTGGAAAATGAAATTACGAGGACCGGAGCGAACCTACTTCGGATTGCAAGGTGGGAGCCGGAGCCAGATGGCTGCGACTGGGCTCGGGATGGCGCGTTGTGTAGTCGGCCAGCGTCAGCACTAGCATGATGGCGAGCCAGAAAAATCCCGAGGCGATAATGAGCTTAGTCCGGCGCGAACTGTATTTGCCATGCATGAAGAAGAGAATGACCAGCGTCATCTTTGTAACGGCAATGGTAAGCGCGAGCACAATGTTCCAGCGGCCGAGGTCGATGTAGGCGGCCCAAACCGTCACGCCGGTACCTAACAGGAGGGCGGTAAGGACGACGATGTAAATCTTCGGCGAGACAATATGCTCTTTATGTTCAGCCACGCGTTTCCTCGCTCATACCTCAGGCTAGGTGACGGTTGATCAGATACAGTAACGGGAACAGGAAAATCCAAACTATATCGACGAAGTGCCAGTACAAACCGATGTTTTCCACTGGCGTATTGTAGTTGGCGTCGAACCTGCCTTTAAGTCCTTCAATAATGAGCCATAGCAACAGCCCAGCTCCGATGACCATGTGCAAGGCGTGAAGCCCGGTCATGCCGAAGTAGAGCGAAAAATAAAGCTGGGAGTGAGCGTTGAGGGCGACCGTGGCCTCTTCTTCCGACGCGCCAGGGAACCTTTCCGCTTCAATCCCCTCTCGAATTTCCTTCTGTTCCTTGGCGAGGTCCTTATCATCCAAACCGCAGGCCACCTGATTGCGGGAGCAGTACGTGACGTCAAAGTTGTGGCCAGGGATCAAATGGTGGTCGAACTTCTGCTTATACTCAACTACTTTAATACCCAGGAAGACGGAACCTAGTATGAGCGTCGCGATCAGCCACGCCGGAACAGCTTTCTTCCGGCTGGTCTGCGCCGACCAAACGGACATCGCCATCGTAAAGCTGCTGGCAATTAGAACGACCGTGTTGAAGAAACCGAGTTTAAGGTCGAGCATGTTGCCGCCGACACCGAACGCCGTCGGAAAAGCGTGGCGGTTGACGGTGTAGGCCATGAAGACGCCACCGAAGAAAAGAATTTCGGTGATCAGAAAGACCCACATGCCCAGCGTGGCGGATTCCTTCTGTTGCTCCAGCGTCTGAAATTGTCCGTACAGCTCTCCGGTGCGATGCACGCGGTGCTCCTCTTTGTGAACAAGCAGCGGCGAGTAGCCGCTAGCTACAAAACCTTAATCAGTCATCTCCATGCGCCGGCACAGGCTTTTTGGAAGTCGCGCCCAAAAGGCCCAGCTCCGGCCGATGCAAGAAATCGTATGGCTCCCAATCCACCACAGGAGTTTCGTGGAAATTTTCCGTGAGCGGCGGCGAATCGGTCGTCCATTCCAGACCGGTGGCAGGCCAGGGATTCTTGCCGGCCACTTTGCCATAGCGCATGGACCAGGTCAGGTAGACCATTGGCAGCAAATAGCCCAGAGCCAGAATCGAAGCGCCCGCGGTAGACATTACATTCAGCACCTGATACTCAGGCGGATAGTTATGGTAGCGACGCGGCATGCCGAGAAAGCCGAGAATAAATTGCGGAAAAAACGTCAGGTTGAATCCGACAAAGAGGGTGATGGCGGCGATGCGCGCGAGATATTCCGGATAGAGACGTCCGGTAATCTTGGGCCACCAGAAGTGGATGCCGCCGAGGTAGCCCATGATGGCGCCGCCGACCATGATGTAGTGGAAGTGCGCGACAACGAAGTAGGTGTCGTGCAGATGAATGTCCAGGCCGAGGCAAGCGAGGAACAATCCGGTCAAGCCACCGATGGTGAAAAGACCGATAAAGCCGAGACCATAGAGCATCGGCGTGTCGAACGAGATCGAACCTTTATATAACGTCGCGGTCCAGTTAAAGACTTTAACCGCCGACGGTATCGCCACCAGGTAGCTCAAGAACGAAAATGCCAAAGCGGCATAAGTAGCCTGACCGGTGACGAACATGTGGTGCGCCCAAACGATGAAGCCAATCACCGCAATACCGATACTCGATGCAGCGATGAAGTCGTAACCGAAAATCGGTTTGCGCGCGAAGGTGGGAATGATTTCGGAAATCACGCCCATGGCCGGCAAAATCATGATGTACACGGCCGGATGCGAATAGAACCAGAACAGGTGCTGGAACAAAATCGGGTCGCCGCCGTACACCGGGTTGAAGAAGCCCATGTGAAACATGCGTTCGAGGCCGGCCAGCAACAGGGTGATGGCGATGACCGGAGTGCCAAGAATGAAGATTAAGCTGGTGGCGTAATGCGCCCAAACAAAAAGTGGCAGCCGGAACCAGGTCATGCCCGGTGCGCGCATGGTGTGCACCGTAATGATGAAATTCAGGCCGGTCAGAATCGAGGAGAAACCGTTGATGAAGATGCCGATGACCGCCGGCGTCACCGCGGAATTCGAGTAGATGCTGCTGAGCGGCGTGTAGAAGGTCCAGCCGGTATCGAGACCGCCGGTCGCGAACGAATACAGAACAAACCCGCCACCCACCAGATAGATATACCAGCTCAGGAGGTTAATCTTCGGGAAAGCCAGGTCCTTCGCGCCGATCATGATCGGAATCAAAAAATTTCCGAGCACTGCCGGAATCGACGGAATCAGGAAAAAGAAAATCATGGCCACGCCGTGCATGGTGAACAGCTTGTTATACGTTTCCGGCGTAACCAGGTAGCCGCGCGGTGTGAGCAGGTGAATGCGAATCAGCGAAGCAAAAATTCCGCCGATAAAAAAGAAAAAAGTGACCGAAATCAGGTACAACAGCGCGATGCGTTTGTGGTCGGTGGTCAAAAGCCAGGAGCGAATACCGTAGGTGGCGTTCAGATAGTGCTCGCGCGGGAGTTGCTGCTCGGCAACTGGCTGCGGCGAAAGCGGTGGTTGTGCGCTGCTCATGCTATTTCTTCCCCGTTGCCGATTCGGCCGCGCCGGGTTTCCCCGGAGACGGCAGGTCTTTCAGCGACTTGATATAAGCGGTCAGCGCCAGGATCTGATCTTCCGTGACGAGTCCCTGAAAGCTGGGCATCACCGGCTGAAACCCAGCAACAATTTTCGCATTCGGCTGCAGAATCGATTCACGGATGTAGTTGTCATCCACCAAGACCGTCGAGCCATCGGCCAGCTTTACGTGTGAACCATAGGCGCCGTTGTACGACGGACCGCGGCCCTTGCCTTCGGGCAAGTGGCAGGTGCTGCAAGCCAGGTCGGAGTAAAGTTTCTGACCGACGGCTACCGGATCGCTCGAAGCACTGGTGCCCGAAAGCCATTTAGCGTATTCGTCCTGTTCCATCACCGTGACCCAGCCGCCCATCACGGCGTGGTTGGTTCCGCAGTATTGTGAGCAGAAGAAATGATATCTACCGGACTTGGTGGGCCGGAACCACATGGTGTTGTAGTGGCCGGGCACCACGTCCATTTTCACGCGAAACGCCGGCACCGAAAAATCGTGGATGACATCTTCGCTGGCCATGACCAGGCGAACGTTGCGGTTTACCGGAACGTGCAGTTCATTGATTTCTTTGCGGCCGTCAGGCTGCTGCAGCTTCCACATCCATTGTTTGCCGCTGACGTAAATGTCCAGCGTGTCGCTCGGCGTGTGCCGATAATCGACGTAAATCACCGCGCCCCATCCGAACATGGCCATCAACAGGAAGAAGGGCAGCACGATCCAGGCAATTTCCAGTCGCATGTCTCCATGAATCGGCACGCCCACTTCGTCGGGATGTTTGCGGTGGTATTTGAAGAAGAAATAGATCACCGCGGCGCAGATCACCACGGCAAAAAACGCGCACACCGCGATCATGAACAGCACCAGGCCGTCCACCTGGGGA
>Ga0075434_100007293_pt1 | contig 10231 bp, 9 predicted proteins | sample RhiMethybrSRZTD3_FD_75298 | JGI IMG/M metagenome (GOLD analysis project Ga0075434, IMG submission 75298) | Populus rhizosphere microbial communities from Tennessee, USA - Rhizosphere MetaG P. TD hybrid SRZTD3 | ecosystem: Host-associated > Plants > Roots > Rhizosphere > Soil | place: USA...
CGCCGGCGTGGCGCCCGACATGACCCTGGTGGGCGTGAACGGCCGCAAGTACAACAGCGACGTGCTGCGCGACGCGATCGCCGCCAGCAAGGAGAGCGGGCACGTGGAGCTGCTGTGCGAGAACAAGGAGTTCTACCGCACGTTCGTGCTCGACTACCGCGACGGCCGCCGCCACCCCGTGCTCGCCCGCGAGAGCAGCGTGCACGACTGGGTGAGCGAGATCCTCTCGCCGCACGCGCACTAGAGGAGTCTTCCGTGTTGATCCGCGCGCTTCGCGTCGTCGCCCTCCTGGCGCTCCTCGCCGCGCCTGCCCGCGCCGAGCGCACGCAGGTGTTCTCCGTCCAGGGCGCCGACTGCGGCGACTGCGGCAAGGAGATCCTCGCCACCCTGAAGAAGACCAAGGGGGTCAAGCGCGCGAGCTGGGACCTCTACAAGGTGGAGATCTCCGCCGTGCTCGCGGACGGCGTGACGGACGACCAGGTCGTGCGGGCCATCCAGTCCGCGAGCAAGGAGTTCACGGCGCTGGTCGGGGCCGGCCAGGGCCGGTACCTGCCGCAGGAGAAGTACCCCGAGGGCGCCGACGTCGTCGTGCTCACCGAGTCGGGCGCCGCCGTGGGCCCGCTCGAGAAGCTGCGCGTGCCGGGCAAGTACACGGTGTTCGACGTGTACGCCGAGTGGTGCCGGCCCTGCCGCGTGATCGACGCCAAGCTGCGCGAGACGATCGCGCGCCGCGCCGACGTCGCCGTGCGCAAGCTCGACGTGGTGCGCTTCGACACGCCGCTCGCCCGGGAGTTCGGCCGCTCGCTCACGGCGCTGCCGCACCTGGTGGTGTTCTCGCCCGAGGGCAGGCGGAGCGACTTCACGGGCTCCGCCTGGCCGCCGATCGCGCGCGCGCTCGGCGAGAAACCGTGAGGCGCGTCCCGCGGGCGCGAGCGTTGGCCCTCGTCACCGCTCTCGCGGGCCTGCTGGCGTTTTGCCCCGGCCTCGCTCGGGCTGAGGCCGGCTGAGCCGGCTGAACGAACCCCAACCTGCCGGTCGGCGGGTCCGTTCCGCTGCTGCCCGAGCCGGGCCGGTTCGCCTGGAGCGGTTCGCTCACGGGCACGAAGGTGCACGTCGAGCACATCGAGTCCGAGGACGTGGTCGTCCCTTACTGGCACGTGCAGAACCTGTGGATCGGCGAGGCGCGGCTGCAGATGGCCCGCGGCATCCGGAAGGACCTCGCCGTCCAGCTGGACGTGCCGTTTCGCGTCGTGCGCGACCGCATCCGGTTCGAGGACCTGCTGCGCCAGCCGTACACGCCGCCGGCGCCCGACGTCCACCACCGGAACGAGACGCTCGCTCACTTCTCCGACGCGAGCCTGGCGCTCCAGTGGGCGCGCGTCGCCGCGCCGTGGACGATCGCCGCCGGCGCCGGCGTTTCGCTGCCGATCGGGCGCGCCGAGAGCAACCCGTTCGCGCTCGGCCGCGCCGGGCTCCCGCACCAGCACATCCAGTTCGGCACCGGTACGGTGGATCCGGCGCTCTCGCTCGCCGCATCGCGGCGCACCGGCGACTGGTCGCTCACGGCGAGCGCGTCCGCCCGGCTGACGCTCGCCCAGAACTCCCACGGCTACCGCGCCGGAGACCGGTTCGGTGCCGCCCTCGGCACCGCGCGGGCGCTGCCGCGCCGGTGGGCGCTGCGCGGCGGCCTGGAGGTGTCGCGCGAGGAGGCCGAGAAATGGGACGGCCGAATCGAGGAAGAAGGCAACCTCGGCCGTACCGACCTCTTCGCGCTCCTGGGACTCTCGCGCTCGCTCGCCTGGGGCACGTGGAGCGCCGACGTGCGCCTGCCGGTGCTCAGCCACTCGGAGAGCTCGCAGGTGAAGTTGCCGGTGATCGTGCACTTGGGGCTCTCGCGGTAGCCGGGTCGCTGGCGCACGCCATCCCGGCCGTGCAGCCTGCACGCGACGCCTCTCATGTTGCGCTGCGCCACACGCTGCGGCGGGGCGGTCACACCCCGCGCGTGCTCGGGCCCGCGTAAGTCGTTGTCCCACAATGGCGCTGGCGCGGCACACGGCGTGCACGGAGAGCCGCCGCTCGCGGGGTCCGCGAACCACCCCGCGTTGCCACCCCCCGCGGGCCGGGAGAACAGGATGTCCCGGCCCGCACCCCCTTTCCTCCGCGCCGCGACCGCGGTGCGAGCGAACGGGCCGAGGAGGCAAGCATGTCCGCCGTGAACCATAAGAGCACCGCTCGAACCATCGAACGCTCCCTGCTCGCCGCGTTGCTCGCGAGCGGGTTGGCGCTCGTGGTGGCGCCGATTGCCCGCGCCGCCGAGGTGATCCCGTCCATGGCCATGACGCGCAATCCCGACGCGGGCGACGACACGCGCATCTCGTACGGCCTCGCCGTGCGCGGGAACATTGCGCCCATGCTCGCCGCGGAGATCGGGCTGGGCTATCGCAAGGACGAGCTGTTCAACGACACCGTCGAGTCCACGCAGTGGCCGTTGACCGCGTCGCTGTGGGCGAAGCCCGTGCCCATGATGTACGCGGGCGGCGGCGTGGGCTGGTACAACACCACGCTCCACTACCCGGGTACGCCGGCCCTCGCCAGCTCCACGACGCAGAAGTTCGGCGTGCACCTGGGCGGCGGCCTCGAGCTGCCGATGGTGCCGGGCGTGGCGTCGCTCGACCTGAACGGCCGCTACGTCTACCTGGGCGACCAGAAGAGCGACCTGCCGCCGAACAACTTCAAGGCTGACTTCTGGACCACGTCGCTGGGCGTGGCGTTCCACTTCTAGACGCTAGAGATCAGCGCGGCGCGACGAGCGCGCCGCGAACGACGGCGGCCGGGCGAGCAACACTGCCAAGGCTCGTGTCGGCTCACGCGGCGGTCCCGGGGCAAAGCGGGGCCGCCGCTGCCCTTTTCGCTACGTCACTTCCACCCCTCGCGCAGCGCGCGGTCGTAGGCCGGCCACCAGGGGTCCGGCTTCGGGCCGTCGAACGTGCTGACGGCGCCTTCGGGCTCGGCCACCCACAGCTTGCCGTGGCCGGGGAGCACCTCGCCGGCGATCACGGCCTTGATGCCGTCCGCCTCCAGCTCGTGGACAACGAGCGGCGCCCGCTCGCGCGAAGCGCACGCGATCAGGGTACCCTCGGAGAGCGTCCAGTACGGATCCACGCCGAGCATCGCGCATGCGCCCGCCACCTCGGGCGCGAGCGGCAGCTTCGCGCGCTCCACGCGCACGTCCTGCCCGCAGGCCTTGGCCAGCTCCAGGAGCCCGCCCAGCACGCCGCCCTCGGTCGCGTCGTGGAGCGCCGAGACGCCGCGCTCGCGCACGCCGGCCCGGATCGCGGCGCGGCAGTCGGCCACCACGCTCACCTTGGGCAACAGCGCCTGCAGCACGGCGAGGCCTTCCGGTCGGATCTCCCCCGCGAGCCGCTCGGGCCAGGCCCACGCGGCGATGGCGGCGGTTTCGATCGCACAGCCCTTGGTCACGATCACCTGGTCGCCTGCGCGGGCCATGCCGGGGGTCAGATAGCGGCCCTCGTCGCCCACGCCGAGCAGCGTGGCCGCGCCGATCATGCTCTCGCTCGAGCCCTCGTGCCGCCCGGTGTGGCCGGTCACCACCGCCACGCCGAGCTTCGACCACTCGTCGCTCATCGCGCTCCAGTAGAGCGCGAACGCATCGTCCGTAAACGAGGGCGGCAGGTTGAAGCTCACGCTCACGTAGGCCGGGGGCAGCCCGGTCGTCCACAGATCCGACGCCACCAGGTGACACGCGAGCCGCGCCGAGCGCTCGGGCCCGAGCGCGGGGATCACGGAGAGCGGATCGGTGGTCACCGCCATCACGCGGCCGGCACCGATGCGCACGATCGCCGCGTCGTGGCCGGCGCGCGGCCCCACCGCCACCTCGGCGCGCGCGGCCCCGAGGTGCGGCGCGATCAGGCGCTCGAACGCCTCGGGCGAGAGCTTGCCGAGGGCCGGTCGCTCGGGAGCCGGTGCGGCCGCGTCGCTCATGGGAGCCTCAGTCCAGCGCCGGGCCGTAGAGGAGCGCGTTCGTCAGCAGCCGCTCGGTGTTTCGCCAGTAGGCGCGGAACAGCGCCGGGCCGGCGATCATCACCACGTGGCCACCGCCGTTGGGCTCGTCCACCGCGTACACCGTGTTGGCGAGCCGGCGCTCGGTCTCGGGCCATGTCCAGCCCGTGGCGGTGAGCGGCACGCGATCGAAGCGCAGCGCGTTCGCGCCCTCCTTGGTGGGCGTGAGCATGGTGCTGCCCTGGAGCATCACCGGAATGCGGCGCTCGCCGTAGCCCCAGGTGAGCCACTGCCGCGGGTCGGGCGTGGCCCAGAAGATGGAGCCGGGAATGAACTGCGGCCGGCGCGTGGCCTCGGAAGCAGAGCTGTCGGGGTCGGGGATCTCTTCGTCCTCCTTCTTGGGCTTGGAGGGCACGCCCACCACCTTGCAGCTCGAGAGCCCCACGCTGGCCAGCGTCGGGAACTCCGCCGCGTCGTCCATGCACACGAGCGTGCCGCCGCGGCTCACCCAGTCCTTGACCGCCGACAAGCCGCCGCCGAGCGCCGTGGCGATGCCCGGACCGCCGTCGGGGACGACCACGACGTTGTAGCGGTCGAGCTCGATCCCGCCCAGCCGGTCGGCGCGCACCGCGGTGAAGCGGACGCCGAGCCGGCGCTCGAGCAGGAACCACAGCCAGCCGTAGGCTTCCGCCGACACCGGGCCGTCCACGACGACGGCGATGCTCGGCTTCTTCAAGCTGACGATGTTCTCCGAGCCCACGCCGGTGTCGCCGCGATCGGTGAACGCCGTGTTCACCGCCAGCACCGCCACGCCGCTCGTGCGCGCGAGCTGCAGGACGCGCTTGTGCAGGCTTGGGTCGTTCCGCTCCACGCGCGCCACGAACGAGCCGCGCGGGAACTCGCGCCCACCCGCCACGAGCGGCCGGGCCGCAGTGGCGACGCGATAACCCTCCTGGAGCAGCCGCAGCGCCAGCCGCGCCGCGCCGTCGCTGGCGCACGACCACACGTAGGCGGTGTTCGCCTCGCCGCCCACCACCACGCCGCGCGCGTCGAACACCACCGCGCCCTTCCCGTCTCGCAGCACCAGCGGACCCACACGCGAGGTGCGCGCCGTGAACGGAACGCCCACGGCCAGCGAGTCGGCCAGCGTGTCGGCCGCGTCGTCGGGGCCGTTGGGATCGGGATCGGCCAGCTTCACGCCGCCGCCCGGAGCGTCGTTCAGGGCGTAGGCCCGCACGCCATAGGAGAGCGGCAGCGCCCACGAGGTGATGTCGTAGAAGCCGTAGGGCTCGTTCGGGGCCTTTCGCCCGCGGCGCACGTTGCGCGCGTACTTACCCAGCTCCGCCCGCGCGAACGTCGAGTCCACCGAGCGATCCTCCTCGATCAGCGCGCGGGCGATGCGGCTGCCCGGCTGCGAGAGATCCACCAGGAACGCGCCGCTGGCGAAGCGCTGCTCCACCGGCGCGGCGCGCGGGGCGGGCGGCGTCCCCGAGCGGTCGAGCCCCTTGCCGCCGGCGGGCGCCGGCTTGGACGCCGGGTCGGCCCAGATCGCGCGCGCGTTCTTGACGCTGAACGGCTGCGCGTGCCACTCCACTTCCACGCCCGCGTACTGGAGGTTCTCCACCAGGGCGGCGGCGCGCAGCGGGTCGTCGCCGGGATCGAGCGCGTACGCGTGCGGCGCGTTCGCCGCCGGCGTGCACGACGCGCGCGCGAACGCGGCCATGTCGCGCAGGCGCTCCTCCCGGAAGTGCACCGCCGTCTCCACGGTCGCCAGGGAGGCGGTGAAGTGCCGCGCCATGCCGTCCTTCAAGGTCACCACGGTCTCGTCGTCGCGCCGGAACGCGAGGTTGCCGCCGCCGTCGGTCTCGTACGTCATGCCGATCGCGCCCTGGAGCGTGGGCCAGATGTCCCAGTAGCCCGTGGCATGGAAGTCGAACACGTCGCGCACGTAGTACTCCCAGCCGTAGCGGTCGAACGCGGCGGCGTTGCCGCGGCCGAAGCGATCCACCCACTTGCGATAGTCGGCGAGCCCGAGCGTGTGGTTGGTCGGCTCCGCGGTCGGCGGGAAGAAGAACGATGCCGTCTGCCCGTGGTGGTCCACGAACACCTGCGGCCGCCAGCGGCGGATCTCGCGCGACATCTGCCGCGACTCGGGCTGGCTCATGGCCAGCGCGTCGCGGTTGGGATCGAACTGGTAGTGGGTCCGCCGCCCGCCGATGCCCCAGGGCTGCGAACGCTGCTGCTCGAGCGCCCAGTGCTCGGGATTGCCCTGCCCGAGCGCGTTGATCCAGGTGACGAAGCGCTCGTGGCCGTCCGGATTGTGCGCCGGGTTCATGAGCACGATCGCGTGCTGGAGCAGCGCCTTGGTGAGCGAGTCGTCGCTCGCCACGAGCTGATAGGCCACCTGCATCATGGCCTCGAACGACGCCGACTCGTCGCCGTGGATGCTGTAGTTGAGCCACACCGTGACCGGCAGCTCGCGGGCGAGCTTGTCGATCTCGCCGGCCGAGACGCCGCGCGGGTCGGCGAGCTTGGCGTTGCCGGCGCGGATCGCGTCCAGCTTCGCCAGATTCTCCGGGCTCGAGACGATGAACAGCGAGCGCTCGCGCGACTCGACGGTGCGGCCGAACGGCTCGCGCTTCACGCGCTCGGGTCGCGCGCGCTGGAGCGCGTCGAGCACGCGCTCCATGTTCCCCCAGCTCGTGTGGAACGTGCCCGGCTCGTAGCCGAGGACCTGGGAGGGCCGGGGCACGCCCTCGTGATAGGGTCCGCGCACGTAGAAGTCGAAACGCTGCGGGGCGGCGGTCGCGGCGGACGCGATCAGAACGACCAGCGTGGCGCACGTGAGCGCGCCGAGCGCGGCGGGAGAGAGACGTGTGCGGCGCACGCGATGTTCTCCGGGGCGTGGGGACGGTGTTCGTGAGGTGAGGCGGGGGAGTCTACGCGAGGGGAGGGCGGCGCGCAGCCCTTTTGCAGGAGCCTCGATGCTCTACATGGTGGTCGAGAAATACCGGGACGGCGATCCGGCGCCCGTCTACCAGCGGCTCCGCGAGCGCGGGCGGCTGATGCCGGACGGGCTCGAGTATCGGGGAAGCTGGGTCAGCGAGGATCTGGGGCGCTGCTTCCAGGTCATGGAGTGCGGCGAGCGACAGCTCCTCGATCAGTGGATCTCCGGCTGGGCCGATCTCGTAGACTTCGACGTCGTCCCGGTCATCACGTCGGCGCAGGCCCAGGCGGCCGTCGCGCCGCGGCTCTGACGAGCAGCGCCATGCACTGCCCGAGCCCGGACCAGACGTGAAGCCCTCCATCGCGTCGCAGCTCTTCCTTGCAGCGCGATCTCTCCTGGCGGCCGCCGCGTTCGTGACGCTCTGGGTGTGGCTCGCTCTCTCCGTGCGCGTCTTCGATTCGAGGATTCCGGTCGCCGTTCCGGCATGGACGCGCCCGTTCGGCTATTTGCTCTTCGTCGCGGGCGCGATCCTGGCCGCGCTCTGCATCGTCACGTTCGCCGCGCGCGGCCAGGGAACGCCGGCCCCGTTCGATCCGCCACGGAAGTTCGTCGCCTCCGGCCCCTACCGGTTCGTCCGCAATCCCATGTACATAGGGGCGATCGGCGTCATCTCGGGCGGCGGGCTGATCGTGGGCTCGGTCTCGATCGTCGCGCTCGCCGTCGCGTTCTTCGCCATCGTCCACGTCTTCGTCGTCGTCTACGAGGAGCCCACGCTCACGCAGCAGTTCGGCGACAGCTATCTCCGGTACAAGGCCACCGTGCCGCGCTGGTGGATCTCGAGACGCAAAGTCGCGGCGGCGCACCGCGACGGCTGAGCCGTCGCCAAATGAAAAGCCGCGCCCGGTCGCCGCTTCGCGACCGGGCGCAAGCTCCAGACGACTCAGCGAATTACTGCTTGATCGCGGTCATCACCGCGAACGTCGCGCCCTGCGGGTCGGCGAGCACGGCGAAGCGCCCGGTGCCGGGGATGTCCTGCGGCGGCACGAACGTCTTGCCCCCGAGCGACGTGGCCTTCTGGTGCGTCTTGTCCACGTCGGCCACCGCGAAGTAGGGCAGCCAGTGGGAAGGACCCGGCGAGTTCTTGGGCATCTCCATTAGGCCGCCGGCGGGGCCATCGGACTTGAGCAGGATGGTGTACGTGCCGCCGCCTCCCGGCATCGGATTGTCCTGCGTCTTCCAGCCGATCAGCCCGGTGTAGAACTGCTTCGCCTTCGCGGCGTCCTTGGTGTTGAGCTGCGTCCAGTGGAGGGAATTGGCCTCGCTCAGCACTCCCACGCCGATGTTCTTCTTCGCCTGCCACACGCAGAACGTGGCACCCTGCGGATCGGTGATCACCGCCATGCGGCCGTGGTCCATCACGTCGAACGCATCCTTCAAGACGGTGCCCCCGAGCGTCTTCGCCTTCTTGGCGGTGGCGTCCGCGTCCTCCACGCTGATGTAGCTGGCCCAGGAGGGTGGCACGCCCATCTTCTTCATGTCGGCATTGAGCGTGTAGAGCGCCGCCGCGTCCTTCCCCTCGCGGGTGAAGATCGTGTAGACGCCGTCGGGGCCCATGTCCGTGTCCTTGAACTGCCAGTTGAATAGTCCCGTGTAGAACTTCTTCGCCGCGGACTGGTCGCTGGTGGCCAGCTCCGGCCAGACGAACGTGCCGGGCGCGTGCGTCGTGACGGTGGGCATTTGCAGTCTCCCGCTGAAGCCGGTCGCGCGTGCGCGCGCCGGCGGGTGAAGGGCGTGTCCGCCCGGACCATCCGTGGTGGGAATCGCGATCCGCCCCGGGCCGGGGTGCGCGGGGAACGACCGGGGCACCCCGGGGCAGGACCGAACGACCTCAGCCTATGAGGCGGCCCGCCCTCTCGACAGCGTGCCACCGCCCAGCGCTGGCCGGTGCGCGACCAGCGCGGGTCGCGGGCCTCGCGCTTCCGATGCGGACTGGGCTATGCATCAGGCGAGGGGATCGGTCCAGGCTTGGAGCCTCTGCGCTCTTCGAGAGCATGGCAGAAGCCTCGTCCCCTGCGGCCCCTAGGCGCTCCTGAACTCGACGCGCTTGTGCGATCCGTCGCAGAACGGCTTGGTCTGCGACTGGCCGCAGCGGCAGAGCTTCGTCTTCGTGCCGGCGAGCATCGTCTTGCCGTCGGCGCTGCGGATCGCGAACGGGCCCGTGAGCACGAGCGGGCCATCGCCGCTCGGGGTCACGCGCAGCTTGCCGTCCGCGGCGCCGGGATCCTCGACGCGCTCGGGGTTCGCGATCGCGCCGCTCTCGCGAAAGCCGGTGCCCTGGTGCGCGTTGTCGCAGAGCGGCTTGTTGCGCGACTGGCCGCAGCGGCAGAGCGCCACGCGCGTGTCGCGCAGCCGGACCTCGCCCGCTTCGTCCAGCACCTCGATGTCGCCGCGCACGTAAGTCGGGCCGTTTCGCGACACCAGCACGGTGTTGGCCGCGGGCGTCGGCTCGGGCGCTCCGCCGTCGTGGCGCTCGAAGTGGAGCGCTCCGGTGGGGCAGCGCATGACCACGCGCGCCACCGAGTCCGCAGAGGCCCGCGTGGGATCCACCCACGGCACGCGTCCGGGCTCGAACACCGTCGGCAGGTTCATCACGCAGTCGGCGGCGTGGATGCAGCGCTTGCGCGACCACGTCACCGAGATGCCCGGGGCGTCGAACGCGTGCACACGGTCGCCGCGATCGCGGCCAGGGGCGAGGTCGCTGGCCGGCGCGGGAAGCGTGGGCGTCGTACCGGGGTCGCGATCCGCGCTCATGAGCTGGGCCTCCAGAGCGCGGACCATAGCAAAACGGCCCCGGGGGAGGATCCGGAGCCGTTCGCCCACACCCCGGCACCGTGGGGAGGCACGTGCCGGTTACATCACCCTGATAGACGCTCCACGGCTCACAGGTCTGCCGGACCTGATCGCCCACCCGTCGCTACGAGTCTGACCCCCGGGCGGAGCGTCTTGCATCGCCCAACGATTCTTTCTGCACGACCCGTGCCGTGCGGGTCAACTCGGCGTTCCCTCGAGCCGGCGTTGAGGCGCAAGGAGTTGCGCCGATCGAGATCGTGCGGTGGCAGGGGCCGGCTCGAGGGAGAGCGTGGCGAAGCCGCCCTGGTGCGCGAACTGGCGCGGGCGGTGCGCGATCTGGCCCAGTCACGAGGCACGCCCCGGGGCGTGTCGAGTCGGCTCGATCAGCCGAACATGCCCCGGGGCATGTTGCCG
>Ga0075434_100007296_pt1 | contig 10230 bp, 5 predicted proteins | sample RhiMethybrSRZTD3_FD_75298 | JGI IMG/M metagenome (GOLD analysis project Ga0075434, IMG submission 75298) | Populus rhizosphere microbial communities from Tennessee, USA - Rhizosphere MetaG P. TD hybrid SRZTD3 | ecosystem: Host-associated > Plants > Roots > Rhizosphere > Soil | place: USA...
CCTACACGGGCACGATCGCCTACGAGATCGAGCACATCTCGGACCACGAGGAGCGCGTCTGGTTGCGGCAGGCGATCGAGTCGGGCCGCTATCGGCGCCCACTCTCCCGCGACGAGCGCGTGCGGCTGCTCAGGCGGCTAAGCCAGGTCGAGGGGATGGAGCGCTACCTGCGGCGCGCCTTCCTTGGGCAGAAGCAGTTCTCCGTGGAAGGCCTCGACGTCATGATCCCGATGCTGGACGAGGCGATCGAGCTCGCCGCGTCCGACGGCGCCCACGAGGTCGTGCTCGGGATGGCGCATCGTGGCCGGCTCAACGTGCTCGCGCACGTCGTCGGGCGGCCCTACGAGACGATCCTGCGCGAGTTCGAGGGCGAGCGGACGATCGAGGCCGTCGTCTCGAGCGAGGAGGGCGGCAGCGGCGACGTGAAGTACCACCTCGGCGCGCAGGGGACCCGCTCGACGCCGACCGGTGACATCACGATCACGCTCGTTGCAAACCCGAGCCACCTCGAGGCCGTCGATCCGGTGGTGGAGGGACGGGCGCGAGCAGAGCAGACGGACCGCTCCTCCCGGCAGGGCTATCACGATCCGAGCGTCGCCCTCCCCGTCCTGATCCACGGCGACGCGTCGTTCGCCGGCCAGGGCAGCGTCGCCGAGACGCTCAACCTCCAGGCCCTCGCGGGCTACTCGACGGGCGGCACGCTCCACCTGATCTCCAACAACCAGGTCGGGTTCACCACCGACCCCGAGAGCGGCCGCTCGACCCGCTACTCGAGCGACCTCGCCAAAGGCTTCGACATCCCGATCGTCCACGTGAACGCCGACGACCCCGAGGCGGCGCTCGCCTCGATCCGACTTGCGCTCGCCTACCGCCGCCGCTTCGGCCACGACGTCGTCGTGGACCTCGTCGGCTACCGCAGACACGGCCACAACGAGCAGGACGAGGCTGCGTACACCCAGCCTCTGATGGCGGCCGCGATTGCGGAGCATCCCACCGTCCGCGAGCAGTTCGCCGCACACCTCGTCGCCGAGGGCGACGTCACGCAGGAGCAGGCGGACGAGCTCGACGACGACGTCGTGACCGAGCTGCGCCGGGCGCACGAGGCGTTGAAGGAGACGTTCGGGCAGGCCGAGCCGGCGCCACGCACCGATACGCACATCCCTGCCGCCACAGGCGACGAGGTCGTCACCGCCGTCGGCGCCGACCGGCTGCGCGCGCTCAACGAACAGCTCCTCCGTGTGCCCGACGGCTTCACCCCGAACCCGAAGCTCATGCGCCAGCTCGAGCGGCGCCGTGAGACGCTCGAGGAGGGCGGGATCGACTGGGGGCAGGCCGAGGCGCTCGCGTTCGCCTCCCTCCTCGTCGAGGGGATCCCGATCAGGCTCACCGGCCAGGACACCGAGCGCGGGACGTTCTCCCACCGCCACGACGTCCTCCACGATGCGAGCACGGGCGCGACGTTCACGCCGCTGCAGCATCTCGATGACGCCGGCGCCGCCTTCGAGATCTACAACTCCCCGCTTTCGGAATATGCCTGCGTCGGCTTCGAGTACGGCTACGCCGCCGCGGCCCCTGAGGCGCTCGTGCTCTGGGAGGCCCAGTTCGGCGACTTCGTCAACGGCGCCCAGATCATCATCGACCAGTTCATCGCCGCGGGGCTGTCGAAGTGGCGGGAGTCGACGCGTCTCACGCTCCTGCTGCCGCACGGCTACGAGGGCAACGGGCCGGAGCACTCGAGCGCCCGGCTCGAGCGCTTCCTTCAGCTCGCCGCGCAGGAGAACCTGCGCATCGCCAACTGCACAACGTCGGGCCAGTACTTCCACCTCTTGCGGCGCCAGGCGCTGGACGCGACGGCGCGGCCGCTTGTCGTCATGACCCCGAAGGGGCTATTACGGCTGAAGCAGGCCGGCTCGACGCTCGAGGATCTGGCGAGCGGCGAGTTCCGGCCCGTGCTCGACGATGCGAATCCAGATCGTGAGCGCGTCGAGCGGCTCGTGCTCTGCCAGGGGAAGATCTATTACGACATCGCCGGCCACGAGCAGCGCGCAAACGCGTCCGGCGTCGCGGTCGCCCGCATCGAGCAGCTCTACCCGTTCCCGACCGATCGCGCGCAGGCCGTGTTCGCGCGCTACCCGAACCTCCGCGAGGTCGTGTGGGCGCAGGAGGAGCCACAGAACATGGGCGCCTGGCGCGCAATCCGGCATCGGCTGGAGGAGTCGAAGCCGGACGGGGTGCCGCTCCTCTACGTCGGCCGGCCGTGGCGCGCGAGCCCGAGCGAGGGCTATCCGACCGCGCACCTTCGCGAGCAGGACAGAATCGTCCGCGCCGCGCTCGGGCTCTAGTTCCGGCCTGCGGCTAGCGGCGGCGGCGGCGGTCGGTGGCAGCCTTCGCCGCGCGGGACGCGAGCTTCGGGCCGTGCCTTCGGGCGAGTAGCAGTAGCTGGCGGCGCTGGGCGGGGGGGAGACGCCGCCAGATGTCCCAGGCCGCGATGGTGAGGGCCCATGGGGTGGGGCGGAGCCTGCGGAACTTGGCTGCCATGCCCTGATCCTGGCAGATCGCCGTGCGACGACGCGCCAACAGCCGCAGTCCTAGGCTTGGTGTCCGTGCCCCTGGCCGTGTTGTTCGGCCTCGTCGCCCGGCTTGGGCGGAGGAGTGTGCTGCGGCTTCGGGTGGTCGGGGTGCGGCTTCGGCGGCAGCGACAGCTTCGGCTCGTGGTGCGGCTTTGGCGGCTTCGGCGGCTTCGGCGCTTGAGCCGGATGCTTCGGCGGCGCAGGCGGCTTCGGGGCTACGTGGTGAGACGCGGTTGCGCCGTCGACGCGCAGATCGTGCCCCACCGAGTTGCCGGCGAGTGCGACTGCGTTCGCATTCCCTTCGACTACGAGGTCGTGCCCGACCGTCGTGTTGCTGATCCGATTCTGTCCACCGGCGGAGCCGCTCAGGCCTTCGATCCGGAGGTCGTGACCGACCGAGCCCCCGTCGATGCTGATGCCCGCCGGGCTGTGGGCGACGAGGTCGTGTCCGACGGTCACGGCCGGGTCGATCAGCGTTCCGCCCGGGGACACCGTGAGGTCATGGGTGATAGCCGTGCCGTGCACGAGCACGCACGTCGCACCGCCGGGGACGACAACGTCCTTGCCGGTGCCGTTGAACGTGCCGTTACAGGTGGTCGTCTTCGGGGCGAGCGGAGTCGGCGCGAGCGCATGAGGCGTGGGCGGCGTGGGCGTGTCCGGCTGCGCGGGAGGCTGAGACTGAGGCTGCGTGCGAGGCGGCGGCTCGTGCACAGCGGGACTCGTCGCAGGATGCGGCTGAGCCGCCGGTCGAGACGTGCTCGCCGACGGGACGACGCCGACGTGGGTCGCGTGACTCTGCGGGCCCGCTGCAATCTGCGGCCGCGACTTCTGCGCGGGCAGGCTGGGCGCCAGCACAACGGGAGGTCCGGTCATGCTCGGCGCGCCGACGCCAAGCTCATGTTGAGGCGAAGGTCCGACGAGCAGCCGCGGGATGAGGACAGCTCCGGCGACCGCGACGGCCAGCAAGACCCCTGCGAGTACTCGCTCGGCGGCGATCACGCGTCTGATCGCCGCGAATACCCGCTCCTTACGGCTCATGCTGCTCCCTCCTCCCGCCGACAACATCCCCACAGGGTCTATCGGCAGGAGGGAGGTTCCGCTTGAGATCGAGGGGGCTCCAGCTGAGCAGCTTCAAGGTCAAGCTCGTGGCCTATTTCGTGCTGCTCTCACTCGTGCCGATGGCGGCGACCTACTGGGGGTTCAGCACCGTCGCCGGCTCGGGGGAGTCGCGCCAGGTGACCCTCCGGCAGGAGGCAGGGCTGCGCGCAGCGCTCGCTCTCTACACGGAGCGCGCCGATCGTGCGCAGGAGCAGGCGGAGCAATTCGCGCGCTCCCGTCCCCTCCAGCGCGCGCTCGAGCGCGGTGACCGCCGGATGCTGCGACGGATCGTCGCCGACGAGCCGTCGCTCTACGTCGTCGGCGCCCGCGGCCTCCGTGCCGGCGCCTCGCCACGCCGCGCAGCGCGATTCCCGGTCGACGTCGTGACGGGCACGCATCGTCTTGGCGAGGTGGTGGCGACGGTTCCGCTCGACGGCAGTCTGGTCGAGCGCCTCCGCCTCGGTGCGGCTTTCGACTCCGGCGACGTCCTCGTCCTCCTCGAGGGGACGCGGATCGTGTCGGCGTCGCCGTTCGTGAGCGGACGCGTACCCGTGGCCGCCGGGCGAAGCGCGACCATCCGCGTCGGAGGCACGCGCTATCGCACGTTCGTCGCGCCGGCGCTACCGAGGGTGGGGGCACGGCTCGCCGTCCTGACCCCGAAGGCGCTGGTCGACGCGGCCAGCGCGCGGACCCGCGACCGCCTCCTCGCCGGGCTGCTCGCGTGCCTGGCGCTCGTCGGCGTCGTTGCGTACCTGCAGGGACGAGCGATCGTCCGCAATCTCAGCCGTTTCGCGACGGCTGCACGTGGGATCGCGCACGGCAGCCTCCACCAGCGCGTCCCCGTCCGCGGGCGAGACGAGTTCGCGGAGCTCGGCGCTGCCCTCAACGACATGGCCGAACAGCTCGAGGCGCGGCTCGCCGAGCTCGAGGCGGAACGCGGTCGCGTGCGGGATGCCCTCGCCCGCCTCGGAGAGGCGCTTGCGGCGACGCACGACGCGCGGGAGCTCCTCCGCATCGTCGCGGCGACCGCTGTCGAGGCAACCTCCGCGCGCGGCGGCCGGATCGTGACCGCCGACGGCTCCGCCGTCGTGAGCGGGGATCCGGACGGCGACGGCGAACGGCTGATTCTTCCGCTCGCCGCCTCGCGTGAGCGTTTCGGGACTCTCGAGCTCGTGGGGAACTCTTTCAGCAAGGAACAGCGGATGAACGCCGCGTCGCTCGCGGCGCACGCGGTGGTCGCGCTCGAGAATGCTCGTCTGCACGGCATGGTCGAGCGGCAGGCGCTCGTCGACGGCCTCACGGGGCTCGCAAACCGACGCGCAGCCTCTGACGCGCTGCACGGGGAGGCGGCCCGCGCCGAACGCCTGGAGACGCCGCTCTCGGTGGTCCTTGCCGACCTCGACAAGTTCAAAGAAGTGAACGACGCGCACGGCCACGCCGTCGGGGACGAGGTCCTGCGGGTCGTCGCCGAGGTGCTGCGCGAGACGCTCCGTGAGTCGGACGTCGCCGGCCGCTGGGGCGGGGAGGAGTTCCTCCTGCTGCTGCCGGGCGCCGACGAGGAGGGGGCGGCACAGCTCGCCGAGCGTGTGCGGGTCGCGCTCGCCGCGCGCAGCATCCCGAGCGTGCCGGGCCTCCGTGTCACCGCGAGCTTCGGCGTGGCCGAGTTCGCCGGGGAGACGACCCCGGAGCAGCTACTCGAGGCCGCCGACGGAGCGCTCTACAGGGCCAAGCGGGCGGGAAAGGATCGGGTCGAGCGGGCGGCGCGGGCGGCTTTTTGACACTCTCCTAACCCGAGTACCGCTGCAAGGCCCGTTATCATGCCCGCCGACGACGAGCACGACCCCACGGGAGGACACTTTATGCCGGTAGAGACACCGTCTATTTTCGCGCAGGTCATCAAGGAACACCTCGATCTGAAGGAGCGGAACTCGCGGCTCGGCGGCGCGATGCCCATCGAGCACTACAAGGGCGACGGAGATCCGTTCGAGAACCATCCGCTGTTCAAGAGCGAGGAGCAGGCGCGAATCGAGGAGACGATGGACGGCGTGGAGCCGGACTTCAGCGACACAAGCCTCGAGGACGTTGGCGTCTGGCCTGGCGAGGAGTCGATCGAAGAGGTAACGGCCGAGACCCGCGAGGCGGCGACGGTCCCCGCGGCCGAGGAGTCCGCCTTCTGGGGCAACGGCGGCGCCCGCGACTTCGACTGGGGCGACTAGGTCGCTCGCGAGCGAAGCTGACGCTTCGCTCGCGGTGGGAACGAACTCCGCGTTCGCGAGAGCGCGGTCTCGCGAACGCTTCGTGCCGATTTGTTGCCCGCCGGGACAGGCGCCTTGCGGCGCGCGTCCGGGAGCGGGGAAGGCCTGCGGCTAGGCCCCACTGCGCGGAGGCCTAGCCTTCGGCTAGAAGCGGTGTTCACCCGCACGAGGGATTCGTGCTCGGGGCCACTAACCGATGCTTCGTCCGTCCGCTGCGGTCCACTCCTGGGAGTCTCGAACGTGCATCTGAACTGCGATCGATTGGGGGATCGGTGGTAGTCAGGCCCAGCCATCTCCGGCTGCTCGACGACGATCCGCCGGGGGGCGATCCGACCCTCGTCGAGTCGTACCGCCGGCTCGCGGACGTCTTTCATGAGGTCCTCGCCGAGCAGAGCCTCGACGCACTCCTCGTACGCATTGCTGACACCGTCGGCGACCTGATTCCGTCGCTCGACACGTTGACGATCTACGAGGCCGACGAGACGAAGCGCGTCCTCAAGCCGGTGCTCGTGCGGGACGTGTACGCCGACGAGATCATGAGCACGACGATCAGCTTCTCGGAGGGCATCACCGGGTGGGCAACGCGTCATCGCGAGGCTGTGCTGTGCAACCAGGCGCACCTCGACCCTCGCGTTCGCACCGTGCCCGGAACCCCGCTGGAGCCCGAAGCCCTCATCTGCGTCCCGCTCATCGCGCGCGGCCAGATCAAGGGCGCGCTGAACATCTACCGCGAGGGCGACGGCGTTGCGTTCAGCGAGACGGAGTTCGAGATCGCAAAGCGCTTCGGCGATGCGGCCGCGCTCGCGCTCGACAACGCCGAGATCCGAGAGCGCCTCGAGCATCAGGCACGCACCGACTCGCTAACGGGCCTCTTCAACCACAGCGTCTTCTACGAGCGGCTGCTGCAGTCGCTGCAGGAGTCGAGCCGCACGCACACGCCGCTGGCGGTGCTCATGCTGGACATCGACGACTTCAAGCACGTCAACGACGTGCACGGCCACGCCGTCGGCGACGAGCTCCTCCGCTTCCTCGCCGAGGGCCTGCGCGCGATCGTCCGGCCGGACGACGTGATCTGCCGGCTCGGTGGCGAGGAGTTCGCGGTCGTCATGGACGGGTGCGGAGGCGAGGACGCGGTGCGCGTGGCCGAGCGGGTGCAGAGCCGGCTGGCGGAGGTCGACTTCCCGGGAATCGGCCGGATGACCGTCTCGGTCGGGCTCGCCCTGGGACCCGAGCACGCCATGAACCCACGCGAGCTCGCAGCCTGCGCGGAGGCCGCGATGATGACAGCGAAGGCGCAGGGCAAGAACCAGGTCGTCCTCTACGAAGAGGACGGGGCCCGGCGGCCCGATGCGCCGGGGATCGAACGGGACGTGCGGTCGATCGCGCACCTGAAGATGCTGCAGAGCCTGACCGGGCGACTGAACCGGCTGAACGACGTGCGCGAGATCGGCGACGCGATCGCAGCGGAGCTCCGGTCGCTCGTCGATTACCACAACTGCCGTGTCTTCGTGGTGGACGGCGACGAGCTCATCCCGGTCGCCTTCCTCGGCGATCTCACCTCGGACATGGATTCGCTCGACGTCCTCCGCAAGCGCGTCGGGGAAGGAGTCACCGGCCGCTGCGCCGAGTTCGGCGAGTCGATCGTCGTGGCCGACGCCGCGAACTGCGAGTTCGGGCAGCTGATCGAGGGCACCGTCCCGATCGAGGAGTCGCTGCTCGCGGTGCCGCTGCGCTACGGCAGCCGTGTCGTCGGCGCGATCGTCGTCTCCAAGCTCGGGCTGAACCAGTTCGACGAGGACGACGTGCGGTTGCTGGAGGTGCTCGCGGGCCACGCAGCGGTCGCCGTCGAGAACGCGAGTCTCTACGAGTCGGCGCGGCGCGAAGCCGAGAGTGCGACATCGCTGCTCGAGTTCGGCCGGGAGCTTGCGACGCTGGTCGACCTCGACGACATCGCGGCGCGGGTCACCGAGCTCTCGGCGGAGATCCTCGGCAGCCGCAACACGTCCTTCTACCTCGAGACGGACGGCGAGCTGACGCTGCAGGGCGAGCACGGGCACTCCCCGGAGATCGCCGCGAAGCTCGCTGCGCGGCCCCTGCCGGTCGCGGCCCTGGACGTCGACCGCGACCCGTACATCGCAGAGGCCAAGGACTACGAACCCAAGATCGGATGGGTGGCGCCCGTCCCCGGGGGTCGTTACGCCGTCGCACCGTTCAACGTGGACGGCCGTGCGGGCTGCCTCGCTGCCCTCGTCGAGCAGGAGGACTTCGGCGAGCGCGAGCTGGCTCTGCTGGGCGGCCTTGCGCAGCAGGCGAAGCTCGCGATCGCCAATGCCTCGAGCTACGAGGGTCTCGAGCGAACGTTCGTCTCCACCGTCGAGGCGCTCGCCAACGCGCTCGAGGCGAACGATGAGTACACCTCCACCCACGCCCGCTGGATCACGGATCTCTCCCTGCGGGTCGGCCGCGAGCTCGGTCTCGACGAGCGCACGTTGAAGTGCCTCGAGCTCGGGGCGCTGCTCCACGACATCGGCAAGATCGGCATTCCGAGCGACGTGCTCTCGAAGCCGAGCCGACTGACTGCCGCCGAGCGAAAGCTCGTCGAGACGCATCCGGAGCTCGGCGAGCGGATCATCGCCCCGATCGACCGCCTCCAGGTCGTGCGCCCGATCGTCCGCCATTGCCACGAGCGCTGGGACGGCCGCGGGTACCCCGACGGCGTCGCCGGCGAGGACATCCCGCTCGAGTCGCGGATCATCTTCGTCTGCGACGCGTACCACGCGATGACGACCGACCGGCCGTACCGGCGCCGCCTCAGCCACCGCGAGGCCGTGCGCAGGCTTGCGGAGGGCGCCGGGAGCCAGTTCGACCCGCACGTAGTCGAGGTGGCCCTGCGCGTTCTCGAGCAGCCCGCCGGTAGTTAACCGGCGACCGCGAGCTCCGGCTCGCCGCCCTCGAGCGTGTGGGCGAGGCGCCGGAACGGGCCGTCGACCTTGAGCAGCTCGCGCTCGCTACCGCGCTGGATGACCTGTCCGTTCTCGACGACGAGGATCTCGTCGGCCCGCCGGACCGTCGACAGGCGGTGCGCGATGATGATCGAGGTGCGGCCCTTGAGCAGCCGGTCGAGGGCCTGCTCGATCAGCACCTCGGTCGGGCGGTCGATGTTCGAGGTGGCCTCATCGAGGACGAGGATCCGCGGGTCCGCGAGCAGCGCTCGCGCGATCGAGATGAGCTGGCGCTCGCCGGCCGACAGGCCGGCACCGCCCTCGCGCACCTCGTGCTCGAGCCCTCCCGAGAGCCGCGCCGCGACGCGGTCGACACCCACTGCCGCGGCTGCGGCCTCGACCTCCTCGTCCCTAGCGTCGGGCTTCGCGAAGCGGATGTTCGACGCGATCGTGCCGCTGAAGAGGAACGGATCCTGCAGCACCACGCCGAGCTGGCGCCGGTACGAGCGGAGCTCCACGTCGCGCAGGTCGTGCCCGTCGACGCGCACCGCGCCCTCGTCCGGGTCGTAGTGGCGGCCGATCAGGCGCGCTAGCGTCGACTTCCCGTGGCCCGACTCGCCGACGAGCGCGAAGCAGGCGCCCGGCTCGAGGTGGAAGGAGACGCCGTGCAGGACCGGTTCCTTGCCGTAGGCGAAGACGACCGAGTCGATCTCGAGGTCACCTTCGAGGCGCGGCAGCGGCGTTGCTCCCGGCCGGTCCTGGATGTCGGGCTCCTCGTCGAGGATGGTGGAGATCTTCACCATCGCCGCGCCGGCCGACTGCAGCTGGCCGTAGACGTCCGAGAGTTCCTGCAGCGGCTGGAAGACGAGCTGCAGGAGGTACATCGCCGTGATCAGGGTTCCGATCGTCAGCGTCCCGCCCTCGTACAGGTGCGACCCGAAGTAGAGCACCGAACCCATCGCGAACACGCCGAGGAACTCGATCGACGGGAAGAAGACCGAGAAGATCTTCTGGACGTACGTCGCCTGAGCCCGGTTCGCGTCGTTCAGCGCGTCGAACTCGGCCTGGAACCGGCGCTCGCGGTTGAACGCCTGCACGATCGCCATGCCGGCCACCGACTCCGCGATCTGCGCGGTGACGGCCCCGATCCGGTTGCGGAGCTCGACGTTCGCGGAGTGCGAGACGCGTTGGAACCAACGCGAGAGGATGAGCGTCGGCGGCAGGACGACGAATGCGATCAGCCCGAGTCGCCAGTCCGCGATGAGGAGCGCAGCCACGGCCGCGGGCAGGAGGATGACGTTCGAGACGAGGGTGGGCATGCCCTGCGACAGGACGTCGGAGACCGCGTCGACGTCGCTCGTGAGG
>Ga0075434_100007299_pt1 | contig 10228 bp, 9 predicted proteins | sample RhiMethybrSRZTD3_FD_75298 | JGI IMG/M metagenome (GOLD analysis project Ga0075434, IMG submission 75298) | Populus rhizosphere microbial communities from Tennessee, USA - Rhizosphere MetaG P. TD hybrid SRZTD3 | ecosystem: Host-associated > Plants > Roots > Rhizosphere > Soil | place: USA...
CCGTCCGATCTCGTCTGGCCTGGTCGTGTCGGCCTGAAGGATGAAACCTTGAGAACCTCGGTCGTGAATCATCGCGAGCGTCTGCTGTGCGGCCGCTTCGTTTTGGAAGTAGTGAACGGCGACGCTGGCCCCGCCTTCTGCGATCTTGAGTGCAATCCCCCGCCCGATACCGCGTGAACTGCCTGTAACTAGGGCATACTTCCCCTTCAGGGACATACGAACCTCCTTTTTGTGGCGCTGACGTCCGAATTCTAACGCATACAAGCGAAGGGTCGGAAAGCCGAAGGCAAGATTGGGTCTTCCAGATCTCGATCAGTCGAAGACGGCTGTCATTGGCAGCCTTCGATCACCAGAATCGCGGCGCGGGTATCGCCATGCAATCACGCTTCGAGGTGCGATTTAGTTGCGGACGAGCGCTTTCGAGAATCTGCGGAGGCGATCCGACATTATCTCCGCCGGCCGAAAGTATTTACGCGGCCACTCTTGATGCAGTCTCGCGCTCAGATCGAACTGAAGCTGTCTGTTGGGCAAAGCGCCCCGTCAACGAGGAATGGCTAGGTCTGTTCGTTCAATAAGGACCGACACCGTGTATCATCAGCAGGGTATGACGAATCCGCAATTAATCCGGCCCGTTGCTGCCGGGACACCACCGGAGTTGGCTGTCACACGCAGTCGTGTTCGACCCCTTCCGCATGATCTGTGCAAGGAAGCATCGAAACGATTGGGTGTCCTTTGCCTCCTCGCCGCCGCTCTCTGGGTTGTCGCAACCGTGTTGGACCACGTTGCAATGAGGGCAATGGGCGTACCCTCCAATGGCCTTCCAGTGTCCGACTACATCGCCACCGTCAGCGTTGCCGTCTCTCTGGCACTCTACTGGTACTCCCGCAAGGATCTCCAGCGGCCACAGTTCATTCTCGATCTTGGTCTCGTCTATATGGTGTACACAGCCGCCGCTCTCGGACTGATGATGCACTGGGGGCCGGTGACAGATAGACATGTCGAAATCTTTCCGATGATCACCTGGGTTGGTGCAGTCGTGCTGATGTTCGCCGCTATTGTGCCGAACTCTCCGGCCAAGACATTGATTGCCGCGCTCATTGCCGTGACGATGAATCCACTGGGTATGTTGATCGCAGCGGCTCGCGGCATCGAGTTTGGGCCCCTCAGCAACGTGCTGCTGATGCATTATCCCGACTACCTGCTGGCGGGAGTGGCAGTCGTGATCTCGCACGTTGTCACGAGGTTGGGCCAGAAGGTAGATAAGGCGCGGGATATGGGAAGCTACCAACTGATCACGTTGATCGGAAGAGGCGGAATGGGGGAAGTATGGCGGGCGCGTCATCGCATGCTGACGCGGGATGCCGCAATAAAATTGATACAGCCGGAGGTGTTGGGCCGAGTTTCCGGGAAAGACTCGACTGTCATACAGCGTCGATTCGAGCAGGAGGCCAAGGCGACGGCGTCGTTGCGCTCTCCTCACACCATCGGGTTGTACGACTTCGGCGTCTCCGAGAACGGCGTTTTCTATTACGTTATGGAATTACTGGACGGCATCGACCTGGAAACTCTCGTACGAAAGTTCGGGCCGCAGCCTGCGGCTCGAGTCGTCTATATCTTGCGGCAGGTCTGTCGTTCCCTCGGCGACGCTCACAACAACGGACTGATTCATCGCGACATCAAGCCGACCAACATCTTTCTTTGCCGCATGGGAAACGAATACGACTACGCGAAAGTCCTCGATTTCGGCCTGGTCAAAGTGCTCGAAAGCAGTGAACCGCAAATGACCGGCGCCAATGCAACCACCGGCACGCCCGCCTATATGGCTCCGGAATTGGCTATGGGAACGCCGAACATCGATGGACGGACGGATCTGTATGGGTTAGGTTGCGTCGCGTATTGGTTGCTCACCGGCAGCATGGTCTTTGAAGAAAAAGGCTCCGCTGCAATGATGTTGGCTCATCTGCAAAAGGTCCCTGTCCCGCCGTCGCAAAGAACCGAACTCCCCGTGCCGGAGGCTCTCGATCGCGCCGTTTTGATGTGTCTGGCAAAGACACCTGAAGGGCGACCTGCCAGCGCTGAAGCCTTTGCGCGTATGCTCGAGAGCACCACCAGCAGTGGATCCTGGACGACAGAAAACGCCGAACGCTGGTGGCTCATCCATCGACCTGAAAATGTCGGAGTCATTCAGGAAGACATCCCGTCGATGAGCATTCAAGCAAGCGCCTCCCGAACGACCTGAAAAGATCGCTTCGGGATTTGAAACCCGGCAACGTGATGAACTCTTACGGCGCGGGCCGCTTTAATTCCTCAAACCAGTTCTGGCGGACGACAATTTGCGGGGCGGTTGCGGGGTCGAAGGGGGCAGCTTGAGCATGAGGAAGCGCTTGCCATCGGGGGAGACGCCATAGCTGCGGCCGCTGACTTGCCCTCGTGTGAAGTACGGTCCATCAATAACCTTGACCGGGTTGCCGGGAAAAAGTCGCCAAGCGTCGGCTGCATATCATACAAAACGTGGGCATGATGTCCTGTCCGATACTTACAAAAAATTCAGAAACTCTTCACCCGCCTGGCAATGCGCAGTTGGGTATCTAGCTGCACGTTGTTCAGATATTGCTCGACGGAGCCCGTATTATCGTAAGGCGCCCAGGAAACGTGGCCGTCGTTGAGAGCTCCAAGAGTGAAGAGTTCCTGAAGTGTTGCTCAGAATCGTCGGGCAGTATGATTCCGTTGTATTTTGTGAAAATACAAAATGGGAAGCCTGCGAGATCGTTAGGTTTACGTAAAGCGGGTTACGCATGGACGTGTATCGAAGTGGTTAAAAGCCGAACAGGACTGCCACTCACATCCAAGCGTCTGGCGATTCGAAACTATGGAAGCGACGATTTGGAAAAGATGGGTTCGATGCCCTCAAAGCCTGCGAATTCGGCAAGTGCTTTTCTGGATACACTCGTGCGTGGGAATAGGCGTCGGGCTATACGTATTCCTGATCAGTGTCAGCGGCACCGCTCTCATCTTTTATCCCGAACTCTATGCGGCATTCAGTCCTCGTTCCGACATCCTGCCGGGTTCAGATCGTTCAGATCGCCTGGACCTGCCAACGCTCAAGAGAGCCGCCGAGCGCGCCCATCCTGGTTTCGAAGTGAATTGGATTTGGGATAGGAAAGGATCAAGCGAATTGATCGAAATATGGATGTCTGATGGAGTCAAACAGCAACAGTGCCTATTTGATCCGTTCACAGGCCGAGATCTAGGCGAAGCTATTCCTAAAACGATCCAATTTCTGAACTGGGTCAAGAAATTACACGCCAATCTTGCGCTAGGAAGGGCTGGCCAACTCATTAACGGCTTAGGTGCCGTGCTGCTCGTGGTGCTCGGGATCACAGGAGCTGTGATTTGGTGGCCAGGGAGGAGGTCCTGGAAACGACACCTGACCGTGCGACCGCGTGTATGCTTCAAGCGGCTCAACTGGGAGCTTCATAGTGCGATTGGCTTCTGGACTGTCCCTCTTGTCCTGACGTGGGGATTGACCGGAATCGTCCTCGTCCTGGCCAAAAACCCCGTCCGGCACTTCGATGTCGTCATGGCGATCCCGACGGATCTTGCCGGAATGTGCTACACACTTCACGTCGGTCGCTTTGCATCGACACCCATTAAGCCTCTATGGGGCTTTATTGGCCTTATACCCTCGATTCTTTTCATAACAGGCGTGATTATGTGGTGGAAACGTTCTGCCACTAACCGACAAGTGAGATTCCGATGAAGCAAAATGTCCCTACTTCGCGGGTCCGCCATCTTCCTTCGGATCGCAAACCTGCATGCTGTGACCATTTGCCATCGTCAGCATTCTGGCAGAGGCAAGATGGTCGCCGGTGGTTGCGTTGTAACCATTGACGGTTACTTTTTCTCCGATTTTCAGCGTAGTGTCCTTCATACCCTGCTTTGCCAAATACTCGGAACTCGCCGTCTCCAGCTTCCACTGCTCTGTCTTTCCGCCCTCATTTTTCACATCCATGTAAATATAAGCGTGCGGCTTTGTCCATTCGACTTTGGTGACCGTACCATTCAATGTAACCGGCTTGTTTTTATCGAATTCTGAGGAAAATGGGTGGTGTGCCAACGCCGGCAACGATGCAAGAAGAAGTGTACCGACAAAAAGAGCAATCGTTTTCATCCTCACTGTTAGTTACCTCCGTGTAAGACAACGTTGCAATTCAACGCCCAATACTGAAGTACTCCTCAATCGTCGCAAGAGCGGCGAATAGCAACAAGCGCGAATAGGAAGCCATTCAGACCCTTTCCGAGCGGCTGAACGTGGTTGATCGCGTTGGCGGGAAACTTGCCGAACCAGTCTTTTTGGGCCGGCGCTGCTGGATATACTTCACCCTAGCATTTGCCGTTTGTTACCCTGCCGTTTTTTCAATCTGGTATTTGTCTGTAAGTCTAAATCGGGGCGAGAGGATTTGAACCTCCGACCCCCTGGTCCCGAACCAGGTGCTCTACCAGGCTGAGCCACGCCCCGATGACAAACCGAAATATTCTAGCATGAGCGTTGGAAGTAGAGGCGACGTTGCGCAGCGTTGCCTCCGTGTGGTATTTTGCCAACCAGCATGATTGCTTGAAGCGGCCGGGGGTCATGCGTCCCATCATCTTCGCCTAACAAAATAATAAAAGCACAAAAAGGCGAATCAAAAAAGTAAGAGGTCCGAGCGGAAGTTATCGAGAACAGTGAAGAAATATCGAACTGTCAGATACGCGCTCGTCTGTGCGATTGCGGTGCTGCCCGCTGCCGTCGTTCTTGTCTCGGGCTGCGTGCAACAACCGAACGTCGCGGATTACGCCCAACGTTCCACAGATCCCTACAAAACAAAACGTTGGAGTTCACCGGTATTCACGACAGCGCACGCCTCGTTTACGGACGCCGCCAAGCATTTCCTTAGCATCAAACCCCAGCCGCAGCAGCCGATCGACTTCCCGCACAAAATTCATAACCCGAACGAAATCGGAATCGAGTGCAGGGAGTGTCACACCGGAGTACAAACCGGCCCGCGTGCCGGAATTCCGAGCATCAACTTTTGCATGACGTGTCACGAGGAACTCGGCGACGCGTCGGATCCGCGAATTCAGTCGCTACGAGCGCATGCAAAGCGTGGTGAGGATTTGCCATGGCAGCGAGTTTACGGATTCTTGGACGAATCACATGTTCGTTTCAATCACGCCCCGCACATTCGAGCTAACGTTGAATGCACTACCTGCCATGGCGACGTTACCCAGATGACGGTGGCGCAGCGCGTTGTCGACCACACGATGAGCTTCTGCATTAATTGCCATAAGCAGAAAGGCGCATCGAACGATTGTCTGACTTGTCATTATTGATATGGACCGCCGCCGATTCATAAAACTGTCTGCACTTACAGGAACGAGCGCAACCCTTGCCAGTTGTGGCAATCCCGAATACCACCTCATCCGGTTCGTTCCAGAAGATCGTCTTGTGCCTGGAATCGCGGTGTGGAAACCAAGCGTTTGCCCTCTGTGTCCGGCGGGTTGCGGAGTGACGGTTCGAGTCATGGAAGGCGATGCGGAGGTCATCCGTCAGGGTCAGCTTGGTGTCACAAAAATGGGTCTGGCGAAAAAGCTGGAAGGCAACCCTGCGCATCCAATCAATCAAGGAAAGCTGTGCACTCGCGGACAGGCTGCGATACAAGTCACCTATCACCCGGATCGTATAGGGCATCCGCTTAAGCGATCAGGCGCGCGAGGTGGAGGACAGTTTGAAGAGATCTCTTGGGAGCAAGGATTATCAGAACTCATCTCCAAGCTAGACTCGCTTGCCGCTTCGAGTAATCAAAAATCCCTAGCGATTTTGACAAATCATCGATCCGGACTTCGCAGCGAATTGATCGCGCGATTCGCGAATCAGTTCGGCGCAGCATCACCCATGACATTCGAGTTTTTCGATAACGAGGTCGTGCGTCGCGCGAATGCTTTGAGTTTTGGAAGGCATCAATTGCCCACGCTGGATCTCGGAAACTCCAAGTATGTCATTTCGTTTGGCTCAGACTTTCTCGGAACGTGGAACTCCCCTGTTGCACAAAATGTTGCATATGGTCAGATGAGGCAGGGTCGCCCCGGTGTTCGAGGAAAGTTTGTACAAGTGGAATATCGCATGTCACAGACCGGAGCGAATGCGGATGAGTGGATCGCGATCAGACCGGGAATGGAGGGCGTCCTCGCCCTGGGCCTGGCACATGTGATCATGCAATCGGGGCTGCGCAGAGCTGCCGATGCGGCACGGGCCGGCGGTCTCATCGACGGTTGGACAGACGGACTAATGGCGTACACACCTTCGGAAGTCGAAAAGAGAACGGGTGTGTCTGCAGCTCGGATTGAACGACTTGCAAAAGAGTTTGCGTCTCAGCAACCGGGCTTGGCCGTTGCGGGGGGGCCGGCCCTCGCACAAACCAATGGGCTGTTTAACGCACTGGCCGTGAATGCACTGAATGCATTGGTCCAGAGTGTGGGAGTTGCGGGCGGAATCTTCTTCATGCCCGGCCGAGAAACCTCTCCGGCGCCCGCGAATTTTGCAAACAAAGGCGGCGTCGCCATCGACTCCCGGACGCAACTCTTATTGATCGACGGCTCGAATCCTGTGTTTGCAACACCCAAGGCGTGGAAGGTCCGTGACGCAATGATGCAGGTACCTTTCATTGTGAGCTTTGGAAATTTCATTGATGAAACAAGTGTGCTCGCGGATTTGATTCTTCCGGACCATTCATTCCTCGAATCGTGGGTGCATGCAGCGCCGGAATCCGGAGCCAAGCTATCCGTATCAGGTGTTGCAGGTCCGGTTATGCGGCCGCTACACGACACTCGCCCGGTTCCCGACACTTTTCTGGAATTGGGAAGGCGTTTGCAAAAGCCGCTGAATCTTCCGTGGCAGAAGTTCGAAGACCTGTTGAAGGAATCTCTCGGCCAACATTGGGATGCCGCGCAGAAGCAGGGCGTCTGGTCGGAAGAGACTTCACCAGCCCCAGAGAGACAGAAAGATGCTGCCGGACCGAGCAGGAAATTCAGTGAACCGCAATTTGACGGAGAGACGAACGAGTATCCATTTCATTTTTTGCCGTATCCGTCCGTGGCATTCCTCGACGGCTCTCTCGCGCACCTGCCACTGATGCAGGAGTTGCCGGATCCGATGTCGAGTGCGATGTGGAGCAGTTGGGTGGAGATCAATCTCCAGACGGCAGAGAAGTTGAATGTCCGGCAGGGCGATATCCTTGAGATTACGTCAACGCAGGGGACGATTCGTGCACCGGCATTTCCATCACCTGCAATAGCCCCTGACGTCATTGCTATGCCCGTGGGGCAGGGACACGAGAATTACACAAGGTACGCGACCGGGCGTGGAGAGAATCCAATCAACATTCTTGCGCCAGTAGCAGAGCAAGAAACAGGAACACTGGCTTGGGCGGCGACGCGCGTGAAGGTCGCAAAAATTCAGAATGCAGATGGGCGACTGGTTCTGTTTGCGGGATCGTTACGCGAATATCCGGGAGAGAAGGTGCACAGATGACACATCGGTGGGGAATGGCAGTGGATCTCGACCGTTGCACGGGCTGCGAAGCTTGTGTCACGGCGTGCCGGACCGAGAACAACATCCGAATCGCCGGACCGGAGCAGTCGGCTCGGGGCAGATCGATTGCCTGGATTCGGGTCGAGCGTTACTACGAAGGCGATTTTCCAGATGTTCGAGTCAAGTTCAGACCGGTAATGTGCCAGCAATGCGATGCGGCCCCGTGCGAGCCGGTGTGCCCAACCTATGCCAGCCACCACAACGAAGAAGGGCTCAACGCGCAGGTGTATAACCGATGCATCGGTACGCGCTATTGCGCGAATGCATGTCCATACAACGTGCGGTTCTTCAATTTCGGAAATCCCGTCTGGGAACGGCCCCTTGAACTTCCGCTGAATCCCGATGTCTCAGTGCGGGAGGTCGGCGTCGTCGAGAAATGCACTTTCTGTGTGCAACGAATCACGGCTGCAAAGGACACCGCCAAGGCTGAAAAACGCGAACTGCGCGATGGTGAAATCAAGCCGGCGTGTGTGCAGTCCTGTCCGACGTCGGCCCTCGTTTTCGGCGACTTGAATGATCCCGAAAGCGAAGTATCGCGACTTTCGCGCTCGTCACGAGGAACGAAGTTGTTGGAGGATCTCGGCACTCTGCCCAAGGTGACGTACTTACAAAAACAGACTTAGAACAATGGACATTTACGCTGAACAGAAGATAAATGCGGATCTTCTTCGCCCGCTTCGACGGACTTCAGGTTGGTTCTATCTCCTTGTCCTGATGCTTGGCGGCATCATCCTTTTAGGAGGCGGCGCTTGGTTTTATCAGATTTCAAATGGGCTGGCGGTGGCTGGACTCAGATGGCCTATCTTTTGGGCGTTCTATATCACGAACTTCGTTTTTTGGATCGGTATCAGCCATGCAGGCACTCTTATCTCCGCCATACTTCGACTCGTGAATGCATCCTGGCGGCGGCCGGTCACGCGCTGTGCGGAAGTCATCACGGTATTCGCATTGATGATCGGTGCCCTGTTTCCAATCATTCACCTTGGGCGGCCCTGGTTGTTTTTCTGGTTGATTCCTTATCCATCCGAGCGACAGATTTGGCCGAACTTACGTTCTCCATTGGCCTGGGATTTTTTTGCGATTTCGACGTACTTGACCGGGAGCACGCTGTTCCTGTTGCTGCCGATCATCCCGGATTTCGCACTGATGCGCGACCAAATGACGGGTTGGCGAAAAAAAATCTATCGTGTGCTTGCCCTGGGCTGGCGAGGAACCACAAAACAATGGCACCGCCTCGAAGCGGCCATGCAAATCATGGCGATCGCCATCGTGCCGGTCGCGATTTCGGTCCACACCATTGTTTCGTTTGATTTTTCGATGTCGCCTGTTCCGATGTGGCATTCCACTGTGTTCGGTCCTTATTTCGTGGCCGGTGCAATATTCAGCGGGATCGCCGCGTTGATGGTCGCGATGGCAATCTTACGAAAGGTCCTGCACCTCGAAGAATACTTACATCCGGTGCACTTTCAGAATCTCGGCAAGCTGCTGCTGCTGATGAGTCTTCTGTGGGGCTACTTCACGTTCGTGGAACGGCTCACAACGTGGTATGGCAATTCTTCCGCGGAGATGGCGGTGTTCTGGGAAACGCAGACAGGCGCATACGCGCCGCTTTTCTGGACGATGGTCTTCTGCAATTTCGTCATTCCTTTTCCCATACTCGCGATCAAGAGACTTCGGACGATTACCGGCTGCGTGATTGCGTCATCGCTCATTGTTGTGGGGATGTGGCTCGAGCGATTCCTGATCATCGTGCCTTCGCTAGCCAGGAAGCATCTTCCCTACTCATGGGGCTCCTACCGCCCACAACCCGTAGAAATCATGATTACCGTTGCAACATTTGCAGCAATGGTATTGCTGTACGCGCTTTTCGCGAAAGCGGTGCCGATCATTTCAGTTTGGGAACTTAAGGTCGGCGCGCCCGTGCTGAGCCCGGAAGAGGAAGAGGAACGGAGGGCGCTTTGGAGGACGCGGCCATGAAGGCAATTTATGGTTTGTTTCCGGATCCGGACTCGGCGCAATGCGCCGTCGACGAACTGCGGAGAACCGGCGTAGATGACGCGTCCATTACCGTGATCACATCCCAACCATTCGAAGAGTACGAGTTCAGCCGTCGCGACAAGCGCACATGGCTTTTTTGGATTGCAGCCGGCGGGGGCGTCCTCGGACTCGGAGCTGGACTGATCCTCGCCTACGTGACCGAAACCTTGTGGCCTATTGTGACAGGGGGAATGCCAATCTTCGCGTGGTGGCCGAACATCATCGTGTTATTCGAGCTCACCATGCTGGGCGCAATCATTGCAACGGTTTTGAGTCTGCTCATAACGACGGAACTGCCGACAAAGAAGGTGAAGTTATACGATCCCGCGGTCTCGCAGGGGAAAATTCTTGTTGCCGTCGAGGAGCCGCCGGATGATGCCTTGCCGAAGCTGCAACGTGTCTTACGTGAGGCAAAGACCGTGAGGTGAGGGGTCTTTAGATCAGCAATCAGCACTCGCCGAGTGCTGATTGCTGATTTTCTGACTCAAACAGTCGGGACGAGAGGATTTGAACCTCCGACCACACGCACCCCAAGCGTGTGCGCTACCAGGCTGCGCTACG
>Ga0075434_100007300_pt1 | contig 10227 bp, 7 predicted proteins | sample RhiMethybrSRZTD3_FD_75298 | JGI IMG/M metagenome (GOLD analysis project Ga0075434, IMG submission 75298) | Populus rhizosphere microbial communities from Tennessee, USA - Rhizosphere MetaG P. TD hybrid SRZTD3 | ecosystem: Host-associated > Plants > Roots > Rhizosphere > Soil | place: USA...
CAAGCCCGGTCCGTGTCGCCCACCGATGGAACGATCGGATGGCGGCCAGCCGCTGGGCGACGGATGAGCGCGCCCGTCCCTCACCGAGGTCGCGAAGATAGGCGCGGAGCTCGGACCGGGGCGGCGTGCGCCAGTCCGTACCGCGCTCGGCGAGCCATGTCAGATACGTTCCGACCGCCGCCTCGTACGAGCGCCGGGTATGGGGTGAGCTGTCGCGTGCGGCGAGGGAGCGAAGGAAGGCGTCGAGGGCGGGGTCTGTCGCGTGGCCGTTCGGCGCCACGCTCACGCGTCGGCGGCCGGCTCGACGGGGCGCGTGCGGCGGGTGGTGGTTCGGCTGCTGCCGCGGGCCCCCCCGCGACCGCCGCGACCGCCGCCCTTGGCACCCGAGCCACGCGCCCCGGCGTTGCGGGTCCGGGCCGGGCGGGCGAGCGCCTCCGGGTTCGGCGGGCCGCCGGGGTAGCGTTCGCCCGGGGTGACGGCGTCGGCCGGCACGTTGCTCGTCGAGCCGCAGACGAGACAGATCGCCTCTTCGCCGCGCCGCGCCAGCGGGCCGTCGTCGGTGTCGTGGACGCCGCCCAGCGGCTCGTGGTTGGTCGTGAAATCACAACGCGGATAGTTCGAGCAGCCCCAGAAGACGCTGCCCGTCCGGCGTGCTCGGCGCGGGACGAGGTGGCCGTCGTGGTTCTTGGGGCACGTGACCTCGAACGGCAGCGGGTCGGGCGGCGGCGGGCCCTCGCGCTTGATGTAGTCGCAGTCCGGGTAGCGCGAGCAGCCGACGAACGGCCCGAACTTGCCGCGCCGGCCGACCAGTGTCCCCTCACCGCACTTCGGGCAGACCTCGCCGGTCCCCTCGGGCGCGGGTGGCTCCTCGCCCGGCAGCGGACGCGTCTCCTTGTGCTCGGGGTACATGGAGCAGGCCAGGAAGCGGCCGTTCCGCCCGAGCCGGATCACCATGGGGTGACCCTCGGAGCAGACCTCGTCGGTCGGCTCGGTCGTGAAGTCCCGGCGCCGCAGCTCGCGGCGCTTCTCGTCGACCCGCTCCCGGAGCGGACCGTAGAAGTCGCGCAGCAACGGCACCCAGGCCCGCTCGCCACGGGCGACCTCGTCGAGCTCCTCTTCCATCCGCGCCGTGAACTCGAGGTCGACGTAATCGCCGAAGTGCTCGACGAGCAGGTCGGTGACGACCTCGGCGACGGGCTCGGGGTGCAGGCGGCGCTCCTCCACGCGGACGTAGCCACGCTCGGTGATGGTCGAGATGGTCGCGGCGTAGGTCGATGGTCGGCCGATGCCGTGCTCCTCGAGCGCCTTGATCAGGGTCGCCTCGGTGTAGCGCGGTGGCGGCTCGGTGAAGTGCTGGGTCGGCGTGACGTCCTCGACCCGCGTCCGGTCGCCCTCCGCCAGTACGGGCAGCCTCGCGGTCTCCTCGTCGTCGTCGCCGGGTGCGTCGTCGCGACCCTCGGTGTACACGCGCGAGAACCCGTCGAATAGGACCTTGGTCGCGGACGCGCGCAGGTCGTACCCGCCGTCGCTGAGCTCGATCGTCGTCGTCTCGAGCTCCTTGGGCGCCATCTGCGAGGCCAGCGCCCGCTGCCAGATCAGGCGGTAGAGGCGCAGCTCGTCTGGCTTGATCGAGCTCGCCACGGAGTCGGGATCGCGCCGGAAGCTGGTCGGTCGGATCGATTCGTGGGCCTCCTGCGCGCCCTTCGATCGCGTCTTGTAGACCCGGCCCTTGGCCATCGTGTACGGAGCGCCGTACCGGTCGCCGATGACCTCCCGCGCCTCGCCCATGGCGATGCCCGCCATCGCGGTCGAGTCGGTTCGCATGTAGGTGATGAGGCCAACGTGGCCCTCGGGGGTCTCGACGCCCTCGTACAGCCGCTGGGCGATCGACATCGTCCGCCGCGGGCTGTAACCCAGGCGCCGGCTGGCCTCCTGCTGGAGCGTCGACGTCGTGAAGGGTGGGGCCGGCGAACGCTTCTGCGTCCGCGTGGCGACCTTCGAGACGGCCGGCCGGAGCTCCGCGATCGCCGCCCGATGGCGCTCCGCGGCGTCGGCATCGCCGACCTCGAGCGCCTGCCCGTCGTGGCGGATGACCTCGGCCGCGAACCGGTCGCCCTTCTCGGTCTCGAGCAGCGCCTCGATGGTCCAGTACTCGCGGGCGGTGAAAGCCTGAATCTCCCGCTCCCGCTCGACGACGAGGCGGACCGCCACGGACTGGACGCGACCCGCCGACAGGCCGTTGCGGACCTTCTTCGAGAGCAGCGGGCTGAGCGTGTAGCCCACGAGGCGGTCGACGATCCGGCGCGCCTGCTGGGCGTCGACCAGGTCCATGTCGATCGAGCGCGGGTGGGCGAACGCGTCACGGATCGCCGGCTCGGTGATCTCGCTGAAGGTGACGCGGCGGGTCTTGTCGTCCGGGACGTGGGCGGCCTCGGCGACGTGCCAGGCGATCGCCTCGCCCTCGCGGTCGAGGTCGGTCGCGAGGAAGACGGCGTCGGCGCCGCGGGCGGCCTTCTCGATGTCGGAGACCTGCTTCCTGCGGTCATCCGAGATCACGTATTCGGGAGCGAAGTCGTGGTCGACGTCCACGCCGAACTTGCCCTTGCCGGGGTTCTCCGGCAGGTCACGGACGTGGCCGTACGACGCGAGGACCCGGTAATCCGGGCCGAGATAGCGCTCGATCGTCCGCGCCTTGGCAGGCGATTCGACGATCACAAGGTTCTTGGGCACGGCCGGGAGTGTAGCACCGGGTCTCTTACCGGCCGGTCATCGGGGTCGGACGGCGAGGCTGACCTCCCGGATCGCCCGCCGTCGAACGGACGCTCAGGCCTCGCGGACGCGCCGGAGGAAGTCCTCGTCGATCTCGATGTCCTCGTCGAGCCCGGGCTCCGCTTCGGGCTCGCCCGCGGGTTCCGGAGCGTGCCGGAAGACGGGCGCCCGGTCGGCATCGGCGGCCAGCGCGAGCTCCGGGTCGATGCCGGAGATCGCGCCCGGCGGGATCTCGACGAAGCGGATGTGGAGGTACGGGAAGAAGAAGATCGAGGCGCTGTCGTCGACGAAGACCGGGCGCCTGCCGTTCATCGTCCGAAGGTTCGTGCAGCGAAGGCCGACGTCGCCGGGCGAGGGCGCCTCGAAGAGGTCGGCGAGCAGCGGCTGCTCGTTGTTCATGTGGAGCACGACGTCACGGATCACGACCCGATGGTCGCCCCGGTCGGCCGGCGATGCACCCGGCCGATGGTCCGGTCAGGAGTGGTAGAAGTCGATCACGAGGCGGACCCGGCCGCCCGATACCCAGACCCCGATCCCCACACGGTTGTACGCGGCGTTCATCAGGTTCACGTAGTGGCCGCCGTTGTACGACTTCTCGCTCTGGAAGAAGAGATGGGAGCCGAGCACGGCCTGGTACGGATCGCCCGATCGACAGCCGATGTTCTCGGCCCAGCGGTAGCTCGTGTAGCCGGCGCGGCGGAGCCGATCGCCGGGATTACCGCCGATGAAGTGGCTGCAGTCCCCGCCGACGGCCAGCCGCTTGGCATACGGCCGGCTCACCTTCGTGCTGATCCCGGCATCCAGCTTGAGCGGAGCGACGTTGCGACCGCCGGGGCTGCTGCAGCGCCCGGTCGACGTTACCCAGCCGCCGGTCCGCGTGCAGTTCATGAGCCCCAGGTAATAGGTCTCGACCTTGCCCCAGCTGCCACCACCGACGGCGCCGCCGCCAGAGATCGGCACGCTGCCGGTCCGCTTGGCGGTGGGGGCGGCTTTCGCCGCCGCGGCGGCCGTCTTGAACGCCGCGTGGACCGCCGCCGCCATCGGGATGCCGGCCGCGTCGGTGGCGCTGCCCGCGACGTCGACCGAGACGGTGGCGTTCGCCGGCAGTGCCGCCTTCGGCGTGAAGGTGGCGACCATGTCGTTCTCGGCCCACCCCACCACCCCGGCGATCACCTTGCCGGCGACCTTCACGGTGAGCGCGCGAGCCGTCGTGCCCCGATCCATCTTCGCGGTGAACCGCGTCGAGATGGTCGCGTCACGCGCGATCCGGGTCGCGTGGTTCGCCGGGCGGAATTGGGCCACCGTCGGCGGTACGGCGGTCTGCACGGCGAGCACGGCCGTCGGGAGCGCGAGGCCGTCCGCGTCCTCGGCGCCGGCCACGATCAGGCGATACGCGACATCGGGCCGGAGTGGGGCGTCCGGTTCGAACAGGAAACGGAACGGGCCTGCCGTGTTGTCACCGGGCAGCCCGATCGCCTCGATCGAACCTGACACGGGGGGATCGAGCCGGATCGCGGCCGCGACCGTCGATGCCTCGACCGGCCGGGCGAACGAGACCACGAAGGAGGTGCCGGTGAGCACGCGATCCTTGACCGCGTCAGTCGCCGCGATCGAGACAGCGGTCGCCGCGCGGGTCAGGAAGATCGCCCGCGCGGGACGGGTCAGCGGCTGCCCGGATCGGGCGAGCGCGCCCGCCTCGACGGTCACCGTGTGGAACACGCCCGCGGCCCAGTGGTTCAGCGGGCTGACGGTGAGGACCGTGTCGTCGGCGCTCCAGGTGAACTGGACCGCCGTCGCCGGCTCGACGTGGAGCGTCGCGGCGACCGAGCGGCGGTCCATCGGGGTCGAGAACCGGATCGTTACGGGCTCGGTCACGCCATGGTTCGTCGAGACCGCGGCGTCGAACTCGGCCTGCGTGAGTGGGACGATGGGTCGCGGGGCCGTGGCCACGGTCGTGGCCGGCTGGCCGATCATCAGGACGCTGAGCCCGAGAATCATGGCCGTGCCGAGGGCGATGCTCACCCGGGCGTGGGTGGAGCGTCGCATCGCTGCTCCGATGGAGGCCGCAACTCGGTTGGGGGCGGCCAGCAGCGCGGCATTGGCCTGACGCAATAGACGACTCCAGCTCGTGCTCGGGGGCGCAGCGAGGGTGGTGGGCGGGCCGCCCTGGGGATGGCGGGCCGAGGCAAGGGTAGCACCGGCCGTTGGCTCCGGGCAAACCGGACGAAGGTCATGCCGCGCCTGCCCGTCGGCGTTTGGGTCGTTGCCGCATTGCCCGCGGATCCGCCAGCATCAGCCCGCCGGCGGGCCGGTAGCGGCCGTGGACACCGACCGCCAGACCGCGCGCCTCGAGCACGGTGAGCGCTGCCAGCACGCTCGCGACGGGCCAGCCCGTGACCGCCACGAGCTCGTCGACGGTCGCCCGGCCGATGACCAGCTCCCGGCCGAGCCGGGCCGCCGCCGGTCCGACGTCGGCGAGGGTCGCCGCCGCCGCGCTCGCCACCCCGGGCTCGACGAGATGGTCGGCCAACCCGAGGTCGTCGATGAGCTGCGGGATGCCTGCGACGATCCGCGTGTCCGGGAACTCGCGCAGGAAGGCCAGGCAACCGGCCGACGCCGGGTCGTCGATCGCGCCGGGGACCAGGAAGCACGGCCGGCCCTGGTCGAGCGCCCAGGAGGCGGTGATGAGCGCCCCGCTGCGGGCCGGTGCTTCGACCACGACGGTCGCGTCCGCCAACCCGCTGATGAGCCGATTGCGGCGTGGGAATGTCCCGCGGCTCGGTGGCGTGTCCGGCGCGAGCTCCGAGACCAGGGCCCCGCCCGACGCCACGATCGCGTCGGCGAGGCGGGCATGGGCCCGCGGATGCAGGTTGGCATGACCGGATCCGATGACCGCCACCGTGATCCCGCCCGCGCGGACCGCCGCGGCGTGGGCGGCACCGTCGATCCCGACCGCGAGGCCCGAGACGATGCTCGCCCCGACCCCGGCGAGATCGCGGGCCATCCGGACCGCCGTGGCCCGTCCGCGCTCCGTCGCGCGGCGCGTCCCGACGATCGCGACGGCGTGGCGCTCCCCAAGCGCCACCGGGTCGCCGAGCACGAACAGCACGTAGGGTGGCATCTCGATCGCGGCGAGCCGGGCCGGATACTCATCGTCGGCGCTCGTCACGACGATGAGACCGAGGTCGCGGAGCCGTTGCAGGGTGCGCCCCGCGCGTTCGGCCGCCGCCGCGATTCCGACCCCGAGTGCTCGTGCGCCGTCGTGGGGCCGCCAGTGTTCACCGACCGCCACGGCTTCGGAGGCCGAGGCCAGGCGGTCGACGCCGCCGGGTCGCGAGGCATCCTCCAGGATCGCGACGCCGCTGCCGTACCGGCGCAGCAGGAGGCCGAAGCCGACGGGTCCGAGGCCGTCGACAGCCGCCAGAACGGCCCACGCATCCCGCTCCGCCGATCGGTCATCCGTCGTTCGCGCCGGCCAGTCTTCGCCGGCGCGGCCATCCGACGGGCCGCCTTCCCGGCCGATCGCCGCCGGCAGCGGCCCGCTCGCGCCGATCCCGAGCATTCAGCCCACCTCAGCGGCAAGCAGCCTGAGGTCGGGCGGCCGGTACCACGCGGCCTCCTCGACGTGCGCCTCACGGACGTCGACCTCGCCGCCGAGGTCGGCGATCGTCCGGGCGACGCGGAGGATCCGCTCGGTGCCGCGTCCGCTGGCCCGTTCGAGCTCGGCGAGCTGGACCACGCGGCGCTGGACACCCGGGCTCAGCCGGCAGGCGGCACGAAGCGACCGACCGGTGAGGCGCCCGTTCAGCCGTCCGGGCGGTCGCTGCGTGGCGATCTCCCGGGCCGCGGCGATTCGTGGTGCCACGGCCGCCGAGGTCTCCGGCTCGGGCCCGCCGACGATGGCCAGCGCCGCCACTCGCGGCATCGCGACCCAAAGATCGATCCGGTCCCGGAGCGGGCCAGACACTCGCCGTTGATACCGCGCCGGCACCAGCACGGGGCACGAACACGGCCGGTCGCTTGTCCCGGCGAAACCGCACGGACACGGATTCATGGCCGCGACGAGCTGGAACCGCGCCGGGAACACCGTCGCACGGCCGGCGCGCGCGATCGCCACGCGACCCTCTTCGAGCGGCTGGCGGAGCGACTCGAGGACGTCGCGTCCGAACTCGGGCAGCTCGTCCAGGAACAACACGCCGTTGTCGGCCATCGTGATCTCGCCCGGCGAGAGATGCGGTCCGCCACCGACCATGGCCGCATAGGAAACCGTGTGGTGGGGGTTCCGGAACGGCGGCCGGCGGCGAAGCCCCGTGATCGGCCCCTCCCCTGCGGCGGACGCGATCACGGTCGTCGCCAGCGCCGCCTCGTCGTCCAGCGGCGGCAGGAGCCCGGGGATGGTGCGGGCAAGGAGCGTCTTGCCCGAGCCGGGTGGGCCGATCAGCAACAGGCCGTGACCACCCGCGAGCGCCACCTCGAGTGCTCGTCGCGCCTCGTTCTGGCCGCGCACCTCGCCGAGATCCGGCGTGGCCCGGCCGTCCCGGATGTCGGGCACCACGGCGGGCGCATCCCACGCCACCGCCGCAGCCTCGCCGAACACGACCCGAGGCGGTCGTACCACCAACCGGCCGCGCCGTCCAGCGCGGACCGTGTCGACGGCTTCCGCCAGCGTTTCGACACCGATGACCTCGACCCCGTCGACGAGCCGTGCCTCGTCGACCGCAGACGCGGCGACGACGACACGACGGAAGCCGCGACGGACCAGCGCCGCGACCATCGGCAGGATCCCGGGCACCGGTCGCACCTCCGCGCCGAGCGACAGCTCGCCCACCAGGGCGAACCGCCCCGGCCCCGGACGTACCTGTTCGGAGCCGAGCAGGATCCCGATGGCGATCGCCAGGTCGAGCGACGCGCCGGTCTTGCGCAGGTCCGCCGGGGCGAGGTTGACGGTGATCCGCCGCGGCGGGTGGACGTAGCCGGCGTTCCGGAGGGCGCCACGAACGCGTTCCCGGGCTTCCTGGAGCGCGGTGTCCGCGAGGCCGACGATCGTGAACCCCGGCAAGCCGGGAGCGACGTCGACCTCGACCCGGATCAACCGGCCGTCGAGGCCGTGGAGCGTCGCGGACGAGACGATGGCCAGCACATCGCGCAGCCTAGGGACGGGCGCTTATCCCCCGGTCAACCCGACCTCACCCGCCGCTCACCACGCCGCCGGCGAGCCCTCGCCTCGACTATCGGGTGGGCACCGCCACGGTGGCCGCCACAGGCTTGTCGACCGCGCGGGCGAAGTTCAGCATCGAGGACCCGAGCGCGGAATCGGCCTTCGTGAACATGAACGGCGCGCCCGTGTTGAGCGCGCTGATGGCGCCCCGGTACTCGTTCACGATCTGGTGCTCGATGGTCCGCTTGAGGGCGCCCTCGGCGTTCTTCACGTTGATCCCGGTGAAGGCGTTCGACCGGTTGAGCACGAGCTGGACCTTGCCCGGCGGGTAGCCGAGGTGATCCATCGTCTCGAGGATCAGGCGCACGTTCTTGAGGCACGAGAGGTCGGCGGTCATGACGACGAACACGGTCTCGGCCGCCTCGAACACGCTCAGGTTGATGTCGTCGAGTCGCTTGTCGACGTCGATCAGCGTGTAGTCGTACATGCCCTGCAGCTGCTCGGAGATGATCGGCAGGTGCGCCGGGTGGACGAGATCGGCGGTCTCGGGCGTCGGTGGCGCGAGCAGCAGGTCGATGCCGGAATCGTGCTTGACCATGACCTGGCGGAGCAGGTCCGTGTCGATCGACGGCGCCGAGACGAGGTCGACGATGCTCTTGCGATCGAGACCGAGGTCGAGGAAGACGCGGTGGTCGCCGAACTGGAGGTTGGCGTCCATGAGCGCGACCTTGCGCCCGAGCTCGCGATGCAGGGCGATCGCCGCGTTGATCGCGATCGTCGTCGTCCCGACGCCGCCCTTGGCGCCGTAGAACGCGAGCGTCCGGCCGAGCGGCGGCCGGGCCAGCAGTGAGTCGCGGGGCGCGAACCGGGCGAGCAGGCTCTTGATCCGCGCCAGCAGCTCCGCGGAATGGAACGGCTTGATGAGGTAGTCGTCGGCGCCGGCGCGCAGTCCCCGGACCTTCTGCTCGACCTCCCGCTCGGCCGTGAGCATGATGATCGGGACGTGGCTGGCGCTGCCTTCCTCGGAGCGGATCTTCGTCGCCACCTGGTAGCCGTCGAGCTTCGGCAGCATGACGTCGAGGAGGATGAGGTCAGGCGCCTCCGCGCCCCAGAGACGGAATCCCTCGGCGCCATCCCCGGCGATGACGACCTCGTAGCCCTCCTGCCGGAGCGAGTACTGCAGCAGTCGCTGGACGTTCGGGTCGTCGTCGACGACGAGGATCTTCGCGGCCATCCATCCTCCAGGATCTGCGCGGGTCCGGCGGATCTCCTGCTGGTGGCCGCCCCGGCGCCTCGATTATAGGTCGGCGGGAGCGCGCGACAGGCCCACCGAACGTTCACCCGCGAGGAAGTCGAAGGTCAGGCGGCTCCACGACTCCATCCGGTCGACGACCGCCGCCACCGCCGGTTCATCGGCGAACGCGCCCGACAGCTTGTGTGTCTCGCGGATCGACACCGGGCGCCCCCCGGCATCGGCCACATAGACGGCACCGAGGTGGACCGAGCCGACGTCGGTCGTGTCGTCGTTGAGGAGCGCGACGAGCTCGAACGCGGGCACGAACGCCGCCTCGAGCTCCTCCGTCCACTCCCGGCGCAACCCGCCGAGCAGCCCACCGTCGCCGGGGTTGAGGTGACCCCCGACGCCGATCGAGTAGCGGTGATGGAGGCGCTCGTCGCCACCCGCCGCGGTCCGCTGCATGAGGAACCAGCGCGGGCCGTCACGAAGGACGAGGTACGGGATGATCTGCTTGAACGAGGGGTCGCGCTCCATCGCTGCCCTCGGCTCGTAGGTTCCCGCGTGCTCGACGGCCGAGACGAAGGCCGCGAGCTCCTCGGTTCGCAGCCCGTACCAGTCGCAGCCGCCCGGCACCGCGACCCGGGGCACCACGAAGACGCGCTCCTCGACGAGCGTCATCCGCCGCGCTCCAGCATCGTCCTGGCCGTGGCCAGGCGCTCGGCGAGGGCCTGCTCGTCCGGTCCGTCCGCCCGTTCGAGCTCGGCGAGCCAGCCATCGAGCACGCCCTGCAGGTCGCGGATCCGGCCTGCCAGGATCGGAGCGTTCGTCACGGCGATCGCCGCACCCATGGCCGGGTCGCCCCGGGCGACGCGGGTCGCGCTCGCCCATCCCCCGGCCGCGAGGCGCTCGGCCAGGGGCCAGACGGGACGTTCGTCGTCCGGTGTCCCCGCAACGGCCTCCACGAGCGCCGCGGCGACGACGAGCGGCAGGTGGCTGATCGCCGCGACCGCCCGGTCGTGCTCGACCGCGTCGAGGACGACGACCTGCGCGGAGCAGATCGAGA
>Ga0075434_100007302_pt1 | contig 10227 bp, 9 predicted proteins | sample RhiMethybrSRZTD3_FD_75298 | JGI IMG/M metagenome (GOLD analysis project Ga0075434, IMG submission 75298) | Populus rhizosphere microbial communities from Tennessee, USA - Rhizosphere MetaG P. TD hybrid SRZTD3 | ecosystem: Host-associated > Plants > Roots > Rhizosphere > Soil | place: USA...
TGGCTTGATCCAGGCCTTTCAGGGATCGACTTCCCGCAGCGCCGCAGCCCGTCCGTTCAACCCACGAGCAGTGAGTCACACGGGGCAGCGCTCGCGGGAAGGGCCGGGCAACTGAGCGCCCGAACTGATGCGAGAAAAGTCTACTTTCATTTCGTTCAGGAGATCCTCAAGGGAGCCAAAGATAGTTGGCGAGGACCGACAGGAACTCCGAATCAATGAATCCTTGGCCGTTGGTTAGGACGACGGGGTCTATAGAGCTTGGCGAATATCGGTCAGCAGGTCGTCAATATCTTCGATCCCGACACTGAGACGCACGAGGGAATCCGTGATGCCGTGGGCCTCGCGGACGGAACGTGGGATACTTGCGTGGGTCATCGTCGCAGGGTGGCTACACAGTGATTCGACACCTCCCAAACTCTCTGCCAGCGAGAAAACCTTGAGACTAGAGCAGAAGCGATGGGCGCGTGCGGCATCGCCGTCCAGCTCAATCGTGACCATCCCTCCGTAATCGCTCATTTGCTTCCGAGCTAGCTCGAAGCCGGGATGATCGGGCAGTCCGGGATAGAGCACCTTGGTGACACCATGCATTTGCCGAAGGGCATCAGCCAGCTGCCGGGCATTGGCGCAATGGCGATCCATTCGGACGCCGAGAGTCTTCAGACCGCGCAAAACGAGGTAGCAATCCATAGGCCCTGGCACGGCACCAGCCGCGTTTTGCAGAAAGCGAATTCCTTCAAACGCCTGCTTTTCCAGAGCAACTACGGCGCCGCCAACCACGTCGGAGTGGCCTCCCAAATACTTGGTGGTACTGTGCACCACGAAGTCCGCTCCCAACCGCAGCGGCTTTTGCAAATAAGGCGTCGCAAACGTGTTGTCCACGACAACCCTCATCTCTCGGCCCTTGGCCAACTGAGTCAACGCCGAAATGTCGACCACATCCAGGAGTGGATTCGTCGGCGACTCCAGCCATAGCAAACGCGGTCGGGACAATGAACGGATAGCCTTTTCGTAGGCCTCGCGGCTTGAATCCACAGCGAACGTCACTTCAAGTCCCCAGCGGCGGAAGACCTTTTCCAAAAGCCGGAAGGTACCGCCATAGAGGTCATGTCCTGCAACGATTCCATCTCCGGGTTCCAGTGTCTGAAAGATTGTTGTGGTGGCTGCCAGGCCCGAGGCAAAGGCCCCGCATTCCTCCCCTTCCTCCAGAGACGCCAGGCACTGCTCGAGGGCTTTGCGCGTGGGGTTCTGAGTTCGGGAGTATTCGTAGCCTTTGTGCTGGCCTGGAGCCGCCTGTGTATAAGTGGTGCTCAGGTGAATGGGAGGGATAGTGGAACCCGTGGCGGGATCAGCTTCTTGCCCAACATGAATCGCACGCGTCGCAAATTTCATAGACAGCTCCCGCGACATTCGCCTTTAACAAATACCAGCTTGGCGCTTCTCGTCACCCCTAACTCCTCTCGTATTGCGAAATGAGAGAGTCACTCCCTCACCCCAACGGAGTGGCCTGAAGGTTGTGTGAAGGGCTAGGCGGCCGCGGATGCACTACATCAGAGTTTCCGCCTGCCTCGCGGTCGCCACCTGTCGAAGCCTTCTCATCTCAAAGCTTCCAGTCCCTGAAAAAGGACAATTGTCACTGATCTCCTTTTCCTGGTGGAGCCTTCTGATAGAAACTCATCAGGTCCGAACGCGTGATGATACTAGTGACTTTCCCTTCGCGCACGGCAACCACCGCCGGATTCCCCGCCATGAGGATTCGGTAGACTTCTTCGACCAAGACACCCACATCCAAACGGGGCAGCGGCTTTGCCATGATCTCGCGTAGCCGAATGGCATCCGGAGAGAGGCCCTGCCGAAGGGCGCGCATAAGGGTGATCTCCTCAACGGCACCCACCATTTCACCTTTTTCCAGAATAGGAATCTGCGAAATTCCACGGTCGCGAAACAGATCGGCCGCCTTTTTGAAGGTGTCATCGGGCGTGAGCGATATCAAGTTGCCCTCCCGTCCCAGAGCCGACAAGAGATCTCCGACCGTGACCGTTTCCGGCAATCGGTCGGTAAAGCCGTGCTGCGCCATCCAGTTGTTGTCATACATCTTGCTCAAATAGTTACGCCCCGTATCCGGACAGAAAACCACGATCGTATCATCTCCGGTACAGCGCTGCGCATAGCGAAACGCCGCAGCCAGAGCCGTTCCGCTGGATCCCCCCAGAAGTAATCCTTCCTCTCGGGCGATGCGCCTGGCGGTGGCGAAGGACTCCGCATCACTGATCCGAATCCATTCGTCGACCACTTGGGAGTTGAGCGTCTTAGGGACAAAATCTTCGCCGATGCCTTCCACCTTCCAGGGTTTTGGAGTGTCCCCACTGAGAATCGAGCCTTCGATGTCTGCTCCGATCACACGAACCCGCGAGTCCTTCTCTTTCAGAAAAGCTCCAACACCACTGAGGGTTCCCCCTGTACCGGCACCGGCGACAAAGACCGTCGCCCTGCCTTCGGTCTGCTCCCAGATTTCGGGCCCGGTGAACCGATAATGCGTCTCAGGATTGTTGATATTCTGAAACTGGTCTGGTCTCCAAGCGCCCTCGATTTCGCGGGAGAGACGATTGGCAACGCCATTGTAGCTTTCCGGCGAATCTGGAGGAACTGCGGTTGGAGTGATCACCACTTCAGCACCATAAGCTCGCAGCAGCCGAATCTTGTCCTCACTCATCTTGTCTGGCAAAACGAAGATGCAACGATACCTACGCACTGCACCCACCAAAGCCAGACCCAAACCCGTGTTCCCGGCAGTTGCTTCAATAATTGTACCTCCAGGCCGCAACGCTCCCGAACGCTCCGCTTCTTCGATCATATGGAGCGCGATTCGATCCTTTGTACTTCCGCCTGGATTGGAAGACTCGACCTTGGCCAGAATCGCCGGCGCCAATCCGTCGACCGATTTTCCCAAGCGGACCAAAGGCGTGTCCCCGATACTTTCCAGAATGCTCTCGCTGACACGTCGGTAGGATCTTTGAACTTTGTCGGCTGACATGGACCGCTCTCGACAAGACTCTGAAAGCAGCTAAATGCGGCGTCACTCTATGGCTTCATCGCCCCTGAATGATCCTTCTGATACCTCTCGCATGAATCCCCTCTTCATGCCTCAGCCTCAGCTTTTTGGGCGTCGAAATCATGGTACTGACGGTGCCGGTCCTATTGAACCCGAGACCTACAACACTAGACTAACGGAGAGCGCGCAAAATTGCACGCATTGGCTGAAGCGTTTTCCGCTCGACGATAACAAAGAGGCCAACCACGAACTGTACTCCGCACGCCGGTCTCGCCCTGGGGCGAATAATCGACGGACCCGAAAGCGATAATTGCTGAGGCGTTAGGCGGGGCCATACGCTATTTGTCGAACGTTGGCAATTGCTCCTAAAGGTTCACGTGGCCAGAATCTCCGCTCTCGATTGCAGGCATTGCCTAATCTGCCATCGAGGAACACAAACCGGAAGCGTCAGAATTCGATTCGGTTTTTTGTTCGCTGCGAACGAGTGGATACCAGCCAACGAGTGGGCCCGTCGAACAACCTGAAATGGTCAATTTGTGATAGCAGTAGAGAACTTGAGAATCAAAGCGAGTATGATAGATAAAAGGTCGATCTGGGGAGCGCTGCCGTGTTCGAAACTACCGAGGTTCGTTGGTTCCACCAAGGTCCGACTTGGCCCGAAGTCGAAGCCTGGTTTAGGAAAGGGACAATGCACGCCAGAGTTGAACCATTTCGAATGGATTACTATCTTTCGATGCCTTTAGAAGAATGGCTAGGCATCAAGGTGCGGGACGGAAAGCTAGAAATAAAACGGTGCGTACACGACGACGGAGTCCATTCGTTCAGCGATCGCGTGAGGGGTCGTTTGGCGACCTGGCGCAAATGGACCTTTCCTCTTGGGAATTCCGATGAGTTTCTCGACGCTACAAAAGAGCCTTGGATCAAGATAGGTAAGGACCGCCAAGTGCGAAAGTTCCGGGTGTTGGAACCCAACCAGATTGATGAGGTTGATCCGAGTGCTCCTGCGATTCGTGGTTGTGTCTTTGAACTTGCTCGCCTGAATGTAATGAAGCATTCTTCTTGGTGTAGTGTTGCCATTGAAGCTTTCGGAGATGGTGTGGAGTCGAAGGGAAATATTGCAAAGTCCGTTCTGCTTAAATTGCTCGACGGCACAAGCTGCCCGATTCTACCGGCGGAGATGTCGATGGATTATCCCAACTGGCTTTCGTTTCTCCATATGTCCTCGTCGAAACCCTGATTTGCCTGCGAAACTATGCCGCCGGACACCAGCTAGAACTGTCGTGCTTCTCAATCTCAGAGGCCATCTTCTCTTGCTCAGGCCCAGGGCAACCGCCTCTCCGTCCGGCCGGAGCCCAAGATAAGAGTCTTCTTGCAACAGCTCCCGAAATCGGCCACCGGCTCGCCCGACATCAGGGGGGGTTGTACTGCATCGAACCGGTTGCCTGTCAGCCTGTAATACCTGCTATCCCGGAGTTACACCAATGTTTCACCGGTCTGTCATCGCTACGTTGGTTCCGCTATTGCTGGGCTCATGTATGAAAGTTCAGGCGTACTCTGTGCTATCGCATGAGGCCCTGATTGACTCTGCATGGGAAAAGAGCATTCGTCCTCTGCTCGTCAAGCGCTTCCCAAATGCCACCGACGACGAACTGCGGAAGGCTCATGGCTTTGCCTATGGCGGGTCGATCATCCAGGACATGGGGTATTATCCTCGCGGCAGCCATTTCTTCAGTGACCTGCTTCACTACGTCCGCGGCGGCGACTTCATTATTGCGATGATCCGAGATTCACAGGACCTGAACGAATACGCATTCGCTCTCGGCTCGCTTGCTCATTACGCCGCCGATAACAATGGCCATCGGATCGCGGTGAATCCTGGGGTGCCGATGCTCTACCCGAAACTTCAAAAGAAGTACTCCAACGTCGTCACCTACGAGGACGACCCAACTGCGCATCTGAGAGTGGAGTTTGGATTCGACGTCCTTCAGGTCGCGAAAGAGCGTTACGCTTCGGATGCTTATCATAACTTCATCGGCTTCGGCGTCTCCAAAGATCTCTTGGAACGTGCGTTCCAGGACGAATACTCGCTGCCGTTACGTGCAGTGTTCACTGATTTCGACCAGGCGGTCGGATCCTACCGCTACAGTGTCCGCACGCTCATACCCAAAGCCAGTAGGATCGCCTGGCAGGTCAAGAAAGACGAAATCCAGCGCGATCTTCCCGGAACGACGCTGCGGAAATTTCAATTTAACCTCTCGCAGGCCAGCTTCGAAAAAGAATGGGGAAACAACTATGACAAACCCAGCGGTTGGGAAAAACTTCTCGCCTTCGTGATCCGTGTGATTCCCAAGGTCGGCCCTCTCAAGACTCTCGCTTTCCGTACGCCCACACCGCAGATGGAAAACATGTTCATGGACAGTTTCAACGTCGCGCTCACGGAGTACCGCCGCTTGCTCGCCGAGAGCGGAGAGGATCGGCTGAATCTTCCCAATCGCAACTTCGATACGGGCTCGTCGATCCAGCCCGGAACCTATTTCATGCAGGACGACGCATACGGCCGCCTGCTACATCTGCTGGCCAACAACCATTTCCGTCAGGTTTCGCCCGCATTGCGTTCCGACATTCTCGCCTACTTTGCCGCTCTGCATTTCCCAGCCGGTGCCAAAAGAGACAAGAAAGAGAAAACACGCGTAGACTGGAAGAAGATACCTGAAGAAATAAAGCAGTTGGAACTGGCGCAGCCGGAGTCGAACCGAGCGCAGACTTTGGGGCTGCCTTGCTGTGAAATGACGAGGTGAGAACGTTTCTCGGCAGAGTAGACACACTTCAAAATCTGGCTTACAGCACGAAACGAGATCGTCCTATCCGAGTTCCAGTGGGTTGAGATCGAATCGCATGGCACCATCCTCGCGCTACATCATCGTGTGCTTGCTACTTTCAGCCAACTCTCCGCGGTGCGATCGCTACTGCGTGCCTGTTCCTGGCTACGTTGTCATGACGTAGCCTCTCCTGCCGTTGGGGGGCTGCAGTTGATGGCGCTGCACACTTTGCCGCTGCCGTATGGGCCGATTAGCGGTTTGTGTTGGCCCTCTTAAGGTGATGATAGAAGTTACTTGCCCATAGAGAGAGTGTCAATCGTAAGGGTTTTGGCATCTTCATCTACTTTCCCGGTCACCGTGACGGTGTGACCTTCGTGGCCTGTGGCCTTCTCCGGATTCGTAATCGTGTACAGATTATCCCCCACCAGGAGCGCGAGTTTCCCCGCGTCGGCCTTGACACACTTCTTGATGCAGCTGATGTCCTTTTCGGAGCCTGCTTTATGGGCAGCCCCGCATTTGGTTTCGGTGATGACACCAGTCAAATCCTCCGCAAAGGAGGATACAGTGACTAAGGCGCAAAATAGAAGGGTTGACGCTATCACTTTCCGTTTCATGGTTAGCTCTCCTTTTGGATGTTAGCTACTGTGACGTTTGGATACTTCAACGCGAGAGATGCGAGCGAGGCAGGTCTTTTTGCTGACTTTTGGCGGTGGAGTCATGGCCTTGCGACTCTAGCTGTTCCTTGGCCGGTTACTGTGTACGTACCCCGTGTTGAGCAGAGGACCTAACCGTATCCCAGCGTGCCCCAATCTCTGGGATTTGCCTATGCGACGCTCGTTAGACGACGTGTTCGTTTCCATGCTCGCATTGCAGAGGAATCCTACGGCGCGGAAGATTGCTTTTCTGTTCAAAACTGCTCATACTTTTGCCTCCCCCAATAGTCGTCGATGCCAATTTTGTGAGCCGCATGCAACTTCCAGCCCAGATACAAGACCGCCGATGAAACATATGCCCGTGGACCATCGCGCGCACCCCCATGCCTCACCCGCTTAAGCCAAGGCGTGTACAGAAGTGCACGGCGATGGAAGATCAACTTATGTAACTATGTCTTTCCGATATCTCATCGGTCATGCGCATCTACCAAAAGCCATGCAAACTCCGACCACCAAAACAAATCGGGCACCACGAAGGTGGTTTTTCGTTGCCGGGTTGATATTACTGATTACGATAGGGCTGATCCTGGCAGCCTTGAGTTCACATCTGGCACCTCTGACACGACAGTGGGTCATCGGGGCCCTCAGGGAACGATACGACAGCGACGTCGAAATGGGTCGCTTCACAGTGTCCTTCTTTCCTCGAATTCGTGCGACGGGGGAAGATGTGTTGTTTCGTCATAATGGCAGGAAGGATGTGCCCCCTCTCATTTCTATCAAGCGATTCTCAGCCGACCTCGGGTTTCTCGGGTTGTTGAGCGTTCCCAAACGCGCTCGGACCGTCCGGCTGGAGGGTTTACAGATCCACGTGCCCCCTCCTGGAGAGGGGGGCGGTACAGAGCACCACCCAGGAAAGCAGGGCAAATCCCTCCCCTCCTTCCTGGTTGACGAAATCATCGCTGACGGCACTTTTCTTGAAATCTTACCCAAGAAAGCGGGCAAGCTACCTCTTACCTTCGACATTTCCCGGCTTACCTTGCAGTCGGTGGGCGCCGACCGGCCCATGTCGTTCCGAGCGACGCTGACGAATCCGAAGCCTCCGGGCCAGATCCAAACAACTGGGGAGTTCGGTCCCTGGCAAAAGGAAGACCCAAGTCTGACTGCTGTCTCAGGCAATTTCACCTTTCAGAACGCCGACCTCTCGGTGTTTAGGGGAATTTCCGGAACGTTGTCTTCTGAAGGAAAATACCAAGGCGTGCTCGAGCGCATTGAGGTTCAGGGCAGCACCGATACACCAAACTTCAGCGTCACGATCAGCGGTCATCCCGTACACTTGAAGACTCAATACAGCGCGGTCGTAGATGGCACCAATGGTGACACACGCCTCGAGCCGGTCGACGCCCGGTTTCTTCGTTCCTCAGTTCTTGCCGATGGCAAGGTGGCGGGAACGCCGGGTGTGAAAGGCAAGACTGTATCCCTGGATGTAACAGTCGAGAAGGCAAGGGTTGAGGATCTTCTGCGGCTGGCAGTAAGATCAAGCAAACCAGTCCTGACGGGCGTCATCAATTTCAAAACAAAGTTCGTACTGCCTCCGGGCGACCGTGACATCGCCGAAAAACTGAACCTCGACGGAGACTTCGGTATTGGTGCGGCCCGGTTTACTAGTCTTAATCTCCAGCAGAAAGTGGACGCTCTTAGCCGGAAAGGTAAAGGCGACACGGACGATGAAGATGACAGCCCCGAAAGCGTTGCGTCCAACTTTAAGGGACGATTTACTCTTAAGAACGGCATTGTGTCGTTTTCCAACCTCTCATTCAGAGTGCCAGGGGCCTCGGTTCATCTGAACGGAAATTACGGCCTCCGCAGCGAGCAACTGGATTTTCGGGGCACTCTGCAACTCGAAGCCAAAGTATCTGAGACTACGACCGGAATCAAATCCTTTCTCCTAAAGGCGGTCGATCCTTTGTTTAAGAAAAAGGGCGCAGGCGCCGTCCTGCCCATAACGATCACGGGAAGCCGCGAACATCCTTCCTTCGGCTTGGACATCAAGCGGACGCTGACAAGACAGTGAAAGCGAGTGACCTCCAATCATCACGAGCCTTTTGAACCTTCGTCCGTAGGTCGCTGAGTGATGTTGTGATTACGTTCAATAATTAGCGTCAGCATTTTCACGTTGTGGATTAGCGCGTGGTGTAATCGTGGATTGAGTTTGCTCGCTTAGCCAGCCGAGTTACCTCCGTAAAGTTCAATACTGAACTGATTGAGATGGCCCGATCTTTCTAGGCTAAGTAGGTCTTTTGCCAAGCGGCGTGAAATAAGCCGCGTCGGCCAAGCTGAGATCTGAAGAACAGAAACTGGGAGAGGACTATGGCACGGTACGGGAAGAAGGCATCCGAGAAGGTAGAGAAAACGATGCACGAAATGAAGAAAGGAACGCTGAAAAGCGGACGTTCTGGCAAAAAAGTAAAAAGCCGCAAGCAAGCGATCGCGATTGGACTTTCGCAGGCTCGAAAAGAGGGCGGCAAAGTTCCTGCAAAGAAGAAGTAGTGGGTGGGTGTTGTAGCGTTGGGATGAATGGGCGCAATAACGAACCTCTGGTGATCCGCGAGAGAAAATTCTTTTCGCGCCACCAGTTCCTCTCGTCAAACCAGGACGACAATGTGCATTGATTCACACCGCCATTGGCCTGAGGTGGCTAGTGTGATTACGCCTCGTTTGTCGTTACACCAACGAAAGAAAAGAAAGGAGGCTGACTTTGAACAGAAGAAATGTTGTGATGGCGTTGGCTTCAATAGGAGTCTTCACGGGGCTGCCGCAAGGGTCAAGCCGAATGAAATACCGCAAGTTCGGAAGAACCAATGAGCAAGTGTCGGCAATCGGCTTGGGGGGCCACCACATTGGGAGGCCGCAAGATGCCAATGAAGGCGTTCGAATCGTTCGGAGTGCACTCGATCGAGGAATTAATTTTTTGGACAACTGCTGGGATTACCATGATGGCGAGAGCGAGCGCCGCATGGGCTCAGCGCTGCACGACGGATATCGACAGAAGGCATTCCTGATGACCAAATTCGACGGACGTACCAAAGCATCGACGGCAAAGCAAATTGAGGAGTCACTAAGACGGTTGCAGACCGATCATGTCGACTTGATTCAGTACCATGAGAATATCCGCATGGAGGACCCAGACCGGTTTTTTGCCAGCGATGGACCGCTCGAGGCGTTACTAGCGGCTAAGAAGGCAGGGAAGATTCGTTACATCGGATTCACCGGCCACAAGGATCCCGCGGTCCATCTCCGCATGCTGGAAATTGCCAGCGCAAATCGCTTTCATTTCGACGCCTGCCAGTTGCCTTTGAACGTCATGGATGCGCATTTTCGTAGCTTCGCCCAACGAGTCGTTCCAAAACTGGTCGAGCAGGGTATCGCCGTACTTGGCATGAAACCCATGGGGGATGGCAATGTCCTCAAGAGCGGTATCGTGACGGCCAAAGAATGTTTGCACTATGCATTGAGTCTCCCAACTTCAGTGGTAATTACGGGCTGCGAAAGCATGCAGCGGCTCGATCAGGCAATTGAAGCTCTGGATAGTTTTCGCCCGCTAACTTCGGCGGAGATGGCCGCTCTACTGGCCAAAACCAAAGAGGTTGCCATGTCCGGAAGATTCGAACCCTTCAAAACTACCGCCACGTTTGATGGCACCGCTCAA
>Ga0075434_100007307_pt1 | contig 10222 bp, 10 predicted proteins | sample RhiMethybrSRZTD3_FD_75298 | JGI IMG/M metagenome (GOLD analysis project Ga0075434, IMG submission 75298) | Populus rhizosphere microbial communities from Tennessee, USA - Rhizosphere MetaG P. TD hybrid SRZTD3 | ecosystem: Host-associated > Plants > Roots > Rhizosphere > Soil | place: USA...
CCACCTGGTGTACGTCACGGCCGCCGGCACCCTGATGGCGGCTCCGTTCGATCAAGACAAGCTGACACTGACTGGAGAGGCGGTGGCACTGGCCGGGGGGGTTGAGGTCAGACGCGACGGCCTGGCTGATCTGGCGATCTCCGCCGCCGGGAGCATCGTCTACACGGCCGGGCCCTCCGTTGCGGGCCAAAAGGAGCTGGTATGGGTGACCCGAGCGGGCGAGGCGACGCCGATCGACACGGCCTGGCACGGCGCCGACGTCTCGTCTCTCGCGCTATCGCCGGACGGTAGCGAACTGGCGGTCGCGGTTCACGAGGGCGGCACAACCGAGGTCGCTACCGACGTGTGGATCAAGCGACTCAATCGGGGGCCGGCCCGGAAGCTCACGTTCGAGGGAGATGTCAACGAGCGCCCGGCGTGGACGCCCGATGGGCGAGCGGTGACGTTCGTTTCGAACGGCCGCAGTCGCTCGAACCTAAACCTGGACCTGTACCTGGCGCGGGCCGATGGCAGTGCTCCGCCGCGGATGCTGTTGAACGAAGCCGGAGGAATCGAGGAGGCCGAATACTCGCGCGACGGCAAATGGCTGGTGTATCGAAGTTGGGGATTCGATCTGTTTGCGGTCCGAACCGATGGTGATGCCACGCCAATCCGGTTGACTGCGACCCCGTTCCTGGAGTCAGCACCGAGGCTTTCGCCCGACGGTCGCTGGCTGGCCTACTCGTCCGATGAATCCAGGCGGCGAGAGGTGTACGTCCGGCCGTTTCCGAACACCGGAACCACCAGATGGCAAGTCTCGGCGGCCGGGGGTGAGGAACCAGTGTGGTCTCGCAGTGGCAGGGAGTTGTTCTACAAGGATGGCCACCAGCTGCTGGCGGCGGCCGTGCTGCCTGGCGCGACGTTCGGAATACGGGAGCGTCGCGTTCTCTTCTCCGTCGCGGACTACGAGAGCTATTGGATAAAGAGAACCTACGATGTGTCGCCGGACGGCAAGCGATTCGTCATGATTCGGTCGCCAAAGAAGCCGCACAACGAGCTGATCGTGGTCGAGAACGTCTTTGAGGAGCTGAAGGCGAGGTTCAAGAACTAGCCGCGCTCTCAGCTCTACTGGAATAGTCCGGAAGCGCCCTCCTCGAACGTTGTCATATCGAACCATTACCTTCAAAGCGAGGCACCGATGAGCGACTTCATCTTTCTCTATCGTAACTCCCCCGCCGCACGCGAGGCGGCGATGGGCACCCCCGAGCAGCGCCAGAAGAGCATGCAGCGCTGGATGGCGTGGATGCGCGACCTCGAAGGCAAAGGACACCTGAAGAACGCCGGCCAACCGCTCGAACGCTCGGGAAAGCTGGTGCGCGGCGGCTCCAAGGCGGTCACCGACGGCCCCTTCGTTGAGGCCAAGGACGTGATCGGCGGCTACACGATCATCGAGGCCCGGGATCTCGCCCAGGCCGCCGAGCTCGCCAAGGGCTGCCCGGCCCTCGACGGCGCCGAGGGCTCGGTCGAGGTTCGGCCGGTCATGAAGCTCGAGATGTGATGCCGGCAGACCTGCACGAGCACCTCTTCCGGCACGAGGCGGGCCGCATGACCGCCTCCCTCACGCGACTCTTCGGCGTGCAGAATCTCGCGCTGGTGGAAGACGTGGTGCAGGACGCCTTCTGCCGCGCCCTCGAGGTCTGGAAGCTGCGCGGCGTGCCGGCTAACCCGTCGGCGTGGTTGATGACGACCGCACGCAACCGCGCGCTCGACATGATCCGCCGCGAGCGCACCGCGCGCACCTTCGCGCCCGAGGTCACCCGACTGCTCGAGACCGAATGGACCGCCGCCGCTGTGGTCGCCGAGGCGTTCTCCGGCGACGTGGTGCTCGCGGAGCAGCTGCGCATGATGTTTTCGTGCTGCCATCCCGATCTCGCCGAGCCGGCCCAGATCGCGTTGATCCTGAACATCCTCTGCGGGTTCGCCGCGCCGGAAATCGCCGCGGCGTTCCTCACCGGCCGCGCCGCGATCGAGAAGCGGATCGCCCGCGGCAAGAGAGTCCTGGCGGGGTCCTCCACCCTGTTCGATCTCTCGGATGCCGACTTTGCCGCGCGCCTGTCCGCGGTGCACCGGGCCCTCTATCTCCTCTTCAACGAGGGGTATCACGGTGCCTCGACACACGGCGCGGTCCGCGCCGAGCTGTGCGACGAGGCGATGCGCCTCACCGCCCTGTTACGCGAGCATCCCGTCACCCGGACGCCCGCAACGTTCGCGCTGTCGGCCCTGATGGCGCTGCACGCGGCACGCCTGCCGGCGCGCATCGACGCCGCGGGCGAGCTGCAGTCGCTCTGGGAGCAGGACCGCTCGGCGTGGAATCACGCGTTGATCGCCGAGGGCCAGAAGCTGCTCGATCGGTCCGCGGCGGGCGACGAGCTGACGGCGTACCACGTCGAAGCGGCGATCGCCGCAGTACACGCGGCAGCGCCGACCGTGGCAGGAACGGACTGGAACGCGATCGTCACGTTGTACGATCGACTGATGGAGATCGCGCCGTCGGCGGTGGTCGCGCTCAATCGCGCCATCGCGATCGCGCAGCGGGACGGCCCCGACCAAGGGATCGAGGCGATCGAGCGCATCGCGGATCGGGAGCGGCTCGGAGCCTACCCCTTCTTTCCCGCGGCCCTGGGCGAGCTGGAGCGGCGGCGCGGCAACGTGGGCGAGGCCCGGACCTACTTTGGACAGGCGCTCCGACTCGCGCGGAGCGATGCCGAGCGCCGGTACATCGAGAGGCGCATCGAGACAGCGCTCCGCTAGCCTAGCCAAACGGCGGATGGTGCATCGACGCGGACCCGGGCATGGTTCGAGAGGTAGTTCAACTCTCGAAAGGCGGAGCCCGTGACTGACGACCGTACCACCCTCGCAATGCTCTCTGAACAACTCGCCGACGCCGTGGCCACGGCCGGCGCCGCGCTCGTCGCGGTCCACGCGCGGCCTCGCCTGCCCTCCACGGGCGTGCACTGGAAAGACGGCGTGGTGGTCACCACCGAAGGCACGATCCGGCGAGACGACAACATCGAGGTCACGCTCCCGGACGGCCGGCGCATCCCGGCCACCCTCGCCGGGCGCGACCGCGGCACCGACCTCGCCGTGCTGCGAATCGCGCCCGGCTCACTGCCCGTAGCGACGCTGGGCGATCCAGCCACGTTGCGTCCGGGGCACCTGGTCTTGGCCCTGGCCCGGCTCGACGAGGGCGGTCCGCGCGCGGCGTTCGGCGCGGTCAGTGCTACCGGCGGCAAGTGGCGCTGCTGGAAGGGCGGCGAGATCGACCAGTGGCTTCAGTCGGACCTCGATATCTATCCCGGCTTTGGCGGCGGGCCGCTGGTGGACGCCGCGGGGCGTATCCACGGCGTGAACTCGGGCGGCCTGAGCCGGGCGCTCGCGACCACGATCCCCGTCGCCACCGTGAACCGCGTGACGGCGCAGCTATTGGAGCGTGGCTACGTCGCCCGCGGGTGGATCGGCGCGGCCATGCAACCCGTGCAGCTCGACGCGACGAGTCGGCAACGGCTGAAGCATGAGGGCGGGTTGCTGCTGCTGTCGGTGGAGCCCGACGCGCCGGCTTCACGGGCGGGACTCCTGATCGGTGATGTCATCGTGGCGATAGACGGCCAAAGCGTCGAAGGCTTCGACCAGTTGCTCGACGTGTTGGGGGCAGGCGATGTCGTGGGAAAGAAGTTGCGCCTCGAGGTCGTCCGTGCAGGCCAGCCGGTGTCGGTGGACGTCGTCATCGGCGAGCGACGCAGAGCGCGATGACCATGAGCACAACGTTCCTGAGCGACCCGGCGGAACGGCTCCGAGCGAGCGTGGTCGGGATCGCCAACAGAGCGAGGGGTCGCCGTGCAGCCGGGGCGGGGGCGGCCATCGCCTGGTCGGACGACCTGTTCGTGACCAGCGCGCACGTGGTCACGGCCTCGCACGCGACGATCGTGACGCGCGACGGCCGGGCCGTGCCGGGCGACGTGGTGCGTCGTGACGACGAGCGTGATATCGCGGTCGTGCACGCACCGGGTGCTAGTGTGCCGGCGGTCGCGACCGCGAATCCCGCGACGCTGCGCGCGGGCTCGCTCGTGTTCGCAGTGGGTCATCCGTTCGGCGTGCGGGACGCGGTGAGCGTGGGCGTACTCCAGGCGGTGAGCCCCCTGCCCCGCGGCTATGGGCTGAATGGCAAGGGGTCGTTCGTCTGGATCCAGGCCGATGTACGACTGGCGCCGGGCAACTCGGGCGGCCCGCTCGCTGACGCTCAGGGTCGGGTGATCGGCGTGGCGGCGATGGTCGTATCCGGTGTGGCGCTCGCGGTCCCGGTGCCGGACGTCGAGCGACTGCTCGCGGGCATCACGTGAAGCTGCGCGTCCATCTCGACGTCGCCGATCCGGTCACGCGGCGCCGGCTCGCGGCGCTGGTCAAGGCCGATCCGGACATCGTGCTCGTGGCCGAGGCGGAGCAAGCCGATGTGGTGGTGAGCGAGCGTGTGATCGCCACCGCGGCGCCGGCCACCGTGGCGCGGGAAGGCGCGGCACTCACGCCGCGGGAGCTGGACGTGCTCCGGCTGGTCGCGCATGGCCTGGGAAACAAGGAGATTGCCGCGGAGCTCGCACTCTCCACCCACACCGTCAAGTACCATTTGGCGTCGGTGCTCGCGAAGCTCGGCGTGCGCTCCCGCACCGAGGCAGTCTCCCGGGGCATTCGCACGGGCCTCCTGCCGCTCTAAATTCCGCGATCACTGGCCGCACCCTTGGTCCCCCTTTTTGAGAGAAAGGGAGTCGGTGCAGCAATCGTTGGCGTCGGCCTCGCCCGAGGCGCGCGCGACGCGCTCGGCCGAGATACAGCGGCTCCGGGCGCGCGGGGCGATGACAGGGTGGGTGGTCATGATCTTGCTGCTCTACGCCCTCGGCGCGATGGCGGTGGCACGGTACCTGTGACACCGCAGGTGGCACACTATCTTCACGTGAGGCCCCTACGACTCGTGCCTCACCGTTCCGCTGGTTGATCGACAGGAGAACCTGCCATGTCTCGGTACGCTCTGTTCGTTCTGCTCGCGCTCCCCGCCATCGCTCCTGCCCAAACCGCGCTCGGCGACTGGTCCTCCTACAATCGCACGCTCACGGGCGAGCGATTCTCGCCGCTCGCGGAGATCAACCGCGCTAACGTCGCCCGGATGTACGAGGTCTGCAGGTACACGCTGCCCGAGGTGACGTCGCTCCAGACCGGCCCGATCGTGGTGAATGGGACGATGTACTTCACGACGGACACGATCTCCTACGCGATCGACGCGAACAGCTGCGCCGAGAGATGGAAACAGGTCCGGCACAGCGACACGCCGAGCTCCCTCGCGGTGCATCGTGGGTTTGCCTACGCGAACGGGCGGCTATTCCGTGGCACGTCCGACGTCCACGTGATCGCCCTCGACACGGCGGACGGCCACCCCATCTGGGACCAGGGGCTCGACGTGAAGGGCCCGGGCGTCTCGCTCCCGATGGCCCCAGTTGCCGGCAAAGGCTTGGTGTACCTGGGCAACGCGGGGGGCGATCAGGCGGGCGTCACGGGTCACGTGTACGCGCTCGACGCTGGGGACGGGCACGTCGTCTGGAAATTCAACGTTGTTCCGGATACCGGCCCGGCCCGCGCGACGTGGACCAACCCGGCGTTCCCCGTCACCGGCGGCGGCTTCTGGACGTCGTTCACGTTGGACACGGCGAGCGGCGTGCTCTACGCGCCGGCGGGCAACCCCGCCCCCGACTTCGACATCGCGCGCCGCACGGGCGACAATCTCTACAGCAACTCGGTGATCGCCCTCGATGCCGCGACCGGACGGATGCTCGCCTACAACCAGATCGTCACGCGCGACGCGCACGACTGGGATGTGGACAGTCCACCGACGCTCGTGATTACGCCCTCGGGACGCCCCATCGTCGCGTCGGCGAACAAGGACGGGCAGCTGTCCGTACTCGATCGCTCACGCGTCAAGCGCGCGAGCGGCGCACCGGGTGCGCTGCCGCTCGTCTGGCAGATGCCGACCACCACCCGCGCCAATGTCGACGCGCCGCTGTCGCGCGACAGCACCGTCCGCTTCTGCCCCGGGATCCTGGGCGGCGTCGAGTGGAACGGCGCGGCGTACAGCCCGCGCACCAACGCGCTGTACGTGGGTGCGGTCGACTGGTGCGCGCACGTGCAGCTGCTGCCGGACACGGCGTCGGTGCCCGCCCCCGGGGGGACCTGGTTCGCCTCGGCGAACGATGTGGCGCACATGTTCGATCCGCCGGATCAGGCCAAGGGCTGGGTCACGGCGTTCGATGCCGAGAGCGGCCAGATCCGCTGGAAGTACGCCGCCGCGCATCCGATCCTCGCCGGCGTCACGCCGACCGCCGGCGGCGTCGTGTTCGCCGCGGACCTGGGCGGCGAACTGTACGGGTTCGACGCGGCGGACGGTCGCGTGCTGTGGCACACGGAGACGGGCCAGTCGACGGGCGGTGGCATCGTCACCTATCTCGCGGGCGGGCACCAGCTGCTCGCCGTTGCGGCGGGGATGAAGTCGCCCGTGTGGCCGGGCGGGGCAGAGCGCAGCCGGATTCTGGTGTTCGGCGTGCGGTGAAGGAGGGTACAGAGGCCGGGCAGAAAGCCGCGGTGCACAAGCTGGCGCTCCGGCGCGTCGCGCGACCCGACGATATCGGTCCCGTCATCGCATTTCTGGCGTCGGACGAAGCCCACTGGATCACCGGGGGAAGTGACTTAGTTCGCACGTATGTTTGCACCCATACCGATCACCGGCGATGAGCTCCCGGACGGCTCGCTCGTTCTGACCTACGACGACGGTCCGGGGCCGAACACGTTACGGGTTGCCGAGTACCTGTCGGGCATGGGCATCGAGGCCACGTTTTTCGTCGTCGGCGCCTTCGCCGAAAAGCAGCCAGAAGTCCTCGCCCGGGTGCGCGCACTCGGACATCGGCTCGGGAACCACACTTGGACGCACAAGAAAGGTGGCCTTACCGGACAACTTGTCGAGGACGGCGTTGCCGATATCGTCGACGAATTGAAGCGAACGGCCGCCCTGCTTGGCAGGCTTGCCGAGCCGATAGCCTTCCGCGCGCCGTGGGGATTGTGGAGCCCGGCCGTAGCCGCGGCCCTGAGCGCGGACCCGATTCTAGACTCCGAGCACGTGGGCCACATTCACTGGACAATTGATTGTTCTGACTGGGCCGCGTGGCGGGACGGCGTCGATCCCACTATCGTGGCGACCTGGTATCGGGTTCACACGAGGACCATGAGGAAAGGCATCGTCCTGATGCACGACTACACGGCTGATTTGCCGGTCGTTGCGGCCGCGAATCGTAGTGCCGAGCTCACTCGGGCCCTGGTTCCCATGCTCATCGCCGACGGTTTTCGTTTCGTGCCACTCGCCGCCGTTCCGATCAGTTAATTTCTGACATCTTCGGCTGGGATCTGATCGGCGACGTAATCCGGTCTGCATCCACCGGCGCGGCCGCATTGTAAAGCTGCGCTGCCTTCGACCGGAACGGCCCCTCCACATCGCGCGCGCTCGCCCACGCGCCCATCAGCTCGACATTATCACCGAACCGATAGCGCACCAGCCCGTCGAGCAACCGCACCTGTCCTCACCCCCTGACCCCCTCTCGCTTTGGGAGAGGGGGACAGGGGGTGAGGACGCGAATCTTGCTGCTCTACGCCCTCGGCGCGATGGCGGTGGCGCGATACCTGTGAAGCCCGGGAATCTCCCCATCTAGCCACCGACCTCTTCGCCTGCCAGCATAAGCGACACGATGAGGTTCGAACGATGACGGCCAAGACGCGGCTCGAGCTTGGTGCGATGAGCGTGCTGGCGGCGATGACCTGCGGCGCGACGGCCGTCTGCGGGCAGATGGCCACCGGCGACAGTGGCGCGCGCCCCGTCATCCTTACCTTCTCGTACACCGGCGAGCTCGTCCAGAATGCCGACGGCGGCGCTCGGCGCGGCACGACCTTCGCGGGCGCGGCGGGCGGGGAGTTCACGCTCCTGCTCGGGCGCCTCCTGGGGTGGCATGGCGCGCGCCTTTTCGTGTTCGCGCTCGGCACCCACGGCGGTGCGCCGAGCGATCTCGTCGGCGACGTGCAGGGCGTGAGCAACCTCGAGGCGCCCGCCACGGTGCGGCTCGAGGAGGCGTGGCTGCAGCAGAACCTGCTCGACAATCGCCTGTCGTGGCTCGTCGGGCGCTACGACCTGAATACAGAGTTCTACCGGCTGCAGTCGGGGGCGCTGTTCGTCAACAGCTCGTTCGGGATCGGCCCGGAGTTCGCGCACAGCGGCGTGGCCGGGCCGTCAATCTTCCCCAACACCGCCGTCGGTACGCGCGTGGACTTCAAGCCCTCGCCCAACGTCGTATGGCGCGCGGCCGTCCTCGACGGCGTGCCGGTGGACCGCCCGGGGGACGGGACTCGGGTGTTCGCGGCGGGAGACGGCGCCCTGCTCGTCGGCGAAGTGGCGCTGCTCGCACGTCCGGACACGGCAGGCGTGCCCCGACAGCGGCGCTTCGGGATCGGCCGCGGACTCACGCGCTCATACGCCGCGAAGGTCGCGCTCGGCGCCTGGTACTACACGGCGCGGTTCCCCGACCTCAGCGACACGACGCAGCATCGAGGCAGCGGCGGCGCGTACCTCATCGGGGACCTGACGGTGCGGTCGCTGACAGCCTTCGCGCAGCTCGGGCTGGGCGATGGCCGCGTGAACCAGATCGGCGGCTACCTCGGCGGCGGATTCACGCTCACCGCGCCTTTCGCGAGTCGTGCGCAGGACGCGCTGGGGCTGGCCGTGGCGGCCGCGCGAAATGGATCGCGCTACGAGCGCGCGCAGACGGCGGCAGGAGGCACCGCCGCCGGGGAGACCAGCGTGGAGCTCACCTACCTCGCGCAGCTCGGCTCGTGGCTGACCGTGCAGCCCGACCTACAATACGTGATCCATCCGGGAGGCACACGCGCGACGCGGAATGCCGTGGTGCCGGGGCTGCGCGTCGCGGTATCGCATTGAACCTTGGTACCGGGCACTAGGGCGCCTTGGACGGAGCGGCCGACGGCAGTCCCGCACGCCACCGGCGCGCGACCTCGAGGCCGGAGATACACGCCGAGAGCCACAGCACCCCAGCGGCATACCCGCCCACCACGTCGCTGAAGTAGTGGACCCCGAGGTACAGTCGACTGAATCCAATGGCGACAATCAGGAGCGCGGCACCGAGGACAATCGAGATCCGGGTGCTGCGACGATTGGGCCACAGAACCACGAGCAGGTAGGCGAGCATGCCGTACGCGATGAGCGAGACCATCGCGTGGCCGCTCGGGAAGCTCCAGGTGTAATGACGGAGGAACGCCGTGGCATAGGGTGGCCGCGGGCGGCGGATCGCGAACTTGAGCACGGCATCGAGTAACCCGCCGCCGGCGAAGGCAGCCAGCCAGCCGGCAAGCAGGGTCCACTGACGTCGAGATGCGAGGAGCACGCCCACTCCGAGCGCCAAGATAGTCAGCGTCATCGGCGAGCCGAGGAGACTGATCGCATTGAAGACGGCGTACCCGGCGGGGGTGGCATGTGCATGCAACCACTCGAGCAGGGTCACGTCGAACTGCGTGAGGGGGTCATCGTGGATGACGTCTTCCGTGACGCCGCCAAAGAGCCACAAGCCCGCGAGGCTGATTGCGAACCCAATCGTGAGATGGAGTCCCAAGTATTGGCCGCGTGCAAAGCGCGCGGCCACAAACATCCACGCGTTCGGGTAGCGCGCCTTGAGCTGCTGCAGCGCTGGCTTTGCAAGGACCTGCTCCCACGAGGACTGTGTACGCTCGACGATCCTGGCGCGGTTCCTCTCAAACCAGCGCCACCCGAGCGCGAGCCCCACGACCAGTGCAACGAGTAGGACGCCGGCCAGGCTGGCCTGAGCGATGTAGTGCTCGAGCTGCGGCAGATTGCGGCCGAACACGTAGCCGAGCGCCCCAACGACCACGGTCCAGCACGCTGCGCCCAGCGCGTTATAGAGCATGAAGGTGCCGTACGGCATGCGTGCCGCCCCTGCAAGCACGGCAGCCCAGGTACGCAGCAGCGCGATGAAGCGGCCAATGAAGACGGTCTTGGGCCCATGCCGTTCAAAGAAGCGGCGGGTGCGCTCGAGATGCGATTCGTTGAGGTGAATGAAGCGCCCATAGCGCCGCA
>Ga0075434_100007309_pt1 | contig 10221 bp, 6 predicted proteins | sample RhiMethybrSRZTD3_FD_75298 | JGI IMG/M metagenome (GOLD analysis project Ga0075434, IMG submission 75298) | Populus rhizosphere microbial communities from Tennessee, USA - Rhizosphere MetaG P. TD hybrid SRZTD3 | ecosystem: Host-associated > Plants > Roots > Rhizosphere > Soil | place: USA...
AAGCCGTCAGACGGTCGCCTTTCGCCTGGACTGGTTGGCGGCCGGCGGACGGCTGTCCTGCGCGCTGGTGAGGTCGACGGCGTGCCAGCTGCCTCGCTCGCCGTATCGCGCGATCACTCGCGTCAAGCGATCGGCAGCATTGTGCCAGTTGACCTCGATCGCGTGCTGCGCCGCTCGCGCATCGCCCTTCAGGATGCCGTTGATGATCGCGTCGTGCTCGCTGAGGGATTCCGTGAGCTCGCCGAGGAGCACACCGATATAGGCGCGTGCGTAGCGCTCGATCTGAAGCTTGATGCTGTGGTGGAGGGCGAGCAGCCGCGGGCCGACGCTCGCCTCGACGATCAGGCGGTGGAACTCGAGGTCGAGCTGGAAGACCTCGCCCACGAGCGTGCGTTGACGAAGGACGACGGCGAGCTGGCGGTTGATGGCCCGCAGCTTCGTGACGAGCGCTTGCCGCTGCACGAGCGGAAGGCGGGTCGCGAGGTATGCGGCTAGCCCTTCGAGATGGCCGACGGTGAGGTAGAGCTCGCGGCCGTCAACCTGGGTCATGGGTGCTACGGTGAGACGCTGCTCGCCGTGGTCCCGCAGCGAGGCGACGAATCCCTCCTGACGGAGACGATGGAGCGCACTGCGCACTGGCGTGCGGCTCACCCCCAGGCGCTCGGCGACGATCCGCTCGGCCAGTGGTGTCCCGGGAGGCAACTGGCCCCAGACGATGAGCTCGCGAAGCTGCTCGAACGCGTAGTCCGCGCTGTCACGTTGGGCGGGCTGGGCGCGCTGGGCGCGCGAGACCTCACGCGAGCGCGCGGACTTCTTCTTCCCCGCTCTGGGGGACGAGGACGAAGGCACGGTGCAACGTTACCGGCGCGTCGTACGTCACGCAATAGCACGGCGCCCAAGCACGTCTCGAGCTTGCGCGCCGTTGGTAAACCGGAATAAGGTTCGCGCCTGGTCTACCGTCCTGGTATACCTCTGTGGCAGACCAGCCTACTCCCGGCCGGTAAGCCGACAACCCCAATCGGGTCGGAGATCCGATGCTCACTCGTCTCATTGTCGCTCTCGGCGCGCTCGTGACGCTCGCCGCACCGATCCCCGCGCAGCGCGGAGCCGGAGGTGGGGGCGGAGCAGGGGGCGGTGGCGGGCTGCCGCTCGTACCGACGCGTCCACTCAAGTTCACGACGGACGAAGGAACGTGGATGTCGGTGGATGTGTCGCCCGACGGCCGGACGCTCGTGTTCGACCTGCTCGGCGACCTGTACACGCTGCCGATCGCCGGAGGAACGGCCACCCGCGTCACGAGCGGCCAGGCATTCGACGCGATGCCGAGCTTCTCGCCGGATGGCAAACACATCGCGTTCGTAAGCGATCGCAGCGGCGCGCCGAACCTCTGGGTGGCCAATGCCGATGGAACCCAGCCGCGGCAACTGAGCCGCACCGAAGGGTTCGGCTACGATTACGTGTCGCCAACGTGGACACCCGACGGCAATGCAGTCGTCGTATCGCACAACGTCGGGCCGGCCAACACAGGTTTGACGCTTCGCGGGTTCACGCCGTTCGAGCTCTATCTCTACCCGATCGCCGGCGGTGCGGGGCAGCGCCTAACGGGCGGTGACCCGAACGCGCCCGGCGTGACTGGCCGTAACGCATTCACCGCCCCGGCCTACCTCGGCCCTCGGTTCGCCGGACCGCAGACGATCTGGTACTCGAGCGGCGGCCAGACCCCACAGCTCTTCACGCTGGATGTCCCTAGCGGAAAGTCGGTGCGCCGTTCAACGCCACGAACCATCGGCATGCGCCCCATCTTGAGCCCCGACCACCGGTGGCTGGTCTACGCGACGCGGCGCAACGAACAGACGTCCCTTCGCCTCCGCGAGCTGGCCACGGGTGACGAGCGTTGGCTCGTTCGCAACGCGCAGCACGATCAGATGGCCACGAAAACGACGCGCGATCTCATGCCGGGTATGGCGTTCACGCCGGACAGCAAGGCGCTCGTCACTTCGTACGACGGGAAATTCTGGCGAGTGGCGGTACCCTCGGGTGAAGCGACGCCGATTCCCTTCACCGCCGACTACGATGAGATGATCGGCACGTCGACGCAGTTCAGCTACGCGTTCAACGACTCGACCGTGACGGCGCGGCAAATCCGTTGGCCGCGCCTTTCCCCTGACGGAAAGCGGGTCGCGTTCATCGCGCTCGATCGGCTGTGGGTGGCCGACTTGCCGAGCCGGCGCGTTCCGGGTCAGACCGTCGCTGCAACCAATGCCCATCGCCTAACGAAATTCGACGTCAGCGAATACAGTCCCGCATGGAGCCCCGACGGCCAGTCGATCGCCTTCACGACCTGGGACGACAGCACCGGTGGTGAGATCTATCGTGTGCATCTCTCGGGCCCGGGTGCCACGCCCGGCGTACCACAGCGGCTCTCGAGCTCGAAGGCATTCTACGAGAAACTCGCCTTTACGCCCGACGGTACGAAGCTGCTGTTCGCGCGCGCCACGCGCACCGAGCGCTTCGAGGGCGACGAGCTGGGATTCGCCGAGCCGTCGTCCACGCACGCGGATCTCATGTGGATGCCAGTGGGATGCCCGAATGCGAGAATGGCTTCACCGGCCGCGCGTGGGTGCGGGACCGCGACGACCATCACGCGACTCGAGTATTTGAGCCGCCTCGACCCGCCCTACTACGGCGTGCCACACTTCGGCCCGGATACGTCGCGCATCCTGCTGTTCGACGCGAACGCGAACGGCCTCTACTCGATGCGGCTCGACGGGTCGGACCGGCAGCTCATCGCGCGTGCAAGCCAGCGGCCGTGGAACAGCAATGGCGAGGAACCAGTCGACGACGCGATTCTCGCGCCCAAGGGTGGCCATCTCGCCATCCTCGGTGGCCAGAACATGTGGCTCGCGACGCTCACGCCCGGAGCCACGACTCCCGCGATCTCGCTACTACGGTCTAACGCGTCACCAGTACCGCTCAAGCGCCTAACGAAGATCGGCGCGCAGTTCGCCGGCTGGAGTGCCGATGGACGCATCCTCGAATACTCGCTCGGGTCGGCGCTATACCTATACGACGTCGCCGCAGCTGACTCGATTGACCGCGCGCCGGTGAACCCCGAGCAGCCCGCCTCGTACGAGCCAACGCGCGTGGACATCACGATCACAATGCCGAAGGACCGGCCGAGCGGCGCGGTCGTACTCCGCGGCGCGCGTGTCATCTCGATGAAGGGCGCCGAGGTGATCGAGAACGCGGACGTCGTGGTCCGCGACAATCGCATCGCCGCCGTGGGCGCGCGTGGCCAGGTGCAAACGCCGGCGGGGGCGCGCGTCATCGACGTCTCGGGAAAGACCATCGTGCCCGGCTACGTGGATACGCACGCGCACATGTATGCCCCGGGTTGGGGACTGCATCGCACGGAGTTGTGGCAGTACTACGCGAACCTCGCGTACGGTGTCACATCGACACGCGATCCGCAGACCGGCAGCTACGACGTGATCGATTACAGCGACCGCGTCGAAGCGGGCGACGTGTTGGGGCCTCGAATCTTCACGACCGCCAAGGGCTTCTTCGAGAACGAAGGCATCCAGACGCTCGACGATGCTCGCAACGCGCTTCGCCGAAACTCCGATTTCTTCAAGACGGAAACGATCAAGGCGTACGCGGTGGGCGATCGGCGGCGGCGACAGCTCGTCGCGCAGGCGGCACAGGAGCTCAAGCTCTCGCCGACGAACGAGGGCGATGCCGACTTCATGCTCGACCTGACCCACATGCTCGATGGGTACGCCGGCGAGGAGCATACGCTTCCGACGTATCCGCTTTACAAAGACGTAGTGCAGCTGGTCGTGCAGAGCGGCATCACCAACACGCCGGTGCTGACGATCTCGTACGGCGGTCCGACCGTGCAGGAGTATTTCACGACGCGCTACGACATTCGCGGCGAGAAGAAGGTGCAGCGCTTCTGGCCCGAGAGCTACACCGAGCTGCGCACCGGCAGCTCGCAATGGCATCCGGATGAGCAGTACGCGTTCCCGAAGTTCGCCGCCGAGGCAGCGAAGATCGCCGCTGCTGGTGGTCGTATCGCGGTGGGCTCACACGGCAACCTGCAGGGCATTGGCTACCATTTCGAGATGTGGGGCCTGGCGATGGGCGGCATGAGCGCTCACGAAGTATTGAGGTCGGCGACGATGGTCGGCGCCCAGGCGATCGGTCACGCGCAGGATCTCGGGTCGATCGAGCCGGGCAAGCTCGCGGATCTCCAGGTGCTGGACGCGAACCCGCTCGAGAACATCCGCAACACGAACACGGTGCGGTATGTGATGAAGAACGGGCGGCTCTATGATGCCGCGACGCTCGACGAGATGTGGCCGCGCCAACGGAAGCTTCCAACCACGCAGTGGTGGATGGCGAGTGAGCGTCAGTAGCTCTCACTCGAGCACTTCGACCTCGGCACCGACGCGAAGCACGCCCGCGCGGTCGTGGACGAGATTCTGGCCGAACATGACCCCGCGCCCCGCGACGTGGCGGAACGTCGCGAGCGTGCGGAGCGGCTCGTGGGACCGTTCGCCGGTGTCCTGGTCGGTGGTGGTGATCGCACACCGCGCGCAGGGCTTCACCACAGCGAACATGATGCCGTCAATGCGGATACGCTTCCACCGATCCTCCTCGAACGCCTCTGACCCGACGACGACGATGTTCGGGCGAAAGCGATTCATCGGCAGTGGTGCTGGCAGCCGCTGATTCAGATCGTCGAGCGATGCGCGCGAAGTGAGCAGGAACGAGAAGCCGTCGGCGAAGCCGACCTGATCGTCGGGGCCGGCGTATCCCGGATCCACTCGACGCACCTCGTCGTCGGGAATCCGGACCAGGCGGCATTGTACCTCGAGAAAAGTGCTCAACCATTCCGCGGCGCGCGGGCCTTCATCGACCGCCCCACAGCGGTCGTCCCAGACGATGACGCGGGTCCGCTCACCCTGCATGCTGGGCGACACGTTGAGCGGCGGCATCCCCGGCGCGGTCATCTCGAGGCCCCCGTCAATCAGTCGCGGACTCACGAGCGCCATGCGGGGGAGCTCCCGTTGAGTAAGGAACTCGCCCTTCTCGTCGACGATCATCCACTGGCGGTCAGCCGCGATGCCGCGCGGGCCGACGACCGCCGCGTTGAGCGACGTGCCCCGACACGATTTGACGGGATAGCAGTAGAGTCCGTCGACTCGCCGCCTAACGTCTTCCATCACGCAACGCGGATGAGCGGGCGGCCGCGCTCACGCCGCGCACCAGGCGAGCATCGTGCGCGCGAGCACTTTGGTACAGGTGACGACTTGCTCGAGCGAGATGTACTCGTCGGCCGCGTGGGCGTGGATCACGTTGCCCGGGCCGTACAGCACCGTCGGAATGCCTGCGTGTCGAGTGAAGAGGCGGAGGTCCGTGCCGCATGGCACGCCGAACAGCGATGCCAGCGTACCAGTCACTGCCTCGTGGCTGCGGGCGAGACGTTCGATGATCGGCGAGTCCAGTGGCGTCATGCCCGGCTCGAACTGCCCTTCCACCCATTCCACGACGGGCGGGTTGTCCCGGAGCCACGCGCGGCCCGATGCTACCTCGCGTACCGTCGCCTCGAGTACCGCACGCGCTTCCCTCACAGACTCGTCAGGAAATACGCCGAGCCTCCCTTCGGCGACGAGCAGGTCCGGTACGGTGGAGGGCCAGTCGCCCCCGCGGACTGTGCCGATGCTGAGCGATGCGATGTTGTTCGGGTCGTCGAACAGCGCATCGTGAAACCGCTGGTGCCGATCCGCGTTGAGGTGCTCGAGCGCAGTCACGATCGGGACGAATTCCGTGATCGCGCTCACGCCGTGCGGCCGCATGCAGGCATGCGCCGCCTGCCCGTTCACGGTGATGCGGAACGTGAGCGCGCCGGTGTGAACCGGCGCGATGCGGAGATTCATTGGTTCCATGATCACACATGCGTCGGCGCGGTAGCCGCGCACGATCGTCGCGAGCGTGCCGACTCCACCCGACTCCTCGCCGATGACGCTCTGCAGCAGTACGTCACCGCGGAGCGCCACGCCGATGGACTGGAGCGCCTGGACAGCGAACACGGCCGACGCGAGCCCGGACTTCATGTCACACGCGCCGCGGCCGTAGAGGCGATCGCCTTCGATCTCGCCGCCCCACGGATCGCGCGTCCATTTCGCGAGGTCGCCTGGCGGCACGACATCCATGTGTCCGTTGAGTATCAGCGAGCGGCCGCCGCCGCTCCCGCGCCACCGCGCGACGACGTTCAGGCGGTCGCAGAACGGAATCGCGTCGTCACAGAACGCCGGGTGTGTTTCGAGCTCTTCTCGCAACGACGGGACGATGTCGACGGAGAGGCCGAGGGACTCGTACTTGGCGGCCATCGCGCGCTGTGCCTCCTGTTCCGAGCCGGACACACTGGGGATTCGCACGAGCGCTCGTGCGAAGTCGATGAGCTCGGGACGGAGGGCGTCGACGGCATCGTCGACACGCGTGACGTCGAACGTCGCGCGGTCCGGGGAGGCGCTCATTCGGATTCTCGGTGCGGGGCGATGGCGGGGAGCGGACATCGCTGGGCAACATGGTGGCGTGACGCGGTATACCGCAACGGTACATTGGCGGAAGTTCCATTGCGCTCTCGCCCGGCGACCGTTAACACCACTCGACGAGATGCTCCCTCGGCAGCTCAAGCGGTCGACGTCGCAGTGGTGGATGGTGACCGAGCGGCAGTAGAATCCCGCAGGAACCCGGAGACCCGTTCGATGACCGGAATGGTGGCGAGCAGCCAGCGATACGCGAGCGACGTCGGCGCGCGTGTGCTTCGCGATGGCGGCACGGCCGCGGACGCATGCGTGGCGATGGACGCCATGCTGCACGTGACGGAGCCGGCATCGACGAGCCTGGGCGGCGACATGTTCGTGCTCTATTTCGACGCGCGAACCTCGCAAGTTTCCGCGCTCAACGGGTCCGGTCGCTCGCCGCGCACGCGAATGCTCGACGACCTGGCGTGCGACGAGCGCGGCCGGATTCCCGAGCGCCACGGCGACGCCGTCACGGTACCGGGCGTGTGCGCCGCGTGGTTCGATCTCAACGCTCGTCACGGACGCATGAGTGTAGCGCGGCTGCTCGAGCCGGCGATCGACGCTGCATCGTCAGGGTTCGAGGTCGCGCGCGTTGCGGCGGCGGTCTGGGAGCGTAACGTCCCGAAGCTTCGAACCCGGGAGCTGACGATCGAAGGCCGCGCACCCCGGGAAGGCGAGACGTTCCGTAATCCCGAGCTGGCCCGCGTACTCCGCGTGATCGCCGATGACGGGCCGGACGCATTCTATCGAGGTGAGATCGCGGAGCGCATCGTCGGCGCCGTGCGCGCAGCTGGTGGGGCGATGACGACGGAGGATCTCGCGAGGCACGCGTCGGCGTGGGACGAGCCGATCTCAGTGAGCTACCGAGGCATCCGCGTCTGGGAATGCCCGCCTAACGGGCAGGGGCTGGCTGCACTCCTCGCCCTCGCCCTGCTCGATGGCTGCGAGCTCCCTCCGTCGGGCAGTACCGAGCGCGCGCACCTGCAGATCGAGGCGCTGCGGCTCGGGTTCGCGGATGCACGCTGGTACGTCGCCGACCCATCGCTCGCGCCGGCGCCGCTCGACGATCTGCTCTCCGCCGATTATATCGCCGCCCGTCGAGCGGAGATCGATCCGTCACGTGCGTCGACCAAAGTCGCGCGTGGGTCGCCCGTCGGGATTCCCGGCACCGTGTATCACTGCGCGGTGGATGCCGCAGGCAACGCGTGTTCCGTCGCGAGCTCGACGTTTGGGAGCTTTGGCACCGGCATCGTTCCGGCGGGGCTGGGATTTACGGTCCAGAACCGCGCATGCGGCTTCGTGCTGGACCCGCGGCACCCTAACGCGTACGCTCCTGGAAAGCGTCCGTATCACACGATCATTCCAGGCATGCTCACGCGCGCCGACGGTACACTGTGGGGACCATTCGGTGTGATGGGTGGCCCCATGCAGCCACAGGGTCATCTGCAGGTGGTCATGTCACTCGTCGATGACGACGTGACGCCGCAGGAGGCGTTGGACCGACCGCGATTCTTCATTGAACCTGAAATCGATGGGGGCCGAGTGTATCTCGAGACTGGAGTGCCACGATCGGTCGCAGATGGCTTGCGCGCTCGCGGGCACGATATCGTAACGAACCCCGACACGCGTGGGCGGTCAACGTTCGGTCGTGGTCAAGTTATTCTACGGGCGCCTGACGGGTCGCATCGTGGCGGCAGCGACCGGCGCGCGGACGGTTGCGCGCTCGTGCCATGACCGCCGACACACGTTGGACTCGACGCGATTTCCTCTCGACGGCGGCAGTCGGCATGATAGGCTTGGGAATCAGCGGTTCTTCGGCGGAGGCCGACGAGCGGTTCGCGTACATCGGCACCTACACGAACGCCGGGAAGAGTGAGGGCATCTACCGCCTGTTCCTGAACACGGCGACGGGAGCCATGCGGATCGACGGCGTGGCGGCCAAATCGGCCGACCCGTCGTTCCTCGCGCTGCATCCGAACGGCCGTGTGCTGTACGCCGTGAACGAGCTGGAATCCTTCGGCGGGAAGCCGACGGGCGCGGTGAGCGCGTTCGCCATCACGCGGGAGTCCGGTGCGCTGACGCCGCTCAACCAGTTGCCTTCGCACGGCAAGGCGCCGTGCTACGTGTCAGTCGATCACACTGGCCGCACGGTGCTCGTCGCCAACTACGTGAGCGGCACGATCGCCACGTTCCCCGTTAGGCAGGATGGTGCGCTCGGCGATGCGCGGGCAATCGTGCAGCACACGGGGAAGGGACCCAATGCGGAGCGGCAGGAGGGTCCGCATGCCCACTGCATCATCACTGACCCGGACAATCGCCATGTCATCGCGGCGGACCTGGGCGTCGACGGCGTGCTTGTCTACAGGTTCGACGAGAAGACCGGCGAGATGTCTACGGTTGGGAACAAGGTGGCCACGAAGCCGGGTGCGGGCCCGCGTCATCTCGCGTTTCATCCGGCGGGCCGGTTTCTGTATGTGATCAACGAGCTGGATTCGACGCTCGTGGTGTACAAGTACGACGGTGGCCGAGGCGCGCTCGAACAGGTGCAGGTGACGGCGGCGTCACCTGGCGGGGCGGCGAAGAATTTTCCGGCGGACTTGCACGTGGGCCCAACGGGGCGGTTTCTTTACGGCTCCAATCGCGGCGACAATACCATCGCCGTCTTTGCGATCGACCCGGCGTCCGGGCAGCTCACGGCGATGCAGCAGGTTTCCACCGGGGGCGATTGGCCGCGCAACTTCGCGTTCGATCCGACCGGGCGTTTCCTGCTCGTGGCGAACCAGCGCTCGGACTCGATCCTGAGCTTCCGGGTGGATGCGGAGACAGGCCGCCTAACGCCGTCGGGCGAGAAAGTGGAGGTGGCAAGCCCGGTCTGCATTCGCTTCCGGTAAGCCCGAAACCTCCCGTGGGAGGGAGACATGACAACGGGGACGCGGTCGACCTTCTGGAGCGGCCTACTTGCGGGCGCGCTCTGTACAGCCTCCTTCGCCACACCGCAGAGTGTGGATGCGCAGGTCTACCATCTCGAGGAGATGAACACCGAGCAGATTCGTGCGCTCGACCGCGCCCGCACCGTAATCATCATGCCTGGCGGAATCCTCGAGCAGCATGGCCCGTATCTCCCGAGCTGGTCAGATGCGTATTACGGCCAGCGCCTCACGGCCGACCTCGCCGCCGAGATCGTCAAACGCCCCGGTTGGAAGGCGGTGTTCTTTCCCATGATCCCGTTAGGCTCCGGCGGCGCGAACGAAATCGGCGAGAAGTGGAGCTACCCCGGCAGCTACACTGTTCGGCCGGCGACACTTCGTGCGGTGTACATGGACCTTGCGACGTCGCTCGGCGAGCAGGGGTTTCGCTGGATCTTCGTCGTGAACGGGCACGGCAGCCCGACGCACAACGTCGTTCTGGATCAAGCCGGCGATTACTTCCGTGACACGTTCGGCGGACACATGGTGCACCTCACTGGGATCCTCACGCCGGGAGCACCGCTCGATTCGATCGCCGGCAAGGCGCTCGCGTCGGAGGACGGATTCACGGTGCATGCAGGACTGGCTGAACACGCGCAAGTTATGGCGCTTCGCGCCGACCTCGTGCCGTCGTCTATTCAGAACGCGCCGTCGATCACCGC